>ENA-UEQR01000781-UEQR01000781.1-human-gut-metagenome-genome-assembly--contig:-NODE-781-length-19134-cov-7.489846_pt1 | contig 19134 bp, 18 predicted proteins | sample MGYA00242944_ERZ507941 | MGnify/ENA primary metagenome ERZ507941 (study PRJEB26167, sample SAMN06115398) | human gut metagenome | host: Homo sapiens | place: China:Chongqing | collected 2016-06-23...
CAAAAAATACATCGCCGCAGGCGATACCATAATTCCTCATTCCTCACTCCTAACTCCTCACTAGTAGTACAACGTTTCGATTGACACAAAACTCCACCTGTGATATAATTTTCTTGTAAAACGCATAACGCAAATATGGAGATCATAAAATGAATAACGATACAATAAAACTTATACGGAAAACCTCAAACGTGAATTCACTTATGGTGATAATTTTCTATATGCTTGATATCGCACTTATAAGACTTGGCGACTTAGTGGTGTACCATATCGCAGGAAAGTCCGCCTACTATGAGGATATCGCTCAGCTTGTGAGCTACTGCATACAGTATCTAGTAGTTGTGCCAATAGTTCTTGTGGTTTTCAGACTTGTGAGTGGCAAAAAAGAGGGACTTAAAATAACAGCCTGTTTCAGAAAGCCTTCAATGCCTGCAAAATGGGTAGCAAAATGGATCGTCATATCATTCGGGCTTATCTATGCCGCAAATTATATCAACACATTTATTTTCTCATATGTGCAGAAAGCTTCGGGAACGAGCCTTAAAGGCGTTGACTTCACTTCAAGCGGCACTGCCCTGGGCGGCGTAACGAGCGTGCTGGCAATGTCAGTGCTTGCACCGTTTTTTGAGGAACTTATGTTCAGAGGTACGCTTTTCAGAAATGCCGAAAAATGCGGTCAGCTCACAGGCATTATAATGGTAGGTCTGACCTTCGGACTGTGGCACGGAAGCTATCAGCAGATACTCTATGCGGCAGTCATGGGTATGTGTGCCTGCTTTATGGTTGCAAAAACAGGATCTATCTTCCCATCTTTGATACTTCACTTCACCATGAACACTATCGGAGCAATTCAGAGCGTCGCACTCGGTTCCATAGACTTTGACAAGTTTGCCGCAGACCTTGAAAAAGGTCAGATCACAGGCACAGCACCAATGATAATAATTGCTGTCGCACTGCTTTCGTTCGGACTTATGATAGCTGGTCTTGTGCTTTTCGTAAAAGAGCTTAGATATCACCGTGACAGCTTCAGACTCATAAACTTCTGCCCTGACGTTTCACAAGGCAAAAAGATAGTCATCTATCTCACCGCACCTGTTACCATACTCGCCTTTGCAGGACTTATCTTCATCACAGTCCGCACAGCTTTAGGTCTTGGGCTATTCTAAAATACGCATAAAAATAACGCAGACTTTTTACAGCCTGCGTTATTTTTATCCGGAGTTATTTATTATGATTTAAGGCTTGCGATCTTCTGGTTGAGTTCCTTGATCTCGGAATCTACAGTTGCAGAATACTTCTCACGAACCTGCGTCCATGTGGACTGTACACCCTCTTCATTAACATTTGAAGCATCACTGTAGAGTGCGTCAACCAGGCACTGGTTTCCGTCAAACTGCTTTCTGTCGCCGAGAGCGGAAGATATACCGTAAGCATAGTCGAAGAGCATAAGGTAATCGTCAGAAACAACGTCCATTTTCACATCATACATCTCGTCTGTCCAATTAGGGTTGTTCTCCATGAACTTGTCCTTGTTTGTCTGCTCATACTTTGGATCTGTCTTTGAGGCTCTTACGCACTCGAACCAGCACTTAACAGCTTCGCTTCTTGTTGAGCCTTTTACCCACATGAAAGCTGTCATATCAGAAGTTGTTATCTTCTGCTGATTATCGTCATACTGAGGGATAGGAACAACGCCCCAGTTCTCGCCCTCCTTTGGAGTCTGGTTGCCTGTGTAAGCCCAATCGCCCATTGCATAGAACAAGCAGTTCTGATTGAAGCAATCTCTTGCAGAGCCTACCCAGCCGTTTAGGATAAGTCCGTCCTTCATCATATTATAAAGGAAGTTCTGAGCCTTTTCGATATCAGGGTCGTTAAGATTGCTTGAAAACTCGTTTGTTGCAGGATCATAGTTTACAAGACGCTTGCCCGTCTGCTGAACAACGTGCGCTCTGAAGAAGCCGTTTACGCCGTAACGCTCAGTATCAGCCGGTGCGTTGCCAACATATGAGGACATGATATCCTCCCAATTCTTCCAAGTCCACTCATTGTTTACATAAAGCTCATATGGATCGTCAAGGCCCTCTGCGTCAATGATATCCTTATCATAGCAGAGCATAGCAGAAGCAGAATAGCCAAGAGGCGCAACATAGTGCTTTCCATCGAGCATGAACTGATCTGCTGTATCCTTTGTTGCAGACCACAAAGGCTGGCTGAAATCAACTAGGCTGTCGATAGGCTGATACATATCCTTTACTACCTGTGAAGGGAATGCAAGCCACTCATACTTGAATATATCAGGAATATCCTTGTTAGCTGTGATAGCAGCAGCAAGATTATCAAATCTGTCCTCATTTGAAGTCTGCTGGAATCTTATCTTTCCGCCCTTGCTCTCAAAAAGCTGAAGCTCTGTGCTCTTCTCAGGACTGCCCTTAGTAGGGTTAAGGTCGCCCTCACCGAGATAAAGTATCTCTTTTTCAGCACCCTCAGGGATAGCCTCGATAGATTCCGTGTCAGCTACCGCAACGTTCTCTGTTGCAGAAAAATCGTCCTCCTCCTTGCTTGAAGAGTTTGATGAGCTTCCGCAACCCGCTACTCCTGTTGCCATTGACAAAGCCATTACAGCCGCTATGTACTTTTTGTAATTCATAAAATATTCCTCCATAATTCAATATTTTAGCATCAAAGCTGTCCGTATGTAGTTGATGAGTTCATATATTAAATCTTGCTATAATTATACAACACATATAAAGCTATTGTCAATCACCATTATAACACAATTATCAGCAATTTAATTGTACACTTTGCACAATAAAATACATATGTATTGTTAAAACACAATATCACAATCAATATTGTTTAAAATACGCGCATAAAGTTCAAATATTCAATATGCCCGTTTTGAATGAATATAAAACAGATACAAGAGCTTTTTTGTAGAAAACATTAACCAAAACAGCAAAATATGTACAGCATTTATGCAGTTCGTAAAACTTTTTTCATGTAATCGTTTGATGTTTTCAGTGGTACTTGTAATTAGCGAATTATTATAGTATACTTGTTTAAGAAGATTTTTTACCGAAAGGAAATTGCTTGATATGACAGATTTTGAAAGAAACAAAGCAAGGGTGACAGCCGAATACGAGGCTCTCATCAACAGAAAAAACATTGTGTCCGACAGCTACAACGGAATTTATGACAGATACGTTTACCCTGTTCTGACAGCCGCACACGCACCTATTATCTGGAAATATGACATGAACCCTGAGACAAATCCATACTTCATGGAGAGATTGGGCATAAACGCAGTACTGAACTCAGGCGCTATTTATCTCAACGGCAAGTATTACCTTGTTGCAAGAGTTGAGGGCAATGACAGAAAGTCATTTTTTGCAGTAGCAGAGAGCGACAGCCCTGTTGACGGCTTCCGTTTCTGGGACTTCCCTGTTCAGCTTCCTGACACTGAACCGGAGGAAACAAACGTATACGATATGAGACTTACCCAGCATGAGGACGGCTGGATATACGGTGTATTCTGCTCAGAGAGCAAGGACAAGACTTCAAACGATCTTTCTGCCGCTACAGCTCAGGCAGGAATCGTAAGGACAAAGGATCTTAAAACATGGGAAAGACTTCCTAATCTCAAGTCCAAGTCACCACAGCAGAGAAACGTTGTACTTCACCCTGAGTTCGTTGACGGAAAGTACGCATTTTATACACGTCCACAGGACGATTTTATCGAAACTGGCTCAGGCGGAGGAGTATGCTTCGGTCTTTGCGAAGACATCACAAACCCTGTTATCTGCACAGATGAAGTTGTTATCTCACCAAGGCAGTATCACACAATCACAGAGGTAAAGAACGGTGCAGGCGCAGTTCCTATCAAGACACCAAAGGGTTGGATACACATTGCACATGGCGTAAGAAACACAGCCGCAGGTCTTAGATACGTAATTTATGTATTTGCAACTGACCTTAAAGACCCTTCTAAGCTAATCGCTTCGCCGTCAGGACTTTTCATTGCACCACACGGCAGTGAAAGAGTTGGCGACGTATCAAACGTTGCGTTCACAAACGGCGCGATCGTTCGTGCAAACGGTGACGTGTATATTTACTACGCTTCATCAGACACAAGACTTCACGTTGCGGCAACAACTATCGACAAGCTTATGGATTACACATTCAACACTCCGTCAGACCCACTGCGTTCTGTTGACTGCGTAAAGCAGAGATGCGAGCTTATCAGAAAAAATCTCGAATATCTTAACAAGTAATATATCAAACACAAACAGACGGCTTCTGCTGTCTGTTTTTTTGTACACTAACAAATATGGTATATCACAATTTTGTGAAAATTCATAGCTCACCGCTCTCCTGCATTTGTACCTATGTTTTGTCTGCCGCAAAACTGCTGAGTCCCTTTACCGCAACTTTTTTTATATACCCTCTTGCAATCGTCCACAATCTATGGTATAATTAATTAATAAAAGCACAATATATGCAATATCACGCACAAAATTTTCTCTTAACTAAGGAGTGTTTATAATGAGATGTCCTTTTTGCAACTATGAAGATACAAGAGTAATAGATTCACGTCCAAGCGAGGGAAAAAAGCGTCGCCGCCGTGAGTGTCCGAAATGCGGAAAGCGTTTCACTACTTATGAGGTGGTCGAAAAGCCACAGCTTATGGTATACAAGCGTGACGGCTCGTTTGAGCCTTTTGACAGACAGAAGCTTATAAAAGGCATTCAGAACGCTATCAAAAAGCGTCCTGTTAGTGTTGATGATATGAAAAACCTTGTTGACGATATAGAGAACACCTTTGCAAACAAAATGCAGACCGAGACCACGACAAGCGAGATAGGCGATATGGTGCTTATGGGTCTGAAAAAGCTTGACCACGTTGCATATGTGCGTTTTGCTTCCGTTTACAAGGACTTCTCTGACGTTGATTCGTTCATTCAGATAATCACTGAGCTTTCTGACAAGAAGAAATAAATAAGAGCGTTCCGAAAATTTTCGGGACGCTCAGCCTGTCGCAAAACCCCTAGATTCATCTCGAATCAGGGGTTTTGCTTTTATGCAATCAATAAACTAACAATAAATGTAATCAATTTTCGTAAAAAGTGTCAAAACAAAGCGATTTACACTCCGTGGAGAGATTCATATTGTAAAAGATCTGGTTGAATCTGTTCCGAGCAATATAAAACAGCAAGTAAAAAAATGATGCCGCTTCAGAAACAGATACCTCTTCCGGAAGTTTTCCGCAGCGGCAGAACTGATAGAGAAATCCGCCCCAGAATGCGTCGCCGGCTCCGGTTGCATCTAATGCTTTATTTCTGAAACCCTTGACGATCTGACCGCCGTCATATGTCCGTACATAAGCGCCCAATTTGCCCAATGTGATTACATCAATTTTCACTTCCTTACGCAACAAGGCTTCTGCTGCATATTTGCCTCAAAACCAGCTGTTCCCAGTACTGCTGCAAAAACAGATGTACCGATTGCCATGCCGATTTTATTTCCAAGAGAGATAAATGCATACTGGAACCCGTCATTGCGGACACCGGTTTTCCATTCGCCATATTCTACACAATCGGGAATAATGGCATAAATAGCCGTGTTAAAACCTGCAAAGAAGAACCGTGTCAGACCAGAACAGATATAAAACGGAACAGGTGTCTCTACAGAACTGAACAGATACAGCGACAGCATACATACACCTGTTCTAAGCGCCAATATAGAAGCTGATCTGCCTTTGTTTCCAAACCATCTGAAAATAATAGGAAACAGTCCGGCACCAATAATTGACGGAATAATAATTGCCATGGAATAAGTAGTAAACAGGGATTCAGTTCCCTCCACATACTTAAAATAATATAGTGCATCTGCATTTCTTCCATAGAGTGTCACGCCAAACAGGAACTGTCCCAGTAATGCCAGCAGATAGGGCTTATTTTGAAGCACAGTCTGAATTTGCAGCTTTATGGGGATTTTCTTCTTTTCCGGAATGGTTACTGCTTTCTTTGTCTTAGCAAAGCAGAAAATATGACAGGCAGCAAAAATCGCACCATAAAGTACAGCTACCAGCAGATAACCACGCTTGTCACTGCCGCCCAGTTTTGAAATCAACGGCAGTGTGATAATATCGATAATACCGATTGCAATCATGGCACTGACGGAACGGAAGGTGTTGATTTTTACACGTTCTTCAATGTTCTGCGTCATATCACCGCAGAGGGTTCCATAAGGAATAATTATGCAAAGCGACTAAGAGTGATCTTGGTCGCTTTTGCTATGCTGCTCTAAGTCTGTAATCGACAGGAGATAATCCATCACGCATTTTAGGCGGCTGTCAGTCACGCTTTTTTCGATACGGCTCAACGCACCCAAGATACTGTTGGCGTTCTCCATATCAACATTCACGATCTTACCGTGCAGTGCCATGTACTTAATATATGTAGCAGTTTTCATATGGCACTCGTCGGCTCTTTGTTTTACCTCGTCCCATTCACCAAGCGTGAACGTGAGATGTTTATACTTCCTGTTTTCTACCTTAATATTATCGACCTCCTTGTTGTCTGTGTTACGGATACTCGGTTCTAAAAGGGTCAGAGTTCCATTTTAGCCCAATTCTGCAGGAAAGCAGAATTGGAAGAGTTTGGGTAACAGAGCATATGCTCTGTCAATACTTGCGAGAAAAAATGAAATTTGGTCAAAAGAGCCAGCCTGCTCTAACTGAATACACGTTTCACATATATAGGACAGAACTCGGGTGAAATTTGCACTCGTTTACAAAAGATTCAAAAAGAATCTGCAAGCTGCATAATCAGGCATAGGCGATATATTGCCCTGTCCGTTAAAATGACAATGGGCGGCATAGTGATGATCTTACGCCTGTGATCGACACCAAACAGCCGAACCTGATGACAGATGTGCTGACGATAGCCCTCATTTTTAAGTATAGCTGGGAAAATATCGCTGTGCCGTATATTCCAAAATCAGAATTATCTTTGCTTTCAGCTCTGGAAATTTCATATTTAAAATAGAGTTCTAACAGACATTATCTGTCTCATGAAAGCAGAAAGGACTCCATAACCGTTTGGTTACTGAGTCCTTATTCTTCTTATTGTATTTTTCATACAGCAGTCTGTTGCCGAGAAGGAAATGACGGAGATGATTTTAGAAAGAGGATATTAGCACGCATAGTTAAAGTGACTTTTTATAATCATTACCACCACAAAAGTGGTGGTTTGCTCTGCTCCAAAAAGGAACTGTTACTGGCTTTGCCCCTCAAGAGACTCCGAGGGTTCAGCACCGCATTACATTCACTGGCAGCCCTTATATGTTAGGTGCTTATTTTCATTTGTTTATAACCTCCGTGTATTTTAATTTAGTAATGCAGTCGCCAAATTACTACTATTTTATCATATTCGGAGGTTATTTTAAAGCGTTCGCTGAAGCTTTTTTATGTCCCCGGTAGAACCGGACGTTTAATTACGCTAAAGCGCCCAAAAGAGCCCTCGAAAACGCTTTCAGGGCGTTTCCGAGAACCTGCGATCAGTGTTGATTTTTCTTTATCCTGAATACAGCAAACACTATAGCTGCCACAAGAGCCGCTGCCCCTCCGACTATCCCCAAGATAAGCGGGAGACTGCTTTTTCCCTCTCCCTTTTCGGCAGCGGAGGAAACAGCTTCTCTTGTATCAAGAGCTTCCTTATCCTTGGCAATTACCAGAAGCGATACCGTCCTTGGCTCCATTTCAAGAGTCAGGCTGCTGCCGTTCAGCGTCACAGCCGGGTTTGAATCGGTCATATCAAATAACTGTGCTGACATACTGTTTATCCCGTAAAGGTGAGCGTACTTGTACTCGTTTCCAAGCTCGATATTTGCGGTCGTTTTGTCGTCAAACGCCTTGTTTGTCACTACGAGGGTGATGACGTCCTCGTTATCTCCGTTAATTGCAGCATAGGCGGTCGAGGTTTCGATATCGTCCGTGGTACAAGACACAAGCGTATCGCCAAAGCCGCTTCCGCTGCCGTCATAGTTGGTGTACAGATTGATCGCGGCAAGCTGATACTGTGCGTCCATTGTAAACAGGTTGGCAGCATAGACCCCGTTCTGTGCAAAAATGCCGAGGGTGTCCGCCTCCATTATAGCACCGCAGACATCGTAAGCTCCCTGAAAATCATATTCAGTGATGGCAAGCTTTGTGCCGGGGTAATAGGTATCTATTGACTCCTTAAGTGCCGGAAGTATCGGCAGGAACTCTGCGCCTGCATCGGTTATCCAGCTGTCCTCGGTGTAGGTATCGTCCCAGAAGCTTCGGGTCGAGTTCAGCTTATTGTAAACACAGTCGGGATCGCCATAATGCTCGCAGTAGCGCTTTCCGCAGGCGCCCTTTGCCTCGGTGTAAAAATGCACATCGAGCACATCGAGCAGTCGCCTGCCGTTCTCGTCCTCTGCCTTCTTCATTTCGTCAAGATAGTAATCTATAAACCATTTGTACTCGGGGTTGTCGTTTTTTATCTCTTTCCAGTCAGGCGCATCAGCGAAATTCGTAAACGCCCCGTAGCCGAAAAGCGCAGGACCGAATATCTCGGCATTCGGGTCAATATCCTTTACTGCCTTAGACATAGTTACCGACTTTTCAACGATCTCAGCGCAGGTGGTTTTTTCGGGATGAACGAGTGAGTGAGTGCTGCTCCACAGCCCCGGCTCATTGTCGAGAGAATAGCCCCTGATGCCGCCGTTCTGTGAGTCGCCAAGGGTGTTCACAAGGTAGTTTACAAACTCGTCCATATAAACAGTGCCGTCATTCAGATCGGGCGTCAGGCTGAATTCATCGCCCTTTACAAGTTCAACCTTTTTCCAGCGGTCAGAGGGCGCTCTCTCAGCCTTGCTGACCTCGCCGTTCATGTCGGCAGAAACGTAGCCCGCAAGCTGCAGCGTCATAAGAGGGTATGCGCCCTTTGCGGTGCAGACCTCATTCAGCTTCAGAGCGGCACAGCCCGGCTTGTCCTTCATATCCTCCGGAACATTCTGCTGAAAATATCCGTCGGAGATGTTTTTCCAGTCAGCTCCTGCATTTGAAGCGTTCGTTTCCCAGTTGTAAGCGCTGTAGCGGTTGCCGCCCGCACGCACCGCCTTACAGGAAACGTCATTTTCCATAAGCTCCGCATTAACACCGTAAATATAGGGAGAGATCGCTTTTCTATCCTTGCCCGTATCAACGGTTATGTTCACTGTTCTGCCCGATGAAGTGCCGCTCACCGAAAGCGTGCAGCTGAGCATTATGGACATTGCCGCCATAAAAGCCGCAAGATTTCTTATTCGCATAGTATCACCGTCCTTTTTAATCAAGCTTCACAAACGCTGCCGAGCCTGCTCCGATAACGCAGCTGTTGCCGCTTATCTCTGCACCGCTCCCGAAGCTGTATATAACCTCTCCAAGTGAGCCGCCGACCGTCAGCTCACAGGCGGAATCGGTGGGGTTTACTGCAACGAGTATTCTCTTGCCGTCAAAGCTTCTGACATATGCAAGAGGTCTGCCCTTTGCGCCGTCGCAGACAAACTCGATATCTCCAAGGCTTTGCAGAGCTTTGTGCGCCTGTCTTACTGCAATTAGCTTTTTGACCTCGCTGCGCAGCGAATTATTGACGGCAATCTGCTTCTCCACAGTCGGTCTGTCGGGGTCGGGGTCAAGGGGGATATAGAGCTTCTCTGCCGGAGCGGAAGAAAATCCTGCATTCTCCGAGCTGTCCCACTGCATAGGTGAGCGCGAGCCGGTCCTGCCGTAACCGCCCTCAACAGAGTTCAGCCCCTCAACGTAATTCATGCCGATCTCATCGCCGTAGTAGATGTAGGGTGCTCCCGGCATCGACAGCAGGAAGGCAAAGGCAAGCTTTCTGCGCTCTCCTTTGATGTGGCGGGCGAGTCTGTCCATATCGTGATTGCCCGAGGGTATGCAAATCAGTCCCTTACGCTCCGAGCGCTCATAGCTGTCCATATATTTGGACACAAACGTCGATGCGTCACCCTCTCCGCTGAAGAAGGGCTTTTCATTCCTGAACAGGTCGTTGTAGTGGGAAGACCCGAAGTGCAGCAGGAAGTCCATATGAAAGCCCCCTGCAAGACTCTGGTAAGGCTCTCCCCACTCGGAGACCATTGCGGCCTCGGGGTATTCCTCGTCAAGAAATGCCCTTATGTTCTGCCAGAGGGCAATGTTGCCCTTCTGATCCTCATCGTTTTTGACAAGTGAACCTGCCATGTCCACACGAAAGCCGTCACAGCCCCGTGAAAGCCAGAAGCGCATGACGTCCTTGAGCGCCTCCCGGGTAGCTACAGCACCCTCGGAATCCATAGACTGCTGCCAGGGAGCGTTCGGCTTGTAGAAGCCGTAATTAAGAGCAGGCTGGTGGGTGAAGAAATTGATCGCACAGCTGCCGTCACGTTCGGATATGCCCCTTATTGACGGGTAGCCCGCAGGCTCCTCCCAAACGCTGTCCGTCCAGACATAGCGGTCGGTGAACTCGTTGCGGTCGGCCTTCATGCTTTCTTTGAACCAGGGGTGCTCCCATGAGGTGTGCCCCGGCACGAGGTCAAGCAGAACGTGCATACCCAACTTGTGAGCCTCCTCGAACAGACGGACGAGGTCGTCATTTGTGCCGTATCTGGGGGCTACCCTGCAATAGTCCGAAACATCGTAGCCTGCATCCAAAAAGGGCGATTCAAAGCAGGGGTTTATCCATATCGCCGTGCAGCCCAGCTCCTTGATGTATGGAAGCTTTTCGGTGATGCCGTTTATATTTCCGATGCCGTCACCGTCCGTGTCCTTGAAGGACTGGGGATAGATCTCATAAAATACTGCGTCGTCGAGCCAGTCAGGTCTTTTTGCCATAATAATTACCTCCGTATAAATATTCGTCAAGGGGTTGATTTGTTTGCTTCTGTATGATATAATACTACATATCGAAGAAAAAATCTACGCCGATAATATCATAAACCGATACTATAATACTTTTATGGTGATAATATGGAAAAAGCTGCATTAAAGGAACACCGCCGGCACAGCACAGCCGACAAGCCGTTTTCTTACTATATCTCGAATATTCCCGAATACTTTCCCAATGCTCCGATGCACTGGCATAAGGAATTTGAGCTTAATGTCATTCTGGAGGGCGAGGGTGATTTTGTAACGGGCGATATACACTTTACTGCTTACAAGGGCGATATTGTGCTGACGCCGCCTGACATGCTCCATGCTGTTTATCAGCATGATGACAAGAGATGTGTCTACGATACCCTTGATCTTGACGGCTCCATGCTGGGCAGCCGTGACAATGGCCGTGCCGCAGACGCGTTTATCGCACCTCTCATTTCAGGAGCGTACAGTATAGAAACTCACATTACCCCCGAGCATTGCTATTACAGCGAGCTTCTGACCACGGCGGAAAATATGATAAGCGCCGCCAAGGGTGACACGCCCCTTCTTGATATGCTGATAAAAAGCGAGCTGCTGCGGTTCATGTTCCTGCTCTATGAGAGCGGCAGCATTTCAAGGAACGGTTTTGTAAAAAAAAGCTCACTGATGCGCCCCGCGATAGAGTACATCAATGAGCATTTTACTGAGCCCCTCACCATAGACCAGCTTGCGGGCGTTGTTCACCTGAGCAAAAGCTATTTCATGGGTGCATTCAAGAGGGAAACCGGCGTCGGAGCAATGGAATATATAGCCCAGCTGCGCCTGAAGCTTGCAAGAGAGCTTTTGAGAGACACCGACAAAAGCGTTGCAGATATAGCTTTTGAATGCGGATATCACAACCTCTCGAACTTCAACAGGCAGTTCAGATCCGCCGGCGGCTGCTCTCCCAAGGAGTACCGCTCACGCTGCACAGACTCAGATCAGACAGTACAGAATGATTGAAAGGTTATCATTAAGCTGTACAGCCGTGTTTTCACTGTAGGTTTGTCAGCCCGGACGGCAAGAAAAGCTTTGTGCCATTGACGGAATTTATGAGTAAGGTGCGGTATGCGAACCTGGCAAACGTGAAGATCCGCGACCTGGAAAATAACCGCGACTACAACCCTACTTATAAAAAGTACACCAAGAGCCAGATTGTTACCTATTTGGCGAACCCGGCCAACTATGAAGTGCAGCTGCGGCAGATGGGCCAATACCTGTTCAATATTTCGAACTATTACAGGCGGCTGATCCAGTATTTTGCCAACATGAGCACGTTCAGTTACATCGTGGTGCCGTATGGCGTTGATTATTCCAAGAATGTGAACCTGCAAAAATTCAAAAAAGGTTACTATGCGGTGACGGCACAGTTGGAAAAGATGAACCTGCGGCACGAGTTCAGCCGGGCGTTGATGGTGGCGTTCCGTGATGATGTGTATTACGGATACGCATGGGAAACGAACGACAGCTACACCTTCCAGCAGCTGGATGCAGACTATTGCAAGATCAGCAGCATTGAGGATGGTGTATACAACTTTGCGTTCAATTTTTCTTACTTTGATTCCCACCGTGAGCGATTACCAAATTTCCCGCCGGAATTTACCACGATGTACAGTGCGTACCAGAAGGATTCTGGCTTGAAGTGTAAGGAGTTATCACGTGAAAATTCTACGTGTTTGAAAGTAAACGAGCAAACGTATGTGCCGATCCCGCCGTTTGTGAGCTTGTTTAGCGCACTGGCGGATATTGAAGACTACCGGGCGATCAGCAAGGATGCCAGCGAAGTGAATAATTACAAGGCGTTGGCGTTGGAGATCCCGGTGGGGGATGACGGTACATTTTTGATTGACTACGACCTGTGCAAAGAGTTTTACGACATGCTGTGCAACGTGCTGCCGGAGAACATTGGCGCGATTATGAGTCCGATGAAGATCAGCAGCTGGGACTTTGAAAAAAGTGGAGCTGTAAGCGGCAGTGACGATGTGGCAAAAGCTGAAAATTCGATGTGGAAGCAGGCGGGTGTAAACTCGATCCTGTTTGGTGGCGGTGAAGATCCCAGCAGCTCTACGCTGAGCCTTTCTACCGTGAATGACCAGATGATTGTGTTTGCGATGATGCGGCAGATTGAACGCTGGATCAACCGTAAATTAAAGAGTGTTTCGACGGCAGTTAAGTTTAAGGTAAATATTTTAGATGTGACGTATTTTAACCGACAGGAAGTGCATGACCGCCTTGTAAAAGATGGCCAGTACGGAATGCCGGTGCGCAGTGCCATTATGGCGACAAGCGGATACAGCCCAAGCGATATGGAGAACATGCAGTACCTGGAAAACACGGTATTGAACCTGTCGGCCAATGAGGTGCCGCTGATAAGCTCCAACACGCAGAGCGCTGCTGACAGTAATGCCGCGACAGATGAAGGCGGACGCCCCACCAATGCAAGTGAGGGTAAGGCGCTGACAGACGCAGGCGAGAACAGCAGCGAGGAAGACCTGGCGACAGGAGGCTGATTGAGCGATGAAGCGTGAAGTTAAGGTGCGCGGCCGTGACGTGGTACTATATTTGCTACGCCAGAAAAAGAAGCTGGTGCGGGAAGAGCGCGACAGTGGCGGCCATACAGTATATATTTTTGAACTTGACGACGATGATTTGAAGGCTGTGCAGGAGTTTGCCGCACAGCAGAAAAAACGAAATTACTTTTGAGAGACCGCTATGCAAGCGGCCTTTTTTAGTTTACGGGGTGATTGGATGTGAGTGAGCGGTTGAACCGCCTGCCAATTACCTTTGAAAAAACCGGAGAAGTGATGGGCAAAGATGCGCGTTTTATTAACGTGACGATTGATGTGCTGCATACTGGCGGCAACCTGAACGGATCGCGGTTTGAAAAAGAGGTAGTTGACCGGGCAGCAAAGAGTATTGCGAATACCCCGATCCTTGGATACATTGAGCAAAATGACGATGATGAGCTTGATTTTAAGGGCCACGAGCATGAGCTGATTGTGGACGAGGACGGGATTCGATATGTATATGCCGGCAGCGCTTACGGTGTGATACCGGAGAGCTGCAACCCGCGCTGGGTAAGCCGGGATGACGGCACAGGAAAGACACGGGAATATTTGCGCGTTGACGGGTTGCTGTGGACCAAGTTTGACGATTCCTGTGGGATTTTTGAGCGGGATGTGGTGAAAGGGCAGAGCATGGAGATCACCAACATGGAAGGCTATGTGGATAAAGACGGCTACTATGTTGTGCAGAATTTTGATTTTGATGGCTGCTGCGTGCTTTCCACCACTGACCCGCAAATCCGACCAGCAATGACGGGCAGCACAGTTACGGCGAATTTTACCGCCGCGACGATTGCGAGCCAGGTTAAGGATATGCTGGCGGAATACACAGCTTTACAGAGATCTGAATCCTCCAAGGAGGCTCAGATAGATAATTTTGCGAAAGGAGACGATTGCTTGAAAGAAAAAGAAGAAATTCTGGCTTCTTACGGCATTGACGCTTCTACGCTGGAGTTCTCTTTGGAGGAAATTACCATTGAGGAACTGAAAGCGAAGTGTGAAGAGATGGCTGCAGCAAAATCTGCCGAGCCGGAAGAGCCGCAGGGTGAACCGGAAAGTAAGCCGGCTGCAGAGCCTGCTGCTGAACCCGCAGAACCCGAAACCCCGGCAGAACCGGAAGGCGTTGCAGAGTCGGAAGGCGGCGAACCTGCTGCGGATTACAGCCTGAACCTGTGCGACAAGCTGAACGAAGTAAACGAGGCCATTAGCGCTGAAACCATGATTGACCCGTGGGGCTATGAAGTGAGCCGCTATTGGCTGCAGGATGTGCAGGATGACCTTGCCGTTGTGATGGATTGCCAGGATTGGAAGATCTACAGCTTTACCTTTACCATGGATGGCGACAACGTGAAAGTTGATTTTGCCAGCAAGAAACGCATGAAGGTAAAGTACGAAGCCTGGGATGAAGGCAGTGCCGATATTGGCGTGCCCGCGCTGTACAGCACCATGGGCGACAAGGCCAAAGAGCAGACCGAAAAACTGGAGGCTGCCAACAAGCAGTACAGCGAACTGAAAGCAGAGTATGACGAGATGAAGCCGAAATATGATGCTTACGTTGCGGCCGAGGCTGCTGCTGCCAAAGAAGAAGAGAGCGCTAAACGCGAACAGCTGTTTGCCGTTATGGATCAGAAGCTGGATGGCGATGCTGATTATGCCAAGCTGCGAGATAACAAGACGATGGAGTTTACCGTTTTGGAAGATGCTTGCTACAAGCTGTTGGGCAAGAAGGCCGCTGAGTTCAGTTATGTCCCGCCCAAAGAAAAGAAGGGCGAGGTGAACAAGGTACGGTTTGGCGTGAATGGCACCCAGAAAACAGAGAAGCGCTATGGCGACCTGTTCGAACGTTACCTGCATACAAAAGAGTAAAAAAAAGGAGTTACATATTATGGCTAACATTAAACATGCTGTTGTTGGCACCGATATGCTGGTTGGTTCCAGCAACGCTGCCTACCTGAAGAGTGTTGTTTTTTACAAGGATGGCAGCCCTGCCGCCATTGATAATGGCAACATTGTTGTGATTGGTGATGCGATCGGCCCCGAAACCTACAAGGCTGAAGCACCTACTGCTGATTCCAAGCGCTCCCTGCTGGCCCTGGTTGCCGGTGTTGAGCTGTTTTACGATGAGACCCGCACCCATTACCTGACCGAGTGGGAGAACGAAGCTGGCAAGCCTGTTCGCGTTTACCTGCTGGTTGCCGGCGCTGATTCTTTCCGCGTTACTGCTGAAGCTTTTGACGGTACCCCCGAAAAGGGCAAGTTTGTTGCCTTTGCTGCTGGTTCTACCAAGCTGAAAATTGAGGCTGATGCTTCTGCTGACAATGTTTTTGGTGTGATCAAGCGCGACCCTGTGAAGGTTGGCTTTGGCGATGGCCAGTATACCTATTACATCGTTGATGTGATCGCCTGATTTTTTGTATCAGCGAGTTAGTTATAACTAATTACTGGTGTGGCCTATGGCTGCACCTATCTTTATATGTAAAGGAGTATTAACATGGATGAGAAACTGATTAAGCTGGCCGTTGATGGCTACCATGGCCACCTGGGCGAATACAGCGTGAAAGACAGCCAGGAAGTTCTGCGCCAGGCCATGATTGAGGCTAATAATGGCAAGACCAGCATGAGCTACAAGGATATCCGCGACGGTAAGTGCAGCAACCTGTTTGCTATTACCGAAGTTCTGATTGAAAAGGTCAGTGAAGAGGGCCTGAAGGGTGACGAGTTCTTTACCAATTTTATTGAGGACCGCAATACCGCTCTGGGCGATACCAACATTTTCCATACCACCAAGCCGTGCCTGCTGACTGTTGCCGACATTGCTGAAGGCACCCAGGGCGTTCGCCGTCAGCGTCTGGAAGCCGGCCAGGACATTACCGTGAATACCCAGCTGCGTGCTGTGAAGGTTTACGAGGAAATGAACCGTGTGATGGCTGGCCGCATTGACTTTAATGACCTGGTTGACACTGTTGGCCGCAGCTTTACCCAGTATGATCTGGACAGCGCTTATCTGGCATGGACCAGCATGTTTACCAAGCTGGACCCCGTTTATACCCAGAGCGGTTCTTACAATGAGGACAAGCTGCTTGACCTGATTGAGCACATTGAAGCTTCTACCGGAGACACTGCTACTATCGTTGGTACCCGCAAGGCACTGCGCAAGATTACTACTGCTACCATGGGCGAGCAGGCCAAGAGTGACCTGTACAGCATGGGCTACCTGGGCCACATTGCCGGCACCCCGATGATTGCGATGAAACAGCGCCACAAGATTGGCTCCACTGAGTTCATTCTGCCTGACGACACTGTTTACATTTTTGCCGGCGACACCAAGCCCGTGAAGCGCGTTACCGAGGGTGAAGTTACCATGCTGATGGGTGACCCGATGAACAAGGCCGACCTGACCCAGGAATTCCTGATGACCAAGCGTACCGGTATTTCCATTATTCTGGACCGCGACTTTGGCAGCTACAAGTTTGCCTGATTTTGAGCTGAACGATACCCCTGCCGCAAGGCGGGGTTCTTTTTTTTATATAAGGAATATTTTGGAGGTATGTTTTGGCAACTGCGAAGATTACCAATGAGACCATGGTGGAATGCAAGAACGGCACCCATGGCAACTTGTTTTATGCTTCGACCCGCAACCCCGGCTACACCGTTGAGTGGACCGAGTTTGGCGAAGTGCAGGAGATGGACTACGCCGAACTGCTTGTAATGCGTGGCAGCCAGCCGCGGTTTTTCCGTGATAACTGGATTTTGATTGAGGACGCCAACGTATTGCGCAAGCTGGGTGTGGAACGTTATTACAAGAATGCGCTGACCACGGAGAACTTTGACGAGGTATTTAAGTGGACTCCGGATGAGATCCGCGAGAAGGTGCCCAAGATGAGCGAGGGGATGCGCGACAGCATCCGTATCCGCGCAAAGGAGATGCTGAAGGCAGACCAGCTGGACAGCCGTGCCATGATTAAAGCATTGAACGATGTGCTGGATTGCGATTTGGAAGAATCCGTTACATTGGAGGCACCCAAAAAACCCAGAACCCGCAAGAGCGGCGTTGAGATTGTGACGATCGGCGGAACCGAAGAATAATGAGAGGAATGGTGCGGGCCAATGGGCACAAGATACGAGGAAGTTTATGAGCGTTACCGTGGCCAAGTCCGCAACTATGAGTTCCTGGACTACGATGCGGTGACAAGAGAAGCAATGCAGCTGGATCTTTTGAAGATGGCGATTAGCGATTTTGAGGATGTGTGCAAACAGGACCTGAATGATAGGGAAGATGACCTGTTGGAGTTCAACATTACGCTGACGAACCGCGAGAAGGATATTTTGGGAAAGATAACAGAAGGTGTGACCGGAGATGCCAAGTTAGTGGCTTCTAATGAATATTATATTGAGGGCGATGTTGAAAACTGGACGAGAAGTAAAGGCGACACCACCATACGCACCACCGTCACTGGTATCTTCCGGAGTTCCGACGTTAGACACATCACCATATGCCCAAGCCTTACCCAACGTGATATATCCGGGAGCGGTTGCACCGATGCCGAACATTCCGACGTAATCATTCCACATTCGCACGGAATGTCCATCTTCATTGCCTATACGGTCGGCATCTGCTTCCACTAATTCTTTCTTCATCGTGATGATGAAGTTCTTGCATACACTGGATGCCATCCAACCCTTCGGCTGCGTACCCACTGCCGTCTTTCCATCGGGATAGCAAGTTTCCCAAGGCCCATCAAACGAACCGTCAAAACCCTGTGCCGCCATCGAAGCCGATGCCAACAACAAAGTAGATAAAAGTAGATTTCTCTTCATTATTTTCTTTTTTAATTCCTCTCATCAAACTTTCCTCTTCCACCGACTCCGCCATATCATACTTTACCACAAACTCATGCATCGACTTTATATACATCACCCCGTTTTTGAACTTATTTTCCAACAGGAACGAATAAAGCTCCGCTTTCATTTCCACCTCAATTTCCTTTTCGATAATAAAGATGCTGTCCTGACCGAAATAATTATAAACTTCCGGATTCTTCCCTCGCCTTGGGCTGGGAAGAACAAAAGTGATATTTCCTGTCTCTTTCCAGGAGACGCCTTGCGGATGAGGAACGGATAATTGATGCAAGAAGTGATAAATGGGAGTGAGGTGGGAGAGGTGGATCGGGATGGGGAGCCTTGAAGGCGGATTGTTATGCGATTGAAGTTCTAAACTTTGTCCGTACCGGACATACATATACCTCGCCAGATATGGCTTGATGGCAAACGTGGCTGTAACCATGGGATTTGAATTTTGGATTGTTGAAATTTGTTGTATACTGATTGCCGCTTCGTGCGGCAGATTCCGTCGTGTTTGTTGGAAAAAATCCCATGGGTTACGGGGACGGAATTCTAATTCGGTAAGAAGTTGAAATTCAAATGGTTACAAATGCCGGTTTTTCCTTTAAAACCAACGGGTCGTTCCTTTAAAAGGAACGACCCGTTGCACACCGAGGAAGGACCTATTCCTTTTAAAGGAACGGACGGCTCCCTAAAATCCATAGTGCAAAGCTATGCCTAATATTCTAATTTTTCAAAAGGAAGAATAGCGGTAATCTTTATATTATA
>ENA-UEQR01000783-UEQR01000783.1-human-gut-metagenome-genome-assembly--contig:-NODE-783-length-19130-cov-8.875715_pt1 | contig 19130 bp, 18 predicted proteins | sample MGYA00242944_ERZ507941 | MGnify/ENA primary metagenome ERZ507941 (study PRJEB26167, sample SAMN06115398) | human gut metagenome | host: Homo sapiens | place: China:Chongqing | collected 2016-06-23...
CTTCTTCATTATCCGAAAAAGACTTTGTTTTATACTCACCGTTTCCATTATCCGTAACTGTTGAATCTTCTTCACTGTATGCATATTGATTCCGATATTATCTGCCAGCTGTCTCACAGACGGCAAAGTATCTCCTTCATGAATCGTCGAAGTGGCAATTCCCATAATGATCTGATTCCTGAGCTGTATATAAATCGCCTCATCACTGTTAAAATCAATTTCAATCAGCATAAAACGCACTCCTTTTTTCTATTGTACCGGCATCGCCATTGTTATATCTATGTTAGCACAGACGACACTTTTTGTAAAGGAAACAGTATGTAAAAAAGCACTACCTCTTCTTACTCACACTTTTTTGTGCTTTCCGTTTCAGAAGTAATGCTTTTCATTTCTTATTTCCGATTTCTTTCTCTCACGTTCAAACCTCTTCAACCTAAAATTTTCTTCAGATCCTCATCTACTGTACTGATCGGGGTAATCTGATACTCTTGTACCAGATAATTCAGAACATTCGGTGACACAAACGCCGGAAGCGTCGGACCCAGGTAAATATTTTTGATTCCGAGCGCCAGAAGTGTCAGCAGAATCGCAACCGCTTTCTGTTCATACCATGACAGGATGAAGGAAAGCGGGAGCTCATTTACAGAACATCCAAATGCATCCGCAAGTGCCACAGCAACCTGGATCGCACCATAAGCATCATTACACTGGCCCATATCCATCAGTCTTGGCAGACCACCGATTTCTCCATCCACTCTTGCCCGGCAGATATTCTTACCTTCTGCATCGACATAGCTATACGTTTTCTGGTTGGTTGCTGTAACCGGTATCCTCGGATCCACTTTTTCTTCCCCTGTCAAAATTGTATGCGTCGCCTGTCCCTTCGTGTCCATACTGCAATTCAACTCACTCATATCTGCAAAAAATCCATCCTTCCAGATCTCAGAGACAGCATCCGTCTGGGATGCCGATTGTTCATACACCTCCTCTATCTCTGCCCCAAGAGCATCTCTTCGGTCATCCATCTCCTGATCCGTACATACCATATATGGTTTTACTGACTGTGCCGTTCCCGCATCAAACACCGGATATACCTTAGATTCCACATAGGAATCATCAAACACCTGTGTTTTTACTCCATAGCATCGGCTGCCGGAGAGCCGCTCGCCTCCTGTCACATCGGCATCGACCGTAAATGTCACATTGTTATTTCCGGCAACCTGATAGCTGATATTCGATGGCTCTCCCGCCTCAAATGTACCTCCCTCAGCATTTTTCTGATAATCTGAGGCAACATCACCTCTGCCTTTTCCGCATCCTGTCAATAGCGAAAAAAACATTCCTATGCATAGCACTTTTATCCATCGTTTCATCCCGGATTTCTCCCCCCTTCTGATTTGATGGTTTCAGTGTAGCATAGGAATGTATCAAATTTGTATCTATTCCAGAAAAATATTAAATAATCGCAATTATTACAGACTTGCGAGTGTCTGACCAAGTGCCTTCAGTTCATCCTCCGCTTCCGGACCAGGTGTTCCGTTTACTGCGATACCCTCGCCATTTACAACAGTTGCGCCATCTGCAACGATACGATCCTCCCAGTCACGCATCCACTCCTGATTTCCCCAGCCGTAAGAGCCAAACAGTGCAATCTGCTTTCCAGCGATCACGTCATCAAGCTCACACATAAATGGCTCGAACTCGCTCTCCTCCAGCTGCTCTGCACCCATAGCCGGGCAGCCAAAGGCCACCACATCAAACTCTGCCAGCTTTGCGGGGGTCATCTCGGTGCAGGGCACGATGATGCCGTTGGCACCTGTGCCTTCGGCGATGCAGTTTGCCATGGTCTCGGTGTTGCCGGTGGCGCTCCAGAATACGATTGCTACTTTGTTCATAAAACTCTACCTCTTTCTCCGCGTAGTTAGTTTTGAATAACTTCATGTTCTGTGAAAATGCGTCCATATTTCATGACGCATTTTTGTAGTTAGTATTTTCTAACCGTCAACAGGATACCACAGCCCTGCCCCGCTTGTCAAGGCATTAGCGCAATGTTTGCACGGTGCAACAATGCCGCCTTGCTCAAAAGTGCATGAAGCGTGTGTTTCAGCCGCCTAATACGCGAAAAACCACCAACAGCACTCCGTAGATGACCGGCTGATGCAGCAGATACAACAGCAGCGAGTGCCGTCCAAGCCAGCCCAGCGGCGGGTAGATCGAGCGGCGCAAGGGCTCCATGCGCTGCCGCCCTACAACGTCGTAGAGAAAGTACCCCGCCCAGAACAGAAACAGCCACGGCAGAAGGGCAAAATAATCCGTAGAATAGAACCACCACGGATAAAAGCCAAAGTACGCTGTAACGCAGTTTGCATACAGTGTCTGCGGCAGCCAAAGGCGCAGGCTTCCAAAACCCAGATAGCCTGCCGAGACATTGCGGGTAAGGGCAAACAACACTGCGGAGATAGCAAACCCTGCTGCGGGTGGAATGTGCCGCAGTGGCTTTTCCAAAAGGCCGGTCAGCAGCATAGCGCTGCCCAGCAGGGTCAGCACACCAAAGATAACTCTGTCCTCCGGCATAAAAAGCAGCGTGACTGCCGTGACAAGCGCCCCTGCCCCAAACACCTGTGCGCCCCGGCGCAAGGTATGATGCCCCAGTTGCACACAGAAGCCGGACAACAGAATAAACACCCAACAGATGCTCTGCTGCCACAGATGCCCGGGCAGACCATAATACCAGTCGGCCTGAATGCCGAAGAGATTGACCAGATCCCAGCAGCCGTGATAGAGCATCATACTGAGCAGATCCAGCCCGCGCAGTTCGTCCAGAAGGGCGTAGCGGCCAGAAGCATTACTATACTTCACGGCGGTTTCCTTCCTTTTTGTCACGCTGTTACACCGTTTTCCGGCGCAGCAGGCTCATGGGCGGCAGCTCCGGGGTGGGCATGGTGTATTTTTCCATGGCGTGAGGGGTGCTTTCCACCCGCTCCCCTGCTTCGTTCTCGATCCATTCCGGGGTAAGTGCAATACTACGTCCGTCCGGGCACAGCGCCTCCAGCGTATCCCCAAGGCTCCATTTGCCGCGCTGCTGGCAGTGGGCGATGCCGTTTTCCCAGCTGTCCACCGTACCCACGAACTCCCACTCACGGATATAGGTAGCACTGTCGGTGGCCTGTTTGGCCTGCTCGCGGCCGAAATAGAAGCCGGGCGAGTAGTGCCGGTGGCTGGTGCGGGTAAGCTCTGCGTACACCTCCGGCGGCAGTTCAAAGTTATCGTTTGCCGGGTCGGCCAGATAGGCGTCCAGTGCCTTGCGGTAGGCGGCGGTGACACTGGCAACATAGTAGAAGGTTTTGGCGCGGCCTTCGATCTTCAGGCTATCCACACCTGCCTTGCAGATCAGGTCAATGAAGGGCGCGGTGCACAGATCGTTGGCGTTAAGGATGTAGCTGCCGTTCTCGTTTTCGCCGATCTCGTACAGCTGGCCGGGGCGGGTCTCCTCGCTCAGGTAGTACTTCCAGCGGCAGGGCTGGGCGCACTGGCCGCGGTTGGCATCACGTCCGGCCATGTAGTTGGACAGCAGACACCGGCCGGACACGCTCATGCACATCGCACCGTGCACAAAAGCTTCAATTTCAAGCTCCGGCGGGGTCTTATCGCGCAGGATGGCAATATCCTGCAAGGTCATCTCCCGGGCCAGCACCACTCGCTTTGCGCCCATCTTGTAGGCGGCGCGGGCGGCTGCCCAGTTGGTGATGCCGGTCTGGGTAGAAAGATGCACGTCAATGTCCGGGGCAAAGGTCTTGCAGGCATCCAGCACACCAAGGTCTGCCACGATAAAGGCATCCACACCGGCCTTGGCAGCCTCCTTGATGGCCTCTGGCAGACGGTCGGCCTCCTCGTTGGTGGGCAAGGTGTTCATGGTCAGGTAGACCTTGCGACCACGGGCGTGGGCGTAGATGACGCTTTCCGTCAGCTGCTCCGGGGTGAAATTAGCCGGGGCAGAGCGCATACCAAACTCCGGCAGGCCGCAGTAAACGGCATCGGCACCGTAGTTGATGGCATAACGCAGACGTTCCGCATCGCCCGCCGGGGCAAGCAGTTCCGGGATCTGTAACATTTGTAGGTTCCTCTCTTATGTATCACAGTTTTTAACGGGAAAGGGGCCGCCGCACCATGTTTTTGTGCAGCGGCCTTTCCTCAGTTTTTCAGGTTTTTGTTCACAGCTGCGGCAGTTTTGCAGTTGGCATTGTGCTCTGCCAGCGTGTGGGCATAGTAGTAATTGCCCTTGAGGTCGGTCACAAAGAAGTAAGCGTTCTTGGCTTCCTCATCGGGCTGCGGCTCCAGCGCTGCCTTGATGGCGGCAAGGCCGGGGTTCGAGATAGGGCCTGCGGGCAAACCGGTGCAGCTGTAAGTGTCGTATGCTGCAAGGATATTTTCCGGGATATCATCCCAGCCGCCGTAGTAGGGCGCGACCCAGTTCCAGAGATAATTATTGTCGGCATCGCTCTGGACATAGCTGGAGGTGTTGCTTTGCAGCCGGGGGTAGGGCGAGCCCTCCGCCAGACGGTTGCGGAACACCTGCGCCACATTGGAGTCCTGACTGTTGCCCGCTTCCTCCTGTACAAAGGAGGCAAGGGTGACCAGCTCCGGCAGGGTCATGTCCTGCTTTTTAAGCGCTGCGTACATTTCCTTGGTAAATTGTGCATCGAACTGGGCATAGAAGGTAGCCACATAGTTATGCACCGTATCACCCTTCAAAAACTCGTAGGTCTCCGGGAAAAGATAGCCCTCACACTTCATAAAGCGGTTCGGAGCATCTTTATCCTCCGGGACATACTGCCAGAAGGTATAAGCGCTGAAATCGCCCTCGTTGGCTTCCTTCAAAAACTCTTCAGCGGTGCACAGACCGGCGGATTCCATCTTCTGGGCAATGGCAATGGCCGTGGTGCCCTCCGGGATGGTCACCCGCACCGTTTCTGCCTTGGCGTACTGGGAAAGGGTGGCAATGATCGCGTCGTAGGAAATCGCACTGGTCTGCAAGACAAAATCACCGTACTGTAGTTTCCCGGCTGCGCCTTTTTCCCCAACATACCAGCGGAACAGATAGGCAGAGCGGATGACGCCCGCTTCCTTCAGCTTGTTGGCAATCGTAGCTACGCCGCTGCCCTGCGGGATGCTTACAGTCACCTCTGTGCTGCCGGGTGCACCATTGCCGTGAATCTCATTGTAGGCAAACCGCACCGCTGCGCCCGCTGCCAGAAGAAGCAGCAGAAGCACTACCAGCAGAATTCTGCCTGCACCGCCCTTTTTGCGGGCTTCGTGTGTATCGTTGTGTGCCATACGCACCTTCCTTTTTTCAGTTTTCCAGCATCAGACGCAGATAGCTTTCGCTTACGTCAAAAGGCTCTGCGTCAAAGCGGATCATGCCGTATTCCTGCCGGATGCCCTCGCCCAGAAACAGCGGCTGGGCAGCACCTACCGTGATGACTGCCTTTTCCACGATGACTTCCTTCTCGCGGGCGGCTTCCATCAGGATCTCGGCGGCACGGTCGCTGTCGGCCATCATCTCCACAAAATACAGGGTATCCTCCTTGCGAAAGTAGATGCCGTAGCCATGTTCGTTGGACACGATGGTAGCGCCCCGGGCGTACAGCTCCTGCAGCACCACCGCCATGCGTTCCGGGCTCAGCTGCACGGTATCCTTCCAGAACTGTTCCCGCAGCTCACACAGCTTTTTGGCTGTCACCGTGTCAAATTCAGCCTGACTCCACAGGTTGCGGCTCACCTCACGGGGCAGACAGCGCAGGGCAAAAGCATTTGCAAAGCCCTTATCCTGCAGCAAAGCGGCCTGTGCCGCGTCTGCCGGGACTGTCACGGTGAAGCCTGCGCCCCGCAGCTTTTGGTGGGCGCACAGGGTATCCAGCAGACCCGCCAGCAGCAGACTGCCCTCGCCGCACAGGCACAGGTAATTGCCCGTGCGCCCCTGCAGGGTGACCGGCACAGCCAGCGCAGCCGCCACGATGGCGTCGTTTTCATCAGCCACATAAATGTTCTGCATACCGGCAAAGCGTTCCAGTACCATTTTTGCAAAATCTTCGGTATCATGATGCTGGCTCTGCCACAAAGCCAGCACTGCCGCCTCATCGGACGGCTGCATCAGACGATACATCGTTCAGGATGCCCCCTCTTATCATATTTTATCGTTCAGCCCAGTGTTTTCCGAGCAAGCTGCTGTACCTCTTGCTGGATATCTTCAATGCTGCGCATGGCGTCCCCGCTGGTGCAGTGCACGGTATCCCAGCCAAGATGCCGGGCGCAAAACTCGGCAGCAGCGCGGCTGCGCGCCAGATAAGCCGTATCCTTTTCGTGCACGTCCTTTTTGCTCTCGTCGCCGTGGTAGCGCTGGGTCATCAGCCGCTGGCTGACCGCCGGGTCTACCTGCAAATAGATGACCCTGTCCGGTGCAGGCAGTCCCAGCAGACGGAACTCGTAATCAAACAGCCAGTGCAGATATTCCTCCCACTGCTCCTGCGGAAGCTTCGAGCACTGGTGCACCGCGTTGGAGGTGGTGTAGCGGTCGGCGATGATCACACCGCCCTGCTCATAAAAGCTGCCCCAGCTGGTTTTATAGCTGGCATAGCGGTCCACCGCGTAAAAGCTGGAAGCCGCATAGGCGTTTACATCGTCCGGGTGCTGGCCGAACTGCCCGGCCAGATACATTTTGACCAGTGCGCTGGAATCACTGGCATAGTCCGGGAAGGTGATCTTTTGTACCGGCACACCCTGCGCGGCGAGATGCTCTGCCAGCAGCTTTGCCTGTGTGGCCTTGCCGCTTCCGTCCAGCCCTTCCAGCACAATCAGTTTGCCCTTGCTCATACGGCGGCACCTTCTTTAATGGCGGCATATTTTGCGCGCACCTCGGCGGTCTTGCCGCAGCACATCTTGCCCTCCGGGCAGGGGCCGCACAGGCAGGCGGGGCCGGCCTTGGCAAAGATATGGGGTGCCACCGGGTACACCAGCGTGAACATCTTTTCAGCCAGTTCCCGGATCTCCCACTGGGCGCGGTTGCAGCAGCGCAGCTGGAAGAAGTTCATCAGGCTGCGGGCATTCATGGTGACCACCATTTTGGTCTCGCAGGCGTTGGGCAACACAAAGCGGGCGTCCTCGTTGGCCTGTTTAGAAGCCTTGGCGCGTGCCTGCTTTTCCGGCATTCCCTCGGCCATCAGGCGGGCGGTGTGCCCCTCCTCCAGCTTGTGGGCAAGGTCGAGATAACGCTGGGCATCCTCCTCCATGCTGGCAAGGAAAGCCGCCTTTGCTTCCGGGATAGCCTCGATCTCCGGGGGCGTCACATAGCGGAAATCATCCAGACGCACATAGCGCTGGCTCTGCACGCTGAAGGACGCGATGCGGTGCCGGGTGATCTGGGCAAGCAGGGTGCGGCTGACTCCCTCGATGCCAAAGGTAAAGCTGGCGTGCTCGATGGGGCTGGCATGGCCAAGGTCGCTGAGCATGGTCAGGAATTTTGCAGTTTTTTCCTCGTCCAGCCCGTCCAGAAGATCGGTGATGTGGGCGTCGGAGTAGCAAAGCTTTGCGGCAGCCGCCACCACCTTTTCCGGTTCCGGGGTGTGGGCGATCAAACGAACAGTCATCATAGGGTCATTCTTCCTCCGTAATCTTGGTCAGGGGCGCAAAATTGGCCATCGTTTTCTTGATGCCCACTTTTTCAAAGTTGATCTCTACGATCTGATCCCCGGCAGCGGGCTTTACTTTCAGCACCGTGCCGCGGCCAAATACTTTGTGCTCCACGATGTCGCCCGGCTCATAGTGCTTTGAACCGGAAGCCGCCGGTTTCACGGCAGAATTTACCGTAAAGGCTGTTTGCTTTACAGTATTTTTTGTCGCATTTCCGCCGGAATATGCGGAGCCAAATCCGCTGCTTCTTGTGGTCGGCTGGGTGGAGCTGCTGCCATAGTGACTGCCAAAACCGGAGGAAGCAGGGTTTCTTCCTCCGTAAGAAGAGCCGAAACCACGGCTTTCGCCGGCGTTATATTCCCGGTTCAGGTAGCCGCTGCGGTTGCCCGAACTGTAACCCGAGCCATAACCGCCGCCGTAGCTGCTGCGGCTGTAACCGGAGGGGCCGGAGTAACCGGATGCTCCACCGGGCACAGTATCACTGTACTCAGAGCCCCAGCCGCCCATGCGGGAACGCTGTTCCAGTACAGGGCTGCGGGTCTCCTCTATATATTCCGGTTCGATCTCCCGCAGAAAGCGGCTGGGCTCGTTGCGCTGGGTGCGGCCGTACAACATCCGGGTGACGCTGTTGGAGATGTACAGTTCCTTTTTGGCACGGGTGATGCCAACGTATGCAAGACGGCGTTCCTCTTCCAGATCTGCTTCGGAGTATTTGCTCATCTCGCTGGGGAAAACGCCCTCCTCCATGCCGATGAGGAACACATAGGGGAACTCCAAGCCCTTGGCAGAGTGGATGGTCATCAGCACCACCTGATCGTTACTCTCGTTATAGCTGTCGATATCGCTAATGAGGGCGATATCCTCCAGATAGCCCTCCAGCGTGGCTTCCTCGCCGTGCTGGTCACAGTAGTTTTTGACGTTGTTCACCAGCTGACCCAAGTTCTGCAGACGGTCGGCGGCATCCTCGTGCCCCTTGGCGGCGTCTGCTTCCAGCATGGCCTTGTAGCCGGTCAGTTCAATGACGTCGGAGGCAAACTCGTCCAGTGTGCGGGTTGCAAGAGAATCCTGCAAACGCTGGTAGATCTGCCAAAACTTGAGCAGCGGCATGACCGCGCGGGAAAGTTTCGCGTATTGGTCTGCATGGCTGATGATATCCAGCATACTGACCCCCTGCTGCCCGGCAAGGTCTGCAATGACATCCACGGTGGTAGCGCCGATCTTGCGGGCGGGCTCGTTGATGATGCGGCGCAGCCGCACATCGTCCCGGGGGTTGGCTACAATAGACATATAGGAGTGAATGTCCTTGACCTCCTTGCGGTCGTTGAAGCGCTGCCCGCCCACGATCTTATGCGGGATGCCCGCGCGGGTGAAGTAGCTTTCGATGGGAGCCGACTGGGCGTTCATACGGTAGAGAATGGCGTGGTCTGCCAGATGCCCGCCCTCCTTCAGGTGCTGACCGATGACATCCGCGATATGGCTGGCTTCGTCCTGCTCATTCTCGGCGGTATACACCTGCACCTTATCGCCCTCACCGTTGTCCGTCCACAGGGTCTTGCCCTTGCGCTCGGTGTTGTGCTGGATGACGCAGTTGGCTGCGTTGAGGATATTGGAGGTGGAGCGGTAGTTCTGCTCCAGTCGGATGGTCTTGGTGCCGGGATAGAGTTTTTCAAAGTTGAGAATGTTCTCAATGGTAGCGCCGCGGAAGCGGTAGATGCTCTGGTCGTCATCGCCCACCACGCAGATGTTGCGCTCCGGCCCGGTGAGCAGGCTGACCAGACGGAACTGCGCCACGCTGGTATCCTGATACTCGTCCACCAGCAGGTAGCGGTACTTGTTCTGGTAGAACTCCCGCACGTCCGGGTGTTCAGCCAGCAGCTGCACGGTCTGGTAGATCAAGTCGTCAAAATCGAACGCACCGGCCTCTTTCAGCTTTTTCTCGTAAGCTGCGTAGATGCGGGCGGTCTGGGTGCTCTTCACGTCTCTGGCGTGGTCTGCAAGTGCCTGCTCCGGGCTGACCAGCTGATCCTTCCAGCGGCTCATCTGGTTGATGGCGGCCTTGATGGGCAGGAATTTATCATCGATGCTCAGCTCTTTATATACGGTTTTCATTACACGCTGGGCATCGTCTGTATCATAGATGGTAAAGCTACGGGGGTAGCCGATCTCTTCGGCCCAGCGGCGCAGAATGCGCACACAGGCCGAGTGGAAGGTGGAGGCGAACACTTCGTCCCCTTCCTCGCCGCCCAGCATCCGGCGCAGACGCTCTTTCAGCTCCCCTGCTGCCTTGTTGGTAAAGGTAATGGCCATCACGTTCCAGCTGCGCACCGCGTTGCGGCGCAGCATCCCGTCCAGCCAGCTGGGGGCGTCTGTACCGGTCATAATGGCGGTGCGCAGGGCTTTGACGTCCTCCTCGGTCACCGGGCGGGGCGTTTCCTTGGAGCCGTGCGCCGAGCCGAACCGGATAAGGTTGGCGATGCGGTTGACCAGCACGGTGGTCTTGCCGCTGCCGGCACCGGCAAGGATGAGCAGCGGGCCATCCGTGGCAAACACAGCCTGCCGCTGCATATCGTTCAGGCGGCCGAATTGCTTTTCAATGTAAGTATCACGCAGGGTGCAGAATTCCTGCCCGAGAGATGCTGCCATGGTTTCACCTGTTTCCTTCGCTGTTATTCATACCGTATAGTATAACACATTTCGAAAAAGTTGTACACCAAAACTGCATGGAGTTACAACTGCTTTTCCAGCAGATAGCGATCGTAGCCGCCGTACATCTCCCGGCGGCAGCGAATAACGAAGCCACCAGCCTGTGCGTTGCGCAGGCTGTAACTGTTATCCGGGCTGACAGTAGCGCCCAGATGAGTGATCTGTGGCGGCAGCAGCGGCAGAGCCGCTTCCAGCATGGCGCGCTGCAAACCGTTGCCCCGCCAGTCCGGGTGCACTACTGCGCTGTCTGCGTTGGCCCAGTGCTGCCACTGGCTTTGCGGCACGCCCAGAAAGGCAGCGTAGTTTTCATCGCTTTGCCCGCACAGGCGCAGGATGAGGTACGCCCCCAGCCGCCCCTGCTGCCACGCACCGATACACACCCCGGTGCGCAGATAATCTACGATATTTTCCAGCGTGTCCGGCACGAACTGCTCCGGGTGCGGCATGGCGGCGCGCACTTCGTTTTGCAGCGCGAACACCGCCGGAGCTTCGACAGGGGTGCAGCGCCGCAGGGTAACGGTCTGCCGGGCGGACTTGCCGCCTACTTTTTGCAGAAAATAGTCCATCTGTACTATGCCCTCCAAAATAAAATCGTACTTTTCAGCAGATTCCAGTATAAATGACGCTTTTCTAAATGTCAAATTATGCTATAATAAGAGAGAAGGGGCTGTGGAGGAATCCTCTCGGCCCGTTCGTATGAAGTTCGGGGCGGCGCTGCCGCCCGGAAACGGAGGAACCATCCATGAAAGATCCCGCACTGGCATCGTCCAGCCGCTTGGGCGGCGCTGTGATCAGCGACCGCGTTGTTGCAAGCCTGCTGGAGGAGCTGACCAACGGGCGCTATGCCCAAGCCGACCGCCTGCCCGCCGAGGTAGACCTTGCCACCGAGTTGGGGGTAAGCCGCACCGTGATCCGTGACGCGCTGAGCGAGATGGAGCGCGCCGGTTATGTGGAACGTGTGCGCGGCATTGGCACGGTGGTGAACCGTGCTGTGCTGGGGCTGCGCAGCCGTTTGGACCAGAAGCTGGAGTACTACCCGCTGATCCGCAGCTTTGGCAGCTACCCCCATGCAGACGGCATTCAGGTGATGCTTCTTCGTGCAGGCGAGGAGATGGCCCACGCGCTGGCGCTGGAAGTCGGCGATGAGGTGATCTGCATCAAAAAGCGTATCCTTGCCGATACCACCCCGGTGATCTATTCCATCGACTACCTGCCCCGCAGCCTGTTCGGTAACCGGGACTACACTCGCATCGACCTGACCGGCGACATCTTTGAGATTCTGGAGCAGGAGTGCCACCAGCAGATCTCTTCCAACGTGGCGCACCTGAAGGCCAGCTGCGGCGATGATTCCATCCGCGCAGCCATGCGGCTTGCCCCGGGCGAGGCCATGCTGCTGCTGGACGAAGTGTGTTTCAATCGTTTGTGCAGGCCGGTGATGCGCTCGCTGAGCTACTACACGAACTTTTTTGATTTTTCCATTTTACGCAAACTGCTTTAAACGGAGGTATCCTATCTATGCGTCATCTGATCGACCCTTTGGACCTTACCCAGCAGGAGATCACACAGCTGCTTGATCTTGCCGACCGTATCTGCGCCGACCCTGCCGCCTATCAGGAGGTTGCCAACCACAAAAAGCTGGCCACCTTGTTCTACGAGCCCTCCACCCGCACCCGCCTGTCCTTTGAGGCGGCTATGCTGAACTTAGGCGGTCATGTGCTGGGCTTCCCCAGCGAGAACGTGTCCAGCGCCTCCAAGGGCGAGAGCGTGGCCGACACCATCCGGGTGGTGTCCTGCTATGCCGATATCGTTGCCATGCGCCACCCCAAGGAGGGCGCACCGCTGCGTGCTTCCCGCTACTCCCGCATTCCGGTAATCAACGCCGGTGACGGCGGCCACCAGCACCCCACCCAGACCCTGACCGACCTGATGACCATTCGCCGCCGCATGGGCAGGCTGGATGATCTGACCATCGGTCTGTGCGGCGACCTGAAATTTGGCCGCACCGTCCACTCCCTGCTCAAGACCATGGCGCGCTGCAAGAACATCCGCTTTGTGCTGATCAGCCCGGAGGAACTGCGGGTGCCGGATTATATCATCAACGATGTGCTGGAGGCCAACGGCATCCCCTACAAGGAGACCCGCAGTCTGGAGGAATCCATGCCGGAACTGGATATCCTGTATATGACCCGCGTGCAGAAGGAGCGCTTCTTCAACGAGGAGGACTACATCCGCCTGAAGAACAGCTATGTGCTGACCCGCGAAAAGATGGCGCAGGCCAAGCCCACTATGGCTGTGCTGCACCCCCTGCCCCGTGTGAACGAGATCGCGCTGGACGTGGACGACGACCCCCGCGCCGCCTATTTTGAACAGGTGCAGAACGGCGTTTACGTCCGCATGGCACTGATCATGACCCTGCTGGGGCTTGCAGACCCCAAAGCACCGAAGGAGGAAAACTGATATGTTGAATATTGACGAGATTCAGAACGGTATTGTCATCGACCACATCAAGGCAGGCACTGCTATTGGTCTGATGGATCTGCTGGGCATTGCGGGCAACCGCACTGCCAGCGTGGCGCTGATCCAGAACGCCCGCAGCAAAAAGACGGCCAGCGGCCGCAAGGACATCATCAAGGTAGAGGGCGATGCCTCCTGGCTGAATCTGGATGTGCTGGCCTATCTGGACCCGAACATCAGCGTGACCATTATTGAAAACGGCAAGGCTGTCCGCAAGGAGCAGCCCAAGCCCCCCAAGCGTCTGGTGAACATTGTGCGGTGCAAAAATCCCCGCTGCATCTCCAGCATTGAAGAGGAGTGCGACCAGATCTTTGAGCTGAGCTCCAACGGCAAGTACCGCTGCATCTACTGCGAGCAGGAATTGCAGGTAAAACCGGAATAATATTCCATTTTCACAACTCAAATATAAAAAGGACTGCTATACTGGGCAAAACCCATGTAGAGCAGTCCTTTTTTTTGCACAAAAGAAAACTGACGGAACTCTTTGCAGCGCACGATACCCCGACCTGCCTACGCCATTCCCATACAGCAAGCAGAGCCGGAATTGCGACGCATCGAGTAACTTTATCGACTGCAACCCCCAAAAGGCCCGCCGCAGAAAGTTCCGTCAGCAGAGGTCTGCGCATCTCTGCGCAACCCAAAAGCAAAGGTAGACAGCCTGCTTACACGCACCGCAGGCCGTTTTTCCATCCAGCAACAAAGCTCTTAAAAAGAAGGGTGTTACCCTTCTCACCGCAACGTGACAATGTCCGCACGGAAGGCTTCCTTTACTGGCTTTAGTATAGCAGAGTTACGCTTGTGTTGCACAAAAACTGTCATATTCTGACGGTGCAGATGTCATGAATTGTCGGTGGGCACCGCACAGGTAAAGCGGAACCAATTGTCCCGGCAGCTCAGGGTGTACTCCGCACCATGGCGCAGCAGAACATCCCGCACGTTGGAAAGCCCCATGCCGTGGCCGGGCTCCTTGCGGGTGGTGCGGGGCAGCTGCCCATCCGGCGGCAGTTCCACATCCCGTTGCACCCGATTGCGCACCGAGAGAAGGTATTCCTCCTCCGTTTTGCGCACTCGCACGTAGACCTCCGGCGGGTACGCCTGCGCTGCGGCACAGATGGCGTTATCCAGCAGATTTGCCAGCACGGTGACCATATCCACCCCGCTTAAGGGAAAATTCCGCAAATCACAAAGGTCAAAATACACGCTTACGCCCTGCCGGGTGGCTTCCTCGTACTTGCGAGTCAGGATGGAATCCAGCAGCGGGTTGTGAGTATCCATAATGGTGGTGCTGGCCGCCACAGCCTTATCTACACCGGCAATATAGTTCTGTGCACCAGCCACATCTCCCTGTTCCAGCAAGGCACGCAGCGCACTGATGTGGTTGGTGAACTCATGGGTCAGACGGCGCTGGGCGGTGTAGGAATCCAGCAGAGCCGAGGCCCGCTGCTGCTCCAGCTCGGCCTGAAAATACAGGCTGCGACGCTGCATGACCTGATCATTGAACATCGCCACGATGCACAGATGCACCATGACAGCCACCGTAAGCCCCACTGTCATCCCCATTGTGGCCATGGTGGCCCTTTTGTTGTTATCTGTGAGCATGAGCAGGATGTTCAGCACTACGACCACGCCCGGAAAAAAGCTCATGGTCAGCGCCTGCAAAGGCTCCAGCGCATTGTATCTGCGCCACTTGCCCACAAAGAACGATACCCCGGTGCTGACTACCAGATTTGCGAATGACATTATGATCAGACAATCTGCGCGCTGGATGACCTGCTGTAGCTCACACTCCAGCATCCACGATATGACATACCGCACACTGTTTTCAACCAACAGGCACATGGTACCGTTGATCAGACAGGCGGTAAATTTCTGCCCCGGCGTGCCACCAAACAGCATAACTGTGATGAACAGAAAAAGAAGCGTGTAAACCACTGCCATCGGCGTAAAAAAGCCATGGTTGCGCATGACCGAGAGGGTCATCGTCAGCATGGTTATAACACCGGACCACACCAGAGGGTGCTTTACCCTGCCCTTGCCAAGGTAAGCATATTCAACCATGATAAAGCCGAGCCATTGGGTCAGGCAGACCCAGTGGCCGTACATATACCAGCGCCAGAATTCTTCATTCATCACCGAACTGCCCCTTCCATTCCAGCCATGCGCTGCGAATGGCTGTATAGTACTGTCGGCTGACGCTCAGTTCTACCCCGCTGCGCAGCTCCACCTTATAGTTGCGGATGGAGCGCACATATTGCAGATTGACCACATCGCTGCGCCCTACCTGCAAAAAGCCGTTTTCGTACAGCATGGCGGGCAGATCAGCGATCTTGCCGTAAAAGGTGCAGATGGGCTGGTGCGGGATATCGCCGTAGACGTTGATCTGCCGCAGATCGCTTTCCAGATAATAGATCTGATCCAGCGGGATCTCACTGGTGGTACGGTTGTGGTGCACCTCCAGCGTTTTTCGGAGGTCGGACATGCCGGAAAAAATATCCTCCAGACAGCTGGGCAGCTGGGCGGCAATATCCCGCTTGAGTAGGTAGCGGTAAGCGTTGACCGTGTAGCCCTGCGGGGCAAATTCCAGATAAGCCGAAATGTACACCAGCACGATATCCGGGGCGACCTGCCGCAGCTTGCGTCCCAGTGCAATGCCGTCGGTGGTTTTCAGGTCTACATCCAGAAACGCCAGCTGGTAGCGTTCCAGCTCCGGGGTAGCCAGCAGCTGCTCGCCGCTGGTGCAGACGGTGCTCTGCACCTGAATCTCCCGGGCGCGGAACCATTCCGAGATGTACTCGTCCATCTGTGCAGCGAAGGCCGCATCATCGTCACAGACCAGAATGTGCATGGGTGTGTTTCCTCCTTTTTGAATACAAAAAAGCATATAGCAGTGTTTCCCGCCGGGAGAAGCACCCTATATGCTTTTATATTACACTTGTTCCGCCTGTTCGTCAATCAAAGACGGAGCAGACGCTGGGATCACTTATGCAAGGAATTTGTCGTAGAGACCAAATGCAAAGATGAACACCACGATGAGCGGCAGCACATAAGTCAGGTAGCCGCGCATCCAGTCCTGCACCTTGAGACCCTTGCCGGTGTTGACCTCTTTTTTGTAGTTCTGCCAGCCCCAGCCGTAGTGGGTAACGCAGAACAGCAGATATACCAGGCTGCCCAGCGGCAGGAAGAGGTTGCTGACCAGAAAGTCCTCTACATCCAGCACAGCACCGCCGAACACTGCAAAGCCATCCCATGCCCACAGGTTATAGCCCAGCACACAGGGCATGGACAGCAGGATGATGAGCACAAGGTTCACCAGACTGGACTTTTTGCGGCTGCAGCCAGTCAGTTCCATGCCACAGCAGATGATATTCTCGAACACTGCCAGCACGGTGGACATGGCTGCAAAAGCCATGAACAAAAAGAACAGGCTGCCCCACAGCCGCCCCATGGACATATTGGCAAAGATGTTGGGCAGGGTGATAAAGATAAGGCTGGGGCCGCTGGTCTGGTCCACATGGTAGGTAAAGCAGGCCGGGAAGATGATCAGACCGGCGGTAATGGCTACAAAGGTATCCAGCACCACAATGCGGACAGATTCGCCCAGCAGGGAATGTTCCTTGCCGATATAGCTGCCGAAGATGGACATGGCGCCGATGCCAAGGCTCAGGGTGAAGAAGGCCTGATTCATAGCGGAGACCAGTGTGTTGACCACGCCCACCTCCTGCATCCGGGCAAAGTCCGGCACAAGGAAGAAGGAAAGGCCTTCCTTTGCCCCGGGCATGAACAGGCTGTTGACGGCAAGCACCACCATAATGAGGAGCAGGGCGATCATCATGCCCTTAGTCACGCGCTCCAGACCGCTTTGCAGACCCTTGGCGCACACCAGAATGCTCACTACCACCACAAATACCATCCAGAAGGTCATAGTAGCGGGGCTGGCCAGCATTTCGGTAAACTTACCGGCCACCTGCTCGGCGTTGAGCCCCGCCAGTTTGCCGACGGCGGTCATGTAGAAATAGTGCAGCATCCAGCCCGCCACGGTGGTGTAGAACATCATCAGCAGGTAGCAGCCGATGAGGGTGAAGTAGCCGTGGATGTGCCACTTCTGCCCCGGCTTTTCCAGTGCCTGATACGCCCGCACCGGGCTTTTGCGGGAGGCGCGTCCCACGGCGAATTCCATGGTCATGATAGGCAGACCCAGAATGACTAGAAAAATCAGGTAGAACAGTACAAAAGCACCGCCGCCGCCCTGACCTGCAATATACGGAAACTTCCACACGTTGCCGATGCCGATGGCACAGCCTGCGGAAAGCAGAATAAAGCCCAGACGGGATTTCAGAGTTTCTCGTTCCATGATCCGATAACTCCTTACTTCTGCTTCCGGGGTGCGTTTTTGCCCACAGGGCCGCGAGGACGGCGCTCGGCAGCCTTGGACTGCTGCGCAGCAGAGCGGGTCTGTGCACGACCCTTGACCGCTGCGGCACGCAGACCGTTCACCTCGGCCTTAGTCAGCTCGCGGTAGGTACCGGGCTTGAGCATTCCCAGCTTGACCACGCCCTCGGCGTTGCGCTTCAGGCGCACCACCTCAAGACCCACACTCTCGCACATCCGGCGAATCTCGCGGTTCTTGCCCTCCTTCAGGGTCATCTCCATCACGGTACGACCGGGCTCGTCAGAACTTTCTGCAGTTGCGGTGTCATAAAGAAAAGCTTTTCTGCTTTTTCGACATCCTCTCTGCTGACAGACAGCCGGTATAATACCTTGGCACTATTTACTGCTGCCTGCGTCATGTGCTTCACCCGTCTTCATAATCTTCTTAGCAGCCAGCAAAGCAAGTTCTGCGATTTTTGCCTGAGCATCTCTGGTTGCCTTTTCCTGCTCATTTGCAATATCACTCTTTGCTTTTTCAAGCATATGATCTGCTTCTGCCCTGGTTGCTTCCATTTTATTGTTATATTCTTCCTGTGCACGCGTCTTCGCATCGAGAATGATCTGATCTGCCTTTTCTCTGGCACCCTTTAACTGGTTCTCATACTCACTCTTCATCTGCGCTGCATCGTCCTGCTGTTTTTGGGCATCCTCGAACTGTTTGTTGATCATGTCCTCTCTCTCATGAATGATATTCATGACCGGCTGAAACAAAAACTTACGAAAGATTGCATATAAAACAAGCAGATTTACGATCGTCCACAAGATATCCCATGGATTTAAACTCAGCATAGTTTACTGCTCCTTTCTTAATGTAATAATTACGCAGGTAATCATTATTTTAAGAAAAGAATGATAAGTAATGCAATAACGAAACCGTAAATAGCGGTTGCCTCGGCAAGTGCACAACCAAGAAGTAATGCTTTGGAAATCTTACCTTCTGCTTCCGGCTGTCTTGCGATAGCGTCTACTGCGGAACCTGTTGCCTTACCGATTCCAAGACCTGCTCCGATACCTGTTAATACTGCTACTCCTGCTCCGATTGCTACAAATAATGATGCTGACATAATGTTTTCTCCTTTTCTTTTCTCAGTTAATTAGTGTGTTACTCCGTTGCTTCCTTGATGAACAAGCCTGTAAGGAATACAAATACGTATGCCTGAATCAGTCCGTCAAAAATATCAAAGTAACAACTGAATATTGCTGGAAGTACGGGTGGAACCACCATCTTCAGTAACTCCATAATAACGAAGGAACCAAGTACGTTTCCAAACAATCGCATACAAAGTGATAATGGTTTGATGAATATCTCAAGAATGTTAATTGGAAGAACTACAGGCATTGGTTCCGCAAAGCTCTTTAACCAGCCTTTGGTTCCTTTCTTTCTCACTCCTGCTGCTTCAATTAAGATGATACTCATCAATGCAAGCGCTACCGTGACATTCATGTCTTTGGTCGGCGGCTTGAAGCCTAATAGGCCGATGAGGTTGGCAATTCCTATGTAGATGGCAACTGCTGCCAGGTACGGAATGTACGCTTTACCGTTTTCCCCTATCGTGTCCTCAAAGAATCCATACAGTTTTGAAACAGCAAGTTCAAGTACTACCTGCTTACGGCTTGGATTCTCAACTTTAAGCCCTCTCACAAGAACCAGACACAAAAGAAGAATGACCGCCATGATGATCCATGTAACAACAACCGATTCATAGATCGGAATGCCACCAAACAGCGGGATTGTAAAGACGGTATCGCAATTCAGCTCCTCCATCAGATTCTTTACCAACGCATCCAACAGTCTCACT
>ENA-UEQR01000800-UEQR01000800.1-human-gut-metagenome-genome-assembly--contig:-NODE-800-length-18861-cov-7.253727_pt1 | contig 18861 bp, 19 predicted proteins | sample MGYA00242944_ERZ507941 | MGnify/ENA primary metagenome ERZ507941 (study PRJEB26167, sample SAMN06115398) | human gut metagenome | host: Homo sapiens | place: China:Chongqing | collected 2016-06-23...
AATAACCCATGGTATCTTTTATACAGCAATTACTCGAGCCAAAACAAACCTAAAAATTTACTGGAGTTCAGAAACAATGCACGATGTTGTAAAGGGATTTGCAACCGATGAGTCGAAACGGAAGAGTCTCGAAATCGTGAAAACTAAGTTGGGGAAAAACTGATGTTCGCGATTTCATTACCATCACGACACACCTCAAATCCTGCGCCGCAATAGACAAAGAATAAGAAAAATCCCTCTGAAATCAACGATTTCAGAGGGATTTTGGTCCGAGTAGTGCGGCTCGAACGCACGGTCTCCTGGTCCCAAACCAGGCGCGATACCAACTTCGCTATACCCGGATATTCAATTTCTGCCATGATACCACGGCGAGCGGTAAAAATAAAGATTTTTCTGTCTGTGGTCATTCATGTGGTCAAAGCCACTTTTATGCCGTTTTCGGCAATCGGTGCAAATCCAGCAAACACAGGCGTCACAAGACTTTGCGGCGTTTCGCCTCACCCTATCCCGGATACAACCACGGCACTCCCAAAGCAAGCGCGCTACCAACTGCGCTAATCCCGGATTTTGGGTTATTGAGTTTTGCACCAGATGTGGTCAAACATGTGGTCAGGCGGATTTTTTGACCACATCAGCTTACGGGGAAATTGCCTGTATCGCAGGCGTATCAAGGGATTGCGGACACGGTATTTTCCGGCTTGAAAGAGCAGCATCCTGCTCCCAACCACGCGCGCTACCAACTGCGCAACCCCCCGATATTAAGCTTTTCCACAGCTTCCGCATATATTCCTAAACCAGGCGCGCTACCAACTGCGCAACACCCCGATACTTTTTCAGTATACCACAGCTGCGGGTGGAAGGGAAGAGAAAATTTTTAGTTTACATAAATAAGGTCGTCATCGGCGGGCGCTTGCCTGCCGATGACGACCTTATTCAAATCTGTATAAAACACTTAGCTTGCTGCGCTCTCCGACAGCGGGAAGGTGATATCCGCGCGGAAAAGGTCGGCGTCGATGGCCAGGTCGAAGCGGCCGCCCTGCAGCTGCACCAGGCTTCGTGCGATGGATAGCCCCAGTCCGCTGCCCTCTGTGTGCCGCGAGGCATCGCCGCGCACAAAACGCTCCATCAGCTCGTCGGGGGAGATATTCAGCTCGTCCCGCGAGACGTTCTTGAAGCTGATGGTAACGGCCTCCCGGGACAGCGTGGAAACCACATAGACCCGTGTGCTGGGCAGGGCGTACTTGCAGATGTTGGACACCAGATTGTCCATGACGCGGCTCAGCAAACGACTGTCGGCGCGGATGACGGTACCCGGTGCGGGAGGCTGCGTTACCAGCGTCAACTGGCAGGCGGCCAACCGTTCCTGATACTCGCCCTCGATCTGTGAAAACAGCACGTTCACGTCCGTGGGCTGTAGGTCCACATTCAGCACGCCGGAGGAGGCCTTGGACGCCTCCACCAGGTCCTCGGTGAGCTTTTTCAGCCGGTGGCTCTGGCGGTCCAGCACGGCGATGTACTCCCGGGCCTCCGGGGAGGGGATGTCCTCCTTTTTCAGCAGGTCCACATAGTTGACGATGGAGGTCAGGGGAGTCTTGATGTCGTGGGACACGTTGGTGATCAGCTCGGTCTTGAGGTGCTCGGCCTTCATCTGCTCCTGCACGGCCTGCTCCAGGCCGGACTGCACGTCGTTGAGCTCCTGGCCGTAGCGCTTGAAGTCACCGATGAGGTACTTCGTGTCGATGGGGGAGGAGAAGTCGCCCCGGGCCAGCTTTTCGCCGCCCTTTTGCAGCATCCGCAGATTCAGGGCGATGTACAGGATGGCCAGCAGCTCCACTGCCTTCAGTATGACAAAGATACCGTCCACCGAGCCGTAGCCGGCCAGCACAAGGAGCATCTCCAGAAAGAATACCCCTGCCACCACCAGCGCCGTTTTCCACAGCAGCGGGAGATTTCTGGCGATGCGCCACAGCCCCAGAAACAGCGAACGGACAATGCGCCAGAGGAACCGGGCTATCCGCGCCAGCAGGGAGCCGCGCAGCACCGTGCCGGCCTTGCACTGGGCAGCGAGGGCGCACAGGAACAGCAGCGCGAAGGGCGTCAGGGCCGCGCAGAACAGGATACGGCCCCACTCGTAGTAGAAGGCGTCCCAGCCGCCGAAGAACGCGCACACCAGCAGCAACAGGAACACGTCCGCCGGTATCTTATCCAGCCACGTCAGGTGGATGCCCGCCTGCCCCTGCCAGTGTCCGGCGGAGGCCATGAGGAAGCAGAAAAAGAACAGGCTCAGCAGGGCGGCCAGCACCGTCAGCGCCACCGTCAGCCCCGCGTGCTCCGTCAGCCACGAGAGCAGCAGGTAGGAATAGGTGGGGGCGGTCTCCACCTGAAGCAGGTCGACGGTGTAGGTCAGCGCATAGATGCTGCCGTCCGAGAGAGTATAGAGGCGGGTGCTCTGGACGGTGTACAGCGGCTTGTCGGTGTAGGCCAGGGCGAAGTTTTCCAGATACACCTCGCCGGTGTCGTCGCTGGCTACGGTCAGGTGGCAGCCGAAGTCGTCCAAGGTAAATTCGTTGGAGAAGTCCTGCGAAAACTCCTTCAGAAAGTTCGGTATACTCTCCTCGCCGGTGACGGCGGTGGGGGAATTTTCGATGTTGGAGTAGTCGTAGCCGTCGGCGTCGGACAGCAGGCCGGCGTTGGCCAGATTGCCCCGGAGAAAGCTGTCCGCATGATCTACGGCGCTGTAGCACCGGTTCTCATACAGACTCTGGCGGGCAAAGGCGCCATCATCCAGAAATACGTCGTAGGAGATGAGCGCCGCCGTGCCCACGCCGCCCAGAACGGTCAGCACGCCGAATACCAGCGTCAGCACGAAGGCGGCGGCCTTCGCCCACGTCTTGTCTAAAAATCCCTTCATGAGATGCCGCCCTCCATCTTATAGCCCTTGCCCCAGACCACCTTGATGTACCGGGGCTCTGAGGGGTTGATCTCTAACTTTTCCCGCAGGTGGCGGATGTGTACGGCGATGGCGCCCGCGGCGTTCAGCGGCACATCCTCCCACACCCGGCGGTAGATCTCATTGGGAGAGAACACCGTCCCCGCGTTCCGCATGAGGAACCGCAGGATGTCGTACTCCTTGGGTGTCAGCGCCACTGGGTCGCCGTCCACGGTGACGGTCTTGGCGTTGTCATCCAGGCAGATGCCGCCGATGATGAGCGTGCTGGCCTGCACCTGCCCGCCGCCCAGCTGCAAATACCGCCGCAGCTGTGAGCGCACCCGGGCCAGCAGCTCCACCGGGTTGAAGGGCTTGGTGATATAGTCGTCCGCGCCCACGTTCAGCCCCAGTACCTTGTCGGTGTCCTCGCCCTTGGCTGTCAGCAGGATCACCGGTACGTTGCTGGTCTGCCGCAGCTGGGCCATGGCGGACAGTCCGTCCATCACGGGCATCATGATATCCATCAGAATGAGGTGCACGTCCTCCCGCGCCGCCGCGGCCAGGGCCTCTTTCCCGTTGCAGGCGGACAGCACCCGGTAGCCCTCGGCCTTGAGATAGATCTCCAGCGCGGAGACGATATCCTTTTCATCATCAACGACCAAAATCGTGTACATAGAGGGACCTCCTGTGGGTGTGGTATATCTCTATCATACCCCTATTCCCGCCTTTGTACAAGGTCAATTCTTCACAGCGGTGGAGGGGAGCGACGCCAGGTTTACACTGTGGTGGATGGGCTTCCACTCCACCTTCATAAACAGCGCCGCCAGCGAGATGGGCAGATACGTCAGCATAAACAGCGGGAACGTCAGAGTGAAAGCGATCTTTTTCCACGCCGGCGCGTGGATACGCCGCCACTCGCTGGCCACGGTGATGCCGCCCAGCACCAGCAGCGTGGCCAGGATGCTGCCCATGCACTCCAGCAGGGACCGCATGGCGAACCATACGCCGTCGCCCTGCAGCAGACCCAGCACCGACAGCGTCAGGTTGGCCAGCAGGCCCAGCGCCGTCAGGATAAACGCCGGCAGGATGGACATGGACATGTCGAAGCAGCTCCAGCTCCCCTTGGCCGTGCCCTTGAGCAGGTCGGCACCGTAGCGGCGGAACACCTGTATGTAGCCCTTGGCCCAGCGCAGGCGCTGGCGGACGGACTGGCGGAAGCTGGTGGGCTGCTCGTCGTAGAGCACCGCGTCCTCGCAGATGGCGATCTTTTCGCCCCGGAGGATGTGGTAGATGGAGAACTCAATGTCCTCCGTCAGCAGATAGAACCGCCAGCCATGGCTCTCGTCCAGTATCCGCTGCGAGAACAGAAAGCCTGTTCCGCCCACGGCGGCGCTGCTGCCCAGCCGGTTCCGCGCGCCGTTCAGATAGCGGCTCTCCCGCAGGAACCACAGGGCATACCCGGCGCTGATCCAATTGTCGCCGAAATTCTTGCTGTTGCGGTAACTGGTCACGATCTCGTTTCCGGCGGAGAAGCTCTCGTTCATGCGCTCGAGGTAGTCCGGCGAGAGGATGTTGTCCGCATCGAACACGAAGTAGCCGTCAAAGCCCTCCGGATAGTCTGCGCCGATGTGCTGCACCAGAAAATCCAGGGCGTAGCCCTTGCCCACGTTCACGTGATTGAAGCGCTCATACACCACCGCCCCATGTTCCCGCGCGATGGCGGCGGTGCTGTCGGTGCAGTTGTCCGCCGCCACGAACACCGTTACCAGGGACATATCGTAGGTCTGCGCGGCCAGTGAGTCCAGCAGCCCGGCAATGACGTTTTCCTCGTTCCGCGCAGCGATGAGCACCGCGTACCGATGGGACGCGGCAGGGCGGGGAAGGGGCCGGCGCTTTTTCAGCAGCACCAGTGGGATATAGAGAAATTGATAGGTGTAGCAGATAAAAAACAGCGCCGAGATCACGGCATTGATGGTCCGCAGCGTGGGTTCCATAGGGGCACTTCCTTTCTTTCCTTTCTGGCTCCATGGTACCGAAATGCCTCTTAAGAAACAAGCAGGGGGAGGATTAAGACTTTATTAAGACGAAAAAGTAAACCTGTAAGCTGCCGCGGGCAGTTTACAGGTTTACCATAATTAAAATTATTGTCAACTTATTACAGCAGCAGCCCGGCCAGATGCCCGGACGACCAGGCCCATTGCAGGTTGAAGCCGCCGCAGTCGCCGTCCACGTCCAGCACCTCACCGCAGGCGTACAGCCCCGGAACGACACGGCTTTCCAGCGTTTCCGGGTCAAATTCCTCCGTCCGCAGGCCGCCCGCCGTGACCTGTGCCTGGTCAAAGCCGCAGGTGCCGGTGATAGGGAGCGCAAAGCGCTTCACCTGCCGGGCGATACGCTCCAGATCGCTGTCGGTGAGGTCGGCGGCGCGCTGGCTGGTGAACCCGGCGGCTTTGCAGAGCATCTGCCCCAGCCGGGTGTGGCAGGAGCCTACCAGCAGGGTGGAGGCCTCGTGGGTGCCCATGGTCTCCCGCCGCAGGCGCAGCCAGTCCAGCACCTCCCGGGGCTCCCAGTCAGGGAAGAAGTCCAGCGCGCAGACCAGCTCCTCGCCGCCGGTGGACACCGCCCGGGAGATGTCGAAGATCGCCGGACCGCTGACGCCGTATTCAGTGAACAGCACCTCGCCGCGGTTCTCCGCCACACGCTCGCAGTCCCGGAGGATGGCGATGCCGCACTCGGCCTTGACGCCCTTCAGCGCCCGGGGATAGGTGGGGTCAGTCTTCAACTGGACCAGGGAGGGGTACAGCACGGTGCGGTGGTGCCCCAGCATTTTGGCAAGGCGATAGCCGTCCATGACGCCGCCTACCTTGCTGCCGGCGGCTCCGCCGGCGGCCAGTATGACCTTCCGCGCGGCGAAGACCTCCGTCTCGGTCCTGACGGTGAAGCCCTCCGCTATTCGCTTTACGGCGGTGACCGCCTGTCCGGTGCAGACCCGGATGCCGGGGCGCTCCAGCGCGTAGCGCAGCACGTCCAGCACACTGCCGGCCATGTTGCTCATGGGGTACACCCGGCCGCTGTCCTCACTGACCGTCAGCAGTCCCAGTGAGGCAAAATACTGCAGCGTTGTGCCTGTGTCAAAGGTACGCAGCGCGTGGGCGCAGAAGCCGCTGTCCTCTCCGTGATAGCGGGCGGGAGAGAGGTTGTGGTTGGTCAGATTGCACCGGCCGTTGCCGGTGGCCAGCAGCTTGCGCCCCACCCGGCTCTGCCGTTCCAGCAGGACGACGCTGCGGCCGTTTTCCGCGGCGGTCAGCGCCGCCATCATGCCGCTGGCGCCGCCGCCGATAACGATAACGTCCGTCATTTCGCGCCCTCCAGCCGCCGGCGGGTCAGATAGCCCTCCAGCATCAGCGCAGCGGCCACCGCATCCACGGTCTTCTTCCGCTTTTTGGCGTTCTGCCCGTTCTGAAACAGGATGTTGTGGGCGTCGATGGTGGTGCGGCGCTCATCCCAGAGGATGACCTCCAGCCCGGTCGCCTGCCGCAGCAGCGCGCCGAAGGTGGCGCATTTCTCGGCCCGGGGCCCCTCGGTGCCGTCCATGTTCCGGGGGTAGCCCAGCACCAGCAGCTGTACGCCGTGCTCGGCGATGAGCCGCTGTATGCCGGAGAGCACCTCCTCCTGCCGGCGGGAGTGGATGGTGTCGGAGTAGCCCGCCAGCGTCTCGGTATAGTCGGAAATGGCGATGCCGGTGTGGGCGTCGCCGTAGTCGATGGCCATGATCTTCATGGGGATGTACCTCACTTTTCGCGGCGCGCGCCGCCGCGTTTTTTCATGTTGGCTCTATCATACACAAAATGGCGGCGGGAAGCAACAGAAAATGGGACGAAACCGTGAAAAATACGGGATTTTTCTGCAAAAAGCGGTTGACCGGCGGGGGAAAGTGTGGTATAGTGGGCATTACCTGTGAGTGGGTGCTTTCTTTTTGCGCGCTTTTTCGCTTCGGGGGCGCAGATGGAGATCATCCGGCAGGGAGGCAAAAGGGCGTTCCGGAACGGAAGCCTAATCTAATAAGGAGGTGCCGTTAATGCGCGTGAAGATCACTTTGAGATGCAACGAGTGCAAGCAGAGAAACTACAACACGATGAAGAACAAGAAGAATACCCCTGACAAGCTTGAGCTGAACAAGTATTGCCCCTTCTGCAGAAAGCACACCGTCCATACCGAGACGAAGTAACCGGAAGGAGATATTGACATGGCTGAAGAGAAGAAGGTCAGTAAGGATCGCGGCAAGTGGTTCCGCGAAATGAGAAGCGAACTGAAGAAGGTCGTTTGGCCTGATGGCAAGACTACCGCCAAGAACACCGGCACCGTCCTGCTGTGCTCCCTGATCGTGGGCGCGGCGATCTGGATTTTTGATGCCGTGGCTGTGCTGGCGGTGGATACCCTCATCGGTCTGTTCTAAGGTACAGGACATGGCTGATAACGCAAAGTGGTATGTGGCACATACCTATTCCGGCTATGAAAACGCGGTAAAGGCCGCCATCGAAAAGTCCGTGGTGAACCGCGGGATGGAGGACATGGTCCTCAAGACCGAGATCCCGATGGAGACGGTCACCGAGGTTACCGAGACCGGTGTGATGAAGGAAGTGCAGCGGAAGGTATTTCCCGGCTACGTCCTCATCAAGATGGTCATGACGGACGATACCTGGCACCTGATCCGCAACATCCGCGGCGTCACAGGCTTCGTGGGCGAGGCCAACAAGGCTATCCCCCTGACCGAGGACGAGGTGGCGGCGCTGGGCATGGAAAAGCGCGAGATCGTCGTGCTCTACCATGTGGGCGACACGGTGCGTATCACCGAAGGCCCGCTGTCCAGCTTCACCGGTACCGTGGAGGAGATCGAGCCGGAGAAGAACCGGGTGCGCGTGGTCGTATCCATGTTCGGACGCGAGACCCCCGTTGATCTCGAACTGGACCAGGTCGAGGTCAGCAGCAACTGAGCGCAGAACGTCTGCGCGGAAGTCCGGCGCAGGTGTGCCGGCAAAGTGGGAGAGACGCTGCGCGTCTCGCCAAAAGCGGCAAGTATCCCCGCCGCTACCACATTTTATTGAAGGAGGTGCCTACAAATGGCACAGAAAGTAGTTGGATACGTCAAACTGCAGATCCCCGCGGGCAAAGCAACTCCCGCACCCCCCGTTGGCCCGGCTCTGGGTCAGCACGGCATCAACATCGCTGCCTTTACCAAGGAATTCAACGAGCGCACCAAGAATGACATGGGCCTGATCATCCCCGTGGTCATCACCGTGTACGCCGACCGTTCCTTTAGCTTTATCACCAAGACCCCTCCCGCGGCTGTCCTCATCAAGAAGGAGTGCAACATTGAGTCCGGTTCCGGCGTTCCCAACAAGGAGAAGGTCGCCACCATTTCCAAGGCCTCCATTCAGAAGATCGCCGAGCTGAAGATGCGCGACCTGAACGCCGCGTCTCTGGAAGCCGCCATGAGCATGATCGCCGGTACCGCCCGTTCCATGGGCGTCGTGGTCGGCGAGTAAGGAGGGTGTAAGAAATGTTTAGAGGTAAGAAATATCAAGAGAGCGCCAAGCAGATCGACAAGGCTATGCTGTACGACCCCAAGGAGGGTCTGGAGCTGATCTGCAAGACCGCTTCCGCCAAGTTCGACGAGACCGTGGAGCTGCACGTCAAGCTGGGCGTGGACTCCCGTCACGCTGACCAGCAGGTCCGCGGCGCCATCGTGCTGCCCAACGGCACCGGCAAGTCCGTCCGCGTCCTGGTGTTCGCCAAGGGCGACAAGGCCGAGGCTGCCAAGGCCGTCGGCGCCGACTACGTGGGCGAGATGGACCTGGTGGAGAAGATCCAGAAGGAAAACTGGTTCGACTTCGACGTGGTCGTCGCCACCCCCGACATGATGGGCGTTGTGGGTCGTCTGGGTAAGGTCCTGGGCCCCAAGGGTCTGATGCCCTCTCCCAAATCCGGTACCGTGACTCCCGACGCCGCCAAGGCCGTTCAGGAGGCGAAGGCCGGTAAGGTCGAGTATCGTCTCGACAAGACCAACATCATCCACTGCCCCATCGGCAAGGTGTCCTTCGGCGCTGACAAGCTGTTTGAGAACTATTCCGCCCTCATCGGCGCTATCATCAAGGCCAAGCCCGCCGCTGCCAAGGGTCAGTATATCAAGTCCTGCGTGGCCGCTTCCACCATGGGTCCCGGCGTGAAGATGAACGCCAGCAAACAACTGTAATTTTGTGAGGGCACCGCGATACCGACTCCACCGCACAGCTCACCGGCAGATTTCCCGCCGGCCTGCGTTGAAGCCTCTTGAAATACACAAAGTATTCCTGCGAGGCTTCGCCTTGCCCAGCAAAAAATCTGTGCGGAGATCTGAACGGCGGCTCGGTATCTTGGTACCCGGGGCGTTTTCAGGAAGTGTCCTGAAAATGCCGGAAAATTGTTATCTTTGGCTTGACAAGCTGTGAAGCCTTGGATATAATATTGGTTGCGTTCCAAAGACAGCAGGTGGCGAAAGCCGTAAGCCCTGCCGAGGATGGCAAGTCATTTTGATTGCTTTTACCGTCCTCATGTCCTTTGGCATGAGGACGGTTTCCTTTTTGAACGCACCGACAATTCTAACGGAGGTGAAATCAAAGAATGCCCAACGCAAAGGTTCTGTCTGAAAAGCAGGCGATCGTGGCGGCGCTGACCGAAAAGCTGCAGAATTCTGCAGCCGGTGTCATCGTTGATTACAAGGGCATCACCGTGGCAGAGGATACCGAGCTGCGCGCGGAGTGCCGTAAGAACAACATTGAGTACGCTGTCATCAAGAACACCCTGCTGCGTTTCGCTTTCAACAACTGCGGTCTGAACGAACTGGACGATCAGCTCAACGGTACCACTTCTCTGGCTATCTGTGTTGACGATCCCGTCGCCCCGGCCCGTGTGATGGCGGACTACGCAAAGAAGCTGAAGGACAAGTTCGAGATCAAGGGCGGTTTCATGGAGGGCAAGGTCGTCTCCATGGAGACCGTGAACGCGCTGGCGTCCATTCCCGCCCTGCCCGTGCTGCAGGCGCAGGTCCTGGGCACCATGCTGGCCCCTATTTCTGGTCTGGCTTGCGTGCTGAAGCAGATCGCCGAGAAGAACGGCGCTGCCGCCGAGTAATTCGGCCCCCTTTCCATCGCAGGCACAGGGCCTGCACAACATCAATTTAAATCTTACAAATAGGAGGCTATCATAATGTCTGAGAAGATTACTGCTATGATCGAAGAGATCAAGGGTTTGACCGTTCTGGAGCTGTCCGAGCTGGTTCACGCTCTGGAGGAAGAGTTCGGCGTTTCCGCCGCCGCTATGGCTGCTCCCGCTGCCGGCGCTGCTGCTCCCGCCGCTGAGGAGAAGACCTCCTTCGACGTGGTCCTGACCGGCTTCGACGCCGCTGCCAAGATCAAGGTCATTAAGGTTGTCCGCGAGATCACCGGTCTGGGCCTGGCCGAGGCCAAGGCTGCCGTCGAGGGCGTGCCCCACACCCTGAAGGAAGGCCTGTCCAAGGACGATGCCGAGGCTATGAAGAAGCAGGTCGAAGAGGCCGGCGGCAAGGTCGAGCTGAAGTAAGTTCTTTTGCAAGCAAAAAACAGCCACCCGATAGGGTGGCTGTTTTTTCGCGGCCGGAACAGCCAGCTTTTTCTGCTTTACAAAGCCCCGCGGCGAAAGCCGCGGGGCCTTTTGTCATGCCTGCCAATCCTTCACCTGCTTACGCAGCCAGTCGCACCAGGCGTCCATACCCTCGCCGGTCTTGGCCGATACCGGGAAGACCTCCAGCTTCGGATTGCGCCAGTGGGCGTATTCGATCACCTTCTCCATGTCGAAGTCGAAATAGGGCAGCACGTCGGTCTTGTTGATGAGCAGCACATCGCACACGGTGAAGATCAGGGGGTACTTCAGGGGCTTGTCGTGGCCCTCCGGCACGGAGAGGATCATGGCGTTCTTCACCGCGCCGGTGTCGAACTCCGCCGGACACACCAGATTGCCCACATTTTCCAGCACCACCAGGTCCAGATCGTCCGTGCCGATCTCCCGCAGGCCCTGTTCCGTCATACCCGCGTCCAGGTGGCACATCCCGCCGGTGTGCAGCTGGATAGACCGCACCCCGGCGCCGGCAATAGCGGCGGCATCCACGTCCGAGTCGATGTCCGCCTCCATCACGCCCATCCGCAGCTCGTCCTTCAGCGCCTCGATGGTCCGCAGCAGCGTGGTGGTCTTGCCGCTGCCGGGGGAGGACATCAGGTTCAGCAGGAACGTTCCCTTTTGCTTCAGCGCCTCCCGTGCCCGTGCCGCCTCCCGGTCGTTGTCGGCAAACACGCTCTCCTTCACTTCGATGATCTTATAGGTATCCATACTATGCACCCTCTATCTCTTTAATGCTGATCTCGCTGCCCCGCAGCAGCCAGGTATCCTCGCTGCCGCAGTGGGGGCAGACCCGCCCGTGGGCCACAGTGGGGTAGTCCGCACCGCAGCCGCCGCAGTGTGTCACGGCGGGCAGCGTGTCGATGTGCAGCTGCGCGCCCCGCAGCAGGTCGGACTTCTGTACGGCCCAGTCCCAGCAGCTGATCAGCTCCCTTGGGATGGCGCCGCACACCTCGCCCAGCTCCAGCGTTACGCCCGCCACGCGGGTCAGGTCATTCTCCGCGCCCACGCGCTCCACGGTCTTGATCACGTGGAAAACAATGCCCAGCTCGTGCATATTACTTGGCCGCTTTCTTGGCCCTGCGCTCCGCCTTCTTGATCTTGATGTTCCGCTTGATCATGTAGGGCAGGATGGCCTTCATCTTGTCCTCGCAGGCGTACATGGTGCTGCACTCCGGGCGCTCCCGGTGCAGGTGGATGGCGTCAAAGGCGCACTTGGTGGTGCACACGCCGCAGCCGATGCACTTATTGGGGTCCACGATGCTGGCGCCGCAGCCCAGGCATCGGGCTGTCTCCGCCTTCACCTGCTCGGCGGTGAAGGCCACGCGCTCGTCCCGGAAGGTCTTACGCAGGGCGTCGTTGTAGCCAATGCGCTGGCGCGGCGTGTTGTCGTAGCTGTCCACGGCGATCAGCGCGTTTTTCTTGTCCAGCTCGATGAACTGCCGGCGGTCGCGGCCGATGGTCAGCGTGGCGCCCTGCACATAGCGGTGCAGGCTGATCGCGCCCTGCTTGCCGGCGGCAATGGCATCGATGGCGAACTTCTGGCCGGTATAGGCATCGCCGCCCACGAAGATGTCCGGTTCAGCCGTCTGATAGGTGACGGGATCGGCCTTGGCGGTGCCGTTGGGGTTGAATTCCACCTGGGTGCCCGCGAGAAGCGTCTTCCATTCCGCCTTCTGGCCGATGCAGTACAGCACCGTGCCGCAGGGGGCCATCTGCACGGTGTTCTCATCGTACACCGGCGCGAAGCGCCCGCTTTCGTCCTTGACGCTCAGGCACTTGACAAAGGCGATGTTGGCGGCCTTGCCGTTCTCGGTCTGGACCTCCTTGGGACCCCAGCCGGCGTAGATAGAGATACCCTCGCGCTCACACTCGCTGCGGTCCTCCTCGCCCATGGGCATCTCCTCATAGCCCTCAAGGCAGTACAGGCTCACACTGTCCGCGCCGCAGCGCACGGCGGTGCGGGCCACGTCGGCGGCGATGTTGCCGCCGCCGATGACCACCACCCGGCCCTTCAGCGCCTTTTCGTCCCGCAGATGCACGCCGCGGATGAAGTCGATGCCGGAGATCACGTTCTCCGCGTCGCCGCCGGGCACGGCCAGGGCGCCGCCGTGCTGCAATCCGACAGCTACATAGAAGCCCTTGTAGCCCTCCTCACGGAGCTGGGCAATGGTGATGTCCTTGCCCACCTCCACGCCGCAGCGGAACTCCACGCCCAGCGCGCGCAGCACGTCGATCTCCGCCTCCACCACGTCCTTCTCCAGACGGAAGGAGGGAATGGCGTTCATCAGCATACCGCCGGGGCGGCGCTCCTTTTCAAACACAGTGGGGCGATAGCCCTTTTCTGCCAGATAGTAGGCGCAGCTCATGCCGGCGGGGCCTCCACCGATGATGGCGATCTTTTCGCTGAATTCGCCGTCCACCTTGGGAATGACCTTCTCCGGGATGAAGCGCGTCTCCGCGTCCAGATCCTGCTGGGCGATAAAGCGCTTGACCTCGTCGATAGCCACGGCCTCATCCACGGTGCCGCGGGTGCAGGCATCCTCGCACCGGCGGTTGCAGATGCGGCCGCACACGGCAGGAAATGGGTTTTCCCGCTTGATGAGCTGCAAAGCCTCCCGATACTTGCCCTGTGCCGCCAGCTTCAGATAGCCCTGCACGGCGATGTGGGCGGGGCAGGCGGTCTTGCAGGGTGCGGTGCCGGTGTCGTAGCAGTTGATGCGGTTGCGGTCCCGGTAGTCGATGCTCCACTTCTCCGGGCCCCACTTCACCTCGTCGGGCAGCTCGGCCCGGGGATACTCGATATAGCCGTCCTTGGTGCACAGCTTCTGGCCCAGCTTCACCGCGCCGGCGGGACAGTTCTCCACGCAGCGCCCGCAGGCCACGCACTTCTCCGTCTCCACCGCGGCCACATAGGCGCTGCGGGACATATTGGGCGTGTTGAACATCTGGCTGGTCCGCAGGGCGTTGCACACGTTGACGTTGCAGTTGCAGATACCAAAGATCTTCTGCTCGCCGTCGATGTTGGTGATCTGGTGGACGAAGCCGTTGTCCTCCGCCTGCTTGAATATGGCCATCGCCTCGTCATAGGTGATGTACTCGCCCCGCTGGGTCTGCACCACATAGTCGGCCATGTCGCCCACGGCGATGCACCAGTTCTCCACATCGTCGCCGCAGCCCTCGCCCAGCTTGTCGCGGCTGGCGCGGCAGGAGCACATACTCTTGGCGTACTTGCCTTCATACTTGTGCAGCCAGTAGGAGATCTTCTCCAGCCCGATGGCCTCCTGCTCCGTCTCGATGGCCTTCTCCACCGGGATCACGTGCATACCGATGCCCGCGCCTCCGGGGGGCACCATCGGCGTGATCTTCTCCAGGGGCAGCATGGTCATGCGCTCAAAGAACGCCGCCACCTCCGGGTGCGCGTCGATCTGGCTCTTTCGCATATTCAGGAACTCGGCGCTTCCAGGCACGAACAGGGGCAGGATGTACCGCTTCTCGTGGTTCGGGTTTTTGCCGTCCAGGTTCTCCCAGTTGTACTCAATGAGACCCAGCCAGGCCATTTCGTCCAGCAGCTTCTGCAGGGGCTCGCGTTCCATCTTCGTCAGCTTCATCAGCTGCTCGATGGTCTTGGGCTTGCGGACACCCATTTTCAGTGCCACGTCCGCCATCTCATCGGTCACCAGCGCATCCAGCCCCCAGTATTCGGGGTCGTCAGCGGTGGCCTTCAGGCCAATGCGGTTGGTGATCATGCTGCCCAGCTTCAGGATCTTCTCCCGGGGCGGCCGGTCGGGACAGGGGATCTTGAACGAGAGCTTTTTCTCGTCCAGGGGGAAGCTGGTAGGCTTGCTGCCATTGATGTCGCGCATCGTCTCTCTCCTCCGTTATCTGCTGCTCTGACCAGAGGCGTTTTGCCCTTATAGGGGAGCAGCGTTGTGATTTTAAGCTCTATTGTACTTATAATACCAACTTTTTTGCCGATATCCTATTGACTTTTCCGCCAAAGGTGTGATAACTTTTTATATGGTCCTGGTCGGACCATAAAAGAAAGCAAAGGAGCATGCGCTATGGCCTTTCGTGAGATCGTCGCCCCCACCGTCAAGGAGCTGTTCATCCAGCAGCTGGAGGGCATGATCCTCTCCGGCGAGCTGCGCCCGGGGGATCGGCTGCCCACCGAGCGTGAGCTGGCGGATGAAATGAAGATCAGCAAGACCGTGGTCCACGAGGGATTGCGGGAGCTGCATCGTCTCGGCTTTCTGGACATCGCCTCCCGCCGCGGCGTCACCGTGGCGGACTACGCCCAGACCGGCAGCCTGGAAACGCTGCGGGCCATCATGGATTTCCATGGCGGTCTCCCGGATGCCAAAACGGCGGGCAGTATCCTTCAGCTGCGTTATTATTTGGAGGGCCCCGCCATGGAGGAGCTGGCCGCGCGGCACACGCCGGGGGATATGGCGGCGCTGCAAGCCCTGCAGCAGCAGGCGGAGCAGGCGGCGCAGGAGGGGACGGATGCGCTGGCCGAGGCCCTGTTCCGCTACCACCGGGGCATCACCTTTCTCAGCGGCAACACCATCACACCGCTGCTGTTCAACGCCTTTACCCGGGTGAACCTGGAGTTCTGGAAGGAGTATATCCAGCTTACCGGCATCGACCGCTGTCTGGAACGGCTGGCCCAATTCACCGCCCATATCGAGGCGGGGGAGGGACAGGCCGCCTCGTCCCTGCTGCGGCAGGGCCTGGAGCAGTTCATCACCCAGGTGCGGTAGCTTCCGTCAGCTCTTCGGAGTAAACACCCCCGGTCGAAGGCCCCGCAGCGCAAAAACCCCCGGCCTGACGGCCGGGGGTTTTTACTATGCTTACCGACGCTTGCCGCCGCCGAAACCGCCGCCGCCAAAGCCGCCGCCTCGGGAGCTTCCTCCGCCGCGGGAACTGCCGCCGAAGCCGCCGCCGCTGAACCCGCTGCCGCCGCTGGGACGACTGGGCCGGCTGGGCCGGGGCGCGCTGGGTCTCGGACTGCCGCCGGGCCGGCTATTGGGCCGGGGCGGTCGCGGTGCGCCGGGTCTCGGACCGCCGCCCATGGGAGGCCGGGGACCACCGCTGTAGGGCGGCCGGGGCCCGCCGCCGTGAGGCGGCCGCGGGGGCCGGGGTGCTCTGGGAGGCCGGGGCGGCGCGTACCGTCTGCCCCAGAAAATGGGGTAGTACACCGGACGCACCACGTTTACCGGTGCGCCCACGATATACCGCCGGCGATAGCGGCTGTACCGCATAGCATCCAGCACCATCCACACCAAGAAGATACCGACGATCAGCACCACCACGCTGCCGATGGACGTGCCGCCGCTGCTGGCCGCCGGTGCCGCCGGGGCGTACCAGCCGCTGTCATTGCTGTCGCCGCCGTCCAGCTTCGCCTGGGCGTAGAACACGTCCGCCTGCCGGAAGAAGGCTGTCACGGCGCTGTCGAAATCGCCGCTGTAATAGGTGGTCTCAATGGCCTGCCGCAGCTGATTTTGCTGGGTGTCGGTCATGGTGTAGCCCACATTGTCGCCGCAGTAGACCTGCCAGTCGCCGTCCTTCACCAGCAGCAGTATCATGTCGTTGCGTCCCAGCCCCCACTTCTCGCCCAGGTTGGCGGCGTAATCCTCCGCGTCCCAACTGGTCAGATGGTCGATGCTGGCCACCGCCGTAATGGCGTAATACTTGCTGTTCCAGCTGTCGTTGTAGTCCCGGATCAGCTGCTCCGTCTGCCCGTTCAGCAGACCGGCCTCGTCACAGATCCAGTCCTGATACTGCACGTCCAGCAGCTCCGTGGGCCTCTTGGCGATAAAGCCGTCCTTGCGGCTCTGCCCGATGAACACCGCGCCGGCGATGGCCAGCACCAGCACCACCAGTGCCACGCCGCGTTTTTCAAAAAACTTCATACCTGTTCCCCTTTCCAAAGGAGATTGATCTTATTCTCAGCTCCGCAGCTCCATCAGCTTCTGCTTCAGCTCACCTTCGATCTTACCCAGCGCCCCGTTTTGTGCTGCGCGCAAAACGGGGGCCCCGTATGATCTGACATCCTCGGACGAAATGAATTCGTCCTGCGGCAAGGTTTCGGCCAGCCGAAACGCTTGTGCGCGCCGTCCGGCGCGTGTGCGGCTTCGCCGCACGGTCGAGCTGGGCTGACGGCTTGTGTGTTTCGATCAGTTCCGCAGCTCCATCAGCTTCTGCTTCAGCTCACCCTCGATCTTACCCAGCTCGACTTCGGCCTCCTTGCGCTTGGCCGCGCCCTCCTTCTGGATGTTCAGCACCTCGTCCAGGGTGGAGATCAGCTGCTGGTTGGTGTGCTGCAGCGTCTCGATATCGATGATGGAGCGCTCGGCCTCCTTGGCGGTGGCGATGGTGCCCATCTTCAGCGTATCGGCATTCTTCTTCAGCAGATCGTTGGTCATCTCGGTGACGGCATTCTGTGCGGCGGTAGCCTGACGGCTGTGCTCCATGCCCAGGGCCAGCACCATCTGGCTCTTCCACAGGGGGATGGTGTTCACCAGGGAGGACTGGATCTTCTCGATCATCAGCGTGTCGTTGTTCTGCAAAAGCCGGGTCTGGGGGCCCATCTGCACGGATACCATGCGGGTCAGCTCCAGATCGTGCAGCTTCTTCTCAAAGCGGTTGCACAGGTTCACCAGGTCGTTGTAGGCCTGGGCGTCCTCGGCCAGACCCGTCTGCTCCGCCTTCTTCCGCAGCGCCTCCAGTTCCGTGGCGCGTACCTCGGCCAGGCGCTTTTTGCCGGCCAGGATGTACATGGTCAGTTCCTTGTAGTACTTCAGGTTCAGCTCATACATCTGGTCGAACATGGCCACGTCCTTCAGCAGCGTGATCTGATGGTTCTCCAGATTTTGGGCGATCTTGTCCACATTGGCCTCGACCTTGCTGTACTGGGCCTTCATGGTCTCCAGCTTGTTGCTGGCCTTCTTGAACAGGCCGAATAAGCCCTTCTTCTCGTCCTCCTCACCAAAGCCCTTCAGCTCCACCACCAGGCGGCTCAGGTCCTCGCCGATCTCGCCCATGTCCTTGCTGCGGACGTTGTTCAGCGCGTTCTCAGAGAAGGACGCCACGCTCTTCTGGGCCGCGGCGCCGTACTGCAGCACCTGGTTGGTGTCGCGGATGTCGATCTTGTGGGAGAAGGCCTCCACCGCCTGCTTTTCCTCCTCGGTCAGCAGCTTGTCGTCCATCTCCACCGGCTCGATCTTCTTTTCCTCCTCCTTGGGGACCTCCGGGGCCTCCGGCGTCAGCGTCAGGGAGGGCACCTCCACTGCGGCGGCAGTAGCGGTATCGTCAGGGGTCAGGGTCAGCTCGGGCATCATGTTATCGGTCATGGCGGTTGTTTCCTTTCTGTTATATTCTCACAAAATTATACACATTGTTCTCATAGCTCCAGCGTGATGCCGTTCCCGGCGTCCACGCTGTCCTCTGCCCGGGGCGGCTGTGTCTGCGCGTCCCCGGCACTGCGGATATCCAACTCCGGCTGGGGGTCGGCCACCGGGTTTTCCTGGGCCGCTTGGTGCACGGCGTCGCCGCCGGTCAGACCCTCCCGTGCCATCATGTTGTCCAGTACCGTGATGTCCGTGGATATATCCATGGCCTGGTCGCCGAACAGACTGTCCAGCTGCTTTTCGAACGCCAGCACGATGGTGGCCATCATGCCCTCTACCTTCTCCATGGTGCCGGTGATGTTCTGGCCGGACACGCCCTGACGGCTCAGCTCGTCGTAGCTGCGGAGCAGCTTCAGCGTGGTGGGCAGGTAGTAGGACATGAATTTCCGGATCTGCGGCAGCTTCTCCGGGTGCGCCTTCACATAGTCGAATATCTTGCCGCTGACCTCCTCCAGCCGGTCGATCTGGCCGGAGATAGTCTCGTCCTGTATGCGGTCGTTCAGCGCCCGCATGGCCTTGATGGCCGCGTCGCCCTCGGCGATGGCCTTGTCCAGGTCCACATTGCCGGTGCTCGCCGGTTCCTCCGGTACCTCCACGGTCTCGGTCACATCCCGGCAGAACATCCGGGCGATCAGGGCCACCACGGCGGAAGCCGCCGCCGCCAGCAGGAAGTGTCCCACCTGATACAGCGGAAACAGCAGTGCGTACAGCACCCACGTCACCGCCGCGGCGTAGATGGGTGCGGCTGATTTATGGACGATGGTCTTTGTTTTCAATCCTGTCGCCTCCAGTCCTTGTTTGTGACTATATATTATATAGCATTTCTGTTTT
>ENA-UEQR01000809-UEQR01000809.1-human-gut-metagenome-genome-assembly--contig:-NODE-809-length-18765-cov-10.262414_pt1 | contig 18765 bp, 16 predicted proteins | sample MGYA00242944_ERZ507941 | MGnify/ENA primary metagenome ERZ507941 (study PRJEB26167, sample SAMN06115398) | human gut metagenome | host: Homo sapiens | place: China:Chongqing | collected 2016-06-23...
TGACCTGCTGGATAGATGACGGACATTATTGGCTATTCAAAGTCTGCGAAGCCAGCCTGGTATTCCTTCTGTTCTTCTTGTAGTTGTCTTCTTTGCTGTAGTTTTAGTTGTTTTTGCTGTTTCTTTGTTATCGGTTTCTTTCTTCTCGGCTTCTTTGTTTACAGCTACTTCTGAAGCAGTTGTCTTTGCAGGAGCCTCTTTAACTTTGGTTGTCTTCGCAGTGGATGTATTGAGATCTGCTGTAGTTTTTTTTGTTGCCATTTGATAGCCTCCTTACAAGGTATAATTATTCTTTTTATGGAAATAGAATACTACTAATCTCCTGTTTTTGCAATGATTTTTGCCTTTATATGGAAAAATCACTACAAACAGACAGCCCTTTCCTATATTCTTTCGCTCCCATTTTGTGCAATATTACTTATAATCCCAGATTCTGCAAATCTTCTTTCATATACTCAGACAGCTTTTTCTGCAATTCCTGATTATTAATATTTACCAGTGCCTGTCTAATAAAAATTTTCTCTGATTCCGTCAAAGGTTTAAAATTTAATTTCACTTCCTGTTCTTCTTTATCATCACTGCACGAACCCATAAAAAATGGAACGGTCAATGCTGAAAGAAATAAAAAACTAAGTTTCCTTTTCATTAGATTAAAGATTAATAAATTAATACTTTTCAAGTTTATCTACTTAAAACTTCGATGAGACAAAGATAAAATCACTAAACTCTACCAAAAGAAAATTAACTATCCTTTTTTACCTTTTGGCACGGATATTTACTATATTAACACGGATATTTACTTCTTCCTTTTCTTAAAAAAATCCCGTCACAAGCTATTGCTGAACCTCTTCCAAATGTTTCATCCGAAACTCTTTTGGCGTACATTCATACTTTTCACGAAACACCTTAAAGAAAGTAACTTTGTTCGAGAATCCCGAATCGAATACAATTTCATCAATCGTCTTTTTAGTGGTCAGCAATAAATCTTTCGCTATGTGCAAACGACATTCCTTAATCAGATCGGTCGGGCTATCCTCTCCTATCTCTTCCATCTTCCGATAAAGACTCCGGGGACTGATTGCCAGCCGATCGGCGATATAACGCGGAGTCAAATCTTTGTTCGTTATATTATCATTGATAATCTTCAAAACCGACTGTAGGAACTTCTTCGACTCTTTATGCGTCAACTTCCCGTCCGACTTTTCAAAAGAACTGATCGGCGAACTGAAATAATTTTTCAACACCTCTTTCCGTTCTATCACCTGACAGACAGAGATACGAAGATACTCCGCACTAAACGGTTTTGTGATATACATTTCCGCACCGGCAGAAAGGGCTTCCATCTGTTGTTCCATCTCGTGCCGTCCGGAAACCACAATAATAGGAATATGCGCTGTCTCTTTCACCGATTTGATCCGCCTGGTCAGTTCAATACCACCCATTCCCGGCATCATGACATCACAGATAATCACATTCGGATAAACCTCATTCATCACCTGATCCAGCCGTTCAGGATCTTGCAAGGTTACCACATTGAAGTCAGCCGAGAAGATTTCTCCAATAAACCATAGCATTTCGATTTCATCATCGACAACCAAAAGCGTAGGACGCATCTTATCAAACTCATACTGGGGAAGTTTCAGTATCGATTGAGTATCTATCTTAGGGATGTATTCCGCTGTGAGCCGCTTGGTTTCCGCCACTCCGGTAGTCAGTTCCACGACCGGCAAGGTTAGTGTAAACATCACCCATCCGTCAGGAGTATTTTCCACTTTCAACGTACCATTCAGCAACTTTGCCATATTATAAGAGATGGCTAGCCCCAGTCCGTTCCGTGAAAAGTTCTTTTCATCCTGATTCTCGAAATTATCCAAAATGGCATATCGGTTAAAAATATACTGAAAATCCTTTTCCTTGATAGTACTTCCTTCATTCGCTACACGAAGAGTCAGCATGTTTTCCCCGCTCGTATCCACTTCAATCTTGATACTTTGTCCGTCGGGAGTATATTTAAAGGCATTAGAAATCAGATTAATAATAATCGTATTCAGAAATCCTTTGTCCGAGTTCCACATCACCTGCTCGGGTATCTTGCTCAAGAAAGTGATGTTTCTGGATTTAGCCATTTCTACAAACGTTTTGGCTATTCCTTTCACAATGGAAGACACATTCAATGACTCAATCCGTACTTCCCTGTTTCCCGTTTCAATCCGACGGAATTCGATCAACTCATGAATCAGGTTGTTGAGACGCTCCGCATTCGTCTGAATCATCTGTACGTAGTCCACGACAAATTTACTAAGTCCCTTCGATGAAAGGATTCGTCCGCAAGGACCATAAATCAAAGTCAGCGGAGTACAAAATTCATGTGCGATATTAGTAAAGAAACGAAGTTTGGACTCAAAGACATTCTTTTGATGGCGTTTCTCTATCTCGTTCAGCAATTCCTGCTTTTTACGTTTGGAGCGCAGGATAAAGGAACGTATCAGTAAGGCTGCCAGTAAAAGCAGACACAGGGCATAAATCAAATAAGCCCACCAGGAAGCATACCACGGATCACCTATACGAATCACCAGGGAATAGACATCACTCTCTTTATCAAAAACACTATTGTAATATTTCACCAGTAAGGTATATTCGCCGGGAGCCATATTCGTAAAAGAGACTCCGCTTTCCGAACCATTGTTTACCCATTGGTCACTCAATCCTTTCAGTTTATAGAAATAGGTACAGTTATTACCATTCAGATAATCCACAGAGGCAAATGAAACAGAAAAGAAATTCTGGTCATACTGCAAATTCAAGACTTCAGTTTCTTTTTTCCGGGTGAGAAATTCGCCCAGATTGTATTGTTCACCGAAGATAGACAACTTATCAAAATAAACAGGAGGCATATAAAGCTGCTCCGGACGGCCATCCGCCCGGATAGCTACGACTCCATTGATTCCGCCAAAGAACAGAGTACCAGTCCGGGAATCCCGAAAAGCGGCACCGTCACTAAACTCCACCACTTTTAAACCATCTCCAAAGCCATACGAACGAAAGACATTCCGTTTCGTATCGAAATTGATTAATCCGAGATTGGTGCTCAACCAGAAGTTGTCGGACGAGCTTCTAAGAATTGCATGAATGGTATTATTCAGGAAACCATTCTTGGCATTAAAGAGCTGATAAGAAGTTTCCGATGTGTACTTTATCAATCCGTAGCTCGTTCCGAAAAGATAGTTATTGCTGCTGTCTTTACTGATAGCGAGAATATTATTCAGGGTCATATTTTCGTATTTGTGAGTAGACACCGGTTCCAGGCCATTCGTCGTTTCGTTATAGCGGAATACCCCATATCCTTTATTGCCAAACAACAGGTTGGCTTCATTCTCCGCATAAATAGTAAAGAAATAGTTCGATCCCAGTTCGCCGTCATTGATGATGTAACGTTGCGCATCCACAATCACCGGATTGTCCGGTGTTCCGGCAATACGAGCCTTCACCACTCCCATGCCGACACTCGCCAGCCACAGTTCGGAATCTGCTGTTTCGTAAATGTCATGGATGTATTTAAAATCTTCGTTACCGATCCGTATTGGTATACTCTTGATACGTTTTTCCCGATATGAATAATAAGTTAATCCTTCTTCGTCTCCTATCCAAAGCAAATTCCGGTGGCTCTTGGCAAAACAATAAACGGCATTACTACTCAAAGCACTATTAGAGGTAGTCAACACCTCTGCCCGACAGTCGGAGATGTTTTTATCGAATTCGTAATCATAGATTTTAAGAATTCCGTTTCCTTTGGTTCCCACCCAGAAAGTACATTCATCATCAAGATAGATGGCACGCACGGGGCGTTCTATTTTCTCGGTGTAATTGCTAAGCACCATTGATTTGATAGAATAAAGCGGGTTCGAATAAAGATAAACACCCTGCCCGTCGGTACCAATCCAAACAACATCCTGAAAACGGTCTTTCTTGAGACAGAATACACCGCTGTTGATAGGTAACGACTGAATTTGATAATGATCCGTCTCCTTCTGTTTTTCCAACAGGAGAATGCCATCCATCAAAAAGCCCACAAAATAGCTGTTATGATAATGAACAATGGACGAAATTTTGCCACGTTCCTGTATTTCCTCACCCAGATTGGCAATAAATTCATTCTTCTGGGTCGGAATATGGAAAGCATAGAAATTAAATTCCTTATCTATATAATAAAGAGATTGCTCGTCATTGAAACAATAAATCAAGGAAGTCTGATAAATCAGGTTTGTTTTCTGGGGTAACAGGGTGATATCTCCCGATGCGGCTTCCTGCTGTATGTCATAACAGCGGTTGTATCCTTTCATGACTACCCACATCCGGTTGTTACCGTCGATAAAGAAGTTTACGATATCGGAAATCGGGATTCCCGTGATATTGATTTTCTTGAAGACTCCTTCTTTTTTATGATGCAGTTACTATCCTGGATAATGAACAGATTGCCATGACTATCCTTATTCATAAAGAAGAGTTTCTGAAATTCATTATAGTGAGTGATTGTATTGGTTTTCCGGTTCAAACGGTTCAACCCATAGTAGGTTTGAATCCAGTAAATATCTTCGCCCGTATACACAATATTGTCAATCAGATTACCAGATAAGTAATCCTCTTTGTCACGAGTCTTAAATTCCTCAATCTCCTGTCCATCATAAATATTCAGTCCGTCGCAGGTCCCGATCCACATCAATCCACGCTCATCCTGGCACAGAGATGTAATCGAGCTATTAGACATATACTCTTTATCTGCAACTTGCTTCAAATTATAAGCATAAGCGTTATGTATCAACAGATTAAGAAAAAATAATAGAATATAAACCGACTGTTTTCCCATAGTGTATTATTCTTAGATTTGCTATATGACAAAGGTAAACAAAAAAACATTCCGAGCTTTTTTTTGACCGGAATATAAGTAAATTTCCGTGCCAGAGTAGTTAATTTTAGCGACAAGAGGCGATTTAACCTCTCTATTACTAGAAGCACATTCCTTTTCTCCCTATTTTCGTCGTAGAAATTATTTTCAAATCTATAAATTCATTTGTTCATGAAAACACATTTTTCATTTAAACACTTGCTATTTCTTGGAGGTGCCGTGTTGTACAGCCTGCAATCTTCTGCCGTTAAGAATCCGGTAGACTATGTCAGCACACTGGTAGGCACTCAGTCCAAGTTTGAACTGTCTACCGGAAACACGTATCCGGCTACGGCATTGCCGTGGGGAATGAATTTCTGGACACCGCAGACCGGTAAAATGGGAGACGGTTGGGCGTACACGTATGATGCCGACAAAATCCGGGGATTCAAACAAACACATCAGCCCAGTCCCTGGATGAACGACTACGGGCAGTTTGCCATCATGCCTATCACCGGCGGACTGGTATTCGATCAAGACCGACGTGCCAGTTGGTTCTCTCACAAAGCGGAAGTTGCCAAACCTTATTATTATAAGGTGTACCTTGCCGACCATGACGTAACAACCGAGCTTGCTCCTACGGAGCGCGCCGTCATGTTCCGTTTCACGTATCCGGAGACAAAGAATGCCTACGTGATTGTAGACGCTTTTGACAAAGGTTCTTATGTGAAAGTGATTCCGAAAGAAAACAAGATTATCGGCTATTCAACCAAGAATAGCGGCGGTGTGCCGGAAAACTTCAAAAACTACTTTGTAGTTCAATTCGACAAACCGTTCACATTCGTTTCCACAGTTTCCGAAAACAACATTCTTCCGAATGAGATCGAAGCGAAAGGAAACCACACAGGTGCGGTAATCGGATTCGCCACGAAAAAGGGAGAAATCGTACACGCACGGGTTGCTTCCTCCTTTATCAGTCCTGAACAAGCGGAATTAAATCTCAAAGAGCTGGGCAGAAACAGTTTCGACCAATTGGTAACGAACGGAAGAGACGTGTGGAACCGTGAAATGAGTAAGATAGAGGTGGAAGACGATAACATTGATAACCTGCGCACCTTCTATTCCTGCCTGTACCGCTCCATGCTTTTCCCACGTAGCTTTTACGAGATAGACGCTAAAGGAGAAATCATGCATTACAGCCCCTATAACGGTGAAGTGCGTCCCGGCTATATGTTTACCGACACCGGTTTTTGGGACACGTTCCGTTGTCTGTTTCCTTTCCTCAACCTGATGTATCCGTCGATGAACCTGAAGATGCAGGAAGGTTTGGTAAACGCTTACAAAGAGAGCGGTTTCCTGCCGGAATGGGCCAGCCCGGGACATCGGGATTGTATGGTAGGCAACAACTCGGCTTCCGTAGTGGCCGACGCTTACATCAAAGGATTGCGCGGATATGATATCGAAACTCTTTGGGAAGCATTGAAACATGGAGCAAATGCACATCTTCGCGGGACTGCTTCAGGTCGTCTCGGTTACGAATCTTACAACCAACTAGGATATGTTGCCAACAATATCGGCATAGGACAAAACGTTGCACGTACACTGGAGTATGCATATAACGACTGGGCAATTTATACATTAGGCAAGAAACTCGGTAAACCGGAGAGCGAAATCGACATTTATAAGAAACACGCGCTGAACTACAAAAATGTCTATCACCCGGAACGCAAACTGATGGTTGGCAAAGATAACAAGGGCGTATTCAATCCGAATTTCGATGCAGTGGATTGGAGTGGTGAATTTTGCGAAGGGAATAGCTGGCACTGGAGCTTCTGCGTATTCCACGACCCGCAAGGACTTATCAACCTGATGGGAGGCAAGAAAGAATTCAACGCGATGATGGATTCCGTCTTTGTCATCCCGGGTAAACTGGGAATGGAAAGCCGCGGCATGATTCACGAAATGCGTGAAATGCAAGTAATGAACATGGGGCAATATGCACACGGCAACCAGCCTATTCAGCACATGGTATATCTCTACAACTATTCAAGCGAGCCCTGGAAAGCTCAATACTGGATACGTGAGATTATGAACAAACTATATACCGCCCGTCCCGACGGTTATTGTGGTGACGAAGACAACGGACAGACTTCCGCCTGGTATGTATTCTCCGCACTCGGTTTCTATCCGGTTTGCCCGGGAACGGATGAATATATCATAGGAACCCCGCTCTTCAAATCGGCGAAGTTACATCTGGAGAACGGAAAGACCATCACGATCAAGGCAGATAACAACCAGCTTGACAACCGCTACATCAAGGAAATGAAAATAAACGGGAAATCACAAACCCGCAATTTCCTTACACATGACCAGCTGATTAAAGGTGCTAATATTCAATTTCAAATGAGCCCCGTGCCCAATAAACAACGGGGAACCACAGAAAAAGATGTACCTTACTCTCTTTCGTTTGAATAAAATATTGTACTTTTGGAGATCAATGAATTATCTACCAAACAAACTATAAAAACATGAAACTGAAAAGCCTTTTACTAATTGCCCTTGTTGCGATCGTCTTTTGCGGTTGCCAAAGTAACTATCAGCCTACTTCTATCACCGTTGCCTCCTACAATTTGAGAAACGCCAACGGTGGCGATTCAATCAACGGAAACGGTTGGGGACAACGTTACCCGGTCATTGCCCAAATAGTGCAATACCACGATTTCGATATTTTCGGCACGCAGGAGTGCTTTATTCATCAACTGAAAGATATGAAAGAAGCATTACCTAGTTATGATTATATCGGTGTAGGCCGCGACGACGGCAAAGAGAAAGGTGAACATTCTGCTATTTTCTATCGCACAGACAAGTTTGATGTGATAGAGAAAGGTGATTTCTGGTTATCGGAAACTCCCGACGTGCCGAGCAAAGGATGGGATGCCGTGTTGCCGCGTATTTGCAGTTGGGGACACTTCAAATGCAAGGATACCGGCTTCGAATTCCTTTTCTTCAACCTGCACATGGACCATATCGGCAAGAAGGCACGCGTGGAAAGTGCGTTCCTCGTACAGGACAAGATGAAAGAACTTGGCAAAGGCAAAGAGCTTCCAGCCATCCTGACGGGAGACTTCAATGTCGACCAGACCCACCAGTCTTATGATGCTTTTGTGAGCAAAGGGGTGTTATGCGACTCTTACGAGAAGGCCGGCTTCCGCTATGCTATCAACGGCACGTTCAACGACTTCGACCCGAACAGCTTTACGGAAAGCCGTATCGACCATGTATTCGTTTCTCCGTCTTTCCATGTGAAAAAATATGGTGTGCTGACGGATACTTACCGCAGCATCGTAGGCAAGGGAGAAAAGAAGCAGGCGAACGATTGCCCGGAAGAAATCGACATCAAGACTTATCAGGCGCGCACTCCTTCAGACCATTTCCCCGTAAAGGTGGAACTGGAGTTCGAACAGCGTCAGCAGAAATAATCTTTGTATCTAGTTATAACCTGAAAGTTTCACCACACAACCCGATATTCCTATGAGAAATATATGTTTTGTAGCCTGTATGTTATTTTGCCTTACCTCCGCAGTGGGAAAGACACCGGGAAATACCCGTTATCTTTCTATTGCCGACTCGATTCTATCTAATGTATTGAATCTCTATCAGACGAATGACGGACTACTAGCAGAAACGTATCCTGTCAATCCCGACCAAAAAATTACTTATCTGGCGGGCGGAACGCAGCAGAACGGAACGCTGAAGGCTTCTTTTCTATGGCCGTATTCCGGAATGATGTCGGGTTGTGTGGCTTTATACAAAGCGACCGAAAACAAGAAGTACAAAAAGATTCTCGAGAAAAAAATTCTACCGGGGATGGAACAGTATTGGGATAACAGCCGCCTGCCGGCCTGTTATCAGTCATACCCCACCAAGTACGGGCAGCACGGACGTTATTATGACGATAACATCTGGATTGCACTGGATTACTGCGATTATTACCAACTGACTCACAAACCCACATCTTTGGAAAAAGCCGTTGCATTGTATCAATATATCTACAGTGGATGGAGCGACGAGATAGATGGTGGTATCTTTTGGTGTGAACAGCAGAAGGAAGCGAAACATACTTGTTCCAATGCACCGTCTACTGTGCTCGGCGTCAAGTTGCACCGGCTGACGAAGGATGCCAAATACCTCGAAAAAGCAAAAGAGACGTATGCCTGGACGAAAAAGCATCTATGCGACCCTACCGACCATCTTTACTGGGATAACATCAACCTGAAAGGGAAAGTTTCCAAAGAGAAGTACGCCTACAACAGTGGACAGATGATTCAGGCGGGTGTATTACTCTATGAGGAAACAGGAGATGAACAGTATTTGCGCGATGCACGGCAAACAGCCGCAGGAACAGATGCCTTTTTCCGCACAAAAGCCGATAAGAAAGATCCGACTGTCAAAGTGCATAAAGACATGGCCTGGTTTAACGTAATCTTATTCAGAGGACTGAAAGCTCTGTATAAGATTGACAAGAATCCGGCGTATGTCAATGCGATGGTGGAGAATGCGCTTCACGCCTGGGAAAACTACCGGGATGAAAACGGATTATTAGGCAGGGATTGGTCGGGACACAACAAGGAGCAGTATAAATGGCTGCTCGACAATGCCTGTCTGATTGAATTCTTTGCAGAGATTTAACACTTCTTCTCCGCAACACTTTCATAATCAATACTAATCAACAAAAAAAGACTATTACCATGAATATAACTAAAGCCTTTTGTTTGTCCATAGCACTCTTGGGTGCTAGCAATATGCAGGCTATAACGAACAGTGATTTTGTCATCCAACAAGATAATACCCAAATCAACAACTATCAGACGAACCGTCCGGAAGCATCGAAACGTCTGTTTGTCTCGCAAGCTGTGGAACAACAGATTGCGCATATCAAGCAACTGCTGACGAATGTCCGCTTGGCATGGATGTTCGAAAACTGTTTCCCGAACACACTGGATACTACTGTTCATTTTGACGGTAAAGATGATACGTTTGTTTATACGGGTGACATTCACGCCATGTGGTTGCGCGATTCGGGTGCACAAGTATGGCCTTACGTGCAACTTGCCAACAAAGACGCGAAACTGAAAAAAATGCTGGCCGGCGTTATCAAACGTCAGTTCAAGTGTATCAATATCGACCCGTATGCCAATGCTTTCAACATGAATTCCGAAGGCGGCGAATGGATGAGCGACCTTACGGACATGAAGCCCGAACTGCACGAACGTAAATGGGAAATCGACTCGCTCTGTTATCCTATCCGTCTCGCTTATCATTACTGGAAGACGACGGGAGACGCCAGTATATTCTCCGACGAATGGCTTACAGCCATCGCCAAGGTTTTGAAAACGTTTAAGGAACAGCAACGAAAAGAAGATCCGAAAGGTCCTTATCGTTTCCAACGCAAAACGGAACGTGCACTCGATACGATGACCAACGACGGCTGGGGTAATCCTGTAAAGCCGGTCGGACTGATTGCTTCTGCTTTCCGTCCTTCGGATGATGCTACAACTTTCCAGTTCCTCGTTCCGTCCAACTTCTTTGCTGTAACTTCATTGCGCAAAGCTGCCGAGATTCTGAATACAGTCAACAAGAAACCTGATTTAGCTAAAGAATGTACTACACTGTCGAACGAAGTGGAAGCAGCCCTAAAAAAGTATGCGGTTTACAATCATCCGAAATATGGCAAAATCTATGCTTTCGAAGTAGATGGTTTCGGCAACCAACTGTTAATGGATGATGCCAATGTGCCGAGTCTCATTGCCCTGCCTTATCTTGGAGATGTGAAAGTGAACGATCCTATTTATCAGAATACCCGTAAGTTTGTATGGAGCGAAGATAATCCTTACTTCTTCAAAGGTACTGCCGGCGAAGGAATTGGCGGTCCGCACATCGGATATGACATGATTTGGCCCATGAGTATTATGATGAAAGCATTCACCAGTCAAAACGACGCAGAAATCAAGACCTGCATCAAAATGCTAATGGATACGGATGCCGGAACAGGGTTCATGCATGAATCTTTCCACAAGAACGACCCGAAGAACTTTACTCGTTCCTGGTTTGCATGGCAAAATACGCTATTCGGAGAACTAATCCTAAAACTCGTAAATGAAGGAAAAGTAGACTTACTGAATAGTATCCAATAGTCTTCTATTATGTTTTTTATTGTATTCCCGCTTATGAGATAACTGTTTCTAACCTTGAAGCTTACGCTTCCAAAGTAGTTTCAAGGTTGAAGAACTTTAGTTTCACGCCTTTGAAACCATAGTTTCAAGTAAGTGAAACCAAAGTTTCCCGCTGACGAAACAAAAGTTTCAAGCAATAGAACTTTTAGTTTCAAGTACTGAAACTCTCTCTTCTGTAATAGGCTGATAATCCTTGAATACCAATCCGGATAGAGAAATAAGTATCCACATAGCAGAGAAACAATAAAATCCTTGCTTTCAACAACAAGGTGACAGCAAAGTTGTCGTCACCTTGCCGTCACATCATGCTGTCACACTGCAGTATATTTATAATCAATCATTTATGCCCAGTCAGGTGACAGATGACAGCATTTAATTTATTTTCCAATTTATATGTAGGGAGTATATGACTCCTAAAAAATAAATGACCCATATAATATGAACAACATGAAATCAACTTTTTTATTCCTACTTGCTACAACCATGATGACTTGTACTGCCTACGGACAGTCCTCCAATCATAAAGAGAACAAATTACCCGATTGGGCTTTCGGTGGTTTCGAACGTCCAAAGAATGTCAATCCGGTAATATCTCCTATAGAAAACACCAAGTTTTACTGTCCATTGACCAAAGATTCTATTGCGTGGGAATCGAACGATACATTCAATCCGGCTGCTACACTCTACAATGGTGAGATTGTCGTGTTATACCGTGCAGAGGATAAATCAGGTGTCGGTATCGGACACCGGACTTCCCGCCTCGGTTATGCCACTTCTACCGACGGCACACATTTCCAACGGGAAAAGACTCCTGTATTCTATCCGGATAATGATTCACAAAAAGAGTTGGAATGGCCCGGCGGCTGCGAAGACCCACGAATTGCCGTAACCGATGACGGATTATATGTAATGATGTACACCCAATGGAATCGCCATGTGCCTCGCCTGGCAGTAGCGACCTCTCGCAACCTAAAAGACTGGACAAAACACGGTCCTGCTTTTGCCAAAGCATTTGATGGAAAGTTCTTCAACCTGGGTTGTAAGTCCGGCTCTATCCTGACCGAGGTTGTTAAAGGGAAGCAGATTATCAAGAAAATCAACGGGAAATACTTTATGTACTGGGGAGAAGAGCATGTATTCGCAGCTACTTCCGATGACTTAATCCACTGGACACCGATTGTCAACATTGACGGCTCCCTAAAAAAGCTGTTTTCTCCCCGTGACGGCTACTTCGACAGCCATCTCACCGAATGTGGGCCTCCAGCTATCTACACTCCGAAAGGAATTGTCCTTCTTTATAATGGTAAGAACCATTCAGGAAGAGGTGACAAACGCTATACCGCCAATGTCTATGCTGCCGGACAAGCACTCTTCGACGCCAATGATCCTACCCGCTTTATCACCCGTCTCGATGAACCGTTCTTCCGTCCGATGGATAGCTTTGAAAAGAGTGGGCAATATGTGGATGGAACCGTATTTATAGAAGGAATGGTCTACTTCAAAAACAAATGGTATTTGTATTATGGTTGTGCTGACTCCAAAGTAGGAGTAGCCGTTTATGATCCGAAACGACCGGCAAAAGCTGATCCGCTTCCATAGCTATAAAAATAGTCTTGATTACATTCTTTTTTAAAGGAAAGATGTAATCAGGACTAACTTATTTCTTAAAACTATATTCCCCAAAACGGCTGAAAACAGTAAGTTCTTGTTAAGGATTTGCTTTTCAGCCGTTTCTAGTATAAAATAAAGCTTTCCGAAGCAGAATTAAATGCTACAATCGGAAAGCCTTATAATACCTATTGAAAACTGAATTGAATATTGAGAACCAGCTTTATTCTTTCATTGTCGGAGGCTTCTTCCTCCTTTCAACAATTAGCTGTCTTTTATAAGTAAGCCATCTTTATCCATTTATCTTATTCAAAACAACCGGTCTGTTTGCCGGAGCCTTACCAAAATTCTTATTAGGCTTTTTCCCCATTACAAACTTCAATGTGCTGCCATTTATTATATCCTGATAAGTGATATAACTCTTATCATAAGGCTTGCCATTCAAATACACTTTCTGGATATAGATATTTTCTTTGCTGTTATTGGGTGCTTCTACAGTAAAAGTGTTACCACCACGTACCTTCACTTCTACTTTCTTAAAACAAGGGCTACCGAAAACAAATACACCATCCGACGGGTTCACCTGATAGAGTCCCATAGATGAAAGAAGATACCAGGCAGACATTTGGCCACAATCCTCATTACCGATGATACCGTCCGGCTGGTCTGTGTAAAAATCGCTCATGATAAAACGAACCTTTTCCGCCGTTTTCCATTGTTCACCGGCATACGCATAAAGATAAGCAACATGATGGCTCGGTTCATTTCCATGTGCATATTGTCCGATCAATCCGGTTATGTCGCTTGATGCTCCTTCCCCCATACTGTCGGTATTGGTAAAGAAACCATCAAGCTTCGTTGTAAAAGGTTTGTCACCTCCAAACAAGGCAATCAGCCCATAGGGGTCTTGTGGAGCAAAGAAAGTATATTGCCATCCGTTTCCTTCACAGAAATCTCCAACAGTATGGATGGAACGTGCCGGATCGTAAGGAGTACGCCAAGAGCCGTCTTCCAGTTTCGGACGAATGAAATGGATAGAAGAATCAAAATAGTTCTTGTAATAATGAGCACGTTTTGAGAATGTTTCAGCATCTTCTGTCTTTCCCATCTTACGTGCCATAGCGGCAATTCCCCAGTCGTCCACTGCATACTCCATGGCTATGGAAGTAGCTTCATGAACTTTGTCGGCAGGGATATAGCCTTTTTTGACTACATAAGGTACTCCTTTCTGCTTTTCATAAGTAGCTGTAGCTATCATTGCTTGCAATGCTTCTTCCGCATCGAACCCGGTAAATCCTTTCAGATATGCATCGGCAATCACCGGCACGGAGCTATACCCCGGCATCTGATCGGTCTCTCCACTCATCAAAGGCCAGATAGGGAGTTTGTCCTGCTGACGATAGATGGAAATCATCGAATTGACTACATGGTCAACCATTTCAGGTTGAGTAATAGTCATCAAAGGATTTAATGCACGGTAGGTATCCCATAAAGAAAGAGTCGTATAGTTGGCTTTCTTCGGGTCTGTGTAAATCATGTCATTCATCCCTCTATACTCTCCATTCACATCGCAAAAAAGCGTAGGGGCAATCATAGTATGATAATGGGCGGTATAGAATACACGCTTGGAAGCCTCATCATCAGTCTCTACTGTCATCTTCTCCAGTTGCTTGTTCCATCGGTCGGCACTCATATCCACCACCTTATCAAAATCCCAGTGAGTAAGTTCGGATTGCAGGTTCATCGCTGCGTTGTCACAGCTGACAGAAGAAAGAGCGACTTTTATCTTCACTTCTTTCACGTTGCCAAAAGTAAGGACACTCTTCACCGATGCCACTTTCAGTTGGTCCCAAGGTTGCGGAGCATTATCGTCATAGGCAGTAAACTGCTCTATCTTTTTATCACTTTTCAACACAAAATAAACTTTGCGGGAAGGACTCCAGCCTCTCACATAGCGATACCCCTCTACCGTATAATCATCTACCTTACGGATATAGCTGTCGTAAGCATTCGATCCGTTTCCTTCACGTAAGTCGATCAATATGGAAGCCGGTTTTCCTTCGGGATAAGTATAACGATGGAAGCCTACACGATCTGTAGCTGTCAGCTCGGCTTTGATATTATAACGGTCGAGAAGCAAAGAGTAATATTCGGGACGGGCGATTTCATTCGCATGAGAATATCTGGAAGCATACCCATCACGTATATCATCCTGATTGCCTCTGGGGGTACGGATCTCATTCAATGGCATGATGAGAATATCACATAAGTCAGTACAGCCCGTACCGCTCAAATGGGTATGTGAAAAGCCAATTAAAATACTATCGGAATAATGATAACCCGAGCACCAGTCCCAACCTTTATGGATATTGGTAGGACCCAGCTGTACCATTCCATACGGAACACTCGTCCCAACAAAGACGTGTCCATGATAACCGGATCCGATATACGGATCGACGTACTGCAATAATCCTTCACTTTTTGAATAGTTCTGTTGCGCTACTCCATTTCCCGCTGCAAGCAAGACACAAGAAGTAAGTGCAAGTAGTTTAAATGCCTTCATTCGTATTTTTCTTTGGTATGATTGAAAATTATAGTTAGCGAATGATGCAAATATACTACCTATTTAGGAATTAACTAACTGTCGCTAGAGTTTACAAGAAAAATGGCAGGCAGGTTTACTCTTTTGGCAAGTTCCAACCACAGATTTACACGGTTTTCCACAGAAAAACTGCGTACCGTCTACTAAATAACATAATAAATGAATCTGTGGAAATCCGTGTTAATCTATGGCGAATCCTTTCCATAAATTCCCTTCGGGAAGAGGAGCTTCAAGCTCTATCAGTTCTTTTGAGACAGGATGTACGAACCGTACTCTCCGGGCATGCAGACAAATGCTCCCATCCGGATTGGAGCGTGGAGAGCCATATTTCAAATCTCCCTTGATAGGGCATCCCATTTTTGCCAGCTGACAACGAATCTGATGATGACGTCCGGTTTTTAAATCGACTTCGAGCAAATAGTAATTCTCCGAATGACCGATCAACCGGTAATGCAAGATCGCTTTCTTGCTGTTCGGCACTTCTTTGTCGTATGCATAACTTTTGTTCTGCTTTTCATTACGTACAAGAAAATGTACCAGTTCACCTTCCGGTTCTTGCGGAGCATTTTTCACAACCGCCCAATAAGTCTTTTTCACCTCACTAGTGCGAAACATTTCGTTGAGCCTTGTTAATGCCTTACTCGTTTTGGCAAAAATAACAAGACCGCTTACGGGGCGGTCCAGCCGGTGTGTCACACCGAGGAAAACATTTCCGGGTTTCTGATACTTCTCTTTCAGATACTGTTTCACAGTCTCCGAAAGCGGCGTATCCCCCGTCTTGTCTGCCTGGACAATCTCGGAAGCGGTCTTGTTGACTACAATGATATGGTTGTCTTCGTATACAACAGTCATTCTGTTCGATTACATATTCATACCACCATCTACCTGAATCACCTGACCTGATACATAAGAAGACATATCAGAAGCCAGGAAGGTAGCGATGTTTGCCACATCTTCAGGAGTACCACCACGACGCAAAGGAATTTTCTTTGCCCATTCAGCTCTTACTTCGTCAGAAAGAGCAGCTGTCATGTCTGTCAGGATGAATCCCGGAGCGATAGCGTTGGCACGGATGCCGCGAGAGCCCAACTCTTGTGCGATAGACTTAGCCAATGCAATCATACCTGCTTTGGAAGCAGCATAGTTAGCCTGTCCTGCATTTCCGTGAACACCTACAACAGAGGCCATATTGATAATGCTACCAGCTTTTTGACGCATCATGATAGGTGTACAAGCATGGATGAAGTTAAATGCTGACTTCAGGTTCACGTTGATTACCATATCCCATTGCTGTTCGCTCATGCGCATCATCAAACCGTCACGAGTGATACCGGCATTGTTTACCAATATATCGATCCGTCCGAAGTCCTTGTGGATTTCTTCAACGACCTTTGCAGTATCTTCAAAGTTAGCCGCGTTAGAAGCGTAACCTTTGGCTTTCACGCCCATTGCTTCCAATTCTTTAGCTGTATTTTCTGCATTTTCGTCAATGACAAGGTCAGTAAATGCGATGTTTGCGCCTTCGGCAGCAAACTTAAGAGCGATAGCCTTACCAATACCGCGAGCAGCACCGGTTACAATGGCTGTTTTTCCGTCTAATAATCCCATACTAAAAGTTATTTAATTAAATTTCTGTTCTATGCAGTGCGCCAAACACAATGTTGGACACATATCTATTTCTTGTATCTTCATCCAGATGTGCACCTATATGGCCTCGAATATAAGGAACTTCAATTCCTTTCACACAATAATGTATCAAGTCGGCAGTCATCTCCACATCGTCAATATGGAAAACTCCTTTTGCCTGTCCTTCCAGAAGAACAGCTTTAAAGAGCTGGACTTCCTTTGCATCAAACTTCTTGCGAACTTTTTCCACCCGCCATATATCACGGAAGAAATAAGCACGCAGTGTTCCGTTTCGATAGACGACCTCTTTTACTGCGTCCAACCGGGTATATATCATCTCCAACAATTTCAAGAAACCAAGAGGTTCAGTCTGCCAATTCCACGCAATTGAAAGACACGGGTTCAATTTTCTCGACTGCCAATGCACATGGCTGCGGCAAGTGTGCGGTCTTGACTTCACTTGGAATTGCGGAAAGCGGCAAATAGACCCGATAGGCTTGCCCCACAGACAGCTGCTTGTTCTTTTCTATGCAGAAGACAAGCTGTTCGCCGTCTGCTTTTTGCAGCGCGACCCTGCGCTGCCGCTGAAACGGAATGCTGGAAACCGAAAGACAAATGCCTTCCTCCGCGCAATAGCGTTCGTTCGCGAGCAGTACATAAAGCTCTGCGCAGCGAACGCCGCAGAAAAGCAGCAGCAATGCGCTGAGGATCAGAAACGTCCGGTCGCCGGAGAACGCAGAAACGATGGCTGCGGCCAGGAACGGCAGGCAGAGCAGCAGCGACAGCAGCCACTTCTGCAGCAGTGGTGTGGGCCATGCAAGGATCTTTTTCATATTCAGCACCGCTCAAAGACGATCTGCTTGTGCAGATACAGGTTTGCGATTGCCGCCGAGACAGGGCGGGCCTGCCGGGAGGCAGCCATCAGGATGGGAAGATTCTCGCTGGTGGTCAGTTCGTCATCATACAGGCAATCCATGAGCTGCTCGTCGGAGTGAAGCGTCCGCACACCGCGCTCTGCACATTTGATCAGTTCTGCGCTGCTGAGAAGCGCCTGATTTGCCAGCCGCACGATCTGCCGTTCCTCTGCGCTAGCCGGTTTTTCCGGCTGCTGGCTTTTCTTTTTCAATTCTGCGCAAAGCCTAAACCATTGAGCATTGCATCCGCAGAGGTCAGCTTCGAGCTGTAATCCAGATGTGCGTAAATGTTTGCCGTAGTTGAAAAGTCACTGTGCCCAAGCCATTCCTGAATCTGCTTCATGGGAACACCGTTTGCCAGAAGAAGCGAGGCACAGCTATGCCGGAGATCGTGATACCTGATCTGTCTCATTCCCTTTGCCTTGAGCAGTTTCGGAAAACTCTCTGTGACGTAGTGGGGCTTGATCAAATCGCCAATCTCATTGACACATACATACTCAAGATAGTCCTTGATATAGCTCCGTCCGCACAAGCGGCGGTTTTCCTGCTGTTCTTCTTTCAGGGCGAGAAGTCTTTCCCGCATGAAAGGAACAAGAGGCAGTGTTCTCATAGCCATGTATTATACGATCAGGCAGATAGCAGAGATGTTCGAGGTCACGGAACACACTCTGCGGTTCTACACAGATAAGGGATTGCTGCCCTGTGAACGGGATGGCGGAAACCGCCGGGTGTTCAATGAGGAATCCGTCAACTGGATGCAGGGCATCCAGTGCCTGAAGGGCTGCGGCGCGTCCATCGAGGACATTCAGGAATACTGTCGCCTGTGCCTGCTGGAGGAATCCGAGGAGAATCTGCGCTCGCGGTACGCCATCATCCGCAAGCAGCGGGAGGAAGCCTACA
>ENA-UEQR01000829-UEQR01000829.1-human-gut-metagenome-genome-assembly--contig:-NODE-829-length-18561-cov-7.005789_pt1 | contig 18561 bp, 14 predicted proteins | sample MGYA00242944_ERZ507941 | MGnify/ENA primary metagenome ERZ507941 (study PRJEB26167, sample SAMN06115398) | human gut metagenome | host: Homo sapiens | place: China:Chongqing | collected 2016-06-23...
TACGGATATCTCCGCATACCCGCCGGGCAATAGCTTTTCAACCGTTGCGAGCTGTGCCATTATCCCACCGCTCGGGAATACTCATGTCTCCGGCACCTCGGGGACCGTCTGGTCCTCTCCGCCGGCAGGTACCGCCGGCTCCGTCTGCGGCGGCGTGTCGGTAATGGTTAGCGTCAGCTCATAGGTGCCGCGCACCGTCACATCGCTGAACCCGCTGACCGTCACGGTCACCGGCACGGTGAAGCTCCCCTGTCCGGTCACGGCGCTCATGTCCGCCGTGGCCCGCAGGTTCTCGGCGGTAATGGCCTTGATCTCCTCGCTAAGCCCCCACAGCCGCACCGTCAATCCGCCCTCCGGCACGACGGCATACAGCCCCGCCGGCAGATCGGTGAAGGACAGATCCGTCACCGTCAGCGTCGTCTCGCTGATACCGTCCAGGGTGATGTCCGCCGTGGCCACCTCGTTGCCGTTGACCAGCCAGGTGCCGTCCGGCGGCGTGACCACATAGCTATTCTGCTGGTGCAACCCCAGATCGTCCACATGCAGCGTGGCAAGCACGAGCTTGTCAATAGACGCCAACACGTCGGCCTCTCCGTTCAGCCGCACCGTCTTGGGCGCGATATCACAGACGATGCTGTCTGCCGCCGCACCGGGCACGCCCTCGAACTCTATGGCCAGGGCCACCTCCTTGGTGGTCAGCACCGGCACCTTGGCCTGTATCAGGCTGGCGCTGGTGCGTATGTTGCTGTTCTCCACCAGATTGCCGTCGTAGTCGTACAGCTGTACGTCCACCGTCTGCACCACCGATCGGGTCGCGCCGCTGATATCCACCGTCAGCTTGGCGCAGCTGACATTCAGCAGATCGTCCCGTTGGGCGCGCAGCGTCAGCACCTCGGGATCCAGCACTACATCGCCGGTAAAATATCCCTCAGCCACCTCGCCGATGACCTGACACTCCACCGGCACTTCCTTCGTATACAACTCGCCCACCGTCACCGTGATCTGGCTCAGGCTGGCCTTCTCCACGCTGACATTCGTGCGTACCACTCCATCAGGGAAGCTGACGGTCCAATCCAACTGGTGTACGCCCACGGAATCGATGCTGGATGTACTGGCAATGACCCGCACATTATCCCGGTTCATCTTCACCAGCTCCCGCTTAGGACCGCGTATCGTCAAATCAATGGTGGTGTCATATCCGGACAGCAGCATCAGATTTTTATCTGCCAACGTGGTGTTCTCGCCGGAGAACTCCACCGGGACATCCCGGATGGTCTTCGTCCTCTCCGGCGCCTTCTCCACATCCACATATACCCACAGCGCCAGAGCCACCAGGATGGAGATGATGACCTGCACGGTCTTGCTGCGGTTAAAGCGGGGCGTGCGCGCCTCGCTGTTGGCCGTCCCGTTGTTTGTATCAGAGATCCGTTCCGACATGGTCGTCCGCCCCCTTTCTGTTCAGTCCCAGCAGCTCTGCCAGATTGCGTCGGGGCTTGTCCTCCGTTTCCTCCTCCGGCGGCATCAGCTCATTACGCAGCAGCTTGCCCAGCGTCTCCGGCTTCAGGTGCCGCTTGAGCATACCGCCGATAGCCACGGAGATGGAACCCGTTTCCTCCGAAACGATGACCACCACCGCGTCGGAGTTCTCGCTCATGCCGATACCGGCCCGGTGCCGCATGCCCAGGTCGCGGCTCAGGTTCACGTTTTTGCTCAAAGGCAGCATGCAGCCCGCGCCCAAGATCCGTCCGCGGCGGATGATGACCGCGCCGTCGTGCATGGGCGCCTTGACGAAAAAGATGTTTTTCAGCAGCTCGGAGGACACGGCGGCGTCCAGCGTCGTACCGCTTCGCACCATGTCGTCCAGATGGATGTCGCGCTCAACGACGATCAGCACGCCGGTCTTGCTCAGGGACATCTCCTTGCAGGCCATCACGGTCTGATCGATGGCCGTCTCCACCTCCGACTGCTGCTTGGGATCGTTGAAGGCCCGCAGCAGTTTGATGTTCCGGCTGCCCACCTTCTCCAGTATCTGGCGGATCTCCGGCTGGAACAGGACGATAATGGACAGGATCCCCACCTGCACCAGGTTCCGCATAAGGTACGATATGGCGTTGAGCTGCAATATATCAACCAGCCAAAGCACCAGCAGAAACCCCACCACGCCCTTGAGGATATTCTCGGCGCGGGTGCTTTTGACCATACGGAGCAGGTTGTATACCAGAAACGCGATAATGGCGATGTCCAGTATATCCGATATCCGTATCAGCAATAAGTAATTCCCAATATTTTCTAATAACGAAAGTACCTTATCCACGTTACCACCCTTCCTGTTGCGGGCATAAAAATAGATACTAACATTATATAAAAAATATTGGGAAAATGCAACAAAAAATTATGTGAACAGTTTTGCAGTTTAACGAACGATTTGCCGCAAAATATGGGCAAAGTGCTCCACCTGCGCGGTGGTGTTAAAGGCCGAAAAGCTGCACCGCACGGTGCCCGTCTCCAGCGTTCCCGCCGTGCGGTGCGCCAGAGGCGCACAGTGGAGTCCCGCCCGCACCGCCGCGCCCTGCGCCGCAAGAGCTTCGCCCAGCGCCTCGCAGTCCCAACCGTCCAGGCGAAAGCTCAGCACACCTGTCTGTGCCCCATCCTCCGGAGTATAGAACACCTCCGCACCGGGAATATCCCGCAGCCGTGCCGCCATATGTCGCGTCAGACGTCTCTCATGCTCGGCGATACGGCTCACGCCCTGCTGCTCCACAAATCGCAGGCCCTCCAGAAGTCCTGCGATCCCCGGCATATTGTGCGTCCCGGCCTCCAGCCGGTCCGGCAGCTCCTCCGGCATCTCCTGCAGGATCGACTGCGACCCCGTGCCGCCCCGCAGCAGTGGCTCCGGCTCCGCGCCGCACAGCAGCAGCCCCGTGCCCTGCGGCCCGTACAGTCCTTTATGCCCCGGCATGGCGATAAACGCCGCGCCCAGCGCATCCATGTCTACCGGCAGCATCCCTGCAGACTGCGACGCATCCAGCACGAATGGCACACCCTTCTCCCGACACAGCGCCGCGATGCGCTCTACCGGCAGTCGGAAGCCAAACACGTTGGACACGTGTGTGCAGATCACCGCGTCCGCCGGACACGCCAGCGCAGCGGCGAACTGCCGTACCATCTCCTCCCCATCAAACAAAGGCCCATCCGCTACCGTCAGCTCCACACCCGGTATGGCGTGCAGCGGCCGGGTAACAGCGTTGTGCTCATATCCCGAAATGATCACACGTCCGCCGGGCTTCACCAGCGTATGCACGGCGATGTTCAGCCCATGTGTAGCGCAGGAGGTGAACACCACTCGCGCCGGATCAGTCACGCCAAACAGCTTTGCTGCCAGTGTGCGGCATTGCAGGTCTGTTTCCTCCGCCGCCCGCGTGGCCGGATAACTCCCCCGCCCCGGCGAGGATAGCTGCCCCACCGCCCGGTACATAGCCCGTGCCACCGTCTCCGGCTTTTGCAGCGTCGTGGCCCCTGCATCAAAATAGATCATAACTCTACCTCACTATACTCGTCATCCTGACGAACAAATACCTGCGCGGGTGCAAAGCCCGCCTCCCGCAGCAGCCGCAGGGCCGCCGCCGTGCGGGTCTGCCCCCGCAGCCGCAGCACATAGCCGCACCCCTTGCCGGTCAGGCCCATGGGCACACGGCCCACCACGGCACGCACACCCCGGCGCTCCAGCAGCTGCGCCATACGCTGTGCCTGGGTCACGGACCGGGCGGTGATGAGATATTCCTCCATGCTGGCACCTCCTTTGTACTCATGCCATCGTATGATACCCCAGCGCAAAATGTGAAAGACCCCGGAGGTCCCTGCCTCCGGGGTCGCTGTCTTTATATTTCCACCTTTGGTCCCGGACGGTATGCCTCCGCCGTTACCGTCAGCACGATGCCGCCTGCTGACAGCTCCGTTAGCCGTTCCCGCAGCGCCGCAGTGTTCTCTGCCGGCAGCGAAATCGTCAGCCGAATGTCCGCGCCGTAATCGGCGCTGTCCACCGTGCCACCCAGGGCCGTTACCTCACCACGCACACGCTCGAACAGCGCGTAGGGGCACGGAATGTCCGCCATGGCCCACAGGCCCATCTCCGACACGCCTGCCGCCACCAGCGCATCGCGGGCGCTTTTGGAATACGCCCGCGTCAACCCACCGGCCCCCAGCAAGATCCCGCCGAAGTACCGCGTGACCACGCACACCACGTTGGTGACGTTTTCCCGCTGAAACACGTTCAGCATAGGCTGTCCCGCTGTACCCTGAGGCTCGCCATCGTCACCGTAGCGCATCGTATCGCCGCCAATGAGATAACACCAGCAGTTGTGCCGCGCATCATAGTATTTTTTCTTCATCTGCGCGATAAATTCCCGCGCCTGCTCCTCCGTCTCCACCGGCAGCAGATGGCCTATGAAGCGGGAGCGCTTTTCGGTGAACTCCGTCTCTGACGGGCCAAAGGGTACGCGGAAATCGCTCATTCCCACTCCTCCTTCGACTCCGTCCAACCCTCGATATAGTCCTTAAGCTGGCCGATGATGCGGGGCGTACACACCGCCACCACGTCCACCGTCTCGCCGTACTCCACGGACTCCACCTTGGCCTCCCGGTACAGGCTGTCCAGCGCTCCGGCCTTGTCATAGGGCAGGTGCAGCGTCACCCGCTTCGTACCCTTGTCCAGCTTTTTGTCGATGGCGGAGAGCAGTCTGTCCAACCCCTCGCCGGTCTTGGCGGACACGGATACTGCGTCCCCCTCCTTGTCCCGCTGGAAGGCAAACGCCAAATCGGACTTATTGTACACCCGAATGCAGGGGATATTCTCCGCCCCCAGCTCCCGGATCAGATCATCCACGATCCGCGCCTGTTCCTGCCACTCCGGGTTGCTGGCATCGATGACGTGCAGCAGCAGATCGGCGTACTCCAATTCCTCCAACGTGGCCTTGAAGGCCTCGACCAGCTGATGGGGCAGCTTACGGATAAATCCCACCGTGTCGGAGATGACTACATCCAGCGTATCGCTGACGGTCAGCAGCCGCGTGGTGGTGTCCAGCGTGTCGAAAAGCCGGTTGTTGGCCGGTATGTCCGCGCCGGTGATGGCATTGAGCAGTGTGGACTTGCCCGCGTTGGTATAGCCCACGATGGCCACCACGGGTATCTCGTTCTTCCGCCGCCGCTGACGTTGGGTGGCGCGGACGCGCCGCACCTCCTCCAGTTCCTCCTTCAGCTTGTCGATCTTCCGCCGGATGTGCCGCCGGTCCGTCTCCAGCTGCGTCTCACCGGGGCCCTTCGTGCCGATGGGCGAGCCGCCGGTGCCGCCCTGCCGTTCCAAATGAGACCACATACCGATCAGCCGGGGCAGCAGATACTGATACTGCGCCAGCTCTACCTGTAGGCAGCCCTCCTTTGTCCGGGCTCGCTGGGCGAAGATATCCAAGATCAGGCCGCTGCGGTCCAGCACCTGCACACCGCACAGCTCCGTGAGCACCCGCACCTGCGACGGGGACAGATCGTTGTCAAAGATCACCATGGTGGCCTCACTGTTCTCCACCATGCGCCTGACCTCCTCCACCTTGCCCTCGCCGATGAAGCTATGGGGGTCGGGCTTCTCCCGGCTCTGCAGGATCATACCCACGGACTCACCGCCCGCCGTCTCCACTAAGGCCGCCAGCTCCGCCAGACTCTCCTCGTCGGCGCTGTCCACACCAAGTACCGGGGACCGCAGCCCCACCAGCACCGCGTAGTCCCGCGCACCGTTTTTGTTTTCTTCAATGGTTTTTCGTTCCATAGTCGTCCTCGTTATGATGATTTTCCACGATTATACCCCATCCCGGCGCAAAAGTAAAATAAAAAACAAGACCCGCACCATTGGTACGGGTCTTGCAAAGTGGTGTATCCTTACTTGTCCAGGCCGAAACGCTTGTTGAACTTGGCAACGCGTCCGCCGGTATCCACCAGCTTCTGCTTGCCGGTGAAGAAGGGGTGACACTTAGAGCAGACTTCCACGCGAATATCCTTCTTCGTAGAACCTGTCTCAATCACATTACCGCAGGCGCATTTGATAGTAGTCTGCTGATAATTGGGATGGATTCCTTCCTTCATTGCTCTTGTTCACCCCTTTCTGGTTCACTCGTCGCCGCGGCATCGCCGCAAACGCAACTGTGATAATAGCACACTCTTCCCGCAAATGCAAGCATTTTTCGCTATTTTCACAAAGAAATTTCTTCTCCGCAGGCGAAGAAATACAGAATGCGCTCCGTCACCGGCTTTTCCAGTATCCGCGACAGCGCTCCGGCGTAAGCGTCCAGCTGCGGCCGATAGGCCTCCGCCCGCTGGGACGCCTCTGCCGCTGTCACCCGATCAGTCTTGAAATCCACCACCGTCAAACCCGCCGTCGTCTCAAACACGCAGTCTGCCACGCCCTGCAGGAGTATCTCCTCCCCTGCTGCCGCGACGTCATAAATACCCGCATCGGTGAGCAGCGCGAAGCGGTACTCCCGCCACACCTGCGGCGCAGTCCGTATCCTCTCTGCCAGCGACGATGCCAAAAACCGCGCCAGCGCCGGGATATCCAGCGCCGCAGCCTGCTCCGGCGTCAGCAGCCGTCGGGCCGTCAGCGTCTCTGCAAAAGCCGTCACTGCCTCTGGTACCGCAGGGGTATCCAGCGGCAGAAACTGCATCGCCAGGTGCATGGCTGTGCCGCGCTCTGCCCCGGTCAGTCCGCGCTTTTCCTGCAAAAACCGCGGCTTCTCCGGTGCGGCGGTCCGCCGCGCCGGCAGCGTCCCCTCGGCGATCTCCTGATCGATGGCCCGCCCCTTCAGCTGGGTAGCCGTCACCTTGGAGGGCGTCACTGTCGCCGCTCTGTGACTGTACCGGAACGCCAGCGCCGCCTCGTCCGGCTGCGGATCCGGTGCCCGCGCTTCCGGCTCCTCCGCCGGCATCGCCGCACCGCCGTCCTCCTCACCGCTGATGCGGTGCAGCCGCAGCGCCAAGCCCTCCGGCCCGTCGTACAGTACCGCGGGACGTACCCCGGTGTAATCGTGGAACACCCCTGCCTGATATGTGCTCAGCAGCGCCAGCAGCAGCCAATCGCCCGGGCAGTTTACCGCGGCCACCGCCTCCGGCGGCGCCGGCAGTTCTGCCAGTGCACACAGCTCCTTGAGGTGCTTGTCCGGGTTTTTCCGCGAGCATACCATGATGAGCTTCTCCTGTGCACGGGTCATGGCTACATACAGTATCCGCAGCTCCTCCGCCTTGGCTTCCCGTTCCAGCGTCAGCGCCAGCGCCGTTTTGGAGACGGTGTCGTACCGCAGCCGGCGTTCCACCTCCACGCGCTCCGCACCAACGCCCAGCTGGGGATGGACCAGCACCGGCCGATCCAGGTCCTGTCGGTTGAAGCTCCTGTTCAAGTCAGCCAGAAACACCACCGGAAACTCCAGTCCCTTGGACTTATGCACGCTCATCAAGCGCACACCGCCCGCTGCACCTGCAGCGGTAATGGCCGGCGCATCGCCGCTTTCCAGCAGCTGCCGTACCTGCCGTACACAGTCAAACAGGCTCGTTCTGCCGCCCTGCACAAGCCGCCGTATATAGTCATACAGTGCCCTCAGACGCGCCTGGCGGGCTGTACCGTCCTCCATGGCACTGAAGATCGCCTGCACCCGGCAACGGTCATAGATATACCACAGCAGCTTATCGGCGGACAGTTCCCGCGCCACCTGCCGCAGCTCATGCAGCAGCGACAGGAACGCCTGCGCGTCCTTACCCTCATCCTGCCGCAGCGCCTCGTAATAATCCCCCTCACGCTGTACGGCCCGTATCTCCGCCAGCCGGTCGGCGCTCATGCCTACCAGTGGCGAACGCAGCACCGCGATCAGCGGCACATCCTGCTGTGGGTTATCCACCACCTCCAGCAGTGACAATACCACTGCGACCTCCATCGCCGAGAAGAAATCCTCACTTTCCCCGCCGTCGCAGGGGATCCCCTCCCGTGCCAAGGCGGCGGCGAATACCGTCTGCCGGGCGCTGGGTGAGCGCATCAGTATCACGATATCCTCCGGTGCTGCCGGACGCATGGTGCCGTCCTCACCCCGGACAGTGAACCCTTCGTCCAGCATACGGCGAATACGCTTTGCCACAAACCGCGCCTCGGCCTCCGCCCGGTCGAACCGCTGCTCCGGTGTGTCCTCCACAGCCAGATAGTGGAACTCCGTCTCCCGCGGTACCTCCGGATAGTATTCCGCCCCAAAGTGAAGATGCTGCTCCTCTGTATAATCCAGCTCGCCCATTTCCCGGGACATCAGCGCCGCGAACACAAAGTTCGCAGCCGCCAGCACCTCCCGGCGTGACCGGAAGTTACGGCTCAGTACCCGCCGCCGCGGCGCACCCGGCGCAGCGTGGTCCGCATCGGCATAGGTCCTGTATTTTTCCAGGAATATCCCCGGTTCTGCCAGCCGGAACCGGTAGATGCTCTGCTTCACATCGCCCACGGCAAAGATATTCTCTCCCTGCCGCGATACCGCCCGGAAGATACAGTTCTGCACTTCATTAGTGTCCTGATACTCGTCCACCATGATCTCCCGGTACCGCCGGGACACCTGCTCGCCAAGCTCCGTGGGCGTTCCGTCCTGGCGGCACAGCATCTGCACGGCGTAGTGTTCCTGGTCAGAGAAATCCATAGCGTTCCGCCGCACCTTCTCTGCCCGGAACCGCTTGTCGAAGTCCCCTGTCAGTGCCAGCAGCGCCCGCATAGCGGGCGCGATGACCTGCAGATCGCCCAGCAACTCCGTCTCCGCCGTCTGATACGGTGCGGACAGCTTCTTCAATGCGTCACGGCACTTTTCCAGCACCGCCCGCGCCGCGTCCTTCGCCCCGGCGCACTCGTCCCCCTTCACCACGCCCATCCGCCGGAAGGCCGGCTGCACACGGCCCATGGCATCCCAGCCCTCCCGGGCCGCGACCGTGTATTCCCGCAGCTGCGCCGCCGTTTCCAAAAACCGATCTCCATAGGCGTTATACACGCTCTCGCAGTCTTCCATATCCTTCACGGCGCGTTCCAGCCGCCCCGCCCAGTAACTGGCGCGGCGCACCGTGTCCTCCATGATCGTCCGGCCGTACACGCTGTCGCCCAGCCGTTCCGGCAGGTTCGCCCAGCTCTCCGCAGCCTTCTCCAACCACTTGTCCGGGTAGGGATGGCTCTGCAATTTTCCGTGCAGCTCCGGCACCAGCGCCGCCAACGCCCGGTCATCCCGGCCGAAGCCCAGCGTCTCCGCCAAAGCCCGGCAGCCCTCGTCCCCCTGCTCGATCCGCTGATAGAACGCCTCCAGTGCATCCTCCAGTGCCCGCTGCTTCAGCACGCCGGCCTCCGTCTCATCCAGGATACGGAAGTCCGGCGTCAGACTCCGCCCATCCACCGGCTCCAGCAGATGGATATGCTCCCGCAGCAGCCCTGCACAGAAGCCGTCCACCGTCTTGATGTCCGCCTGATACACCCGGAACATCTGCTGCCGCAGGTGACTGTTCTCCGGGTCCTGTGCCACCCGCTTCGCCAGCTCTGCGGCCAGCTTTGTCCGCAGTTCGGCGGCAGCGGCGCGGGTAAATGTGATAATAAGGAAATCGTCTATGTGGCAGTGTTCCTCCGTTAGATAGGCGAACACACGCTCTACCAGCACCTTCGTCTTGCCGGATCCGGCGGCGGCGGACACCAGCAGGCTGCCGCCCCGGTCCTCCACTGCCCCACGCTGCTGTGCCGTCAGTTGGATGTCAGCCACGGCGCGTCACCTCCTCGTCCACCAGCTGCCAGAATTCTTCCGGCGTGGTCTTTTGCAGATAATGGGGCTTGTCCCGTTTCTCGTCAAACCAGCAGGCCGACGCGAAGGGACACCAGTCGCAGGCACTTTCCTGAGGCCCCCTGCGGCATGGATCTGCGTCAATATTGCCATCGCCCAGCTCCCGGGCTACCTTCCGCAGCAGCCCGTCCACATACCGACCCATTTTGCCCATCTGAGCTGCATCCGCCAACACACTGGCCGCCAAACCGCTGACCGAGCCGTCCTTTTTCACTGCAATAGGCAAATAGCAGGGTGACTCCAGCGCACTGTGCTCCATGGCTGTCAGCACCTCTGGGTCGGACAGCACCATGCCCGTCCGACGCAGCTCGCCCCGCAGCAGCGCGGCCAGCTTGTCCGGCGCGATGGCCCGATCCGCCTTTTTAACGACGTCCCTCGCCGGCAGGTACAGCACTCCCGCCGGCTCCACCGCCGCCCCAAAATAGTCCCCGCCGTACCGCTGCAGTGCGAAAAGATACAGCAGCATCTGAATACCCAGGCCGTAGCGCACATCCGCCAGATCAAAAGCCTTTTTCCCGGTTTTGTAGTCCACTACTCGCAGATATAGCTTCCCGTTCTTCAGCCAGCCGTCCACCCGATCCACCTTACCGGTGACGGACAGCGTGGTATCTCCCGCCGTCACCGTGACGGCAGGCAGCTGTCCGTTTTTGCCGCCAAAGCCCAATTCAAAGGCCACAGGCCGGAAATCCGAATGCTCCAGCTCATCCAGCACGTTCTCAACAATGACCAACGCCGTCTCCCGCAGCCGGGAAAACAGATACCGGAACCGTGCGCTCTTCTCACCGTAACCGTCGATGACCGTCCGGACATACTCATCCGTATACCGCCGCACCAACGCCGCCAGCGCCGGTCTTTCCGGCCGCTTCCCCTGCTGCTCCACCTCCCGCAGGACATTCTCCAGCAGATAGTGGATAAACGTCCCCACCTCCGGCGCCTGGAAATCCGCCTTTGTCCGTTCCCTGGCCCGCAGGCCGTACTCCATGAAATAGCCGAAGTGACAGCTCTTCACCTGGTCTAGCCGCGAGGCGGACATGGCCAGCGTACTGCCGTACAGGCTGCGTACCGCCCCGGGTGACAGCCTTCCCCGGCCCATAGCCCGAGCCGCTGCCATCTTCTCCAGCGTACCGCCCTGTCCATGCATCTCAAAATAACGCCACAGCGCACCGCCGGGCCGCTGTCCCGCCAGTGCCAGCGCTGCCGCAGGCAGTCCGCAGCGGTACGCGCCGTCTTCCCGTTGTATTTCCACTTGAGGGAACAGCTTGCGGATACGCTCTACCACAAAGGACGGCAGCAGTTTCGCCCCCGACTCATCGCCGGCGCACCAGGACACGGTCAGTGTCTCCGTGGGCTGGGCCAGGGCGGCATAGATATTCTGCAGCTCATTGCTCAGCGGGTCGAACGTGGCGTCGGACAGCAAGATTCCCTGCTGCTGCAAAAGCTCTCGCTCCTGTTCGTCCAATATACCGCCGCCCTTCTCCACCGTGGGCAGCACATGGCCATTGGCGCCCAGCAGGAAAAGATGCTGCACTGTATGGCGATCATTTCGCGTCAGGGGGCTTACCTTTACCTGGTCCAGCGCAGCGGGTATGGTGGCCACAGCATACTGGCTCAGCGTCAGCCGCAGCAGCCGCGCAAACTCATCGCCGTCCACCTCCGTGTCACCCAAAAGCGCCACGAACTGATCCAGCACATCACAGAATATCCGCCACAACTGGGCATACTCCTCTGCCGCCTGCATCTGCCCCTGCTCCAGCAATTCTTTCTCCCGCTGTTCCAACACGGTCGGTGTACCGGCGTCCTCCGCAAATCTGTAAAGTGCTTCAGCTTTACCTCTTACCGTTTTATTGACTTTCATCCCATCACTCAGGGTAAGAAACAGTTTTCTGACTTTCCTTCTGACCGCGTTTATCTCGGCCAGCTGTTCCCGGCGATAATCAGTTATCTCTCCGCTGTATCCATCCGGGTCTGCCGTCCAGTCGGCGTCCCGCAGCCACATATTACCCCGAATTTCCCAACGGATCACATAGTTTTCCAGAAGATCGCATTCCGCCGCCGTCAGTGCCGTCATGCCGGTCTTCAGGCACCGGAACACGTCCTCATACTCAAAGCCGCCTGTCACTGCGTCGACGGCGGACAGCAGCAGCGTCAGGACCGGCTGCTCCAAAATGTCGCTCCGGCGGCTGATATAGGCGGGAACATCGTCCCGGCGGAACACGGCCTCCAGCAACGGGCCATATACCTCCATATTCCGCGCCGCCACGGCCATCTCACGCCAGCGAACGCCCTTTTGTGCCAGCGCTCGCAGCTGCGCAGACACATATTCCACCTCAGAATAGGCGGTATTGGCCTGGTACAAGGTGATGGACGGCGTGCTGCCCGTCCACGCTTTTTCCGCACCGAGGAAGTATCGCTCCAGATGCGAAAACGCTGTGTTGCTGTTCCTGACAAGGTTTTCCACTTCACAACTACAACCGGCGTCCTTCGCCAGTCTGCGCAGGCGTTCCCGCTGCTGTATGCCGTTGTGGAAGAGCTGCGGGTCACTGTCATCGCCCAGCAGAGTCACTGTAACAGAGTTGGCCTGTTTCAGCGCGGCGGCAATGATATCCTCCTCCGTTCGGTTGAAATAGGAAAACCCATCAATGTAGATATCTTTTCCGCATAAATAGTCCGAATTTGGCAGTTTATCGCAGAGTTTCTGCACTTTTGACCGGACATCAAAGTCGCCGCCGTGGAGTCGTGCGTCATAAGCGCCGAACAGCAGCGCCGTAGAGCGCAGCTTATCTCCGGCGGCGCCCGGAATATTCTGAACCTGTTGCAGCAGAAGGGACGGCGCGATTTTATAGGCGTACAACTCATCGGCCAGGGCCACCAGCTCCCGCAGAAAGGCCGGGCGCTGTGACGGCTTGGAAAACACCGTCAAATATGATGAAACTTCCTGCAAGGCGCGGCGCATTATCAGTATTTTACCACCATTATCTAACGTTATATCGGATATGCCTCCGGTTTGTGACAGTACGCGGGTGGCAAGGCTCTGGAAGCTCAGCACCTCCCCGTCACGGCTGGCGGTATCCCCCAGCGCGCGGCAGAGATCCAGCTCCGCCTCGTGGGTGGCGTGCTCCGGTACCAGCAAAATCTGCGGGCGCTCAAACCGTTGTGCCGCAATGGTTTCGAGCACCAGCTTACTTTTTCCCGCACCGGCGCGGCCGGTGATGATACGCAGCTTCACCGCGTCACCTCCCCTGTTTTCTCCCCCATAGTATACCGCAAACCGTCCCTTATGGGAAGTAAAAGTCGAAAAAAGGACGCGGGATCTTCCCGCGCCCTTTGACGGTGCATGTCACTTTCGTTTACTTTAGGCTGCTTTTGTTGGCGCTCTCCTGCGCTCTTATTTATACCTTTTTGTCACCTGTGGTACACCATAGCGCAGCGTTTGTTAAAGGGTCATGGTACGGCGCAGCTCGTCCCGGTTTTCCACGGTGACGGTCACCAGACGCACCCGGGGATGACCGGCCACCGCCCAGAGAAATTCCGTATCTGCTTTTTGCAGGACGCCCAGAATGGGAAGGTCACCGTCCAGAGCCGCGAGCACCGTTTCGCAGAAATTTTTGGCACCGGACTCCGCCGGGCCCAGCTCGTCCATCAGCAGGACGTCCCCGTCACGGTCACGCAGGGCCGCCGTGCCCAGCGTGTCAAACCTATCGCAGGAATAAGCGCCGCAGTAAAACAGCAGATTTTCCGCCGACGGTACTCCGCCCACCGCGGGCAGCAGGTGCACAGAGGGCCGGTCCAGCACGCCTGTTACCCGCACCGTGCGGAAGCCGCAGGGTGTATGCCCGGCCAGCAGGCAGCGCACCAGCGTGGACTTTCCCACGCCCTTGTCACCGGTGAGGAACAGATGGTCAGTGCATGGGGCAGCCATGGTGTACCTCCCCTGCCGCTTCGCGCCGTGCGGCACGGACGCAGATCATCTCACCGGCGATGGACACGGCGATCTCCTCCGGCGTCACGGCCTTGATGGGTGTGCCCACCGGCGTGTGGACAAAGGCGATCTTCTCCTCGGGAATGCCCGCCTCCCGCAGGCGCTGGTTCACAAAGGCCGTTTTCTTCCGGGAGCCGATGACGCCCACATAGGCCGTCTCGCCCCGCAGCACCTGCACCTCCGCCTGAAAGTCATGCTCATGGCCGTTGGTCATGATGACCACATAGTCCTCCGGCGTCAGCGTCAGGTAGTCGCTGATACGGTCAAAGTCGCCGCAGATGGTCCGGTCCGCCTGGGGAAAATGCTCCGCCGTGGCAAAGCCCGGCCGATCATCCACCACCACGGGACGGAAGCCCACCGTCCGCAGCAGAGGCGTCAGCGCACGGGCGATATGCCCCGCGCCGAAAATGACCGCGCGCTCCCCCACCGGCAGCGGCAGGGAGAACACGCCCTCGCCTGTCTCCGCCGTCTCGGCGATATGGGGCGCGGCGCCGTCCAGCGGCAGCACCAGCCAGCCGGGCACACGGTCACGCACACAGCGCAGCACCTCCGCCGCCAGCGCGTCCCAGACGCGATCCGACAACCGGGCGGGAGTGAACAGCACCGTCACATCGCCGCCGCAGGCCATGCCCAGCTCACCGTCACGGGAGAGTTTGAAGTCATACAGGGCATCCACGTGCTGACCGGCCAGCAGCGCCCGGGCCAGCTGAATGGACCGCAGCTCCACCGCGCCGCCGCCGATGGTGCCGGAGAGCAGACCCTCCGCCCCCACCAGCATCTGGCTGCCCGCGCCGCGGGGGGCAGAGCCGTCATCCCACACGATGGTGGCCAGCACGGTGTCCTTCTGCTTCTCCCGCTGGTAGAGCAGGGTCTGGAAGATGTTGTTCATGCGCGTCTCCTTTCAAGGGCCATAGGGAGCGGCGGTGCCGCTCCCTGTTCGTTTATTCAGCCGGCGGCCTCCACAGCGGGGAGAGAATTTGCCACCAGCGCGTTGTACTGGTCGATGGTCAGGTCGCAGTGGTAGAACAGTTGGAAATAGGTCTGGGTGACCTCATACATATCGTAATCGGCAGCCTCGGGGTACAGGACCTTGGCCATCCACTGCATACCCAGGATGCGCTGGACGCTTGGCGGGAAGCCCATCCAGTTGTAGGGGCCGAAGGGCACCTCGTAATACTTGCCGTCCTTGATGGCAGGTATGGTCTGCCAGTTCTCGTTATCGGCCACGGTGCTGTAAATGCTGCCGGGGGCGAAGAACACGATAGAGGGGTCCCAGTTCAGGATCTGCTCCATGTCCACCTCGTTGCCGGTACCCTTGGAGGAGGGCTCGTCCACCACAGCCAGATTATTGCACAGCATATCGACGACCTCGGCGTGATAGGAGTCCTTGGCGATGACGTTCAGGCCCTCTTCACCGGTGATATACAGAACATCGGCCTTCTCCACGCCGTCCACGATGGCCTTGACGGTGTCATAGGCATTGCGGCAGTAGTCGGCCAGGGCCTGACCCTCGTTGGGCATAGCCAGCAGGTCGCTGAGCATGGCATAGGTATCGTCCATGGAGGCCAGGTAGGCGTCAATGTGGACAAAGGGGATTCCGGTCTGTTCCTGCAGGCCGTCCAGGTCCTCCGCCATGGTGCTCTTGGGCTCGCCCACATCGATGACCACGTCGGGCTCGGCAGCCAGCAGCGTCTCCAGGTTCAGCTCGCCCTTGCCGCCGTACAGCTGGCCCAGCAGGGGCAGGTCCAGATACTTCTGGTCAAAGTAATTCTCAGCGGTCTCGTCCCAGGCATTGGCCACACCCACCATCTTGTCCGGGGCGATGGCAAAGACCACCATCTGGGCCAGAGGGCCGGAGACGGCGACCTTCTGGATATCGGTGGGCACCTTGACCTCGCGGCCGCAGGAGTCCGTGAACACGCGGGTGGTCTCGCCCTGGGCGTCCTGCCCCTGGTCCGTCTGATCGGTCTGCTTCTGTCCGCAAGCGAACAGGCTGACGCTCATCACCAGCGCCAGCAGCAGCGCCAGCAATCGTTTTGTCTTGTTCATATGTGTTCTCCTTCTTCTGTTGAAAATGCAATCATTCCAAAGCGGCGGACGCCGGGCAGCTGCCACGGGAAGTCCGGATCGCCGGTGGAAATAAGTTTGGTGCGGAGATCGTCCTCCGCAGGCGCTCCCCCGCCGTAGAGGGTCAGGAATGTCCGGGCATCCTCCAGGGTGCGGAAGGGCTGGGGAAAGTCCAGCGCCGCACGCTGCGCCGTATAAGGGATACCGTGGGCGTCCAGCACACCGCAGGCGGCATCGAAGCTATGGCGGCCCGGCGCACGGGGCGCCCCGGAAAAGCGGTGGCGCACGTCGTCACGCACCACGGCCAGCACCGTGCCACGGCATTGGCGGAGGGCGGCGGCCAGTATCTCCTCCATGCTGCCGAAAAAGCAGAACACCATGGCATCGAACTTCTCTGCCGGGGTATAGGCCAATATGTCGGCGCACAGGGGCGTCACATTCGTAATGCCGCGGGCGTCCAGCTCCTGCCGCAGGACGGACAGGGCCGCGGCGTCGCGCTCCGCCGCCGTGATATGGGCCGCATGGGATGACAGGGACAGGGACAGGTACCCCAGGCCGCAGCCGGCGTCGCAGATATGATCCGTGGGCTTCAGGTACGGCAGCAGCAGAGCCGTCAGCTTTTCGTGGAAGTCGGTGCGGCGGCAGGCATCGGCCATGAAGCGGACAGTGTCCGCTGACCAGCTAAACATGGCGGTCACCTCCCCGCACCGGCAGCAGGGCCGCGCCGTCGGGCGTATCCAGCAGCACGGACTCCACACCGTAGAGCTGCCGGATCAGGTCCGGCGTCAGCACGCTCCGGGTATCGCCCTCCGCCGCCACGCGGCCCCCTTGCAGGGCCAGGACGCGGCGGGAAAAACGCAGGGCGTGCTGGGGATCGTGGGTGGAGAGCAGGACGGTGTAGCCCTGCTCCGACAGGAAACGCACCTGCTCCAACACACGGAGCTGGTTGCCGTAATCCAGAGAGGCGGTGGGCTCGTCCATGATGAGGAGCTCCGACTGCTGGCACAGGGCGCGGGCAATGAGCACCAGCTGCTGCTCGCCGCCGGAGAGGGCGGCGAAGTTCCGCTGCGCCAGGTGGGCCACACCCAGCTGCTCCAGAGCGGTCAGAGCCTGCTGCTCCAGGGCCTTGGAGGGGCTCTGGAACGGGGACAAGTGTCGGGTCAGGCCCATGAGGGCGGTGTCCAGCACGGAATAGCCGAAGGTGGGACGGTGTATCTGCGGGATGTAGGCGATGCGGGCCGCCAGCTCCCGGTGGGAGAAGGTCCGCACGTCGCGGCCGTCCAGCGAGATGGCGCCGGTGTAGCCCTCCAGGCCGCCCAGCAGGCAGCGGAAGAGGGTGCTCTTGCCGGCGCCGTTGGCACCCAGCACGGAGAGGAAATCACCGGCGGGCACGATGAAGGAGACATCCTCCAGCACCGGCGGGGCCTTGGGATAAGCGAAGGTCAGGTGCGATACCGTGAGGGTCACAGGCGGTCGCCTCCCTTCACCGTGAGGTAGATAAAGAACGGCGCGCCCACGAAGGCCGTCAGGATACCGATGGGGATCTCCGTCGCCGCAAGGGTGCGGGCCAGGTCGTCCACCAGCAGCAGAAAGGCCGCGCCGAACAGGCAGGCCATGGGCAGGAGCCTGCGGCAGTCGTTACCCACGAGGCGGCGGCTGAGATGGGGGATCACCAGACCCACCCAGCCGATCATGCCGGAGACGGAGACGGCGGAGGCCGTCAGCACCGTGGCGCAGAGGATCACCGCCAGACGCAGGCGGTCCGTGTGGACGCCCATGGCGCGGGCTTCATCCGGCGAGAGGGTCAGCAGGTTCATGCGCCAGCGGAGCAGCAGCAGGGGCGTCAGCCCTGCCGCCATACAGACGGCGGCAAAGGCGACGGTGTGCATACGGGTGCCGGAGAGGCTGCCCATGAGCCAGTAGGTGATCTGGGGCAGCTGGTTGGTGGGATCGGCCACCAGCTTGATATAGGAGGTACAGGCCGAGAACAGCGAGCCTACCATGATACCGGCCAGCAGGAGGCTCACCACACGGCTGCCCCGGGTTCGGCGGCCCACCAGATAGACCAGGGCCACGGACAGCAGGCTGGCCAGGAAGGCGAAAACGGTGACCATCACGGTGCTCTGGCCCGTCAGGATCCCCAGCGCCGCACCGAAGCAGGCACCGGAGGACGCGCCCAGGATATCCGGTGCGGCCATGGGGTTCTGGAACACGGTCTGGTAGGCGGTACCGGCGGCGGAGAGGCCGCAGCCCACCAGGCAGGCCAGCAGGATACGGGGCAGGCGGACATTCCACACGGCGATGGCCATGTTGTCCGTCCAGGTCTGTTCAATAGAAAAGACGCGGGAGAGGAGTATCTTTACCACCTCGCCCAGGGGGACGCCGTAGCGGCCCAGCACGAAGGACAGCAGAAACAGCGCCAGCAGTGCTGACGCCATGATCGTTATGCTGTGTGTGGGGTGCCGGGGCGTATGCATGGGCGGGCCTCCCTTTTCAGTCTGTTCCGCTTCCGCGCGTACCGCGCGGAGGTTCGCTGTCTATTTTACAGGATAACGCAGAAAATGCAAGGGGCATTGTTCGGTATTGTCGTATGTCTGTCCGTCTATATCGTTTTTTTGTATTTGGATCGACAGACCGGCT
>ENA-UEQR01000843-UEQR01000843.1-human-gut-metagenome-genome-assembly--contig:-NODE-843-length-18350-cov-8.121327_pt1 | contig 18350 bp, 12 predicted proteins | sample MGYA00242944_ERZ507941 | MGnify/ENA primary metagenome ERZ507941 (study PRJEB26167, sample SAMN06115398) | human gut metagenome | host: Homo sapiens | place: China:Chongqing | collected 2016-06-23...
TTTGATATAGAAATGAGGTTCACCATGAACAAACTGCTTTCCTGCCGCTACAATATGGACACCAACCGGGTGGAAGCCCGGTTCGAGGATGGCACCATTCTTGCCATCGACTGCATCGCCGTCGAGGATGAGTACGGCAACACCCCGGCACAGCGGGCAGAACTGGACTGGCTGCTGTATAATAAGCCCTTGGAGTATGCACAGATGGTGCTGGGTGGAAGGATGGAACGTTATCTGTCGCTTGGCTGTGACCACGGCAGACTGGAAGATTAAGCCCCTATAAAGAACACGATGCCCACCGACCTATGGTTTTCGCCATAAGATGGTGGGCATCTGTTGTTCTGGTTTATAATTCACTGATGGTTGCAGTAATGGGCTGCATGAGGATTCGCCTGACCGGGTTATATACTGCCAGCACCACAGCCGCCAGCACGACTACGACAATCACGGCAAGACAGCCCCACGGCACCTGCCACGCTGCACCGAAATAATGGGTGATGAGCAGGATATACAGCTTCCGATTCAGCACAAGACCCAGCGCAATGCCCACCACAAGACCGGACACCGCATAGGTGCCAGCTTCGGCAGAGATCATGCGTTTCAGCTGTGCATCATCCATCCCGATGGCACGCAGGATGCCATACTGCTTCATTCGTGCCGACACGCTCATGGAAATGCTGTTGATGATGTTCAGAATGGTGATTCCTGCAATCACGATGAGAAACGCATAGACCACCAGATGGAACGCCCAGTAGGTGCTTTGTATCATCCGATTTCCTTCGATTCGGTTGGAAAAAACAACCTGCTTGTTTAACGTGTCGCTCAGCAGGGTGTGTATTTGTGCAATGGCTGCGTCTGCTGTGGTATCTTTTAGTTGAATATCGATCACCGCATAGCGGTTTTGCCCGGTCAGCTGATGGAAGGTTTCTTCGGTGCAGATAACAATCGGGGAATCGGTACTACTGAACGGGCTGTCGTTCAATACACCCACGACTGTGAGCTTTGCATCCTCCAGCTGAATGGTATCACCCACGGTCAGGGAGTTGCTTTTGTCGAATACCGTCAGCACAGGGTATGTGCCATCCTCCGGCTCCTGCGGAAGGGTTCCGCCAATCAGGTCTTTTTTCGCCCAGCCAAACTGTATCGTATCGTATGAAATCAGGTCGATGGACCCCTGTTTTCCCTGATATTCCGCCGGGAGCGGGCAATACATCCGCCCGAATGCGTGTTTGACTTCCGGCAGAGCATCCAGCTGCTCCACCAGCACCGGGTCAAGGACATTTTGCCCGGATGTTTCAGCCACCGATAAGTCCGGTGTGTAGGGCTGCAACGGATTCAGCGCAAATCCAACCCATCGAAGCAAAACCGAAAAGCTCAAAAACAGGAGAATGCTTAACGCAAAGGAACCTGTCATCAGAAGCAAGTTCTTTTTGGACGAGATTGCATGGCTCACGCCCAAAGAAAGCTCTGCACGACTTCCAAACAACCGAGCATGACACGGAGAATCCGCTGCATTTTCCACCGCATTCCCAGTTGCTGCTGTGATCGGAGAAGCTTTTGCCGCCCGCCGTGCCGGAGAAGATGCCGCGAACCAAACCGTGATAAGTCCCAGCGCGGAACCACAGATGATACCGACCGGGCTGATGCCAAGCACTGGTAAAGAGCTGAACTCATCGCCGATAAATCCACGCAGAAAGGAACACAATCCCCATGTGGAAACGATTCCCAGCACACACCCTGCTGGAACAGCAGTTTTACACCAGAAAAGAGCTTCCAGCCGGACAAGCATCCGAACCTGATTTTTTCCCGCCCCAAGACAACGCAGCATTCCATAATAGCTGGTACGCTGAGCCACATTGCTGTTGATGCTGCCTGTGATCATAAAAATTCCGGCAAGGACGACCATGCCAGCCAACACAGCCGCTACCGCATATAAGCCTACAATATAATCGTTGTTGCTGCTTGCGTTCAACGCCATCAGGTAAGTATTTTCGGAGATTTTTTCTTCTGAAATTCCGTACTTGTTTTCGATGTTCACAATGGACTGCCGCAAATTGGTACGGGGCTTGAACTGGATGAAATACTGTGTTTCAAAGGATTCTTCTACCTGTGCGGCAATCTGAGAAAATGTACTGCGGTTCATCACCAGCACAACAGCATCATACTGGTTCGCATATTTGCTGAAATCTCCGGAGAAGCCGAGGGAATTGCCAATGCGCTCAAATACATTGCCAACCAGTGGAATATTTTCTGCAAATGCAGGATTTGTAATACACACTGCTGAAAATACTGCTGCCGCTGCTGTCATGCCAAGTACTGTCTTATATATTGTTTTAAATTTTCTATGAGATCGCGTTGAATTGCTATTATCAGCAAACTCTCTGTCATCCTGACTATATTTGTTAATTTCCAGACTTTCGACTTTTCTATTTTCTTCGCTATATGTATCCTTTGTGCTTTCCTGTCTTTCTGAAGCAGCTGCCATCTCTCTGATTTTTGCAAATGCCTCATTTTTTGCTGCTTCCGCCTGTCTTTTTCTTGCTACTTTCTTTCTCGATCAATTCCATACATTTCTCTAATGTAAGCTCGTCTGCTTTACATGTTTTAGGGATTTTATAGTTCGCTTTGTTGTAAGAGATGTAAGGTCCGAACCGGCCGTTCAGGATTTGCACTCCATTATCGAAAGCTTTTATCAGTTTATTCCGGTCACTTTCTCTTTTTTCTTCAATGCGTTGAATGGCTGTCTCGAGAGTGATGGTCCCCGGATCGTCTTCTCCTTTTTTCAAAGATACGAACACATTGTTGTGTTTGATATAAGGTCCGAACCGGCCGATCCCGATACTGACGTCTTTATCTTCGTACTGGCCGATTTTACGTGGAAATTTGAATAAACCCAAGGCCTCTTCCAGGGTGATGGTTTCCATGAGCTGTCCTTTTAAAAGGCCTGCATAACGTACATGCTCTCCTTCCCCGATTTGTGCCATCGGACCGAACCGGCCGATTCGTACACTCACTGTCTCGCCGCTTACCGGATCCGTACCTAGAATTCTTTGCCCGCTATTCCGTTCCGAATTTTTGAGGGTAGATTCGACAGTTTCATGGAAAGGATGATAGAATTCTCCGATCATCTTTTGCCATTCGACAGACCCTTCGGCAATATCGTCGAGGGCTTCTTCTGCTTCAGCGGTGAAGTTATAGTCCATGATATTGGTGAAATGCTCCGATAGAAAATCAGTAACTACCATACCCATATCGGAAGGGAAAAGTTTTTTCTTTTCTGCGCCGAATATCTTTTTGTTGGGTTTGATTTTAATATCGTTGCCCTTCAGTTCGATCTGTTCGATATTACGCTCGACGCCTTCCCGGGATTCTTTGATGATGTAGCCCCGGTTTTGTATAGTTGTGATCGTCGGAGCATAGGTAGAAGGACGTCCGATACCCAAAGCTTCCATTTTCTTTACCAGACTGGCTTCGGTGTATCTCGGCGGATGAAGGGTGTATTGTTCTATAGCTGTAATGAGCTGACGTTGTAACTGGTCTCCCGGAGCTAAAGCAGGTAATAGACCGGCCTGTTCATCATCGGTTTCTTCGTCATGTGATTCCATGTATACTTTCAGAAAACCGTCGAAAATAATCACTTCACCGGTTGCCGTAAAGGGGATGGAATGGTTGGATAAACCGATGATCATATTGGTCCTTTCCAATTGGGCGTCCGCCATTTGCGAAGCCAGAGTCCTTTTATAAATCAGTTCATATAATTGTTGCTCGTTCCGGTCGCCTTCTATGGCCGTTTTGTTCATATAGGTAGGCCGGATAGCTTCGTGGGCTTCTTGTGCTCCTTTGGTCTTGGTCGCGAAATTCCGTGGTTTGGAATATTTTTCTCCCAATGTTTCGCAAATGACAGCTTTGGCTGTCCGGATGGCCAGATCGGAGAGATTGACCGAGTCGGTACGCATATAGGTAATAAGCCCGTGTTCATAAAGCTTTTGTGCTACCGACATGGTCTGGGATACCGAAAAACCCAGTTTTCTGGAAGCTTCCTGTTGTAATGTGGAAGTGGTGAACGGGGGAGCAGGCTTGCGGGTCGTCGGCTTGGTCTCTACACTATCCACATGGAAAATAGCTGTTTTACAGGCTTCCAGATAAGTAAGTGTCGTTTCTTTATCGGTAAAACGGGTCTGTACTTCGGCTTTTAATTGAGCATGTTGCTGGGTTTCGAAAGTTCCGCAAACCCGGTAATATTGTTGTTCTTTGAAAGCATTGATTTCGCGTTCGCGTTCAACGATCAGTTTTACGGCAACGGATTGCACCCGGCCGGCAGAAAGTGAAGGCTTTACCTTTTTCCATAACACCGGCGACATTTCGAATCCGACCAAACGGTCCAATACCCGCCGGGCCTGTTGGGCATCCACCAGATTTTTGTCAATGTTTCTTGGGTTTTGAATCGCATGGAGAATCGCATCTTTGGTAATCTCATGAAATACTATTCGCTTGGTGTTCTCCGGTTTTAATTTCAACACCTCGAATAAATGCCATGCAATGGCTTCTCCTTCACGGTCCTCATCGGAAGCCAGCCATACGGTCTTCGCTTCCTTGGCCAGTGTTTTCAGCTCTTTGACGATTGTTTTCTTGTCGGAAGATATTTCATATTTAGGCTGAAAATTATGTTCGATGTCTACTCCTAAATCTTTTTTTTCCAAATCGCGGATGTGTCCGAAACTCGACTTCACGGTATAACCATTCCCTAAAAATTTCTCGATGGTCTTGGCTTTTGCCGGAGACTCCACTATCACTAAATTCTCAATCATATACTTTCAAAATAGCAGGTACATTACATACCGAAATTAACCTTTGGAAATCGGCTACAAACCTACGAAAAAAAATTAAAATCACAGCATCTTTCATTTTATCGTAATAGAATATATTTAGGCGTGTTATTAACGGCTGCCGGAACAGCCGATAGGGACGAAGTCCAAAAAATATTTTGATATTTAGTTAGTTAAATTATTTTATTAACCATATTTTTGTCACAAAAAAAATTAAATGAGTATAAAATTGTTTTTGATTTGTGTGTGGAGCGTGGGAGTTTTCTCTGTTCGGGCAGCCGTTCCGGTGGAGGGTATTATTTATTTCAAGGAGGGAAAAAGTGTCGGATTTTCGGGTGATCATCGTGTGTGTATTCCCAAAAAAGGCAAAGATGTTAAAGCATTCCGGGGCATTTTCACCAGGGACAAACAGAAAGAGGTTTATCCGGCGGAGGAAATCGATTCAATTGTCTGTTGGCATCCCCGGACACCGGAATTCCGGCGGAAATTCATACTGGCAGAGGGTATCGGTTGGTGTTGGCAGTATTTTGCTACGCCGCATATCGAGGCTTACGTTTACTCCGGACGGGGTTATGGTATCGCTTCTAACGGAGGAATCCAGGTTTGGCAACGGAGAGGGGTCTTCAGTCGTTCGCGGGTGATTTATTATCTGCGGAAATCGGGTGACACCCTCTATTATTCTCCTGGAAAAATGAAGCCGCGGACGGGAAACGCTTTTCGGGAACGGCTTTGCCGTTACGTGGCTGACGATGCGGAATTGTGCAGACGCATCCGTAGTTTGGATACGTGGCGTGATAAAACCGTGTTGATGTTACAGGAATATCATATCGGACATTAACCTTTAAACATACAATTATGAAAAATCTTTTTTTAGTAGTACTGGCCTTGTGTGTGTACATACCGCAGGCGAATGCGCAGAAAGTAAAAGACCAGGAGTTTCGCCGTGTGGTGGTGACCTTGACATCCGGTGAAAAAGTGGAAGGATATGTGAAGAGGGGCTGGCATGCCGAAGCCTCCGCTTTCAAAAAGAGCAATTATTCCTTCAAAATGACTGCGACACCGGATGATAAGGAAGTATTGAAATATACGGCGGATGAAGTCGTATGTATCGATTATACGGAAAAGACAGAGAATAATCCTGACGGTATCCGCTGGGAATCGCGTGAGTTGGCGTCACCTTCCATTGCCGATCGTTACCGTACGATACGCCGCCTTGTATGTCTGGAAAATACGGGAGAGCACGCTTCTGTGTACTGGTGGAAAGACTGGGATGTCACAACCAATCAGCAGGGAATGAAACGACGCTTAGTTACCTATCATGGAATTCGTTTCCACGATGAAGGCAAGGAGGGAGAAATTGTCTATATTCCAATGTTGGTGAATAGTGTCCTGCTGAAAGACAAGAAACCCGGTTTGAAGGAATTCAGTAAAAACTGGTTTAAGGGCAAAGAGGGTAAAGCACGTAAAAAAGAGGCCGATGCGGACGGTGACGGCACGTGGATGCTGGATATGTATGAGGCTTATTTGGCGCAGCAGGCCAAGTGAGGGATAGCTATCAATAGAATTTTTATAATCTTACACACTTTTTACTAATATAGTAGGTATATTTTGTTACTAATTCGTCTTCGGTGATCGGAATTGGCGACCCGGTCGCTTCTGTCGGTCGTCTACCTTTTTCTTTCACTGACCGGCGGAACTCCTCACTCCGTTCGTCAGACACCACCGGTCGGTCGTTCAGAAAAAGCAAGACGACACTCGACAGAGCTCCAATGGTCGCCAATCCCGATCACCGCCGCCTAACGTTATCACTGAATTGCAGACCAATCTTGATTTGAGAAATAGCATTCTTCCTGGAAATAATCCGGATGGTTTGGATTCCTATTGCCGTAAATTTCTGCTTGTACTTTCTTTGCCGGTTAGCTCTGCCGTGAGATGCAGGGTTTTATGCCGGAAGACCATTGGAGCGGGAACGAGGATCCGGTTAGGTTTTCCGAACGCCCGACCGGTGGTGTCTGACGAGCTTGTGAGGAGTTCCGCCGGTCAGTGAAGGAAAGCCTTAGCGGACCGGTCCGGGCGAACCGGTCTGACGGGATAAAACCCGGAATCGGAATAGAAAGAAAAAATTATACCTACCATTATTTTTGTTGCTGGAGGACTGCCAGAGAAAAAGCCTTGCGACGGATGATGGCGTATGCCGTACAGACAGAGATGCCGGTAATCACCCAGGAAATAGGATAGACAGCCAGTAAGGTTTCATAACTTTTCGACAGGGGGACAACTGTGAAAATCCATACCAAGCGCAACAGGCAGGTGCCGAATATGGTCAGTACGGTTGGGGTCATGGAATAACCTATGCCTCGCAGGGCGGCACCGCTGATTTCATAACTGCTTGCTATGAATTGGAAAAGTAACACATATTCCATGCGGATGGCGGCATACCGGATGATTTCGGGTTCAGTGGTAAAAAAACGGATGAAAAATTCTTTTTGCCATACAATCAGGAGATTTAATGCGGCACATCCCAAAAGTCCGGGCAACATGCTTTGCCGGAAGATTGTTTTGCAACGTTCAATTTGCCCGGCTCCGTAATTTTGACTGGTGAAAGCTACGGTTGCTTGGGCAAAAGCACTCACTACGAAGTAACAGTAATATTCGTAATTGAGGGCTGCTGAAGAGCCTGCTACGGCTGCCGAACCGAACGAGTTTATGGTGGCCAGTACAAAGACGTTGGAAATGGAAAATACCATTCCCTGTATGCCGGCAGGAACTCCGATTTGTAATATTTTCTTCAATTCCGCCTTGGATATGGACAATTGCTTCAGTTCCAAGCGGAATACGCCCTTTTCATGGGTCAGGAAAAAAACGATGATACCGGCATTGACGATGTTGGAAATCACGGTCGCGACGGCGACACCTGCCACACTCATTTCGAATTCGATGACCAAAAGGAAATTCAGTCCCACATTAATGGCTCCGGCCACCACCAAACTGTAAAACGGCCGTTTGGTATCGCCGAGGCTCCGGAGAATCGCCGCCCCGAAATTGTATATCATCATGAAAGGCATTCCCAAGGAATAGATGCGAAGATAAAGTACGGCAAGGTCGATGACGTCTTCCGGTGTGTCTAACGCTTCCAAAATGGGTTTGGCTATCAGCAGACCGGTAATGAGCAGGAAAATGCCGCTTGTTACGGCAATGATAGCCGTTGTGGAGATAGCATTTTTAATGCCTTTCTCATCTTGCCGTCCGATATAATGGGCGATGACTACATTAGCGCCTATCGATATGCCGATAAAAAGATTGATAATCAAACTGATGACCAATCCATTGCTACCGACGGCCGCCAAAGCCTGACTGCTGGCAAATTGTCCGACAACAGCAACATCTACTGAATTGAACGATTGTTGCAGGATACCGCTGGCGATCAGAGGCAAGGCAAATAGCAGTAATTTGCGGAAGATTCCGCCGTGAAGCATATCTATACGGACAGTACTATTCGTTTTTTCTTGTCCCATAGCGGTGTCATTTTTCGATTTTTGCTATTCTGTTTTCTGGCAAAACATTATAAAGTTCGCCGGCATGACAGTACGGCAAGTCAAAGATTCAGTGTGCTTTGAAAAATGATTTAAAATAAATTATTTTTTCGTAGCGAAAAATTTCCGGTAAAAAAGGATTAACATCAACACACCGATCGTGATATATGAATCGGCCAGGTTGAATACCGGACGGAAGAAAAGAAAATCTTCACCGCCCCAAACGGGTACCCAACCGGGGATCGTACCTTCTATTAAAGGAAAATATAACATATCGACAACCCGTCCGTGCAGGAAAGAAGAGTAACCACCGCCTTCAGGGAATAGGCTGGCAATCTGATAGTGACTGTCGTTAAAGATCATACCGTAGAAAAGACTGTCAAAAATATTTCCGATAGCCCCGCAAAAAATCAAGGCAAAAGAAAACAGTACGCCTAAAGGGGCTTTTTCACGGATAAGTTTTAAGATATACCAACCGATACCGATAACAGCCACAAGTGCAGCGGTTTCCATAGTTTCTCCGAATTTCAGTTTCTTTCTTATGAAGAAAAATCCTGCTGTCAGTGCAATGCCTGCGATAGTCAGTGCAAGACCTGCATAAAAGCCCTTTGGCACGCTTGTTACAGTTATGGTGTTCTCGCCCTCCTGCAAGTCAAAGCTTACAAGGTCACCGAAAACCTTGTCATATGAAACAGCCTTGCCGTTGACCTTTATTTTCAGACCCTCCTGATATGGTATCTGAAGCACACATTTCTGTCCTGCCTTTGCATTAACGCTTCCAGAAAGCTTGCCGTCACTGTCTGTAAGACCGGCGGTCTGTGCCTGCTCAAGTGCCTTTTCAAGAACATTGTGGTGAAGCCCGAAAACGCCATAGGAACGGCAGCTTGTGATGTCTTTCTTCAAGGTCACACGCACGTTGACGTGTTCATTTTCAAATTCCCCAAGCTTCAAAAGCCCGTTGCTCGATTGTGACGGATAATCCATCTGCATTACCTGACCGTTCACTGTTACCATGAAGCTTCCGTTTATATCCTCGCTGAGGTTGTTTGAAAGCTTGTCGAAGCAGTCAAAATAAAGTGTTTGCTTGTCTGTCACATCTATGCTGTAGTCCATGTAGGCTACATCGCCTGTGGTGTTGAGGGTGTAGTTCGGCTTAAAGTTACTGTCGTCCTGCACACCGTAGATCGTGGTGTATTCGTAGTCTGTGATAAGCTCGTCACCGTTGCCGCCGAAAAGCTGTTCAAAAAGCTTTTTCTGAACGTTGCTTCTTGTGCCTGTGGAAAGCTCCTCACTGCCGCTCAGGTCAGCGTCGGTCACAATGCCAAGGGGGAGATAGTATTCTGTCGGCACTATCTCGTAGGTATCGTTTGAATATACAGCGTCAGCCGAGCCTGTATTTTTTTCAATAAGATATTTTACTGACAGCAAAGCGTCAGTAAGCTCTGTTCCGCCATATGAGCCTACCTCCATCCAGTAGGAGGAGTAACCAAGCTGCTTCATCATGTACATATAATCACGGCTTGTGAGGGAGGTGTAGTGGCTCAGGGAATTGTAGCCCATTGAGCCGACCAGATTGACCTCGAAAAGCTTGCTTGAGGTCTTTACTCTGTAAAAGCCCTCTGTTTCGTCAAGCCTGTCTGAAAGATCCATTATCTTCTGATGATTAGCCGCACGCTGAGGATTGTTCATGCTTGGGGATACCATATAAATGTTCACGTTTGCGTAGGACTCAGCCGCAACGAACATTGCAAGGAAGACAGCAAATATCTTCTTTGATATCCAGCCTTTTTTGTGTAGCAGAACGACAATCGCATAAAATGCCGCCGCCACAATGAAAAATTCAAGGCAAAGCTCAAAGGCGGTGCTGTCCTGCCAAAGGCTTGAGGTGTATTTTGATATTCCCGAGCGGTTGTTTTCAACAAAGCCCTCAGAGAAGTTGTAAAAGCCGTAGATAAGTGCCGCAAGTATCAGGAAGATAACAAAGTGGTCGCAGTTTTTCTTTCCTTTTGCCACTGAGTTTTCCGATGAAAGAAAATATCCTGCGCAGATAAGTGCAAAGAAAATGGTGATGAAAGCGTATCTGCATGGGAACGACATATAGCTTCCTGTGTGCCACATAAGGTTCGCAGGCTCTATTAAAATAGGTACGAGCATCAAAAAGAGCATTATAAGGTCGGTGTTAAGACGCCTGCTCCTCTTTTTGCCGTCAAGAAGAAATACCGCAACTATCACTATGACCGAAGCCGTTGACAACAGCAGGCAGAAGGTCGTGTAGTAGTTTGTGATGAATGAAGAAGTCTCAAGCTGTTCGATAACTGACTTTGAACGTCCGCTTGACAAAAACTGCAGGAAGCATGGTATCCATACCACCGCCGAAAGCAATGCACCAAGGAGCGAGCCTATAACAAATCTGCATGGAACGTCCCTGTATTTTTCTTCCTTGCGGTAACGCCAGCAGCAAAGCGCCATGAAAAGCAGTATGAAAACAACTATCATGTAGCTGATGTAGTAGTTCACTATCATCATAAGTGTGAGCATGACAGTGTATGGGATAATGCGCTTTTTCTCGAAAAGCTCCCTGAATGCCACCATAAGGAGAGGGAAAAGATACATCATGTCAAGCCATATGTTGTTCTGATAATAGAGCATTCCATAGCCGCAGAATGCATATATGACGCTGAGTACAGCGCCAATGTAAGGGTCGAGCTTTTTTTGACAGGAGCGGAAATATATCTGCGCCGTGACAGCCGCCGTCATCATTTTAAGCACTGTGAGAATGTTCACAAGGTAGATTATGTCAGCCTTGTCAACAAAAAGCACAAGCAAGGTGTAGGGGCTTGCGATAAAGAAGAAGAAAACGCCCCACAGGTCCATTCCTCCTGCGTTGTGGAAGTTAAGGAACATTCCGTCCTTGCCTGTGAAAATATCCTTGAAGTCGGTGAGCAGGGGTATCACCTGCTGTGACATATCACACCATGATACAGTGCCGTCACCAAAAGGGTAAAGCCCATGCCGATAAAAAGCAAATCCCATTATGAGCAATACAGCCAGAGGCGGGATGATAAAAGGCAGAGCTTTTTTCAACTTATCCATTTTGTTCAGTCCTCCATACATAACATAGTTTTTATATTTTTCTTTAAAAAACATTATAATTATACTCCATTAAGAGTCAAAAATCAATATTAAATAAGCCAACTTTAGGCTTCGTATGATGAAAATTATGTGAAAAACATGGTCTGATGTTGATTTTTTTGCAGGGAGGTGCTATAATAGGCTAGTGAAAAGGCAGAAGTGCTATTAATAATGATCGAAAGGACGATAAAAATGAAACTTAAAAAGCTATTCAGAGCATTGGCTCTTTGCACAGCAGGCGTGCTTGCCTGCGCAGTTCTTACAGCCTGCGGAGATAAGGGTGACAGCTCATCACAGACCTCTGCGGCTGACACTGACAAGAAGTTCGTTATCACGCTTTACGCCAATGACGCACCTATCACCTGCGAGAACTTCGAGAAGCTGGTAAAGAAAAAGTTCTATGACGGACTTACTTTCCATAGAGTTGTAGACGGCTTTATGGCACAGGGCGGTGACCCTAACGGTGACGGCACAGGCGGAAGCAAGGAAACTATCAAGGGCGAGTTCTCAGCAAATGGCGTTGAAAACGGCCTGAGCCATACAAGAGGCGTTGTTTCAATGGCAAGAGCCAATGATATGGACAGTGCCTCAAGCCAGTTCTTTATCTGCTACAGCGATAAGGATACCTTCCTTGACGGTCAGTATGCGGCTTTCGGCATGGTAACAGAGGGCATGGACGTTGTTGATGACTTTCTTAAAGTTGAGAGAACAACAGGTTCAGACAACGCACAGTCAAAGCCTGTTACGCCTATCACTATCGTAAAGGCTGAAATGATAGATGATGACGCAGACGGCAACCACAGAGTTCAGTTCACAATGAATTTCTAAGCTGATTTTCACAAAGAGGTGTCCCCGTTGGGTGGATACCTTTTTTTGTTTACTAAAATGGTTTGGCAAAACAAAAAATTCATAATTTATATATCAAATCACTGATAAAAGCTATTGCAAAAAGCCGTGTGTTCAGTTATAATATATGGTATAGGTTTATGCACAGTCGGTATTGGAGGACTGTCGCTATCAATTTTTGAAAGGAATGTATGTTATGAAGAAATTTGCAGCAGGACTTATTGCAGTGGCAATGAGCGTTACAATGCTTGCAGGCTGCGGAGTGCCTGCTAATACAGTTCACAGCGTTGACGATCTGGAGGGCAAGACTATCGGTGTTCAGCTTGGAACAACAGGCGACATCTATGCCGAGGACGTTAAGGACGCTAAGGTAGAAAAATACAACAAGGGCGCTGATGCTGTTCAGGCTCTGAAGCAGGGCAAGATAGACGCTGTTATAATCGACGCTGAGCCTGCTAAGGTATTCGTTGAGAAGAATGACGATCTTGAAATACTTGACGAGCCTTTTGCTGAGGAAGAATACGCTATCGCTATGAAGCTTGACAACACTGAGCTTCAGACAGCTGTCAACGGTGCTCTCAAGGAGCTTAAGGCTGACGGAACGCTTGACGCTATCAAGGCAAACTACGTTGGCGAGAACGCTGGCAAGAACCCATACAAGTCACCTGATAATGTTAGCAGAGATAAGGGTACGCTTGTAATGGCAACAAACGCTGAGTTCCCTCCATACGAGAGCAAAGAGAACGATAAGGTCGTTGGTATCGACGCTGATATGATGCAGGCAGTTTGCGACAAGCTTGGTTATGAGCTTAAGATAGACGATATGGCATTTGATTCTATCATCTCAGCCGTTCAGTCAGGCAAGGCAGACGTTGGCGTTGCAGGTATGACAGTTACACCTGACAGAGAGAAAAACGTTCTTTTCTCTGACACTTACACATCATCAAGTCAGGTAATAATCGTAAGAAAGAAATAATTTTTCACACTTCGGCTGTCGTAGAGCGGCAGCCGAAATTATTTTGATAAAGAACAGGAAGTGCTGAATTGAACAAATTGATCGACGATTTCCAGCAAAATTTTTTGGACGAGAGCCGTTGGCATTATCTTACCAATGGTCTTAAAACAACACTTATCATAACCTTCTTTGCGGTCATACTTGGCTTTGTGTTGGGATTTCTTGTGGCTATAGTCCGCTCTACTCATGATAAGACAGGCAAAATGAAGATACTCAACGCCCTTTGCAGAGTGTATCTTACAGTGATAAGAGGAACTCCTATGGTAGTTCAGCTCCTTATAACATATTTTGTTATTTTTGGTAGCGTGAACATAGACAAGACTCTTGTGGCTGTGCTTGCATTCGGCGTGAACTCAGGCGCATATGTGGCTGAGATAGTCCGTTCAGGTATCATGTCAGTTGATAACGGTCAGTTTGAAGCAGGAAGAAGCCTTGGCCTTAGCTATCGTCAGACAATGATATCAATCGTTCTTCCGCAGGCTTTTAAAACTGTTCTGCCTGCCCTTGCAAACGAGTGCATAGTTTTGCTTAAAGAAACCTCTGTTGCAGGATATATCGCAATTCAGGACCTTACAAAGGGCGGAGATATAATCCGTTCTCAGACGTTCTCGGCATTCATGCCGCTTATAACAGTTGCACTTATTTACCTTATAATGGTAGTTGTGCTTACTCATCTGGTAGGAAAGCTTGAAAGGAGGCTGTCGCAAAGTGATAGACGTTAAACATCTCAGCAAGTCTTTCGGCGAGGTCGAAGTGCTGAAAGATATAAACGAAACTATCGACAAGGGCGAAAAGGTCGTTATCGTTGGTCCGTCAGGCTCAGGAAAATCCACCTTTCTCCGCTGCCTTAATCTTATGGAAAAGCCGACCTCAGGTGATATATTCTTCGAGGGCGAGAACATCACTCAGGCGAACGAGCATGAAATGAACAAGCTCAGACAGAGAATGGGCATGGTTTTTCAGCATTTCAACCTCTTCCCACATCTTACAATAAAAAAGAATATCACTCTTGCCCCTGTGAAGCTTGGCCTTATGACAGCCGATGAAGCCGACAAAAAGGCGGAAGAGCTTTTGGAAAGAGTTGGTCTGCCTGATAAGGCTGACGAGTATCCTTCAAGGCTCTCAGGCGGTCAGAAGCAGAGAATAGCCATCGCACGTTCACTGGCGATGAATCCTGAAGTAATGCTCTTTGACGAACCTACTTCAGCACTTGACCCTGAAATGGTGGGCGAGGTGCTGGAGCTTATGAAACAGCTTGCAAACGACGGAATGACAATGGTTGTCGTTACCCACGAAATGGGCTTTGCAAGGGAAGTTGCTTCAAGAGTTCTGTTTATGGCAGACGGAAAAATACTCGAGCAGAACAAGCCGTCAGAGTTCTTTGCACACCCTGAAAATCAGCGTTTGAAAGATTTTCTCTCAAAAATTATATAGAAGCCAACACCGCACAAGGGGCGTCTATCGTCTTTGTGCGGTGTTTTTTTGTTTGCAAAGGTCTAAAATGCTTGACATTATGGGCGTTATGGTCTATTATTATTTTATACGACTTTATTTTAATAGGAGATACATAAATGAGTTTAAAAAACGCTTTCACCATTATTTTCGGCAAGCTTATGGTAAAAACTCTGCACCTGCTTGGCAGGGATGCAGGCAACTTTCCTGGGCTTGTGCTGTGGACTATAAATAAAGACTGCCTGAAGGCTTTCAAGGTGGATTGCCCTATCGTTGCTGTCACAGGCACCAACGGCAAGACCTCTGTTACAAACTATCTCAGCCACATTTTTGCAAGCGGTGGAAAGAAGATAATCACAAACCCTGAGGGTAACAATCTTGATACGGGCATATGCTCACTTTTACTCAATCACTGCGATATGAGGGGAAGAGTACACGCCGATTATCTCGTGCTTGAAACTGACGAGTCACACGTTCCTGTGGTCTATTCAAAGCTCAATTTGCAGACCCTTGTTCTGCTGAATTTCTTCCGTGACCAGCTTGACAGAAACGGCGAGGTGGAAACACTCATTCTCAAGGTGAAAAAATTCCTTGAAACATTTGAGGGCAACGTTGTCCTCAATGCCGATGACCCAAACGTGGCAAGACTTGGACTTGCTAACCCTAATAACAAGAATATCCACTATTTCAGCGTTGACAGATATCAGGGCGCAACGGATAAGCCTTATGAGGTGGGCGAGGGCAAGTTCTGCCCTTTCTGCGATACTGAGCTTGTCTATGACTATTATCAGTATTCACATATCGGCAAGTTCCATTGTCCAAAGTGTGGTTTTGGCAATATCGAGCCTGAGGTGGAGATAAAGAACGTTGACCTGACTGTTCCGTCCTTTGAAGCAGACGGGGAAACATATAAGACCGCTCATAACAGTATCTATTATATGTATAACATGGCGGCTGTCTATACCGCCGCAAAGCTTTATAACTTTGATAAGGCTATCATGCACGATACCTTTGAGCATTTCGAGGTGAATAACGGCAGACTTGAACGCTTTGAGGTAGACGGCTCAAGCCTTCTTGTGAACCTTGCCAAAAACCCTGTTGGCGCAAATATGACCCTGCGTGTGATGAACGAGCAGGCAGGCTCAAAGGAACTGCTTTTTGTCCTTAACGATAACCTTGCAGACGGTCATGACGTTTCTTGGATATGGGATATAAACTTCTCTGTGTTCAATAATGTTGACAGAGTTGTGACTTCTGGTACAAGAGCATATGATATCGCCATAAGAATAAAATGCTCAGGCTATGACCCTGACAAGATATTCGTTTATCCTGATCTTGACGAAGCAACAGCGTCACTCTTCTCCACAAAGGGTGATAAGTTCGCCATAGCCAATTATACTGCTATCCAGCCGACAAGAGCCGCAATAAAAAGATATAAGAGCCTGAAAGAAAACGGGGAGGAAAAGTAAAATGGAAAAACTGAAAATTCTTCATATGTATCCTAATATGCTTGACCTCTATGGCGACAGCGGCAACGTTGAAGTGCTTTCTTACCGCTGCAAAATGCGTGGCATAGAGCTTGAAGTTTCAAAGCATCTTATTGGTGACAAGGAAACTGATTTCACCCAGTATGATATCATCTATCTTGGCGGCGGTGCTGACTTTGAACAGCAGATACTTGCCGATGACCTTGTTTCCTGCAAGGACAGTATCATGGAAGCTTATAAGGCAGGAACATTTTTCCTGATGATATGCGGCGGCTATCAGCTCATGGGTCAGTATTATAAGGACTCAAACGGTGAGAAAGTGCCTGGACTGGGGCTTTTTGATTACTATACTGTGGCGTCTACCGATAAAAGATGCAGATGTATCGGTAATATCGTTATAGAGGCTCAGCTTGACGGAGAAAAATACAAGGTGATAGGCTTTGAAAACCATGGCGGACAGACCACCAACGTCAAGTCGCCATTCGGAAAAGTCCTTTCAGGCAACGGCAACGAGTTTGAAAGCAGTACCGAGGGCTATATGGAAAAAAGCGTTATCGCAACCTATCTCCATGGTCCGCTCCTGTCAAAAAATCCAAAGGTCAGCGACTATGTTATTTCATACTGCATGAGCCGTAAGCTTGGCGAAAAATATATCCCTGAGCCTATAAACGATAAGCTTGAAGAGGATTGCCGCAAACAGCTTTTTGAGAGGCTTGGTGTGTAAAAATGTTTTCACTTTTCAAAAAGAAGCAGGCTCAGAGCGAGCCGCTTCTGAAAAAGAAAATAAAGGACATGAAGTGCAGAAAAATAAACTACGTTGACGAGGGCTTTGATACCCTCGCATCGGAAATGTCTGCCGACCCGAAAGCTATTCTCAGGCTCAAGCCTGTGAACTATTATGCCATAAAAAATAAATATATCATGGGAAAAGTTTATACGTCTGAGGATTATCAGGAGAATTATGTGCAGTTTTTCAGATACGAGTATGACCACGAGTGCGGAAAAACTGATATCTACCCCCTAAGTGCGGAGCTTATGTCAAAGGCTCTTGCAAAGGTGGGTATAATAATAGACCTGAAAGCCCTTGCCAAAGACCAGTGAGGAAACGAAAATGGCTTCAAAACTTGACGAATTTGATATGAAAGCCCCTGTGGCTGACCTGCTTTATCCCTCTGTGGAAAAGCACAACGCAATGAAAAAAAGAGCTGCCGCCCTTGAAAAGCTCCCCAGAGCGTTTGTTGACAATCTGGAGCTTGAAAAGGTGGCTGATTTTATCACGCCCCATTACCAGTATCGTGTAATGAGGCTTTTTTGTGAGGTTTGCGACGATGAGGAGGTAATAAACTACCGCCTTGATATCCTTGATGATTTCATAAGGCTTCCGTCATTGTCTGCCACCATACGCAAGGTGATAAACGTCATGGTGGAAAATGACAGAAAGAACATCTATAATCTTACTACTCCCGACAGCTTTTCACAGCTTGATGACGCCATAAGCGGTTTTGACGCTTACATACAGTGCATGGAGATAATGCACGATTTTTATGGAAAAATGAAAGATAAGATACGCTCAGAGGGCGTAAAAAAGCTTTTTGCGTTCTTTGAGGAGCATTACGGCGACAAGCATTATATATCCCTGAAGGGTGAGATAGAGAAGCTTAAAAAGGCACTCTATGACCGCATACGAAGCGTTACAGTTGCCATAAACCTCGATGAAAGGCTAGTTCCTGTTTCAGCAGGAATTATAGAGCTTTCAAAAGAGCGTTACGATATAAAGCCGTCCCTTGTTGACAGGATACTTTACCATGGGGCAAAGTTCAACGATAAGGCTGTTGTGAAAAATCTCAGAAAAAAGTATAATGACAGCGAGGTGTCTGACGATAAACTTATCAACACTGTGGATAAGACCCTTTTTGACGAGCTTAGCGATCTTACTGATACTTTTGTGAAAATGATAGACAAGGTGCTTGCTGAGTATCAGAAAGCAGGCATTGCCGATATGCGCTATATAGACTATCAGCTTGAATACTACATGGGCGCAGTGGCTATGATAGAAGCC
>ENA-UEQR01000853-UEQR01000853.1-human-gut-metagenome-genome-assembly--contig:-NODE-853-length-18145-cov-8.679212_pt1 | contig 18145 bp, 25 predicted proteins | sample MGYA00242944_ERZ507941 | MGnify/ENA primary metagenome ERZ507941 (study PRJEB26167, sample SAMN06115398) | human gut metagenome | host: Homo sapiens | place: China:Chongqing | collected 2016-06-23...
GCAAAGATTTCTACAGAGCACTTGTCTACAAAAATCTGCAAATGATAAGTTTTTCCTTCACACAATGAAAGAGGAGCAGACAACAATGACTGAATTTTTTATGGCAATGATACCGCCGACAGCTACGGCACAGGAGCACAAGGTGGCAGTAAGAAACGGCAAGCCAATATTTTATGACCCACCCGATGTCAAGGCTGCAAAAGAAAAGCTCACGGCAAACCTTGCAAGGCACAGACCGCCTGAAAAATACATCTGTGGGATAAGGCTGGTAACAAAGTGGCTGTTTCCTAACGACGGCAAACACAAGAACGGAGAGTACAAGATCAGCAAGCCTGACACAGACAACCTGCAGAAGATGTTCAAGGACTGCATGACACTATGCGGCTTTTGGACAGACGACCAGCTTGTGGCAAGTGAGATATGCGAGAAGTTCTGGGCGGACATACCTGGCATTTATGTGAGGATAGAGGAGCTATGACGATACATGAAGTAAAGAAGAGTCTCGGACGCAGGGTGAGCTACAACGGCTCTGACTGCTACGAGCTGACAGGGTGCATTATCCGCAAGAGCAGTAAGACAGGTCAGTTCTTTTATCAGGCGGAGATCGCTGACAAGACTTGCGGCAATACGTTGGTGTATTGTAGGCTGGAAGAGTTGAGGTGTGAGGAGGGATAATATGGCAAAGGACAAAACGCCCGAAGAAATGTTAAAACAGTATTCGGCAGAACTCGTGAAGTCGATAGAGCGGTACAAGTCCATTATCGAGCATGGCTGCAGTGACCCGTCATGGCCTGACGGCTGTAATGCCAATTTGTGCAGAAACCACGTTCTGGCATACAAGCGATACATTCTGGATATCTGCACGGCTAACGATTTGGAAATCCCACAGGAGTATTACCTGCCAACGCCGCCTGAACAGGACAATCGCTTTATGGCTGACAAGACTAGCGAAAGGTACAAAAGGTTGAACAGCTACCCTGATTATAACGGCAGACTGACAACGAAGAAAGTTGACTATGATGATAGTCAGATGAGTTTATAGGAGGGGTAAAAATGAAAACACATAATCTGAAACTTAGCATAGACTTTTGTGACGCTGTTCTGAGAGGTGAGAAAACTTTTGAGGTCAGAAAAAATGACAGGGGTTTTCAGACAGGAGATCTGATAAGATTTATACCGACTGACGGAACGTCTTATCATAGCTTGAATGGTACAGTAATAGAACACGCAAAACATGAGATATCAGGGCACACATACAAGATAACATATATCCTCAACGGCTGGGGAATAAAGAATGGGTATGTTGTGCTGGGAATAAGAGAGGAGATAGCCTATGGAAATAAACGACCCAATGACCATGTCACGCCTGAAAGCCTACCGCAGGAACGCCTCAGCCATTGAGGACATCAAGGCAGAGCTTTCGGGCAAGTACGTTGCCGACAGTATCAGCGTATGCACTCCGCCGTCCTACACACCACACAGCACACGCATAGACGGCTTTCTGCCAAGCGGTGATACACTTTCACTGCTGTGCGAGCAGGCACGGCTAGAGCGTGAGCAGAGGGCTGTTGAGGAGTTTATCAAGGGAATAGGAGATAGACAGATGAGAAAGATATTTGTACTCAGGTTTGTAAAAGGATTGACTTGGATACAGATAGGACACAGGGTCGGAGGTACAGCGGACGGCTGTAGAATGGCGGTCAAAAGATTTTTGCAAAATGCTTAAACTTGTTCGCTCTGTTCGTTTTACCTATGTTATAATTTAAACTGAGGAAAGTGTAGATGTACCTCAGACTTGTACTTTCATGAAGTCACCTCCAATTTTCTAAGCCCCGTAAGGGGCTATGCAGAGCGTGAGTGCATGAGCTTGCGGTCTGTTCCATACGGTCAGTTGGTTGCCCGGAAAAGCCAACACATAATATTTGAACCGCCGCCAAGCTTTCGGGCTTCGGGCGGTGTATGCAGGTCGAGAGTGTGCCAGCTCAACATCTGCTCCACCATTTACAAAACTCCTTAAAATATTTGCATTTTGCGGTCGCTTTTGCGTTGCGTCGCAAAAAGTTCATAAATGTCGAATTCTTGATATACTGCATAAAAAATACAAATGCTATTTATGCAGTAAATAGAAATTCGGCACATTTCGTTGATTTTCGCTCTGATTAGTGATATAATATAGAAAATACTATTGATTGGAGATTGTATTTATGCATATAAAACTAAAAGAATACCTTTTGCTTTTAAAGGAAAAATGCGAACAAGGAAACCAAACGCCAAGTGATTTTTCGAAGTTAATTAACTTAATTCGTGATTTAAAATATGATATTGATGATGCTGAAACTACATCGCTGCTTGACATAGTATATCATGTTTTGCTTGAAGATGTAGAGTTAATAATAGAGAATGACACATGGTGTGAGCAAAATGGTGACTATTTTGCTGGAAATATGGTTCCCAAAGACAATGATATTTCACGAAAGTTTACTAGAAAATATTCAGATATTTTTAGAAGCAAAAATTTTCATTTATCAATAATCACAGCTGAACTCCGTGATATAATTGATAATTATGAAGCATTAAAAAGTGACTTTTATTTAAGAAATCCAGAAGTTGTTTTAAGAGACGATGTAAGGGTAAAAGATTATGATCTATTTGTTGATAAAGGTACAAAAATAGCGAATAATTTAAAAACAATACTTAAATAATAAGGCTTCATTTATTAAACTAATTCAAGTTGTACAAACAGTACAAAAAAAGACTATCTAAAGTAGAAAAATAAATTTTAAGCAATAAACTGATTTCGTTTTTAAAACGGGGTCAGTTTTGTTTTTCTTCAGAAAGGACGGTGCCTCTCATGACAGCACGGCAAAAGAAATTTGCAGAATACTATGCTCAGAGCGGCAACACCGTTCAGAGTGCTATAAAGGCAGGATACAGCGAGAAGTATGCGAAAGCTGACGCCTGCAAAATCCTAGATAATCCTAGTGTTGCGGAGTATATCCGTGTGCTGTCCGAGAAAGCTCAGGACGAGCGTATAATGACCGCAAAGGAAAGGCAGGCACTCTTGTCTGATATCGCTAAGGACGGCAAGAATGACCCTGCTGACCGTATAAGAGCCGTCGATACCCTCAATAAAATGACAGGAGAGTATGTGGCTAAGATACAGGCGGAGGTCAAGACCTCTGAAAAGCTTTCAGACGTTTTCGCTCAGATAGGCGGTGAGGGGCTTGACGAGTAAGTTTCCCCTGTCGCAGAAGTATATGGACTTCATCAACAGCGTTCGGGGCGTGTCTGCGGATTTTCTTGAGGGGACTACCGCAAGCGGCAAAACAACTGTGGGCGCAGGCATAAAGTTCATGCGTATGGTGTCGGCAAGCAGGAAAAAGCTTCACGTCATTGCCGCTAAGACTACGGGAAAGGCTGAGGAAACTATCATTCAGCAGGATAACGGCATTCTTGACCTGCACACCAATGCTCGGTACTTCGGCAACGGTGATAAGGACTACAAACTGCCGCATATCAAGTTTGAGGGCAAGATAATCTATGTTCTGGGATATGACAACAAGGATAAGTGGGAAATGGTGCTGGGCGCTCAGTTCGGCTGCGTTTATATCGACGAGATAAATACCGCTGATATCGAGTTTGTCCGTGAGATGTCAACCCGTAACGATTACCTTATGGCGACTCTCAATCCTGACGACCCCTCCCTACCTGTGTATAAAGAGTTTGTAAACCGCTCACGTCCGTATCAGAAATACGCCTGTGACGTGCCTGCGGAGATAATGAAAGAGCTTGCAGAAGAACCTGTACCCAATTGGCGGTACTGGTTCTTTACTTTTCGTGATAATCTTTCTCTTACTGATGAGGATATCAAGCGGAAAATGGCTGCCGCTCCGAAAGGCACAAAGCTGTATAAGAACAAGATACTCGGTCTGAGAGGACGTGCAACAGGGCTTGTGTTTGACCTGCAAAAGCGAAATATTCTTACCGCAGAGCAGGCGAAAGCTTTTACCTTCGTGTATTTCTCAGCAGGACTTGACACCGCTTATTCGCAGTCCTCACCCGATACCATAGCGTTCACCTTTGTGGGCATAACGGCTGACAGAAGGTGCGTCACTCTTGACGAGGAAGTGTATAACAATCGTGACAGGCAAGTGCCTCTCACACCCTCCGACATACCGAAAATATTCACGGCGTTCTTGGAGAAAAACCGCAGGACGTGGGGCTTTGCACGAGATGTGTATATCGACAGCGCAGATCAGGCGACCATACTTGAATGTCAGAAGTTCGGACGGCTCACAGGCAGCATATATAATTTTATCCCGGCATTCAAGAAAACGAAAATAATCGACCGAATACACTTGCAGTCAGCTTGGCTGGCGGCAGGTGATTTTTATATCCTTGAGCATTGCAAGGAGTACGCAGGCGAGCTTAACATATACAGTTGGAAAGAGGATAAGGCTGAGCCGGAGGACGGCAACGACCACCTTATCAATTCCTGCCAGTATGCTTGGCTGCCGTATCGTGACAAGATAGGAAGTGTGAAGATTGACTAAATTCAGCATAGGAAGCAAGGTGAAAAATATGATAAGAAACTGGCTTGATATCCAGCCTGCACCCGAATACAGCATAACTATAACAGAGAAAACAGGTTTTATGACAGATGTGATAAGGTCGCAGCTTTGGTATCGTGGTGACGTCGCAGAACTTTCACAGTTCTTTCGTCAGCTTAACTTAGGCACAAATTCATTCTGGAGCAGTGTCCCCGAGAATGAAAAGATACGCAAGATACATAGCGGTCTGCCTGCAATAATTGCCGATACGCTTTCATACATTGTCTATTCTGATATGGACGATATCAAGGTCACAGGGGACAAAGCAAAGGCTGACTTTGAGAATATTTCCGAGCATATAGACTTCACAGAGCTGACAGGCAAGGCGATAGTTACCGCACTTGTTGACGGCGACGGAGCTTTCAAAATATCGGTGGATACTGAGCTTTCTGATACGCCAATAGTCGAGTTTATCGGTGCTGACAAAGTGGAGTATAACTTTGTACGAGGTCTGCTGAACGAGGTCGTTTTTCATTCTGTGCATTATGCAGGCTCAAAGAAATTTCACCTTGAAGAGCATTACGGCAAGGGGTACATAGAAAGCCGTCTGTATGACGATAACGGTCACGAGGTCGGTTTGGACAACGTGCCTTGCCTTGCACAGATACCGCCCCGAACTGAGTTTGAGGGCGAGTATATAATGGCTGTGCCGCTGAAATTCTTTTCATCACGAAAGTATCCGAACAGGGGCAAGAGCATTTTTGACGGCGGTAAGTCTGATTGCTTTGACGCTTTAGACGAGGTCATCTCACAATGGTGGGACGCTATCAGAGCAGGCAGGGTAAAGCAATATATCCCCGAAAGCATGATACCTAGAGATCCTGCAAGCGGTAAGCTTAAAGCGCCTAACCAGTTCGGCAACAGTTACATAAGCATTGATCCACCGCTTTCGGCAGAGGGTGCAGCGCCTAAGATAGAAGTAGTTCAGCCTGATATCAAGTATGAGGCGTTTGTGGCAAGCTATACGAATTGCCTGCTTATGTGTCTGCAAGGGCTTGTATCTCCTGCCACGCTGGGCATAGATGTTGGCAAGATGTCAAGTGCGGACGCTCAGCGAGAGAAGAAAGACGTCACAGGCAACACCCGAAACACTATCACAACGGCTCTTGAAAAGGCTCTGCCGCAGCTTGTTTCTGCGGTGCTTATGACCTATGACAATATGCAGGGCAAAGCCCCTGAGACTTATGAGGTGACAGTTGACTTTGGCGAGTACGGTGCTCCTGACTTTGACAGCAGAGTTGAGACTGTGGGCAAGGCAAGCACGTATGGTATTATGTCAGTTGAAACGCAGGTGGAGGAGCTGTGGGGCAGTTCTAAAGAGGACGATTGGAAAGCCGCAGAGGTCAAGCGGATAATGCAGGAAAAGGGGCTTGCTGAGGGTGAGCCTACTGCGGTAGGTGATGAGTACGCTTAATTTTAAGGACATAGCCAAAATATTTGAGGAGATAGAGCTAAGGCTCATATCTTCGCTGAAACGCAATCTCAAAAGGCACAAGGCGGAGGAGCAGCGTTACGGCTTTGAATGGTCTGCTTGGCAGGCTGAGAAACTGAAAAATATGGAGAACTTCCGCCGTGAAAACCTCGACATTATGAACGAGTACGTTGACGTTATCGACGATCAGACAAGACAGCTTATGACGGAGCAGTTTCAAGAGGGTCAACAGCAGGCACAAAGGAGCGTCCAGGAGCTTTCTGACGAGCCTATAACACCTATCCCCGACAAGCATTTCTTTGGCGTGAACGAAAAAAAAATGGCAAAGCTTATGGAAGACGTCACCACCCTTGAAAAGACCGCTGAAACAGCCGCTCTGCGAATGACAGACGATATTTACAGGCAGACTTTGAATAGGGTACAGCTTGCAATGGGAACAGGCTCTATGACGCTTAACGAGGCTATCGACCTTGCCACAAGGGATTTTCTCGACAAGGGCATAAACTGTATCGTATACGCTGACGGCAAGCGAGTGAACATTGCCGACTATGTGCGAATGGCTCTGCGGACAACTTCCACAAGAGCAAAGTTACAAGGAGAGGCGAAACGCTTTGCAGAGCTTGGCTATGATACTGTACTTGTGTCGCAGTATGGCGGCTGTTCAAAGACCTGTGAGCCTTGGCAAGGTCAAGTATACATTGATGATGTGTTCACGGTATGGGAGGGCGAAAAGGACGAGTTTCAAGGCAAGTCAAATTACTGTGGTGAGTGGTTTTGGCTGCTGTCATACGCCGTAAAGAATGGGCTTTTCCACCCGAATTGCCGTCACACAATGACGCAGTATATACACGGCAGAACGCAGATACCTGAGCCGATACCGGCGGAGAAGATAAAAGAGCAGCGAGAGCTTGAGCAGAAACAGCGTGCAATGGAGCGGAAAGTCCGCAAGCTAAAACGCTTTGCGGCAGGCACTCTCGACCCCGACACAGCAAAAGCCTACCGCAAGAAAGTAAGGCAGGCACAGCAGGAATTGAAAGCCTTTATAAACGCTAACAGCGAAGTTCTGCGGAGGGATTATTCTAGGGAAAAAGTGTATGGCGGCTTGACAGAAAAGGAAAAAGATGATAAAATTGAATTAACAACATCTAACGGAATTGGTGTAACGAAATTTTCAAAACATATGGAAGAGCGAGCTTCCGAAAGAAAGGTTTCTGTAAATGATATAAAAGATGCACTTATAAACCCGCTGTATATTGATGAAATTAAAATTGATAGTTTGGGCAGACCAAGCCAACGATTTATTGGTGAGAAAGCAACTGTTAATGTAAATCCCCAAACTGGAACTATCGCAACTATATGGAAAACAGGCAAGAACAAAATCAACAAGTACAAAAGGAAGTGATTATAATGTCAGAAAAACAAAAAGAGTTTCTTGTTTCTATTGGTATTGACCCAAATGATGAACTTGATGTCATAGAAGATAAAGTTGGTGATTACCTGACTTTGAACTGTTTGGATGAAAATTATAATCCAAATGAAGAAGGCTTGATGTGCGAAAGTATTTTGGATTATATCGGTCAGTTATAAATCTAACCGCTCCGCTACGGCGAGGCGGTATTTTTATACCCAAACATCGGAACTAAGCACCTTAACGGGTGCTTTTTTCATACACAAATTTAAGAAAGCGAGGTCAGAAAATGGACGAGAAAAAGAAACTCCCTGATGAGGAGGAGAAGAAAACTCCCGACACTCACGAGGAGAAAAAGGACGAGCCAAAGGCTGAGGAAAAGCCTGCGGACAAGGCAGATGAGAACTCTGCCGACAAGGAACAGCCTGCGGTGGACGATAGTCAGGCTGACGAGAACGGTGAGGGTGCCGATAAGCCTGCAGAAGATAAGCAGGAACAGCCAAGCGAGGATAAGTCCGACAAGCAGGACAGTGCAGAGAACGCACCTGATGAAAAGGACCAGGAGATACTCAGACTCAAAACTCAGATAGCCGCTATGCAGCTTGGTATCAAGCCCGACTGTATCGAGGACGCTGTTGCGGTGGCTGAAAGCTATGTGAGAAACGGCAGTCAGCAGGATATCAACGCCGCCCTTTCTGCGGTTGTGAAGAAGTATCCGGATATGAAAGGCGAGGGTGGCAAAAAGTCCGACGGCAAAAAGCAGGGCGGTTTCAAGGTCGGTGCAGGATCTTCGGATACTGATGAAAAGAAGCCACAGAGCAAACCAACAGCGCAGAAACGCTGGAACAAATTCAAGTAAAAACAGGAGGAATGAATCATGCCAAATCTTAATTACGCAGAAGTATGGAACCCCGAACTCTTGGAGATAAGGATTCAGGAAACACTGTCAAGCCCGTTCATCACACAGAACGTTAGGTGGCTTGACGCAAAGACTTTTCACTTCACACAGATGTCAACATCAGGCTACAAGAGCCACAACAGAAACGGCGGCTGGAACACAGGTAAGTATGTTCAGACGGACGTGCCTTTCACTCTTACACACGACCGTGATGTTGAGTTTCTTGTGGATAAGGCTGACGTTGACGAAACGAACTCATCAGCGTCTATCAAGAATATCTCAGAGGTATTCGAGAAAACACAGTCTGCTCCCGAAACGGACGCTCTGTTCTTCTCAAAGACAGCTCAGAGAGCGGCAGAGCTTGAGGGCTATCACTCATCAACAGCCGCTTCATCATACACAAAGGGTAACGTGTTCGACAAGCTCAAAGGCTTTCTTTCAGCAGGCAAGCTGAGAAGATACAAGTCTAACGGCTCGCTCATTATGTATGTGACTTCCACAATTATGGATCTGCTGGAGCAGTCTGACAAGTTCACACGAAAGATAGAAATGACGCAGATCGCAGAGGGAGGACTTGGTCTTAGAACAAGAGTGACCGACATTGACGGAGTGCCTATCATGGAGGTCATTGATGATGAGCGTTTCTATGACCGCTTCAACTTTGATCCTGAGGGCGGCGGCTTTGAGCCTTGCACTGCAAGCTATGTAAAGACCGCTGATACCGATATCGTGAGCGGCAAGGAGTATTACACCGAATCAAGCGGCTCTTACACTAAGGTATCAGGCACACCGAGCAAGTCTGCACTTGATACCTACTATGAAAAAGTCGCAGGTTCGCATAAGATAAACGTGCTTATCGCAACACCTGAGACCACAAAGATAGTACCTAAGATCAACAGCATTTACAGCTTTGCTCCGGGCGGACACACAGAGGGTGACGGCTGGCTCTATCAGAACAGAGCGTTCTCAGATGTTTTCACTTTCCCGAACGGCAAGGACGGAAAGATAGACAGCATTTACGCTGACGTTGACACAGCAGAGTACAGCGAGTAAGGGGTGAGGGATATGTACCTCACCTCTACTGAGTTTTGCAATATCTGTCCTGAGTGTGATATCTCCGAAGAACAGTTCTCGGCTATTCGGCAAAGAGCTGAAAGCGATATCGACACGCTGACTTTCAACCGCATAACAGCAGATGGCATTGACAGCTTTACAGACTTTCAGAGAGAGCGTATAAAGCGTTCCACAGCATTGCAGATGAAATTCATCTATGACAATTCGGAGCTGTTAGAAAGCCCTCTGAGCGCTTACAGCATAAGCGGAGTTTCAATGTCATTCGATAAGTCAAAGGTGGTATCTCTTGACGGCGTTATCACAACACGTCAGGTCTACAATGTGCTTATGCAGACAGGACTATGTTACAGGGGGCTGATGTGATGAAGTTTCCTCAGCTTGTACCTGAAAGGGTATGCAAAACGCCCTGCAAGGTCTATCGAACGGACGGACTTAATCGTGACGGCTCAAAGAAGCAGACGGTCATATTTGAGGGCAAATGCTTTCACTCTGAGAAGTCAAGGCAGAAATTATCCGCAGAGAAACAGCTTATAACCTTGTCAGGCGAGGCTCTTTTCTGCGGAGATATCGCCCCTGATAACGCTGTTATAGAGGGCTATGCGGTCATAGGCGGCAGGACGTACAAGATATATGGCTCTGAGAAAGCCAAAGACCCTGACGGCAGGGTGAATTACACAAGATTGGAGTTGATATAGTGGGCATTGAAATAAAGCTTGATATGCAGGCAATAAAAGCGATCGAAGACGCTGCTGTGAAGTCCGCTGAGGTGGCTATGGAGCAGGTGAGGGCAGACCTTGTGAGTGCTCAGACAATGCCGTTCGATACAGGCGATATGCAGAATAATCAGACCTTTGTCCACGCTGACGAAAGCGGTGCAAGTCTTGTGACAGGCTCTCCGCAGGCAAGACGTTTGTACTATCACCCTGAGTATCATTTTCAGAAAGGCAATAACCCTAACGCAGGTGCGGCTTGGCTTGAACCATATATCACAGGCAGTAAAAAGGACCTTGCCAAGAATGAGTTTGTGGCAGAGTTCAAAAAGAGGACAGGCGTATGACTTTACTTAACATAGCGGATATGCTGAGCGATATCCTTGAATTGCAGGACGTGTATGCAGGCACTATTGACGGCAACCTTGATAAGTGTATAGGCGTGTACAACGCAAAGACCTCAAAGCCACAGCGTATCTGCATAGGCGGAAAAGCCTGCACAAAAACACTTGAAAAACATATCTCGGTGCTTATTCATTGGACTGATACTCCCACGCAGGCAGAGATAAAGGCTCAAAGCGTTCTTGATATCCTATCCGATATACGTCAGCATAAGGCTGACGGCTTTATGGTAAAGTATCTCGAATGCAAAGAGCCTGTTTCTGTTGGCAGGGACGAGCGAGGCGTGTGTGAATATGTTATTGAGGCAACAGTATATTATGAAAGGAATGAATGAGTATGGCAAACACAACAGGAGTTTATCCCGTATATGAAAACCAGTTCAAGATAGACAAGACAGGCGGCGACGGCTCGACAGAGAGCAATCTTGTGACTATTGCCGATATGGAGAGCTTTTCAGTATCCATTGACGGCAATATCGAGGAGTGGAAGCCTTTTGATCAGCAGGGCTGGACAAGACGTCTGCTCACTGGTAAGTCTATCACTATCAGTATCTCAGGCAAGAGAAACGTCGGTGACGCAGGCAATGACTACATCGAGAGCCTTGCACTCAAAACAGGTGCTGCGGCGACCACAACCCTTGTGTGGAACTTCCCAAGCGGAGCAAAGCTTGTTATCAAGGGCGTTGTCAGCGTAACAGAATGGGGCGGCGGAGATTCAACAGCAGTTGCGCCGCTTGCGTTCGACTTTGCTTCCGACGGCAAGCCAGAGTTTACAGAGGCGACAGCGTAAGAACACAGACAAAACAGGGGAGCGTTCAAAGCGCTCTCCTAATTTTATATATCAGAAAGGATAATAACTATGGCAAAGATGTATACACTCGACAGCAAGCTTCTTACAGGTACACCTGAGATAAGAGTAGGCGACAAGGTCTACCCTGTGGACGACAGGCAGAAAACTGTCAAGAAGATACTTGACATCTGCGACAAGAACGCTGAAAAGAAAGACCTTGATATGATAGACGAGGTTTTCAAGCTTGCGTTCGCACCAAAGGACTACAAGGAGATAGAGGCAATGAATATGCCTTGGGCGGCATATCAGCAGCTTTTCACTCTTGTTATCTCAGCGGTAACAGGCGAGGACGCAGAAAAGACAGAGGCTCGATTTCCGCAGGAAAACGCAGAGTAAGTTTGAAGAAAGCTGGTACGATCTTGACTATGACCGAGAGCTTATCATACAATCCATTGCAAAGCAGTACAATATCCTGCCCTCAGAGCAGGAAAATCTGCATTACAGCGATAGGTACAGGCTCGTTGCAGGGCTTATGCACGATACACCACTGGGTCAGATCGTTCGTATCAGGAGCGAGGACAACAAGGATATCATAAAGAATTTCGACAGGTTTGAAAAGCAGATACGCTCAGAATGGACGGCGTTCAGAAGTCAGAAAGTAAGAGAAACGTTCACAGAGCAAGACAAGCTTGAAACTGCGAGATACTTTGAAAGGCTGTTCAAGGGAATGTTCGGAAAGGCAGGTGATAAGTAATGGCAGACGGAGCAAGCGTTGGTGTTATATCTCTTGACCTTGTGATAAAAAACAAGGTGCAGGAGCAGCTTGACAAGATATCTGCAAGCATACAGAACGGTTTTTCAAAGCCAGTAGAGCAGGCAGAGAAAGCTGTTGAGAACGCTATGGATAAGACCACTAAAGCCATAGACGAGGGCTTTGGCAGTGCGTCGGAGATCGCCCAGAAGAGTATGCAGGAGGCTACTGCAAAGGTGGTGTCTGAAATTGATAAAGCCAATGAGCATATAAAAAACACCACCGATCAAATCTAAAACATCAAGCCTAAAGTTGTGCAGATACATTACAATCCTGAGTATGACCCTGATAAGATAGAGGCTGAGGTTGATGATATCGCTCAGCAAATTACGGCAAAAGCTGACGAGGCGGCTAAAACAGCGACAGAGAGCTTTGGTGATTTTGAAATACCTGAAAGTGAATTTGAAAGGCTTAATCTCCAACTCGAAAATGCAACAGAAAAAATGAGCCTGTTGCAGGCTAAGTATAAAGAGCTACAAGCTGCTCTTGCAAACGCTAGTTCAGACGAAGAAGCTGCAAAGATAGTTTCAGAACTTAATGGCGTTGAAAGTAAGCTTATAAGTCAGCAGGGAGTTATAGATAAAACTCAAACAAAACTTAGCGAATATGAGGAAACATTTAGCAACTGCGGAAAAACAGGGACAACTGCTATTGAGAAACTAAAAAAAGTCGCTTCATTTGCAGGCAAGGCGGTGAAGTCAACTCTCGGCGGAGCTTTCAAGACAATGCGTTCGGCAGGCTCGAAGGCTGTTGACGCAGTTAAATCCAAATTCAGCAGGCTTAAAACAACTATCGACAGCACTTCAAAACCGCTGAGCAAGTTTACACATTCGCTCAAATCTGCGGCAAAAAGAGTGTTCTTAATGGCAGGCGTGCTTGTTTTGCTGAAAGGAATACGTTCCGCTGTTGCAAACGCTGTTTCAGGCAACGAAGAATTTGCCAAGTCCTTAAACGAGATAAAAGCCAACCTCACCATAGCTTTCACGCCGATAATGAACACAGTAATGCCGTATCTCAATACGCTTATGACGGGCATAGCAACGGCGACAAAAACTGTGGCGGCGTTTATCTCTGAGCTTTTCGGCACCACCTATCAGAAGTCCTTGCAGGCGACAAAGCAGGCACAGAAGTCAGCGGAGAAGATAAAGAAAACTCAGGACACTTACCTTGCAGACTTTGACGTTGTAAGAGTTGCACCGGATCAGAGCAAGTCCGATACAGACAGTTCAGAGGGTGGCATTGATTACTCAGCCATAAACGGCGACAACGTTCAGCTTCCAGATTGGGCGGAGCGTATGAAAGACGCCATTAAGTCAGGCGATTGGGCAGGAGTTGGCTCTCTTGTGGCTGAAAAGGTCAACGGAGCTTTCGCATACATCAACTGGGACGGTATTCAGAAAAAGCTGAATGGCTTTGTGGATAAGCTTACAGACGGTCTGAACAGCTTTATAAACGGCGTTGATTGGACAGGACTTGGTGACAGCTTCGGCGGAGGCATAAACACAATTTTGGGCGCAGGATACCGCTTTATGAAGAAGTTTGATTGGGCAGGCTTCGGCAAGGGTACGGCTAATTTTCTTAACGGCGGTATAAAGAAAACGAATTGGTCGCTTATCGGCAAGACCCTTGCTTCAAAATGGCAAGCTATCATCGACTATCTTTATTCATTCGTTACCACCTTTGATTGGTCGGGCTTTGGCTCGTCCATAGGCACTTCTGTGAACGGCTGGTTTGATGAGATTGATTGGGGCAAAGCAGGAACGACTATCTCTGAGGGCGTGAAAGGTCTGCTTGATACGGCAATAAATTTCCTGCAAACTGTAAACTGGCAGGGCATAGGTGAAAAGCTGTGGACGTTCATTTCTACAATAGATTGGAGCGGCATTGCCACAAAGCTTTTCAAAGCCATAGGCTCAGCTATAGGCGGTGCGGTATCAGTGCTGTGGGGCTTTATCAAGAACGCTGTTTTCAGTATCCGTGACTACTTTACGGAGAAGATACAGGACTGTGGTGGTAATATCGTTGAGGGGCTTTTCACAGGTATCGTTGACGCTTTCAAGGGCATAGGCACTTGGCTTTATGACCATGTTCTTACACCATTTATTGAGGGCTTCAAGAACTGTTTTGGTATTCACAGCCCTAGTAAGGTCATGGCTGAAATGGGCGGATATATCATACAAGGTCTGTATAATGCCGTATCTGAGGGTATTGCAAAGATAAAGGAGATCTTCACGAAGCTTCTTAACGCTGTCAAGGGCGTTTTCAAAGGCATAGGCAAGTGGTTCAAAAAGACCTTTTCAGACGCTTTCGGAGGCGTAAAGACCATTCTCAATGGCATTATAATGTTCGTCAAGAGCATTTTCACAGGCAATTGGAAGAAGGCTTGGCAGGGTGTAAAGAAGATCTTCAAAGGCGTGTGGGACACGCTTTACAGCGTTGTGAAAGCACCTATAAACCTAATTATCGGTGCAGTAAACAAAATGACCAGTGCTATTGAAAGTGCGGTCAACTGGATAATCGACGGCATTAACAGCCTGAGTTTTGATGTGCCTGATTGGGTGCCTGGCATAGGCGGAGAAACCTTCGGTTTTGACCTAGACACAATAAGCATACCTGAGATACCAAAGCTTGCCACAGGTGGACTTGCGACAGCACCGACCCTTGCAATGGTGGGCGATAACAGGAATGCAAAGGCTGATCCTGAGGTAATCTCACCTCTGAGCAAACTGCAAGGTATGCTTGATAACGGCAAGCTTGACGAGGTGTTAAGGGTGCTGAACGCTATACTTGATTGGCTGAAAGCTTATGACCCTGTGTTCTTCGGAACAGTTGACAGCAAGGTGCTTTTCAAGTGTATGCAGGACAGCAACAATCAGTATAAACGTAAGACGGGAGTGAGTGCATTTTGACAGGAACATTGCTAAAGATAAACGGCGTGTGGGTGACAGACCCTGACCCTGATAGCTGGAGCCCTGTAAACTGTTACGAATGGACGGCAGGTTCAGGACGAGTGAATACAACAGGTCTGTTTGTGGGTGCAAGAAAGTTCTGCAAATACAAACTGCCTTGCAAGTGGACAATGCTTCCTGTCGCAGATTCAGCCGAGATACAATCCCTTATCGAGGACGGACCCGACTTTGCAGAACTGGAGTTTTGGCACAATGGCAAGTATTATTCTATATCCGCCAACGCAAGCGACTATGTACCGCAGGGGCTTGTCAGACTTGACAGTGGTGAGTATTACAAGAGCTGTACTGTCACATTCGCAGAACGTTAGGAGGGCATATGTACACCATAGCAAGCGATGAGATAACAAGCAGGATAGAGAGTTACAAAGCCTTGTGGGGTATGTGGATAGAGGACGCTCAGAGCGGAGCACCTGTGGCATATGATGGCATTCAGAACGTTCAGACGGACATTCAATCAACATCTCTGAGTGATGATATAGAGCTTGGAGCTGTCTGTTCTCAAAGTGTGACGGCAGAGCTTGTTGACGACGGAACTAAGTATCTTGGGAATGAGTATGTTTTCAGTTTGTATACAAAGGACGCAACTTCATCTGATACAAATGACGAAAAAATACCAATGGGGCGTTTCACCTGCGTAAAATCAAAGAAATCAGGCGGCAGTGTTCAGTTGACAATGGCGGACAGGCTGTACTTTTCGGACAAGCCATATGTGCCGCATATCCCTATGCCAAACTGGAATAAAGCAGTCGAGGACGACATTTGCAGACAATTAGGATTGCAGAACGGCAATGATTATACGGAAGTCAGGTTAATGCGTGACAAGAACGGCAGAAGGTTGATAGATAAGAACGGCAAGGTGCTGTACTCAAAATACTTTTACTTCAAGGTCAGCTCAGTGCCAAAGGACGTGACCATGCGCCAAATGTTGTCTTACCTTTCCTCTGCACAAGGTCAGTTTGGTTATGTTGACAGGTACGGAAAGTACGTCCGAAAGTGGTATGGCAAACCGGTAAAAACATTGGATAACAACACAATAGACCTGCCTACGCTGTCAGAAAGGCAGAACGCTATCGTGGGCATTATCTGCAAAGTGAGTGATGATGTAACGCTGTCGCTTGGTGTGACAGATACAACACAGGGACGTGTGCTAGAGTTTGAAAATCCATACATGACCGAATCACTGCTTCAATCTCTGTGGCGCAGAATAGGAGGATTTTCATGGTACACTACCGAATTGTACCACAGACTTGGTGACCCACGTTTCGACATAGGTGACGTGGTGACCTACATCAACGGCGTAGACAGCTATGATATACCAATAACGAATTTAGGATTTACCTTTGACGGCGGACTGAGTGCTGATATTTCGGCGGTAGGTTTGTCGGTAGAAGAACAGCTTTAAGGGGGCGAGATAATGGCTGATGAAAATTTCACATTGGCGCAGGATATCACTGAAAATGACTATCCTATGCAACACGCAGGCGAGGAAATCGATGAGATACTGAGCCGAGCCGGCAAGATACACTATGGCACTGTGGAACACAAGATGACGGGAGCAAATGCGCTTATGCGGATACCGCTTGAACTGACCTTTGCGCCTAAGCAGGTCATAGCAACGCTACGGCAGACAGACACACCAACACCATACAAGACGTTCTGTACTCACGTTAATGGGTCGGGAAAGTCGTACTATCTGAACGTTTGCATGGGAGCTACTAATGGGTCAACAGTGGAAAACGTGCCAACAGGAACATACTATGTTGACTACATTGCAATAGAGTAAAGAGGGGTGATTAAATGACGATAACGCTAAACACAGATTACGATGTAACACTGAACACAGCCCTTTTGGGCTATGTTGGTGAAACTAATGCCCGTCCCGTGTCTGTCAAGGGCATGGAGGTAGACGGCGCAGACCGCTATGTGCTGACTATCGACTACGGTGACGGCACTGCCTATGAGGTCGATATCACAGGCGGACAGTGGACACCTACGGCAGATATACTGCGTTCAGCGCAGACAATATCGTGTCAGATATGTGCAAAAAAACTGTCAGGGCAGGAATATATCCTAGTAAAAAAATCACGCATATTCCGACTGCGAATAGGTGCAGCTATCGGTGATACAGCTATCCCGTCACCTGATGTGGCGGTGGACGCACTAGACCGCATAGACGCCATAGGCAGACAGGCGCACGCAGATATGCAGACAGCCGTCACCGCCGCAGAAACGGCGACAACAATGGCAAATAACGCCGCTAAATCTGCCACGGCCGCAGAGAAATCAGCTGATACGGCAACACAGGCGGCTGAACGTGCTGAGACCGCAAAAACAGCGGCTGAAACGTCCGCAACGCAGGCAGACGCTGCAAGGCAGGGTGCAGAAACTGCACGTGCTGAGGCGGTCACTGCACAGAACACCGCCAAGATATCCGCAGCGCAGGCGGCAACATCAGCACAGCAGACCACAGCCGACAAGAACATAACGGCAGGCTATGCTAAAACTGCAAAGACGGCGGCTGACAGCACTACGGCAGACAGACAGGCAGTGCAGGAAATGGCAACGCAGGTCACAGCCGACAAGGCTACAGTGGCAGAAAACGCCGCACAGGTTGCCACAGACCGCAAAGCTGCTGAAACTGCTGCACAGACAGCGCAGGCGGTGGCTGACAGTCTGCCTGAGGACTACGTGACGGCAGTCAGTAAGATAGCTGAAAATACAGCTGAAATAGGACGTATAAAGCTGACGGATAAAGAATTGACAAGACGTGTAAATGCACTGTACGACATTGGTCAGGGTGTGACGCATAGGTTTGAAACGGACACAGATACGGCATATGCAAAGACAGTGCCTACGGGCGGTAAGCTGATGTCGGTGAAGAGTGTTGGTGGTAGGTCTATTGTATGGAACCAGCTAATATCACAGATTGTCGAAAAAACATCTAATGGTATTGCAACTACAAAAATTGATAGCAAATCGCTGCATATCAGTGGCACGTCTTCAGCGGTTTGTTTTATACCGATATCCCCGGTACAAACCGGA
>ENA-UEQR01000860-UEQR01000860.1-human-gut-metagenome-genome-assembly--contig:-NODE-860-length-18090-cov-7.298951_pt1 | contig 18090 bp, 18 predicted proteins | sample MGYA00242944_ERZ507941 | MGnify/ENA primary metagenome ERZ507941 (study PRJEB26167, sample SAMN06115398) | human gut metagenome | host: Homo sapiens | place: China:Chongqing | collected 2016-06-23...
CGTGCCAATCGATGGTAATATCAACCCCTAATGCAAATTCATCAACAAATCTATCGTATATATTGTATCGCAGCATAGCGGTGTTTGCAATAAAAAAGCGAAAAAAGCCCGCTGTGCAGCGGGCGGCGGATGAAAAAGAGGCCCACCGCCTATCGGCGGTGGGCCGTACGTGTCAGTCGTCCAGATTATTCAGCTTGGAGCAGCGTTCGTATTCCACCTGCATGACGGAGGCCACAGTGTGGCGGCCGTAGTCGTCCAGCTTGGCGTACTGGGTCAGCAGCTGCTCGGTATCATCGGTCAGATAGAAGGCGGCATCATCGGCCATCGCCTTGATGCCCAGCGTCTTGCAGATCTGCATGACGGTATCGAACGAAGAACCGCCGACGCCGTTGTGGAGGGCGCTGTTGATGGTGGACAGGGGCACGCCCACCGCAAAGGCAAACTGCCGCACGCTCCGGTACTGCCGCGAGATCTCGTCACGAACGATGGTAGTCAGATTATCCATAATACGTCCTCCACTCAGGTATAATAATGATAAAGTGATTTCCTATTATTTCCAGTTACGCTCATAATATTATAACACGCTTTTCACGTTTCGACAACCTGAAATACTTTTTTTAATAAAAAATTTATTTTTTCGGTTTTTTGTAAAAAATTGAGCCCGCCGGGAGGGAGTAGCCGCGCCGATAAATTATGCTTTGATTTTACCAACAATCATGGTATACTAAACATCCGAGGTATTTTGATATGAGTGGTAACAAAAAATTCCCCCGCACCCACGCCGGCCGGCTGGCCGCCGACATGGTGCTGCGGTACTATACCCACGACGTAGCCCGGGACAGCGCGGCGCTGACGTATTATCTGCTGTTCGCCATCTTCCCCCTGCTGATCTTCATCAGCACCCTGCTGGGTCTGCTGGAGCTGGACGTAGCGTATATCACCTCCGTACTGGAGCCGCTGCTGCCGGCAGATGTGGTGGACGTGGTGCGCTCATATCTGGAGTACGTCTCCGCCAACCAGAGCCGTCAGCTGCTGTGGTTCAGTCTCATCTTCTCCATCTGGTTCCCCATGCGGGCCTCCGGGTGTCTGATGCACTCGCTCCGCAAGGCCTTTGGCCGCAGCGCGCCGGAGAGCCTGTGGCGCAGCCAGCTGCGGATCCTGCTGTTCACTGTATGGCTGATCGTCGTTATCGCCGTGACGCTGGTGCTGGTGGTGGTGGGACGGTCCGTGCTGGAGTTTGTTGGACGGTTCATCACCATCACCGACTCGTTCATCACCGCGTGGAGTTCCCTGCGCTTCGTGCTGCTGGCGGTGGTCATGGCTATCACGCTGGTGATCCTGTATATGCTCTCCCAGGGCCAGCGCCGGCCGCTGCGGGAGGTACTGCCCGGCGTGGGCGGTTCACTGGCGGCGTGGATGGTGCTGAGCATGGCGTTTTCGTACTACGTAGAGCACCTGGGGCGCTACTCGGTGCTGTACGGCTCCATCGCCACGGTGATCGTGGTGCTGCTGTGGCTGTATATGTCGGGACAGATACTGATACTGGGCGCGGAGTTTTCCGCCGCCCTGCTGGAAAAGAGGCAGACCGCCGCCCCCTTGGGCGGAGAGGAGGACGCATGAAGATCATCATCGTAGGCTGCGGCAAGGTGGGCTATGCCATCGCCCAGCAGCTGACCCAGGAAAAGCACGACATCACGGTGGTGGACGATGAGGCCGCCCACCTGAACCGGGCGGACAGCACACTGGACGTGCTGTGCATCCACGGCAACGGCGCCTCCATCAGCGTTCTGATGGAGGCCGGAGCGCGGGACGCCGACCTGGTCATCGCCGTCACCGGCGTGGACGAGACGAACCTGGTGTGCGCGCTGATCGCCAAAAGCGTGGGCGCGCAGCACACCATTGCCCGGGTGCGGAACCCGGAATACCGGCGGGACGCGGATATGCTCAAGAGGGAGATCGGCCTGGATATGGTCATCAATCCCGACCTGGCCGCGGCGCAGGAGATCGCGCGGATCCTCAGCTTCCCGGCAGCCATCTCTGTGGAGCCCTTTGCCGGCGGGCGCATCGATATGATCGGCTTTCAGCTGCACCCGGAGGATACCATCCTCGGCCGCAGCCTCAGCGACTTTCACCGGGAGCGCGTGGCAGAGGTACTGATCTGCGCCGCCCAGCGGGGCGATGAGTTCATCATCCCCAACGGCGCCTTCGTGCCCCAGCTGGAGGACCGGCTGTACATGGTAGGCAGCAAGGCCGAGCTGCACAAAATGCTCAAGAGCATGGGCCGCAGCCTCCAACGGGTAAAGGACGTTTCCATTCTGGGCGGCAGCCGGATCAGTATGTACCTGAGCTGGGAGCTGGCACGGGCCGGCACGCGGGTCCATGTGGTGGAGCAGGACCATGATAAGTGTCTGCGGCTGTCCCAGGACCTGCCGGGCGCCATGATCATCGAGGGCGACGGCACGGACATCGACCTCATCAAATCGGAAAACCTGTTCGGTGCGGACGGCTTCGTGGCCCTGACGGGCCGTGACGAGGAAAACCTGCTGATGGCCCTGGCTGCCCGCCGCGCCGGCGTGCGGAAGGTACTGGCGAAAATGACCCGGCCCAACTACATGGAGCTGGTACAGGAGACGGGCCTGGGCAGCATCATCAGTCCCAAGGATATCATCGCCAACCAGATCACCCGCTATGTCCGCGCGCTGGCCAACTCCCAGGGCATGGCAGTGGAGTCACTGTACAAGCTGCTGGGCGGCAAGGTGGAGGCTCTGGAATTCACCGCCAGCAACGACGGCAACGGCATACTGCACACACCGCTGATGAAGCTGCCCCTGCGCCACGGCGTTCTGCTGGCCGCCATCGTGCGGGAGGGCCGAACGATCATCCCCGGCGGCATGACCACCATTGAACCGGGAGACCACGTACTGGTGGTGACCAACGTTCCCGGTCTGACGGACCTGAAGAACATTCTGGCATAATGAAAGCCCCCATGCGTCCGCATGGGGGCTTTTCGGATACAAGAGAAGAGGGCGGCCGACGCCGCCCTCTTTCCTCACGCTATTTTTTCTACGCACCCAGCAGCTTGTGCCAGGTATCACGGCCCACCAAGCCGTCAGCGGCAATGCCCCGGGATGCCTGGAAACGCTTGACCGCCGCGGCGGTGTTGGTCCCATAGATACCGTCCGCCCCGCCGGCGTCGTAGCCCAGTCCGGTCAGCGCCGCCTGTACACAGCGCACGGTATCGCCGCGGCTGGCGGTGGTCAGCAATGGCAGCGTCAGCGTCGTGCCGGAGACCACCGGCGCCGGCACCGCAGGCTTTGCAGTCTGCGCGCCCGCCAGGGCATCAAAGGGGAAATTGTCCCCGGGACAGCCGGTGGCGTTCACATCGCTGTGGCGCTGGACGGTGGAAATGCCGTACTTCTGCTTCAGGTATGCCACCAGCTCCTGCCCAGCGCGCAGCTGGGCGTCAGGCATGGTCTCGCGGTCAAAGCTGCCCTCGAAGCAGATGCCCAGGCTGTCGTAATTATTGTTCCCGGCGTGGGCGCCCACGGTATCCTCCGGACGGCCGCGATAGACGGTGCCGTCCTTGCGGATGAAAAAGTGATAGCCGATCCCCGCCCACCCGTTGGCCAGATGCCACTGATGGACCTGCTGCGGCGTACACGTTACCGCCGCGGCGTGGTGCAGGATGATGCGGCGGGTAGCCGTCCGTCGGGCCAGCTGACCCGCCCACTTATAGGCAACTTCATTGATCTGCATTTTTGTCTTCCTCCCCTGCCTTTGTTTCAACGGTGGCCTTCAGACGCGTCAGCAGCTTGCGTAAAAAGCCCGGCACCGGGCCGCCCAGCGCCGCCACGTTTTCCAGGATGGAGATCAATTCGTTGATGATGAGCCAGACGATGACCATCACCGCCATCAGGAACTGAAAGCTGACCTCCACCCCCACCTGGGTCAGGCCGTAACGCACCAGCCAGTCCACCACGCCGGCTACACCCACCAGCACCAGATAGCCCAGCTTTTTCAGGATACCGCGCAGGCCGGTTTTGGAGCAGAGCTTGCCCGCGCTCCAGGCCTTTGCCATACCGCTGGCATAGTCCGCCAGCATTACGGCGATCAGCACCGCCAGCGGCACCACCAGCGCCGAAGCGTAGCTGCACAGCGCACCCAGCGCCGCCGCCAGAATGGCCATAACAGAAGTTTCGTTTTTCATCCTTTGTGTCCTCCCCACACATTATTCAGCGGCACCGTTACAGTGTATGCCGCCCTATTATGCGGGGTGTTTTTCTCCGGTGTTGCACGGAAACAGGCAACAGAAAGGCAGGCATCGTAAGATGCCTGCCTTTTGTCCGTGCGTCCCCGGGGTGTGGGCCGCGCGGCCCGGTATCCATTCAAGATATGGCTCAATAGCTACCCAGGTCGGCGCTGGCGTCGCCCTCGACGCTCTTGCCGAACTCGTAGTCGTTGCCGGGCAGGACGGCGTTGAGGATCACGCCCGCCAGGGCGGCGATGGCCAGACCGGTCAGGGTGATATCGGCGCTGCCCGCGGTGAAGGTGATGCCGCCGGTGGAGCTGAAGCCCAGACCGCAGACGAAAATCACCGCGGCGATGATGAGGTTGCGGGACTTGGTCAGATCAACGCGGTTCTCCACCACATTGCGCACACCCACGGCGGAGATCATGCCGTACAGCACGAAGCTGACGCCACCCACGATGGCGGTGGGGATGGAGTTCACCAGTGCGTCAAACTTGGGGGAGAAGCTGAGGATGATGGCGTACAGCGCGGCCAGACGAATGACCCGGGGGTCGTAGACGCGGCTCAGTGCCAGCACGCCGGTGTTCTCACCGTAGGTGGTGTTGGCGGGGCCGCCAAACATACCGGCGAAGGCGGTGGCAAGACCGTCGCCCAGCAGGGTGCGGTGCAGGCCGGGATCCTCGATGAAGTTCTTGCCGGTGGTGGAGGAGATGGCGGAGATGTCGCCGATGTGCTCCATCATGGCGGCGATGGCGATGGGCGCCATGACCAGGATAGAGGTCACATCGAACTTAGCCAGGACGAACTTCTGCAGACCCACGAAGTCAGCGCCGGCCACCTCGGTGAAGTCCACCTTGCCGGCGATCAGCGCTACGATGTACGCGCCCACCACACCCAGCAGGATGGGGATGATCTTGACCATGCCCTTACCCCAGATGTTGGCGACGATGATGATGGCGATAGCCACCAGAGCCAGCCACCAGCAGGTGGAGGCGTTGGCCACGGCGGTGCCGGACAGGTTTAGACCGATGAGGATGATGATGGGACCCGTGACAATGGGCGGGAAGTAGCGCATGACCTTCTTGGCACCCACCAGCTTGAACAGCAGGGCCAGCACCAGATACAGCAGACCCGCGACCACCACGCCGCCCAGTGCGTAGGGCAGCTTCTCCTCGCCGGTCATGGCGGCGAACTTGCCGGTGTTCAGACCAGCCACCGCCTGGAAGCCGCCCAGGAAGGCGAAGGAGGAGCCCAGGAAGGCGGGTACCTTAAACTTGGTGCAGACGTGGAACATCAGCGTGCCGATACCGGCGAACAGCAGGGTGGTCTGGATGGACAGGGGCAGGCCGTAGCCCGTCACCAGGATGGGCACCAGCACCGTAGCGCCGAACATGGCGAACAGGTGCTGCAATCCCAGCAGCAGCATCCGGGGTACGCCCAGCTCCCGGGCGTCGTAGATGGCATCGTGTCCTAATTTCTTGTTCATGTGACTTGTCCTCTCTTTCTCGTTCATCCGTATATGTTTACTTACTTACAAACTGCCTGAAAAAATGACCGGTGAAAAATCACCGGTCAAATGGAAACAATATCAGAAACAAAAACAGAGGGAGCGTCAGTCCGCTTTTTCACGATCGTCTTGCAGGTCATGGCGTGTCCCTCCTCTCATTTTTCTTGCCTATTATACGGGGCACAGCCGCAAAATGCAATACACTTCTGTGCCAATATCCTGTCAAAATTTCAGAAGATGATTTGGCTGTATTGCACAAGATCATTCGCCACACTTATCGCTGCCATCCGCCATTCTTAACCGCCGCCGCAAAATGGGGCATACGCCCGCCGCCACGACAATCTTCACGGCGTCTCCCGGCAGATAGGGCAGCATCCCCGCCCACAGGATGGCGGAAAACGTCATACCCTTGCCCATGTAGGCGTTGAGGATCAGCGCCATGTAGGGCATCCCCACGGCGTACAGCGCGGCCAGTCCCGCCAGCGACGCCAGTGCCATGCGTTTGGGGTCCAGACTCTCCCCTGCCACGGCACCCACCACCCATGCGGCCGGGATCAGCCCCAGCAGGAACCCGAACGTGGGCTGGAACACATAGCCAAAGCCGCCGCCCATGGTGAAGATGGGCAGGCCCACCAGCCCCAGCAGGACGTACACCGCCTGGCTCAAGGCGCCCCACCTCCGACCCAGCAGCAGCCCCGCCATGGCCGTAAACAGATATTGCAGCGTCACAGAGCTGTACCCCATCGGAATACGCAGAAATGCCCCCACCGCCGTCAGCGCAGCGAACAGGGCGGTATAGACCAGCCTGCGGGTACGGGTGTTCATAGGCGTCCCTCCTCCAAAAACTGTCCTGATGATACTAAATTCCTTAACACCTGTCAACTATTTACAAACGCGGAATACAGTGCTACAATGTGTTTTCGACCGAAGGGAGATGATGGCCGTGACTTGGGACGTTCTGCGCTATGACACCGTGGACTCCACCAACAACGTATGCAAGACCCTTGCCGCGCAGGGATTGGACAGCACCGCCGTCATCGCCCGGGCGCAGACCGCCGGTAAGGGCCGACTGGGCCGTTCGTTCCAATCACCGGAGGGCGGCCTGTATCTCTCCGTCCTGTGGCGGAACTGCCTGGCTGAGCAGCTGCTCACCGTGACGCCGCTGGCGGCGGTGGCCGTGTGCCGGGCTGTTGAGAGCCTCTGCGGCACGGAGTGCGGCATCAAGTGGTGCAACGATGTGGTGCTGCACGGCAAAAAGCTCTGCGGCATTCTGACCGAGTCCTCCCTGCTCCCCGACGCCAGCGCGGAGTGGCTGGCGGTGGGTATCGGCGTCAACGTGGCGCAGGCGGCCTTTCCGCCGGACATCGCGGATACAGCCACTTCCCTTGCGCTGCATGGACTGAGTGTGTCCCCGGACGCGCTGGCGGAGGTGTTGCTGGCCCAGCTGACAGCCCTGCGGACGGTGCTGACCGACCCAGCGGAATGGCTGGCGGAATACCGCCGCCGGTGCGTGAATTTGGGCAGACCCGTGCGCGTTCTACGGGGTGATACTGTCCGGCAGGCCATGGCGCTGGACATAGATGAGCAGTTCGGCCTGTCGGTGCGATACGAAAACGGCGAAACAGAAACAGTCCGCAGCGGCGAGGTATCGGTGCGGGGACTGTACGGATATATAGAATGAGGTGATACGATCATGAACGCAAAACTTCTCGCTCAGTTGTTCCTCACCTTTGCCAAGGTGGGCGTCATGACCTTCGGCGGCGGTATGGCCATGCTGCCCATCCTCCAGCGCGAGGTCGTGGAGGACAAGGGCTGGGCTACAGACGAGGAACTGGTGGACTATTTTGCCATCGGCCAGTGCACCCCCGGCATCATCGCTGTAAACACCGCCACCTTCATAGGGCAGAAGCAGGCCGGTATTATCGGCGGCATCGTGGCCACGCTGGGCATTGTGTTCCCATCGCTGATCATCATCACCGCACTGGCAGGCGTCATCAACAGCTTCTCCCATCTGGCTTGGGTGCAGCACGCCTTTGCGGGTATCCGCGTATGCGTGTGCGTGCTGATCTTCAACGCGGTAGTCAAGCTGTTCAAGGGCTCTGTGAAGGACTGGGCCGCCGGGCTGATCTTCCTTGCTGTGCTGGCGGCGGCGCTGCTCACCGACCTGTCCCCCGTCATCTTCGTGGCGGCGGCCGCGGCGCTGGGCATCGTCATTCAGAACGTGATAAGGAGGGCGAAATAATGCTGTACCTCCAACTATTCTGGGAATTCTTCAAGACCGGCCTGTTCGCCGTAGGCGGCGGGCTGGCCACTCTGCCCTTCCTGCAGGATATGGCGGAACGCACTGGATGGTTTACCCACGCCCAGTTGGCGGATATGCTGGCGGTGTCGGAGTCCACGCCGGGACCCATCGGTGTGAACATGGCCACCTACGTGGGCTTTACCACCGGCGGCATCGGCGGCGCGCTGGTGGCCACCATCGGGCTGGTAACCCCCTCCGTTATCGTCATTCTCATCGTAGCGGCGTTCCTGAAGGCCTTTCGCGACAGCAAGTGGGTCAGCGCCGCGTTCTACGGCCTGCGCCCCGCCTCCACCGCGCTGGTGGCTGCGGCGGGCATCTCCGTAGTACCTATCGCCTTGCTGCACAGTGGTATGACCGGCCTGGCCACGCTGAACTGGCCGGCTATCGCCCTGGCTGCGGTGCTGCTGGTGTGTACCAACTGGGTGCCAGTGGTAAAGAAGTGGCACCCTATCGTGTTCATCGGAATCTCCGCCCTGGTGGGCGTTCTGCTGAAATTTTGAGAAAAGGGAGACGCTGCGCGTCTCCCTTTTTGTATATATTTTCTCCCGGCAGGGCAGACTATCGCTGCTATACTGTCGGGAGGTTTATATTCTATGTCTGAAATGTTCTGTTTTCAGTGTCAGCAGACGGCGGGCAACAGCGGCTGCGTCCGCACCGGCGTCTGCGGCAAGCAGCCGAAAACCGCCAATTTGCAGGACTATCTGGTGTGCTCCCTCATCCACCTGGCGGAGATATATGCCGCCAAGGAGGACTATCCTCCGGAAGTCACACACCTGCTGGCGGACGGTCTGTTCGCCACGCTGACCAACGTAAATTTTGACGATATAGCCTTACAGGGCTATATCCGCCGCGCCGAAAAACTGACGCCCCAGCGTCTGCCGATACAGGACCCGAGTTGGCTATGGCGCGGCGATACGGACATCGTGTCTCTGCGCGCCACACTGCTGTTCGGCATGAAGGGTATGGCAGCCTATGCCCATCACGCTTTCCGCCTTGGGCAGGAGGATGAGGCGGTCAGCCAGTGGTTCTACAAGGGGCTGTGCGCCCTGCGGCAGGAGCACACCGTTGAGGAGTGGCTGGCCCTCATCACGGAATTTGGTCTGGTAAACTATCAATGCATGGCCCTGCTGGACAAGGCCAACACCGCCGCCTTCGGTGACCCGGCGCCCGCAAAGGTCCACACGGACATCCGTCGGGGGCCGTTCATCGTGGTATCCGGCCACGATCTGGAGGACCTGCACCAGCTGCTGGAGCAGACGACAGGCACCGGTGTCAACGTGTACACCCACAGCGAGATGCTGCCCGCCCACGGGTATCCGGGGCTGCGAAAATACCCGCAGCTGGCCGGAAACTTCGGCACCGCCTGGCAAAACCAGCAAAGCGAGTTCGACAGCCTTCCCGCACCCATTCTGATGACCACCAACTGCATCATGCCGCCCCGTCCCAGCTATGCCGACCGTATCTATACCACGTCGGTGGTGGGCTATCCCGGACTGAAGCACATCCCGGAGGACCGGCAGGGCCGCAAGGACTTCTCCGCCCTCATCGACCAGGCGCTGGCCCTGGGCGGATACAGCACCGACCGGAGCATGAGTGGCATCAACGGCGGACATATCCTGACCACCGGCTTTGCCCACAAGGCGCTGGGCGACAGCGCCCCGGCGGTGATCGACGCCATCAAAAGCGGCGCGGTGAAGCACATCTTTCTGGTAGGCGGCTGCGACGGCGCGCACCCCGGACGCAACTACTACACGGACTTCGTCAAGTCCACGCCTATGGACTCGCTGATCCTGACGCTGGCCTGCGGCAAGTTTCGCTTCAATGACCTGGATCTGGGCGATATCAACGGCATCCCCCGCATACTGGACGCAGGCCAGTGCAACGACGCCTACAGCGCTGTGCAGATCGCGCTGGCCCTGGCCGATGCCTTTGGCTGCGGCGTCAATGACCTGCCGCTGACGCTGGTGCTGTCCTGGTACGAGCAGAAGGCGGTATGTATCCTGCTGACCCTGCTGGCTCTGGGCATCAAGCGCATTTACCTGGGGCCCACCCTGCCGGCCTTCCTGTCAGAGACGGTGGTGGATACCTATCAGCTGCAGCCCATCACCCATCCCCAACAGGATCTGGACGCCATACTGCACCGCGGATAAAGAAACATCCCCCGGCTCCGCCGGGGGATGTTTCTTTATCCAAGCACCTCTGCCAGGCCGACCAATACCGGCATGGTCAACGCGGAGATCGCCGTCTGGACCGACACCAGGGACGAGGTCAGGGCGGTGTCCTTGCCGAAGCGGGCGGCGAACATACTCAGCAGCGCCGCCGGCGGCGCGCTGGCCGCGATCAGCAGCACCAGCGTCAGGTCATGGGACACGTTCAGCGCCAGGCAGATGCCCAGTGAGGCAAGAGGCAGCACCAGCAGCCGCAGCACCAGCGTCACCCAGGAGCTGATACCCTGCAGCGCCGCCTTGAAATTGGCGTGGCTCAGCTGATAGCCCACCACCAGCATGGGCAGCGGCGTATTCAGGTCCGCCAGATAGTTGATGGGGACCATCAGGGGTTCCGGCACCGTCACCTGCCCGAGATACAGCGCCATAGCCAGCACCACGCTGATGACGCCAGGGTTCAGCAGCAGGGGCTTCAGCCGCAGCTGGCTGCGGTCGCCTGTGAGGACATAGACGCCCCATGTCCAGCTGAGTATAGTAAATACGATGACGTAGGCCGAACCATAGAACACGCCGATGCTGCCCAGCAGCGCGGCCATCAGGGGATAGCCCATAAAGCCGCAGTTGGAGAACACTGCGGCGAAGCGCAGGCAGTTCTGCCGTTCACGGTCTCTATCGCGGATCAGCAGCATGGCCGCCGCAATAAACACCACATGGAGTACGGCCGAGACACCCGTCACTACGCCGAAGTTGTGCAGTGCCGTATGCTCCAGCGGCCGTTGAAACGCCACCACCATCATACAGGGGGACACCACGTACATGACCAAGCTGCTCAGGGCCACCGAGGCGCGGTCATCCAGCAGCTTGACCCTTCCCAGTACAAAGCCCACCACCAGCAGCAGGTACAGTGTGAGGATCTGCTGCCCCACGGTGAGGAATGATTGCAGCATGGCTATCCCTCCTAAGCAAAAAAATGCGCACCGCCTCAGTGTATCACAAAAAATCCCGGTGTCAAGTCCCCGTGAAGAAGAAAAGCGGAAGCCGCCGCTTCCGCTTTTCTTACAGATCGTTCTTATCCCGGCCCACGGACTTTTCCGTGGAAAAGCCGTCCGGATACCGGCGCTCCAGCTTCTCCAGGTTGGCCCGGAGGATGTCCTCCAGATCAAGGTCCAGCGCCGTGGCCGCCTCGGCCAGATACCAGGCCACGTCCCCCAACTCCTTGGCCAGATGCTCCCGGTCCAGCGGATGGCCCTGGGCCAGCCACTTCTTCACGATGTCGATGGCCTCGCCGGACTCGCCGCACAGGCCCATGACGCTGTTGATAAGCACATCCCGGCCCTTCAATTCGGGATTTAGCGAAGCCATGGCCCGCTGCTGGTATTCATTGATGGTCATAACGCCGTACCCTCCAACAATGCCGGTATCTGCCGCAGATCCGTCACCTGCCAGGTCACATCCGTCCCCTCTGCCGCGCCGGGGCGGCGGTAGTAACAGGTCTTCATGCCATACTGCCGGCCGCCGGCCATGTCGGAGGTCAGGGAGTCCCCTATGATCACACAGTCCTTCGGCGCGATGGCCGCTTCACATCCATCGTTCAGTGCCGCAAACGCCCCGTCAAAAAAGGCCCGGGCCGGCTTGGACGCACCCAGTCTCTCCGACACGAAGAACCAATCGAAATACCGCTTCATACCCGCCAGCTCCAGCCGGTGGAGCTGCTGGTCGTATGGTCCGTTGCTGGCCACCGCCAGCGGATACTTGCCGTGGAGCGCCTTCAGCAGCGCCGTGGCCCCGTCCACGGGGATAGCGCTGTCGTACAGGGCCGCGCGGAAATACTTTTCGAATACCTGTCCGTCAAAATCGATATTCAGTGCTCGGAACACGTTGTTCCAGCGGATCTCTTCCAGCTCACGGAACGTCAGCGTGCCCTGCTCGATCTGCCGCCAGAGTTTTCCGTTCTCCCGGTGGAACACGGCCTCCATGTACGGCTCGTAGGGCTTCAGTCCAAAGTGCGCGAAGCCCTCCCGCATGGTCTGCCGGATGTAGGCGTCAAAATCCAGCAGGGTGTTGTCGATGTCGATAAAAATCATCTGCATGGGGTACCTCTCAGATAAAGAACTTACGGTGCAGGCTGCGCCGCAGGGGCTTGCACATGGCGATGACCAGCAGCATGGCCCCCAGCACCACCCCCGCCGCCAGCGGGTAGAAGGACCAGAGGAACGTCTCATGCAGGCCGAAGGTCAGGTTCAGCAGAAACTCCACCAACACCGCCATGCCGCCGGACAGGATCAGCGCACCGCCGCAGATATACAGCGCCGCACCGGGCAGATACCGCAGCAGCGTCACCATGGCGCACACCAGCAGCCCCGCCGCACCCGTGACCGGCAGTGCAAAGGTCAAAAACCAGTGGCCGCCGGTGGCGTAGTTCACATAAAGCAGGAACACGCCGATGGCTGCGAAGTCGATGGGCACGAAGATCACCGGGTTGGGCCGCTTAAACCACAGAGGCAGCACCGCCAGGATATACAGCAGCAGCAATCCGCCCACGGCAAAGCCGGACCAGACGATGGTCCCGTTGATGCGCCAGTCGCACAGCACGGTGATGACCGCCGGCAGCAGCATACACACAGAGATGACGAACAGCACGCCGATGCGGCTGACCTCCTCGTAGCGGGGGTGGTCAGCCGGCGGGTAGGGCGGCTCACCCTGTCCGCAGGGCAGATCGGGATGAAATACCCGGGTGCCGCACAGGGGGCAAACGCGCTCGCTGTCCGCCAGCTCCACGCCACATTTGATGCAATACATAAGAAAGGCTCCTTTCTCCCGTCGTGTCAGCGCATATTGCTCTCGACCTTAACGGGCAGTCCCAGCCGATGCAGCACGCGGTAGAAGTGATACTCCAGCTCCGGCTCCCGGATACTGCGGATACAGTTGATATAGGCTGTATCCCCCCAGGTGACCACGCCGCAGTTGTGGGGTGCCTTGGCCTGCACACCGATGATGAAGTCCATCCGGCGCACATAGGGCACCATCACCTCCGGCAGCTCCACGCGGCCCAGGTTGGACAGGCACAAGCAGGACTTACACTCGCCCACCGTGTCAAACACGGCCTTCATGGCGATATTCTTGATGAACAGCGGCATGACCCGCAGCACGGGCGAACGTTCGCTGGCCACATTGGCGGCAAACTTGGCCCGCATAGTCCAGCGGTTGTTCTCCAGTCCCATCTTGTGGTGCACCAAGGCACACAGCTCCTGAAAGCTGCACGCCCCCAACCGCGGATCGATCTCCGGGGTAATATAGGACGCAAAGTTCCGCAGCGTTTTGCTGGGGAACAGCTTTCGCAGATTTACCGGCAGCAGCACCTTCACCGGCTTACGGTGGCGTGGGTTGGGCACCTTCTCCGCCTGCAGCTCCAGAATAGCCTGCATCATGGCGGCACACAGCAGCTCCGTCACAGACACGCTGTGGTCTTTGGCGCAGGAACGCAGCTTATCCGCCGGCACCATCAGTGTCACCAGGTCCTTATAGCCATCTGTCTCCGGTGTGCCGGTCAGGTGCCAGGCCGTGGCCTCGGCGCGGCTGGCGGTCACATCCCCAGCATACCGGGCAAAGCTGTCCTCCAGCTCCTCCGGCGACGGCTCCTCTAACCGTCCCAGTACGCCCTTTTCCGCAGGGACGGAGATACCGTACTTCTCACTGAGATACTCCGCCAGCAGCGATTTGACGAACACCAGCGCGCCGGTGCCGTCGGTCAACGCATGGAAAAACTCCACCGCAAAGCGGTCCTTATACACCAGCACCCGGAAGGCGCACTGCCGCACCTGGCGGAACGGCGCATGGGCCAGCGGGCAGCTCTTTTCGTCCTGTATGGGCGGCGTGTGGGGTATCTCCTCCAGATAGTACCAGAACACACCCCGCCGCAGCCGTACGGCAATGGACGGGAAGCGCCGCACCGTCACGTCCAGCGCCGCTGCCAGCACCGCGCGGTCTACCGGCTCCGCCAGCGTGGCGGAGATGCGGAAAAAGTTGTTCCAGTTGCGCCGCTTGGCAGCAGGATATATCTTGGCCGCGTTGTCCAGACGCATCCACCGCAGGCTCCGGGCCGGGGACAGGTTCTGCGTCATAAAGCGGTTGATCTCATAGATATCCTGCTCCATGTTCTCCTGCAGGCAATAGAGCACATAGGCGTGCCAGCGCCCCGGCGCGATGATCAGCCTGCTTTTGCTCCCGGCCTTTTTCAGCCGTTCATGCAATCCCCGGGCGTCATCCAGCAATATCTCATCGCCGCCGGCGAAGATCAGCGTCGGCGGGAAGCCCGTCAGGTCGCCCAGCAGGGGCGAACACAGCGGGTCCGTGGGGTCCTGCGTATAGCACCTGGCGTAGAATTGCAGCAGCTCCTCCGTCAGGGACGGATCGTTGTCCCGGTTGAATTCGTAGGACTTCCCGGAACCGGTCAGGTCCACCCAGGGCGAGATGGCGATGAGCCCGCAGGGCAGCTCCCGCCCCAATTGCTTCAGCTTCAGGCACAGAGCGCAGATCAGCCCACCGCCGGCGCTCTCGCCGCACAGCAAAATCTGCTGCGGCGCGTAGCCCTTTTTCAGCAAATAGTCGTAGGCAGTCAGTGCATCCTCCAGCGCGGCGGGATAGGGGTTCTCCGGTGCCAGGCGGTACGCCCCGCAGAACACGCGCACACCGCACTCGCTGGCCAGCGTAGCCGCAAAGCCCTTGGCATAGTCCAGACTGCCGCAGGTATAGCCGCCGCCGTGGAGATACAGCACCACGCCGCTGCGGCGCTCGTCCTTAGGCATGACCCACGCGCCCTTGAACTGCTCGAAGTCGTGGTCGCGGAAGATCACCTCCCGCTTGTGCAGGGCGCTCATCAGCTCGCCCAGCTTATCCTGTCCCTTGCGGGTGGTCTCCAGTGAGCAACCCGCCACAAAGGGCTTAAAAAAATTCAATTGTGAACGCACCAGCTTTGCCGATAATTCCATTGTGGTCGTTCCTTTCCTCGTTGCTGATAGATAATTATACCATATTGTGCAAGTCTTGTAAACCAAGCCAAACCGGACGAACGAGCCGCTTTTGTACCGCGTCTCAAACACGAGTCTTTTCTTTACAGCCGCAGTACAGCCATGGTATACTGAGGCAAAAGGATCCGGACAGGGGTGATGACACATGTCCTCAGGAAAAAAATCGGCGTGGAAACGACGGGTACGGGAATTCCGCAATTACCTGCTGTGCCTGGTATTGGGCGGTATATTTCTCTTCATGGGTCTGACCCAGCCGATATATACGGAAGAAAACACCATGGAAATTTACGCCGACTCCGAAGAGGCACTGATGTCCAGCCAAGGCCGCAGATCATATCCTATTCCGTTGTTGATATGCACGGACGGAACGGAATACACCTTTGGCTTTTCGTGCTACAAGAAGCTTCCTTCCGATTTCAACAGCACTCCTCATTCGATTCGTATCCGTGTCTATACCGGCTATAATTGGCGGCCTTGGGATGCGACTCCTGAAATCGCAGAGCTGGAAGCGGATGGTACGCTGTGTTTTTCACTGCGTGATTCTAACAGAGAGCGGAAAACCAGCCGGGTAATTCTCATTTCGGTCGGCGCTGTATTTACCGGCATCTTTGCGCTTAGCGCATACGACATTTTCCTGTCACCGACTGTGCAGAGGAAACGTCAAGCGAAGGAACGAGCGAAACGGAAAGCACAAAAACGAGATAGAAGCAACCGTGAGTCAGCTCCCAAAAGTTAGACAACTCCGGCCTGCTTCGACTCAGCAAAAAAGGCGGCTGACGCCGCCTTTTTTGTGTTTTACAGATCCAGCTTCAGATCGCCGTCCTTGATCCAGCCGCACTTCCGCAGCGGAATGGCAATGAGCCACGTCAGCACTGCAGGCAGCACAAAGGAGATCAGCACCAGGCCCAGCCAGTCCATGCCGGTGACGGCGGCCTTTGCGCCGCTGGCCACATCGTTGACCCAGCCGGTGTATACGCCGATCTGCCCCACCAGGCCGCAGGTACCCATGCCGGAGGACACCGGCGCGCCATTCATCTCCAGACGGAACAGGCAGGTAGCCAGCGGGCCGGTGATGGCCGAGGCCAGCGTGGGCGGTATCCATACCCGGGGATTGCGGACGATATTGCCCATCTGCAGCATACTGGTGCCCAGGCCCTGGGCGGCCAGGCCACCCCAGCGGTTTTCACGGAAGCTCATAACGGCGAAGCCCACCATCTGGGCGCAGCAGCCCGCCACGGCAGCGCCGCCGGCCAGGCCTGTCAGCCCCAGAGCCGCACAGATGGCGGCGGAGGAGATGGGCAGCGTCAGCGCCACGCCGATGACCACGGAGACGATGATGCCCATGAAGAAGGGCTGCAGCTCCGTTGCCCACATGATGGCCTGTCCCACGGCGGAGGCCGCCGTGCCCACCGGCGCGGCGATCAGCGCGGCGAAGCCCACGCCCACCAGCACGGTGACGATGGGCGTCACCAGAATGTCGATCTTCGTCTCCTTGCTGACGGCCTTGCCCAGCTCCGCGGCAACAATGGCCACGAACAGCACCGCCAGAGGGCCGCCCGCGCCGCCCATGTAGTTGGTGGCAAAACCCACGGGGATCAGGGAGAACAGCACCAGCGGCGGCGCGTTCAGCGCCCGGGCGATGGCCACGGCCATACCGGGGCCTACCATGGCCGAGCACAGCCCGCCAATGGTGTAGTTCACCGCGCCATCGCCCTTGCCGATGGTGACGATGACGGCGTTCAGGAATCCGATGTGGAACTGCTGGCCGATGGTGTTGAGGATGGTACCCACCAGCAGCGTGCAGAACAGGCCCTGTGCCATGGCACCCATGGCGTCGATAAAATAGCGTTTGGCGGAGAAAATGATGTCCTTTCGTTTCAGAAAGGCACGGAACTTTTCCATCGCGGTATACCTCGCTTGTCAATTTTCTCCATTATAGGCATACTTGACCGCCCTTGTCAACCGCCGCTGTTCTTTTCTGCCTGCCGTCGCAGCCACCAGAACACCGCCGCACCGTCCGCAGCCTCCCCCCGCCGCAGCGCAAATGCCTGGCGCTCCGGGTGCCACTGTACCCCCAGCACCGGCAGGCGGCTGTGACATATCCCTTCAATCACGCCATCCGCCGCCCACTGCCGCACACCCAGCCCCCGCCCCAGGCGGCAGATGGCCTGGTGGTGGTTGCTGTTGACCCGCGGCGTGGTACCCACCAGCTCCGCCAGTTCACCCACCGCCCGTGTATCATGCAGAATGTCGCCCGCCTTGACCTGGTGTCCCGGCACACGTGCATACAGTGTCCCGCCGAAAAACACATTCAGCGCCTGCATTCCCCGGCAGATACCCAAAATCGGCTTCTCCGCTGCCGCATAGGCTCTGATCGTCCGGATCTCATCCTCCGGCAGCCGATCCGCGATATCCCCACCGCCGGGAAGCAACAGCGCAGCGCACGGGCCGGCCGCCTCGCGCCCTACCACCGGCGTCAGGTCCACTGCTCGCAGCGCTTCCATGTAGTTTACATAATTTAGGCCATCATCCCAGATCAGCACCCGCTTCTCCATAGCCGTCCCCCCTCTCCCATCAGTAAATGCGCCGCCGCGTCAAAATATACCCCGCAGAAAAAGAAGTTGCACCCCAGCGGAAAGTATGGTATGATACACCCCGTGACAAGCAGCGGTATCGAAGTGGTCATAACGGGGCTGACTCGAAATCATGTGATTAGTCCCCAAAAGTGAATATTTATACACGGAAGCGTATCGAAGTGGTTGTAACGAGCTGCACTCGAAATCTACTTTGGCTAACGGAAGCCTGACTTCCGAAAGGCCTTTAACAGTGCGGGTTTCGGG
>ENA-UEQR01000865-UEQR01000865.1-human-gut-metagenome-genome-assembly--contig:-NODE-865-length-18035-cov-16.728467_pt1 | contig 18035 bp, 24 predicted proteins | sample MGYA00242944_ERZ507941 | MGnify/ENA primary metagenome ERZ507941 (study PRJEB26167, sample SAMN06115398) | human gut metagenome | host: Homo sapiens | place: China:Chongqing | collected 2016-06-23...
AAGGAACAATAAAATGAAGCAAGATAAGTGGCTGGTGCTTGGTGCTAATTCCTATCAAGCCGAGGTGCGTGATTCAAGGGGTGCTAAGCGTATGAAGAATAAGTATCAGTTTAATGTTGGTGAGCATGTTGAGTGGGGGTATGTTGACCCGTTTGAGTTTAATATTGTTGCTGTTGCTCGGGTTGATGGGTCGGCTCGTTTTCCTACTCGTTATAATGATGTGTATTGTGGTGAGCATTTGAATCCTTATGGGCCGCGTGGTGGTTTGCGCGGTGTTTCTGCTGTGGTTGTTCGGGATTGATTTATTGTGGGTTCGAGGAAAGGATTGATAATGCGGTATAGTGCATCAATGAAAGAGTATGTTGAAGACGGTAAGCGTTATGTTAAGTTTAATGAGTCTGTTTGTGAGATTCATAATGATATCGACCGGGGAGCTTTATTGTTTAACCTATTGTGTTGTTCGTCGTTTTTTGCTGAAGAAGTATGAGGATTGAAAGGATATTTGTGATGGATGGAATTGTTGTAGTGTTTGAAGTGACTGTGTATGATAGCGAGATAAGATGTCCGGTTATGTTCTGTCAGTATGACTCTTATGAGGCGGCGACTGATTATGTTCGGAGGCAGTTGAGTAAGCCTCATAATAGTCGGTATGGGTACCGCATTGATAAAGTGTGGTATAATAGTGAGTATTATCGTAAGGAGTTGGCCGAGTTATGTTGAAGTTGAAAGCGGAGCGTATTACTAGCGACTTGGGCGTGGTTTTTCATTCATTGCGCAAGGGTGCGACGTGTGATGAAGACGTTGAAGAGTACGCCAATGTTAGCAATGGCTTTAATGAGTTTTATCTGAGGTTTTACGCTCGGTATGATGATATCGCTGAGGTAGTGCCGGTAGTTGAAGGCCCTTACCGTGTTGATGAAGCGCGGGAAAGGATGGAGTTTATTCTGAGTTTGACGCTTGAAGAACGTGGCGAGGTGGTATGATGTATTTTGATGAATTTGCTGAAGATTATTTCAAGCGCTTGGGTGTGCTACGCGGCGCGCTTGACTGCATGCATGATAATAGGTATGATGATTACGACAAGTCAATTCCGAAGATTTTTGTAGAAACATATAAGGCCGCTTATAAAAGGGGGTATGATGATGAACATATGGCCGCGCAATTTTAGTGAGTCTCATAGTACGCCGGTGGCGCGAAATTCTTTCAACGATGATATTCTAAACGATAAGCGCGTAAGTCGTGTACTGAAAGGCGTGAAACGGTATGTCTCCAGCTTGTTCCGTGATGCAGAGCATGGCGACTGGGAGACGTTTTGCCGGGCCACTGCCCTTATGGGTCGATTTTACTCAAGCAAAGGCCCTCAGGCCTCATATCGGGAAAGTATTTTGCGTGCCGCTGCGGTTTGCGCGACACTTAAACCCGGCGACGGGTTCAAGGACGCTGAGAACCGGTCGGACGGTATAGTCACTCTGGATGGGCTTATTATTGTCCCCGGCTTGATAGCGTGGTGTGCCGTGGTGTGGGTTAAAGGTGGATATGACTTCAGCATGAAAAAGTTTTGGGAGAACGATTTTTTTTATGATTTTATTATCGAAAAATGTTGCAAATCGTTTGACAGTTTGACAGATGAAGTTTATAATGATAAAGACATAGCCCTTTGGACTATAAATCAAAAGATTATAACCAACAAACAGGACGGTGGTGTCTAATATGATTAAGCGAACTCGAAACTACTCCGTGGTTAAGGGTGTCCAGCGTGGCGAAAACGGTGAACTCGAAAATATCGAGGTCATTGTTGATGGCGCGTGTCGTTCCAAAGAAAAGGCCATGAAGAAGGCCAAGCGATTGAATAAGAACATGTTGCCGGTCAGTGCAGAATATCATGCGCAGTTGACTACCCTCGAAGATGAAGAGTATTATAAGATTTGCAAGTTTGGAGAAGATACCATTATCGACTACAAGGGTATCAATGATATTGATACTGTGGTTGAAGATGACATCATTCCCGAAGAATAATAACAATAACCAACCAACAATAAGATAAGGCGGCATAATTATTATGGCTGACAACACCAATACCGATATCACCGTGGCACAGAGCAACAATTTTAGCGCTAACGGCGCTAACGCGCTCTCCCACTTTTTCAACACCGAAACGATGGAGGGCAAGCTCGCTCTCTATGCGGCCCTACAGTCCAGCGATAAGGTCGATGAACATTTGAATGAAGTCTTGCACGTCACTAACGTGGCCGCGCAAGCTATCGAGGTTGCGGACGAGAAGACTGGTGAGTTGAATCCGTCTACCCGTGTGATTATCCACGCCGAAGAGGGCGACTTTACCGCTACGTCCCCGTCTCTTGCGCGTTCGTTCGGCACTATGTTCTCGATTTTCGGCACGCCGGATAAGTGGGACGAACCATTTGTTATGAAGGTGGTCGAGAAGAAGGCGCGTTCCGGTTACAAATTCTTTGACATTGAGCCGGTATTGGACTCTAAGGAGTCCAAGTGATATACTAGGTGGAGTGGGCTAAAAGGCTCACACTGCCGCCAAGCACTAGCCCCCTATGAATTATGGCATAGGGGGTTATTTAATTTCGGAAAGCGGGGGCGTATGGCTAAACGTGGTAGGAACAACAAGCGTCAACAGCGACGCGAAACCATACGCGCACGCTCTCAGCAAGCACAATTGAATGAACGCTTGCGTGATTATTCCACGGGACGCATACCCGATATCAACGACAGGAATCTGGGTAGGTTGACAGTTCGACAGCTGGAACAAGTTGCCGGAAGAGTGGCTCAAAGGGTTGAAGAGCAACAAGCGGCATTACGCGCAAGGGACGCGCGTATTTTCCAAGCCACGCCGGACGTCACTATCACCAAGCTTGACAGAGAGTTGGCTAATCGACCATTAATCACAGATGAGCAGATTGATAACGCGCCGTCGAAACGACGTAAAACTCTGCGTCAACAACAGCGTAGACGTGTTCAAGCGTGTGAGAAAATCAAGCGTGCGCAACAGTATAACGCTTTTAATATGCAACAGTACACTGTGGGGGAGTTGCGCGAACTCGAATCAAGGGGAGAATCACCGTTTGAAGTGCTGGGCGGTCGAATCATACACGAAACACCCGAAGACAATCTAATCAGAAGCCGCAAGAACGTGTTGGCGAACAAAACGTGGGTGCGCGAAAAAATCAGGCACGGCCGACGTGACGAGCTTGAAGCATACATCAAAGCATATGCCGGCGTTGCCGGGATGAAGCCGATTGATTTGCGCGACTTTTTGCCCAGTAATCTACGCTCTGGAAACTTCCGGCCGCTGACTCTCGATTATCGCAGTGGTGTATATGAACAAAAGCTCGAATCAATGGGCGTGACGATCGCCGCAAGATATAGTAGACTCAGCAACAGGGCTAAAAATTGGTTACTCGAAAACACGCCGTTTATGAGCCTGTTGGATGAAAGTACGCATTATGACGAAAATCAGAAAAAATGGGCGACAAACGCGGGTACCATGCCCGACGTAAAAAATCAGATAGCGGACTATCTGACTCAGGCGGAACAAATGAAATGAGGTATCATGGCGGTACGTTTGGCGGCGGCTACCGATGGTATAACACTACTAGACGGCGAACTGGGGGCAATGAAACTCTCAGCGAACACGGTAATGCAACTGACCCAGCGCGACAGTAACACGCGCGTTTATTGCGCTCATGGTTGGTCTGACATTGAACGACTCGCAACAAACCTGTTTCGAATATTGCCTCACGCCACGTCGCCGCAATCCAACGGGATACGCGGCACGTTTGACACGCGCGGCCACTTCTACAATCTCGCTATACGCTGGGACAAAACCATTGTTGACTTTGCAGACGTGCGCAATATCACACGCGACAATGAGGTCGCCGAAAGCGCGGCCGATTTTGGGGGAGATAGCGAGCTTGAAACCACGTGGAACATAGCCCAGTCACTACAGGCCCACAAACTGCAAGGCACGACCATAGGCGCGGCGGCAATGAACAATTACATCGGCGGCGATTATCGTAGATTTCGAGAAAAATTCCCGCCACTGAATACGACGGATTACAAGCGTATGCGAGCCTCATATTTTGGCGCGTACCTACAGGCGTGCGAGGGCGAGTACACCGAATGCTCAAGCTGGGACGTGAACTCGCTATATCCGTATATCATGCGTAATCTGCCGCTACCATATGGGGCTCCGGAATGGTACGACGGTAAATATGAGGCGGACAAAACCATGCCGTTGCATATCGATATCATATCATTTGCCGCCACGTTAAAAAAGGACAAATGCCCGACGCTGACAAACCTGCTGCCGTTATGGGGGTTCGAGCACGTCCGACTACCAAGCACGTTCGGCGTAGTCACCATGCCGCTTACTGACGTAGACCAACAGACGTTACGTGAAAACTATGATGTTGACATATATGAGATTCAAGGTGGCTGGAAGTTCCGCAAAAGCCAAGGGCACTTTCAGGCGTATGTTGATGAATGGTTCCACGTGAAACAATCCGAGACAGGCACTCGAAAACGTATCGCCAAACTCATGCTTAACTCATTGGTGGGAAAGTTCGGCGCAAGCATCAACCGCCCCATGATGGAACCCGTTTTGGATGAATCAACGCAAGAACTGCGGTTTGATGTGAAACCGGCCAACGCTCTGGCATCGCTCGCATATATGCCGGTGGCCGCGTATGTTAACGCCTATGGACGGCAGATTTTAACACGTGCGATAAACCAGAACCAAGACAGAGTCATATATGCCGACACTGACAATATGATAGTGACTGGATTGGACGTGCCGCATGGCGTCGAGGCTAGCCAAAGCAAGCTGGGCGCGTGGAAAAACGACTACCGATACAGGCGACTGCGAATATTGGGGCCGCGCAAATATTGCGGGGAAACCATCGAGGGCGATACCGTCATGAGATTGTCCGGGGTCAAACGCCGTGACATGATACCGTATGACAGTTTCTTTGCGGGGAATAGGCTTATGAATGACTATGGTCAGGAATTTGTGTTATAATAGGAAATGTGCGGGGCATGCTCCTTGAATTGACACGCTAGCCCTCATGCGTGGCACGCGGTAAGGCGCGGCATGGGGATGTAAAATGGTATGCCATACCCTAGGTGCAATAAGAGTCTCGGCATGACCTACATCATCTGTATGGCCCCTTTATTGGGGCCATACCTTAAACGAAAGGAAGTCGCATGGACAACGACGAAACCGACACCACCCCGGCTAGAACCATGCCGCCCGGCACTGGTGACAACGGCGGCAGAGAAGACAACCCGCCCGAACAGAACCCGGAAACACAGGACAACGATACCGACAGGGACACTGACCCGGCCGAAGCCGACACCGATAGCGACATGAACGCGCGTATCACGGCGCTGGAGTCGGCTATCACGGAAATCTCCCAGACTCTTGCGGAAATTCAGGCCGCAAACGCCAAGACGGTATTGGGCGGGGGCGGCGAGTCCAACGACCTACCCGACGAGGCCGACGCGCTCACCGATGATGACGCTAACGGCACCTATCTTACTTTTGATGACCTTTACGAAAAGGATGAGGACTAATGGCAACTCCAAACGTGACCAATAAGCAGACGTTACGCCCGCTCACCGATTTCAATAATGTCCAGCTGTTGAACATGATTCGCAACGAGTCCAGCCCGGAATACCAGCGTCGTATTCCCGCCGCGACCCAAAGCAACATGGACATCACCGTTTCCACGCTCATGTCCAGCACCCAGCTGAAGAATGAGTTTTATTCCTCGCTGATTAACCGTATCGGCGGCACTATGGTGCACACGTGGAAATGGTCGAACCCGCTTTCCGTGTTCACCCGCGCCTCACAGACGTACGGCGACACGTGGCAAGAAATCGCCGTGGGTATGCCGCTCGCACAGGTGTACGACCCGAACGCCGAGTATTTGGGCGCGGACAATTTCCGCAAGTGGAAAGTTGATGTGGACTCGCTCTATCACCGTCTCGACTTTGCGCATTTTTACCCGGTTACTACCGATGATAAGACTCTCCGCCGTGCTTTTACGTCTGACAATGGCCTCTCTTCACTGACCTCTCAGCTTATCCAGTCGTGCTATAACGCGGCGGAAGTTGACGTTTTCGAGGCCATGTGTCACATGTTTACGCAGTACGCGCGACTGGGTGGTTATTGGCGTGTCCACATGGACGCTGACTTGAACAAGATGACCAGTACTCAGGATGAGGCGCGCGGATTGTTGCGACAGATTCGCTCTTGGGCAGACAGTCTCAAGTTTGTCTCAACCCGATATAATGCGCGTCACATGCCCACGTTTGCCAAGCCCGAAGAATTGGTGTTGTTCTGTTCTCCGGAAGTCAAGTCCGCTTTGGACGTTCAGGGTCTCGCTACCGTGTTCCATCGTACCGACGCAGAACCGACTATTGACCGTATTATCGTTGTGCCCGAAGACAGGTTCGGTATCGACGGTGTTCAGGCGATTCTCACGACTGACAAATTCCTCATTGACATTCCGGTTATCGAGGAAATGACTCAGCAGACCAACCCCGTCAATATCAACAGCGTCAACAATTACCTGCATATGCAACGCGTTATTTCGGTGTCCGGTTTCGCCCCGGCCGTGCTGTTCTGGAATGGCGCCGGTTCTACGGATAACGTCGTACTCCCGGCCGGCACCGCCGCGATCACGCCGAAGTTCGCGCTGAAGCTTTCCGCCTATGGTGAGGGTGTAACCACGCCGGAGAACGTGGCACGTGGCGGCGCGGTACAGGTCGAGGCCGATACCACCATTGCCAATGACGGTCAGGCGGCATGGCGTTCCGGTGCCGTCAAGTACTCTATCGGCACGACTGATAAGCCTCTTTCAGAGTGGACGTATATTAGCCCGACCGGCGTATTGGTGGTTGGTATCGATGAGGCCAACACAGTTATCCCGGTACAGGCGACTGCCGATTACATCAACCCGGCTACCCCCGAAGTGCCGAACGCTGTGAGCGCGTCGCTTGACGTGCCCGTGGTTGGAGACGGTGTTATCGGTTTTAGTCCGAGTATTGTTGCATCCATTACTGTTGACGCCGTTTCGGTCAAGGCTGGTAGGACAGGGCAGGCGCACGCCACCGCCGTGATGATTGACGGCCGTAAAATCGACGTGACCAAACAGGCCGCATGGACTAGCGCCGCCACTACGACGGCAACAGTGGACAATACCGGTCTAGTCACCGGCGTGGCCGCCGGTTCCACCAAGCTGACCGCCGCGCTGTTCGGCGTCAGCGGTCAAGGCACTGTAACGGTCGCCTAATCTGCGATATAATAAAAGGGAGTGTTTCACGTGAAACACTCCCTTATTTTTATGATGAAAGAGGTAGTTGTGTTGAGAGATATCAACCCTAACGTTGAGGCGACGTTCAACTGGGCTCAATGGACGCCCAACACGTCGTTAAAACTCTGTAACGTGCCGTGGGATAGCAGTTACCGTGACCTAGCACGGTTCGAATCACCGCAGAAACAACAGGAATGGTTCGACCGACGGCCCGGCATTGACAGGGTGCGTGGCGTCATGCACATGTTCGGCCAACCCGTGCGCGTCGAACTGCCATTCAACGAGGCATCCAACTACAACTATGTCGTGGTGTATAACGATTACCCTGATTTGGAATCGCCGCGATATTGGTATTATTTCATCAACCACGTGGATTACATCAATGCGTACACTACTCAGCTCACTGTACAGTTGGACGTTTGGCAGTCATTCCAGCATGCACTTAGGTTTGGGTCATGCTACGTGGTGCGCGGTCATATCGGCATTGCCAACGAAAACCAGATGACCGATTATGGACGTAGTTATCTCGCACTACCCGAGGGGCTGGACACCGGCAGCGAAATGGTGACGGTAAACCAACAGTACAAGTCTCTTATCAGCATGGACGGGAAAAATCTGAATTACGGCGTAATAGTCGTGAGCACGGTAGATTTGTCAGCGGACGCGGGCAGTCAGGAAAAGCCGTCTCTCACTACTGCGGGCGGCTCTCTATTTGAGAATATGGCTAACGGTGCTGAAATACTGTACTTTAAGGACATTCAGTCTATCCGAGTGTTTATGGGGGTGGGCTCTACTTTTTCATGGATAACACAGGGTATTGTGAACATGTACATGATACCCTCTTTAGACAATGACTTTCTTAATCAATCCGGCTATGTCGTAGATAAGCTGTTTGGGAAAACGCTCCCCCCGGAGTTAAATAATCGTATCTACCGTTTCCCCCAGTCGGCCACAAATGCGCCCAGCAGATATGAAGACATTATTACCATTAATGATTTTCGTGATAATTTTAATATCCCTAAGCGTTATAAAAACCTTAAAAAACTCAAATGCTACCCCTATTCTACTGTTGAATGTACTTGCTTGAACGGTACAAATATCACCTATAAGCCCGAAAATATCCAAAGCGATAATCTGGTTATTAGAGAGGTGCATAATTACGCGCCCAATGGCGCGCGCTTGAACTTTTACCCGGTTGGGTACAATAAGGCGGGTGCAAGCGAGATTGCCCCACTTGATAAAAACAATGGGTTGCCGATTGATAGCGGAGAAATGTTGGACGCCGCGTTTGGTATCAGCAGTTTCCCTCAGTTTGTGATAGTCAACAATGGTGCCCAGTTGGCAATGGCAAACAGTGCCTACACTCGCTCCTACAGTCAGCAGTCCGCTGACTGGGCGTACCAAAAAGCGCAGATGGGCATCAGCCAGTCTCTTGCGGCCACGGCCATGCAAAACCAGTACAATACTCAAGCCAACAAACTCGCTATCGGCAACCGCAACGCCAACAACGCAATTCAAGCGACAGCTCTTAATACCGGTCTGGACAACACGACATATATCAACAATCAGCGAGCCGACCTAGCGCAGCTGAACAACGTAGTTAACGGTGTGGTCGGAGTGGTGGGTAACGCCGCTTCTGGCAACGTCGGGGGGGCAGTGTCCGCGCTGGGCGGTGCGGTCATGAATGGCGTCAACACTGAGGCGAACCGCAGTATCAACAATACCGCCGCCCAACTCTCCACAGCAAATTCTCTGAGTACTAACGCGGCCACGACAAGTCAGGCCAACACGTACGGCTCTCAGACTACAGCGCTTTCAAACCAGTTGGCCCAAAACATGGCGGATATGAACGCGGATTACGCGCAACGTTCCGCGTTTGGCGACTATCAGAACACTATTGCTGGGATTAATGCGCAAGTCCAGCAAATGCAGTTGACGCCCCCCACCACGTCCGGTGCTATCGGTGGGGACGGGTTCAATCTCGCTAACGGTATTGTCGGGGTGTTGGTTCGATTCAAGACGTGCGCGCCCTCAGCTCTGCGTAGCGTCGGAGAGTACATGTTGCGCTACGGGTATTTTGTCCAGCGCTTCATCACGCCGCCGCAATCGCTGGAATGTATGACCAAGTTCTCGTATTGGCAGATGCAGGAGTGTTACGTGCGAGGTGATTTGCCCGAACAGTATCGGCAGACCATTAAAGGTGTGTTCGAATCTGGGACTACTATATGGACTAACCCGGATGATATCGGCGTGACCGATTGGGCGGATAACGACCCATTGCCGGGCATCTCGTTCTAGTGATATACTGGAGACATGTCTAGGTCGAGGAAAAATCAGAATCGTAGGGGCGGCGGCGTTCATCCCCGTGGCAATTATGCCAAAATGCGCGCCGTCGCCCTTGATGACATGTACTATCATCTGCTACGCGAACTCGCACTGAACCGGTTCAAGTGGCATGGGCTACCCCCCACCATAGATGAACGTTGGATGGAAACGTGTCTGTTGGACTATAATCTCTGCTTGTTTTTCTACGACCGGCGTATCGGTTCGTTTTTGGCGACTCAGGCGGCTTATCAAGGGCGCTTGAATCTCTACAATAACCCGACCGAGTTTTCGCCGGTTGGAGTTAACTATCATTACAAGGTCCTCTCGGCGGCCAATGAATGCGTGCCCATCTGGGACAATCGTATGCGGTGGTCGTTCAATGACATCCTTTGGATGTACGCAAGGCGTTTAGCAGACATCGATAAGGCATATCAAGTCAACTTGGACGGGCTGAAACTGCCGACGTTCATTACTGCCGACCAACGTACCAAGCTCACGGTAGAAAACATTCTACAGCAGCAGCAAGACGGGCAATCGTTTATCATCGGCTATGATTCACTAGACCCATCCAGCATGTTCCAGCCATGGCCCAACACGACACCGTATCTGTTGGACAAATTCATTCAACAAAAAACACAGGTGACTAATGAGGCATTGAGTTATCTGGGCATTCAGTCCAGCGGGACGGAAAAACAGGAACGTTTAATAGGTGCTGAGGTTGCTCAGGCCAACGAAAAAACCGACATGTTTCGTCTCGCTTTCCTGACGGCGCGACAGGAAGGCGCGCGACTGATTAACAGGATGTATAATCTAGACGTATGGGTGGGGTACGCGGATACGCAAAGCTCTGGCGTGCCGAACGCGATTGATAATACGCAATCCAGCGGCAACACAACTACGGCAGTTGACTCGACAGACCCCCTTGGAAACGGAATAGGCGGTGTGGCATGACACAAGATTTAAGCAAGTGGGGTGCGCGCGTGCCCCCCGAATATACGGCCACGCTCGGCGCTGTTATCGACATGGGCTATAATACTGATGATAAACTGCATTTATCCCCTGATTATTACCCGATTTTTGACGAAGCCCATAGAGCTGAGTTGAATGATAAAATCTGCCAAAATTACATGTTGCGTGAAATCGGCCAAGAGACAGTGCAACAGTTTGTTTTCTACTTAGGCATGACATTAAGTCAGATTATGCCGTACTTTAATGAGCGTTATCGGACGCTAGCGTTAAAGTACGACCCACTGAACACCGTGGAAATGACTAGCGAAAACACGTCCAACACGGTAGCCCAGTCCAGCGGCAAAACCAGCGCGTCTCAGGATAGCTCAACCAAAAGCACATCGGACGGCACTAGTTCAAGTAGCACCAAATCCCAGTCATATGATTCTGAGGTTCCAGCAACAGGCGTGCAAGGTGATTTTGCTCGGTACGCGACACACGCCAATCAGGCGCAAGCGGATACGGACGGCAGCAGCCATAGCACGCAAGATACCACGTCGCAATCGCATAGCACCTCCAGCACGGAATGGCAACACGACGCGACAGACGGCAGTAGTTCATCCCACACGTCGGGCCGGTCTCAGTCTGCAATGAGCCTCATTACCGAATATCGCAATGCGATTATCAACGTGGATATGGAGGTCATACACTCGCTTGAACCCTGTTTCATGCAAGTCTGGGGGTCGTATGATACTATTTTCAGTGACTGCCATAACTATGGAGGATGGGAGTAATCATGGTTGCCATTAACGCGCTGACTCCACGGCAACGCCTGTTTGGTGGGGTGCCCACGTCCGTTCCTTTCACGTATCGGGACGGATTGACCACGTTACAGTTGATTGAATGCCTGCGCCATAACCTCGATAGCCTTCAATGCGACTTGAGCAAACTGGAGGAGACCACAACCGACCTCGCGGCGTCCGTAGACAAGGCCCTTGCGGACACCGTAACCCAGCTTAACGAGGCCATGGCCGCATTGCGTGCGGAACTGCTGGCCCTGATTCATGAAATGGAACAGCAGGGCGTGGCAACCTCCCCGGTGTACGGCACCACGCAACCGCTCGGGCAAGTGTTGGGCGGCATGTACGACAATTCGCGCATTCATGGGTTGTTCTTCGGTGATTATGACAAGATGCAGCTAACCGCGCAGGAATATGATGGGCTTACCCTTAATGCCCGCGAATACGACTTGAGAGCAACCGCCGTTGATAATTGCGTCCCGGGCGATTTTCCCGGACGCTCACAATTCCCCTACGGTAAGAGCATGCCTGAGAATCCACCCGCCGACATGTCGTTCATCACGCAATCAGAAGCCGATGCACGCTATGTTGAACGCAATCCAACAGCCAACAATTTTGACAGTAAGGAGTAAACAATGACCGCGACCAACCATACCGAAAACTATAGTCTTTCTCAGTTTGTCGGCACCGACCGCCCTACATGGCTCGTTGATTACAACGGCGACATGGCGAAGATTGACGCGCAGATGAAGCAGAACGCGGATGATATCGCATCTGCCACTGCGGGCGGGCTTACGTCGGTGGCGCACACCGCCGACCTTACCGGTAACGGTACGACCGGCTCCCCTTTGGGCGTGGCGGCCACCGTCGCCAAGAAAACCGACATCCCGGATGTGAGCAGGTTCGTCACCACCTCCGCCCTCACCTCGGGGCTTGCGGGCAAGGTTGATAAAACCGCTTCGCAGCCCGGAACGCTCGGATTGACGGCGGCCGAACTTGATTCGATGTACAAGGACACGAACGGCGTCGTCCGCGTCGGTACCACTGAAGCCTAGAAAAAAAGGAGAATAACAATGTCTACCACACAGCATACAGGACACTATAACCTGCCGACGTTCGGCGACAATCCGAACGACCGGCCGTCATGGCGCGGCGATTTTACCGACGCTATGACGAAAATAGATAATCAGATGTACGCCAACGCTACCAACATCACCACGGCGACGGCAGCGGCGAACAACGCGGCCACGGCGGCGAGCGAATCCAAGAAAGCGGCTGAAGCCGCGACAAGCCTCGCACAGGCCAACAAGAACGATATTGCCGACTTGGACGGCTATTTCGGTAAACTCGGCGTCACGTCGGAATCAACCGCACAACAGCTTATGGATACCATCAACGGCAAGGCGGAGGATACCGAACTGACCTCGCTTAAAAGTACGGTGTCTTCTCTATCCAGCACGGTCAACACCAAGGCAAACACCTCCGACGTGTACACCAAGGGTCAGGCCGATACGACGTTTACCAAGCAGGGCGGATATTCCGGCACCGCGCAGCAGTTGAACCAGCGTATCCAAGCGCTGGAAACGACACCGCAAGACCAGCTGCCTATCTGCCTATGTATCGGTGATAGCTACGCCAATTCCGCCAGCACCGTTAACGCGGATAGTACGGACGCGACCAAGTGGCCAACACAGCTCCGCAACATCATCGGCGGCGAGTATCAGGTGAAAAACTATTCCGCGACCGGCGCTGGATTCAACGTTTCTGGTAATACGTTCACCGACCAGATTAACAACGCATACAGCGCTTCGGCCATCGACAACGATAATGTGGCAATCATCATCATCGGAGGCGGTCGAAACGATATCGGCACCACACCGCAGATGGAGTCATATGCGGACGCGACGTTCTCCAATGCACGCGTCAAGTTCCCTAAAGCCCGCATCATCTCCGTGCCTATGCTCTGGCATAATGCAGGTATGGACATGTACGGACGACAGAAAGCCGCGGGAATCGCGCAGGCTGCTGCCAAAAACGGCGTGGAGAACGTTAACTGGGCTTGGACGTGGAACATCGGCAACGATTCCAATTTCCCCAGCGGCGACATCCACCCGAACGCAAATGGCTCGAAGGTTATCGCGTCCTATATGGCCTCCGCAATCCGAGGCACCTATACCGGACGCTACGAAGCGGCCACCCTCTCTTCATCCAACGGCCACGTGTATAGCAACATCGTGGCGTCTGGTGGCATGGTTTTTGCCACGCTTTGGGGCGAAGATGCATCCACAAATGCCGAACTGAAAGCCGGTCTTACGTTCCCGAGTTGGGCCAGAGCGGCCTCCGGTTCCACTCCGAACCTGTTCAGGACGTGGGGTGCGGGCCTCACTAACTCCGGTTCTGCCATAAGCGGCTGGTTGTTGACCAACACGCCGAACTCGGACACGTCCGGCGCTCCTAAGATTACCTACTTCGGGAATACTGCCGGAGGTAACAATGGCTGTTTCGCCTGCTACCCGTGGTAAGCGTTTCACGTGAAACATACCCCGTCCGGCACGCCGGGCGGGGTATACTGTTATGTATGGCAGTTGACTTTGAGACATGGATGAAACAGACCGAAAACCACTTTTGGGACATGGACGGGTATTACGGGCCGCAATGCTGGGACTTGTGGGCGAAGTATTGCATGGATGAGTACGGGTGTAGTGTTCAGGATTGTATCACCCCTACCGGTTGGGCCGGGGGGTTATACACACATCATCCCGTAAGCGCAAGAGTCGGGGAGATTTTCGAGAAAAAAGACAACACATGGGACCCTATGCCCGGCGACGTCGCCATATGGCAGGTCTGCTATCCCAATTATCCATCAACGCACGTGGCTATTGTCGTTGATGGCATACGGGGCGATTCTATCGATGTAATTACGCAAAACCCCGAGCCGAGCGTGCATAAACTACTCCCATTGCAAAAAGCGTATATCGGATATTTGCACCCGCGCAAAAAGCCGGACGGCGGCGACAATGATAGCGGCTCGAACCCTACCGGCTCTAACAACTCGGGTAGCGTATCCAGCAGTGACGTATGGATACAACAACAAGGGGACAACCTCATTTACCATTACCGCGACAACGACAGTGGCGCGGGTACTATGATTTTCTACAAAGCCACGGCCCAGACATGGACGGCCAAGGGCGGTGTTAAAGCGCCTAGCGATTCGAGCGGCCAAGCCACGCCCTCTACAGGCAACGGCAAAAGCAATTATGCGCTCTACTGTATCGGCACAGTGGAAAGTTCATTGCAATGGGACGCGGTCGAGTTAGCCAACATGCAGGGTATCGGGATTGCGCAATGGTCGTTTGGCCGTCGGTTGGACGTTTTGAACGCAATGAAAGCCGCCGACCCGACAGGCTATGAGACGTTTGCCAAAACATGCCCAGAGATAGCGGCACTCATGGGCAATGGCGGGACGTTTGCACGCCCTCTAACGTCTGCGGAATCGGCGGCGTTCAAAACATGGGCGCAACGTCCCGAGTCACATCAGGGGCAACGTAACCAGTTCGAGGTGGACTATAACAGCTATCCCCGCGTGTATAATGATGTCAAAATGCAGATTCTATGGGCGTCGGCATATCATCAAGGCCCGGCATACGCCGAAGCGTTGCCGAAAGCGACCTCATTGGGCGGCTTGCTGGATAATCTGCTTAATGACACTGTTTTTGGGCAATATCCTAGCCGGTATCGGACTGTGTACAATCTGCTGGTTGTCTGGGACGGCGCTAGTGCCCCACCGAACTTTTAGTTATCCACAATGTTATGAACTTGTCCACATATGATATACTATGGTTATGGCCGATGAAACGACAATCCTTAATGAGAATGATTATTATGATTACACGCGCGTGCTCTCATACCACGCGCCGTGGATATTCATTATCGGCGCACGCGGTCTCGGAAAAACCTACGGCGGCAAAAAACTCATGATAGATGACTGGATGAAACGACGGTGGCAATTCATCTATTTGCGCCGTACCGCCGAAGAACAAAAAAACAAGGGAACTTTTTTCAACGATATCGCAGACAGTTACCCCGAGCTGGACTTTAGGGTTAACGGCAATCAAGCGGAATGCCATTGGGCTGATGACAGAGACGCGATAACGGACAAAAACGGGAAAAAGAAATCAGTATGGCATATTGTCGGCTATTTTATTGCACTCTCGCAAGCCGGACAAGTAAAATCGGTGGCGTATCCGCGCGTGCGCACCATACTGTTTGACGAGATTTTCCCAGACAACATGCGCTATCTCGGAGGAGAGGTCACAGCGCTTGAAGAGTTTTACAACACGGTAGACAGGTGGCATGACCGAGTTAGGCTTATCATGTGCTCGAACGCTGTGAGTTTGGCCAACCCGTATTTTGCGGCGTTCAATATCAACATCACCCCGCAGATAGAGAACAAGACTCAATACCAACGATACTGCGACTCTTTCATCGTGGTGGAACTCGCTGATTATGGCGGTTTTTCCGCCAAAATCGCCAAAAGCAGGTTCGGCCAATTCCTTAGCAAGTTCGACGCAGATTACGCCGCATACTCAATTGATAACACGTTCCGCGACAACAACAACGCACTCATAAGCAACCTCAGCGGCGCGGGATACGTTTTATCAATAAAAACACGCGAATATGGTTCGTTTGCCGTCTACCAAATTCTAGATGATAGCAAAATCACGACGGTATGGCAGATAGCACGCCATCAACCCAAAAAGCAAAAATGGTACACACTGGACTATCGGTTAGTTGATGAAAAATGTATACTTTTAAAAAGGTCAGATGATATCATCAAAAAACTAATTGAGGCGTATCGCGTAGGCCGCGTCCGATTCGAAACCCCCCAAACAAAATCAGAGTTTAGTATGCTGCTGGGCACAATATTAAATTCCAGCAAAACAAGATAAAAAAGGAGAAAACCAATGCAACATTATATAGCGCCATTTGCGATTACGGCCATTTTTATTATCATGGACTACGGAACAGGCGTGGCAAACGCTATCATGCACAATCAAGTGAGCAGTGAAAAAATGAGGAACGGGTTATGGCATAAATTCGCGTACATTGTCGTGATTTGTACTGCTGTTCTTATCGAATGGGGAGCACAATGGCTTGACCTAGGGTTTGAACTTCCACTAGTCGCACCCGTTCTCGTTTCCATTGCCCTTATCGAGATTACATCGATTCTGGAAAACTGTGTTAAAATAAACCCCGAACTCAAAGCCTACAAAGTGCTGAACATTTTCGGCAAAAATCAAGACGAAAAGACAGACAAATGACCATAAATATTGATACGTGGTACAAAAACCACGTCAACCGGAATACAGACGTGGACGGATACTACGGGTCACAGTGCTGGGACCTATGGGCAAGTTACTGCGTAGAGGTGCTAGGACTTCCGCAATCATGCACAAACACATCCAGCAGAGGGCGAAACGCCTATCTAGCTGGGAGCATCTATGAACAATTCCCATTAAACGACACGCTCAAAAACGCTTTCGTCAAACTGCCGCCCAATATCACACCGCAAAAAGGTGATGCAGCATTCTGGGGAAACGACCCGACGCATCCATCAACCCATGTCGCAATCGTAATCGAAAGCGGGATGGGCAACGGACGTATCCACGTACTAGCCCAGAATGTTGACGCAAGCATGGCAGCACGCGACATGTGGGACACCGCCGCAACAGACGGATACCTACGACCAAAAACCAATATCAACAAGACAGGAGAACTAACAATGAACGATGTCCAAAAAATCGCCGGTGCCGTATGGTCATACGTGTACGACGGCCGAACCACAGTATACAACTACCAATACCTCACATACGACCGAGTGCAAGACGCTCGCAAGGAAATCGCAGAACTCAAAACCATGCTAACCGCACAAACCGCCGCTATCGAAGCCCTCTCTAAAAGCATGGGCGCTGACCCGACAACAATCGCAACCGCAGTACAAAAAGCAGTAACCGACAAACTAGACAAACTGGAAATCAACATCACAGCCAAGTAACCCGCAATACATGCCCCCTACGTTATATGTAGGGGGCATTTTTTAACCGGCATTACGGCGACAACCGCCACGTCGAAACCGCTCAATATCATCCCGGTATCGCAAGTTCACAAAATCATAAATACTATCATCATTAACAGCGACTCCCCTATTATGATGACCACCACGCTTCTTGCTCGAACTCACCTTAGAACCGCCGATAAAATGCTTATCGCTCATACGCGATTCAATCACTGACATAATCAACCTTCCTTTTAAAAGAATGCCCCCAACAATAAGGGCATTCAGTTCACTTCTCCTAATCCTCAAGCCTATAGTTATCATACATCAAACGCGCCTGCACCTTCTGAGGTACCTTAGCCCAGTCATCATAACCAAGGTCGTTCATATCTGTCACTATCCCGCTCACACGATACGCACGCGCATCAAAACCCATAAAATACATATCCAACAGAATTGACCTCATATTATCAAGCCTAGCTTTTTTCACAGTCCCATCACCTTCCACTACAACACGGCCCACAATCTCATTCTTGTTATCGGTGTTCATTATTGCTCCTA
>ENA-UEQR01000869-UEQR01000869.1-human-gut-metagenome-genome-assembly--contig:-NODE-869-length-18024-cov-9.996991_pt1 | contig 18024 bp, 12 predicted proteins | sample MGYA00242944_ERZ507941 | MGnify/ENA primary metagenome ERZ507941 (study PRJEB26167, sample SAMN06115398) | human gut metagenome | host: Homo sapiens | place: China:Chongqing | collected 2016-06-23...
AGGAACATACTTTTTGATGTTGTTGTAGATAATTTCAGGATCAAAGCTCATGGATGCAATGTTGAAAGAGTTACGATGAACGAACTTCGTCGAATCGGCTTCCATAATTTCAATAGCTGCACGCAGACCGTCCGGCATATACATCATATCCATGAATGTACCCTGCTTGATCGGACATACAAACTTCTCACCTTTGGCAGCCGAATAATAGATATCAACTGCGTAGTCGGTCGTACCACCACCCGGAGGTGTTACATAGGAGATAAGTCCCGGAAAACGTACGGAACGGGTGTCGACGCCGAAACGGATGTTGTAGTAGTCACTCAACAACTCGCCTGAAACTTTCGTAACACCGTACATAGTACGCGGGTTACGGATCGTATCCTGCGGAGTCTTGTCTTTCGGCGTGTTATTGCCAAACACACCGATTGAACTCGGAGTGAATACAGCACAATGCATTTCACGCGCAACTTCCAATACGTTAAACAAACCGCCCATACCGATTTTCCAGGCAAGCTGCGGTTTTGCTTCTGCAACGGCTGACAGCAGTGCAGCCAAGTTATAAATCGTATCTACCTTATATTTGGACACAGTCTCAGCAATCTGCTGTTCGTTTGTAATGTCGACAATTGCAGAAGGTCCTGATTCCAGCAGTTCGCCTTTAGGCTCCTGTCCGGGGATGTAACCTGCTACAATGTTTCCACCGTAGATACCTCTCAACTTCATGGTTAACTCTGATCCAATCTGACCGGTAGAACCAATTACTAATACATTCTTCATTGCGTTTGATGTTCTTTTAAGTTTTTTCGATGGCAAAGGTATAGAGAATAAAAACATTCCGGTATGAATTTCTTGTATTTTTTAGCCTATATATTCAAAAAAAATATGACCTTTGCCGCATCGGCAGACAAATCAGAGACAAAGAAAAAAATGGTTTCAAGAATAATATTTTGCCACTTGTCTGCGATAATAGAGATATAATTGTCAACTTAATTAAAAATACTAACAAAAAACAAAGTTATGTACGGTAAACTGAAAGATTTCCTTACTCAGGAATTGGCAAACATCAAAGCTGCCGGATTGTATAAGAACGAGCGTATCATCACCACTCCTCAAAGAGCCGACATCAAAGTAAACGCAGGAAGCGACGTTTTGAACTTCTGCGCAAACAACTATCTGGGCCTGTCTGACAACCAACGTCTGATCAAGGCTGCCAAAGAAGCTATGGACACACACGGATACGGCATGTCATCCGTACGTTTCATCTGTGGGACACAGGATCTGCACAAACAACTGGAAGCCGCTATCTCCGACTATTTCAAGACCGAAGATACGATCCTGTACGCTGCATGTTTCGATGCCAACGGCGGTCTGTTCGAACCGTTGTTCACTGAAGAGGATGCGATCATCTCCGATGCTTTAAACCATGCCTCCATTATCGACGGCGTACGTCTTTGCAAGGCAAAACGCTACCGTTATGCCAATGCAGACATGGCCGACCTGGAACGTTGCCTGCAAGAAGCCCAGGCACAACGTCACCGCATCATCGCAACAGACGGTGTGTTCTCTATGGACGGAAACGTGGCCCCGATGGACAAAATCTGCGAACTGGCAGAAAAATACGACGCATTGGTAATGGTTGACGAATCCCACTCTGCCGGTGTAGTAGGCCCGACAGGACACGGTGTAGCTGAACAATATAATGTATACGGAAGAGTCGATATCTTCACAGGTACGTTAGGTAAAGCATTCGGTGGCGCCATGGGCGGATTCACAACCGGAAAGAAAGAGATCATCGACATGCTGCGTCAGCGCTCCCGTCCTTATCTGTTCTCCAACTCTGTCGCTCCCGCTATCGTAGGCGCCAGCCTGGAAATGTTCAAGATGCTGAAAGAAAGCGATGCTTTGCATACGAAACTGATGAACAACGTCAGCTACTTCCGTGAAAAGATGTTAGCAGCCGGTTTCGACATCAAGCCGACTCAGTCCGCAATCTGCGCCGTTATGCTGTATGATGCTAAATTATCCCAGGATTTCGCAGCCAAGATGCAGGAAGAAGGCATTTATGTTACCGGCTTCTACTACCCGGTAGTGCCGAAAGGCCAGGCCCGCATCCGCGTACAGTTGTCCGCAGGCCACGAAACGGAACATCTGGATAAAGCAATCGCTGCATTTATCAAAGTTGGAAAAGAACTGAACGTAATAAAATAAAACATACGATTTTTCATTATTCACGTGTTTTTCAAGGCTTGATTCTGCCGCTAACCCTTAGGCAGCAATCAAGCCTTTTTTTATCAAACAGGTTGTCTTTCGGGATAAAAAAATTATCTTTGCCCTTTTACAAGTAAAAATTTATGCAACTCAGTAACTACCATAGCCATTGTACATTCTGTGACGGTCGGAGCACGCCGGAAGACTTCATTAAATTCGCTGTTGCGCACGGGTTCCGCGCCTACGGTTTTTCATCCCATTCACCACTGCCGTTCGAAACATTCTGGAACATGTCTAAAGACGATATGCCCGAATATCTGACAGAAATAGAACGACTGAAAAAGAAATACAGTGACCGGTTGGAAATATACGTAGGACTGGAAATCGATTTCTTAGACGAGAGCTACAACGCGTCCATCCCCTACTTCCGCAATCTGCCGCTCGATTACCGTATCGGTTCCATCCACTTTCTTCCGATCGCACAGCCGCTTGCGGAAGAGAATATGGTGTGTATCGACGGTCCTTTCCGGGAATACCAGAAGTCTGTCGACGCCTACTACGACGGAGATATCCGCAAGCTGGTCGCCCACTATTTCAGTTCCACACGGCGAATGATCGAGGCAGGCGGAATCGACATCGTCGGGCACATGGACAAGATATACATGAACGGGCACAAATGCGAAGGCTTCGACCTACAAGCGGACTGGTATCAAAAACCGTTCAACGACTGTCTGCACCTGATCGCCGAAAAGGGCCTGATGATCGAAGTCAACACGAAAAACCTCGTGAAGAAACAGGAGGTCTACCCGCATACCGACTATCTGCACCGCTTACGTGAGCTGGATATTCCGGTGATGGTAAACTCAGACTGCCACTATCCCGACCTGGTGAACGACGGACGTGCGGAAGCATTCGAACTGCTGAAAAAGGCCGGGTTCAAATCCACCCGCGAACTGATCGGCGGACAGTGGCAGGATGTGGCGATCTGACGCATTTGTAACGCTATTGTAATACGTATTTCATTTCATCGAAATACAGAAATACGTCCTTTGCAGAAATAAATTGTATTTGTAATAAAAAAGAGACAAAGATTATGGATATGCCGAAGATTCTTGTAGTGGACGATGAAGAGGATTTATGCGAAATCCTCAAGTTCAATCTTGAGATAGAAGGGTATGAAGTAGACACGGCTTTCAGCGCCGAAGAAGCGTTGAAGATGGATATAGCCTCCTACCAACTGCTGCTTTTAGATGTCATGATGGGTGAAATATCCGGATTCAAGATGGCCAGCATCCTCAAGAAAGAAGAAAAGACGGCCGATATCCCCATCATCTTCCTGACAGCCAAGGACACTGAAAACGATATGCTGACAGGCTTCAACTTGGGAGCCGACGACTACATATCCAAGCCTTTCTCCATCCGTCAGGTGGTGGCACGTGTGAAAGCCGTGCTGCGCCGCACATCAGACAAGGAAAAAGTGCCGGAAAACGAATGCCTCAAATACGAAACTCTCTCACTCGACACGAAGCGCATAAAAGCCTCCGTCGACGGACAGGAAGTCCCGCTCACCAAAAAGGAATTCGAGATACTGAAACTCCTTCTTGAAAACAAAGGGAACGTCTTCTCGCGCGAGGAGATCCTTTCCCGGATATGGAAAGACGAAGTATATGTGCTCGACCGCACCATCGATGTAAACATCACCCGCCTGCGCAAAAAGATCGGGCCGTACGGCAAAAACATCGTGACGCGGCTCGGCTTCGGATACTGCTTTGAAAATTAAAAATTGAGAATTAAAAATTAAAAAATAAACGAACGGGCACTTATTCTTACATTCCAAGATGATTTCTTACTTCTTAATTTTTAATTTTTACTTCTTACTTCTTAATTCTTAATTTACCCCATGGTCAAGATAGAATCAACGACAAACAGCAGAATACCTTTCAGCCAGCGACTTTTCTGGTCGATATTCGCCATGTTCCTGGGGTTCACGGCTTGCTTCCTGTTGTTCCAGTATCAGCGGGAACGGGAGTTTGCCCAAGAGAAGTTGAACAACGTGTTGGGGAATTACAACTACCAGTTGTTCCGCCGCACGCAACAGACTGAGGATATCAACCAGGTGGTTCACCAGTTTATCGACGACATCCCCCAAAAGGATCTTCGCGTGACCATTATCGATCCGGCAGGGAAAGTGTTGTTCGACAATAGCGGTGCCGAGGAATTCAACAACCATAACGACCGCAGCGAGGTACGCAAGGCACGCCTCTACAATGAAGGGTTCGCCATCCGTTCGTCCAACTCGACCGGCAAGCGCTATTTCTACACGGCGACGAATATCGGCGGGTATATCTACCGCTCCGCCCTCCCCTGGGACCCTTACACACAGCGCGTACTGACGATCGACAAGGATTTCATCTATTTTATGGCGTTGATGACGCTGATATTTTTCTTCGTCCTCTCCCGCTTCACGTTCAGCATCGGGCGGACGATCTCGAAGCTGCGCGACTTCGCCCTGAACGTGGAGAAAGACCGCATACCGGAGAACGAATATGTCTTTCCTAACGACGAGCTTGGAGACATATCGAAGAATATCGTCGGACTTTACCACCGCCAGCAGAAGGCCAAGGACGAGCTTTCGATGGAACGCGAGAAGCTGATCAAGCATTTCCAGTACGCAAAAGAAGGTTTCGCCATGTTCACACCGGAAGGCAGGGAGATATTGTCCAACATCTTGTTCGTACAGTTCGCGAACCTGATTTCCGACATGCAGATACGACAGTCGGAAGACGCGGTCGACATTCCGGAACTGGAACCGATCCATCTGTTCCTCTCCAAAAACATCCCGAACACGAACCGCAAGCGGAAAGTGTTGCGCGAATCGGTCACGGTGGACAAGAACGGAAAGATTTTCCTGATCGAATGCATTCTGTTCCTCGACAACAGCTATGAGATATCTATCAACGACATCTCCCGCCAGGAAGAAGAGAGCCGGATGAAACGGCAGCTGACGCAGAACGTGGCGCACGAGCTGAAAACTCCTGTCAGCAGTATCCAGGGTTATCTCGAAACGATTATCAGCAATCCGCAGCTGCCGGACGACAAACGCCAGTTCTTCCTCGAACGCTGCTACTCGCAAAGCACGAGGCTGACGGGGCTGCTGCGCGACATTTCGGTATTGAACCGGCTGGACGAGGCTTCCGAAATGTTCGAACTGTCGGAAGTGAACATCCAAAAATTGGTCGGCGAGATCGAGAAGGAATGTTCGATGGAGATGGAAGAAAAGAAGATCACGACAGAGGTCGCTCTTCCGGGCAACCCTACGATCTATGGCAATTATTCGCTGCTATACTCGATCTTCCGCAATCTCTACGACAACGCGATCGCGTATGCGGGCGAAGGCATCCATATCACGGTGAGTTGCTACAAGGAGGACCCGAAATTCTACTACTTCAGTTTCTCGGACAATGGCGTCGGCGTCTCGGAAGAGCACGTGAACCGCATTTTCGAACGCTTCTACCGCGTCGACAAGGGCCGCAGCCGCAAGGTGGGCGGGACCGGTCTGGGACTCTCCATCGTCAAGAACGGCGTAAACTTCCACAAAGGACAGATCTCAGCCAAGAGCGGACTGGGCAAGGGGATGACATTCTTCTTCACACTCAAGAAAAAGATTTGATTCTGTGACTTTTCTCTTGAAAGAAAAGTCACTACTCCTTCACGCTATCTGTATTTGTTCTATTCTGCCCAATAAGATACAAAAATTATACCACAACACATAATCAATTGGATAACAGAATAATAATCAAGCAACAACCGGCACCCTCTGTCCAAATTTCAGACAGGAGTGTCCAATATTTTGACAGTTTCGCGTCGCCTTCCTCCCGGCAATTCCAACATTTTTCAATATCTGTTGAAAATTAAAGGATAAAATAATTGTTTCCTGCCCAATTTAAGGTATATTTGTCAGCGATGTGATGCCCGATAATAAAGATACGGAAAAAAACATCCCGGCGGGGTTCCCGACAGCACAAAAACAAAGAAAAACACGTTGGCGAGGCTCCCGACAGCATGAAAACAAAGAAAAACACGTTGGCGGGGCTCCCGACAGTATGAAAACAAAGAAAAACACGTTGGCGGGACCCCCGACAGCATGAAAACAAAGAAAAACACGTTGACGGGACTCCCGACAGCATGAAAACAGAAGAATAATATTTAAACGATGTACCATGTCTGAAATTAAAGGTTTTGATTTATCCCGTCTTACCCAAGACGAAAATTTTGGCTTCCACAGTTTCGCGATCGTGGAGTTTGAGAAATGCAAAGACTCCAAAATCACAGAGTTCGTAAACAACTACAAAGTTAAATACAACGTATTTGACGGTTCCATGAAAGTCAGCGGCGGCGAAAACGTCCTCTCCTATGATGTCACCCGCCTCGACAAGGTCCGTGACGATGCCTACAGAGGATTAAAACGCCAGAACAATGTCGCGATGAATGATTTCGATCCGGTGATCGCCGAGATCGCCCGCCAAATCGATATCATCCTGCGCCGCAACGGCGATCCCTGCTCACTGCCTTACCTGGCTGAAAACAGTGCTGTGATAAACCTGATCCAGGATTTGGAAGAATTTGACAACCACTCGGAAGAAGAAGAACGCCCCGGCGAACTGTCCGATCCGACCAACTCGCCGTTGGACGGTGTTTCGCTGGAAGACGTCACGAACCGTCTCCAGATGGCCGGCCTCGAAAGATGGGTGATGCGATTGAAGGAAGCGAATGAGAAATTCATCTCCTTCTTCACCAACCGCAACAGCCAGCAGGCTACCATCGTCACCGGCGCGACCAAAGCGGCCCGCCTGGAAACCGATGCCGCCTACCGCGCTGTCGTCAAACGCCTCAACGCGCTGGCCGAAGTGAACGGCGAGACGGACTATCTGGAGATCATCAATAACATCAACCGTCTCATCGACCGCCAGAAAGCCATCCTCGCCACCCGCAAAACCATCAACGCCAAAAGAGCCACCCAAAAGCCGGAAGGCGGCGGCAAGCCGGGGGAGGAAAGACCGGGGGAACTGTAAACAATTGTCAATTGTTTTTCACGCTTTCTACCGGATTTGCATTCGCCGCCTTCCAACTTTGGAAGAATACCGCCAGGAAGGAGATCAGGAGGCAGAAAAGACCAGCAACGATGAAAATCAGCGGGCTAAGCGCGATCCGGTAGCTATAGTCCGCCAGCCATTGCTTCATGAAATACCAGCTCAGCGGCGTCGCGATCATGAACGCAATCCCGACATATGTCAGGAACGTACCGACGAGGCGCACCAGGATTCCCCGGTTGTCCGAACCGAACACCTTGCGGATCGCTACCTCCTGCGAACGTTGCAGGATGAAATAGGTCGACATCGCAAGCAAACCCAACAGCGAGATCAGGATCGCAATGCAGGCGAAGATCACCACGATCTTGGCCAGACGAATCTGCGATTCGAAATGCGTACGGATGCCCTGGTCGATAAACTGTCCCTCGAAAGGAACACCCGACACCTCCTCGAAGACTTTGCGCACGGACTCGTATGCCTCGACAGGATCACCCTGCACCTCGACCACGTAGCTCCACGGCCACCAGCCTGATTCCATATTCCGGAAACGGAACATTACCGGCGAATTTTCCTGCGTAATGTCCCTCAACTGGAAATCACGGATCACCCCTAAGACGGGTGTCACATCTTCGCCCCACCTGAAAGAAGGGGCATCTTCCGACAATTCCATCTGTTTAAAAGCCAGCTCGTTCAAATACCATCCCCCATCGGCGTTGGCCACCCGGTTGTCCGACTTGATCTCGAAACCGAAAATGCGGAAAGCGGCGCTGTCGACCTGTATCTGCTGGAAGCTGAGCGATTTGTCCTCGTAAGTTCCACTCATATTGTTCGTCCCGCTCGAAGGTGTTCCGTTGCTGTGGCCGACAGCCTTGACCATCGGAAGCTGGCGCAACATATCTTCCGCCCGTTCCATCTCGCTTTTGGAACGGAAAATGTTATCCGATTCGATTATGTTCGTCGTGTTGTAGCCCAACGGCGCGTGGATCAGATGGTCGATCTGGAGATACATCGTCAGCGAAGCGGCGATCATAGCGATCGTGATCACATTCTGGAACGTGATGAAGACCTTGCTGAACACCATCTTCGTCTGCCGGCGGAACGTCCCGCGTACCACGTCGATCGGTTTGGCCGATGAGATCATCAATGCCGGAAGCACCCCCGACAAGGCTCCCGTCAACACGATAAACAGGAGGATCGCCCCTATCCAAAGCGGTGTCGCCAGCACATCGAACGTCAAGCGCACCTGCAACAAGTCATTGGCATATGGCAGTGCCGCCTTGGCAAACATCAGCCCGATGGCAAACGAAACAACTGTCAGGAAAGTAGCCTCCAACATCAACCGCAGGAACAGTTCCACACGCGAAGACCCCAAGAGGCGGCGTGTCGCCATCTCCTTCGCCCGCTGGCCGGCCTGTGCCACCGTCAGGTTTATATAGTTGATGATCGCGAAAATCAGGATCAGAATGCCGACGGACATCAAGACCAACGAAAAGCGCTTGTCGCCTTGGTTCAAGCTATGCGACGCCGTATTTCCGAAATAGATATCCGAAAGTGGAACAACGCGTGCTTCCTTCACGAAATCATACCGGTAAATCCAATACCGCTCTTTGAAAAAGCTCTGTATCTCATCCGTCCGCCCCTTCAAGTCCATCCCCGGCTTCAGCAACAGGAACGAGACGCACGAGCCGGCGTTACCCGGATTCGTCTTCGACAGTGATTGGTTGAACTCCGTCACCCGCTCGATACGCACCAACAGGTCCGCATTCGGAATCACCGAACGGTTGATGTCTTCCATGACACCGGTAACCATGACACTCGTCGAGTCGCTGATGCGCAAGCTCTTCCCGATCGGATCGTCATTGCCGAACACCTTACGGGCAAAGCTTTCCGAAACGACCGCGCTATAAGGATCTTCCAAAAGCCGGTCGCGGTCGCCATCGAGTATCTTGAACGAAAAGAGGCCGAAAAACGTCGAATCCGCATATACGAGATCGGCAGTCAACTTCTTGTCTCCATAAAAAATTTGTTTACTCTTCCCTTGATCCGTGATGACCGGACAGACTTTCTCGATCTCCGGATACCGCTCTTCCAGCCAATAGGAAACCGGGACACCCGATTCCAAAAACTCTTCATTGCCGATGGCAACGATCCGGTCGTAATTCGCCTGTTGTTTGTCGATATTCAATTCCCGTTCCACATACACCGCAATCAGGATCACGAACATCAGCGAAACAGACAGCCCGAAGACGTCGATCGCCGTGTACCCCTTGTTCCGGCTCAGGAATTTCAGAAAAGATTTTATATTCAACAGATTATTCATAGTGTATTCCATTTATAATTCATAACCCCAAACTCATATCTCACAAAGAACATATCCGACTTTCCCAAGCCGGATATGATCACAAAACAATTAGAATGTGTCTATGTTCTATTTTACAAAAATTAAATGAATTCGTTTACGGACGACACGATACTTCCGTCGAACAGGTTGATCACCCGGTGGGCGAAGCTCGCATCGTGTTTGGAGTGTGTCACCATAACAATGGTGGTTCCTTCTTTGTTCAGTTCGGTCAAGAGCTGCATCACTTCGGCTCCGTTTTTGGAGTCCAGGTTACCGGTCGGCTCATCGGCGAGGATGATTTTCGGATTCGAAACAACGGCACGGGCGATGGCGACACGCTGCTGCTGACCTCCGGAAAGCTGCTGTGGGAAGTGGTTGGCTCGGTGGCTGATGTTCATGCGCTTCAAGATGTCATTGACCATCTGCTTGCGCTCGCTTGCCTTCACTTTGAGATAGGTAAGCGGCAACTCCACGTTTTCAAAGACATTCAGTTCGTCGATCAGATTGAAACTCTGGAACACGAAACCGATATTTCCTTTACGCACCTGCGTACGTTCTTTTTCTTTCAAGTGTCCGACTTCCCTGTCCGCCAGGTAATAGTCGCCCGATGTCGGGTTGTCCAACAGGCCCAGGATATTCAGCAAGGTGGACTTGCCACAGCCGGAAGGGCCCATGATTGCCACAAACTCACCATCCTTCACTTCCATCGACACGCCGTTCAACGCGATCGTTTCCACCTCTTCCGTACGGAAAAACTTACTTAATCCTTCAATTTTAATCATGACTGTATCTGTTTTTTTTATTATTGCTTCTTCTTGCCTATCTATAGGCAAACAGCGTGCCAAAGTACATAAACCATTTATTTACAACCCTATAATAATTTCAATATTTTCCGCGAGTGTCTAATTTTTGGACAGTGGTGTAAAGATATTAGACACTCGCTGGGAAAACGAGATCCCGGATTATTCCGATTTCAAGCTATCGACCGGATCTTCGTTCGCGACATCCCAGATGCGGTACACGATACATATCAAGACCACCAGGCAGACAAACAATGCCCCTGCCAAGAAGATCCACGCACTAAGAGGTATCTTTTCCACAAACTGCTGCTGCCAGTGTTCCGCGACAAAATAAGATATGCTGCATCCTAATAAAATCGCAGGGAGGGCGATACGAAGGACGTCTTTCAAGAATATCCGTAGAATATCCTTCATCGTAGCCCCGTTCACTTTGCGGATGGCCAATTCCTTGCGGCGTCGGTTCACTTCGTCGTTCGTATAGCCGATCAATCCGATCAGGGAGATTATCAGCGTTATTAATCCCCCGATCATCACTTCGTCGCGGAACTTCCGGGAACTGCTGTACAGGTCGACCATCTGAACGGAATAAACCGTCAGTTTCGGCTCTTGGCCCGGCATCAGTTCTTTCAATCTCTCATTTACTTTTCCGACTGCATCAGGAGTCATCCGGTGGAATTTCACCAACAAATGGGCAGAAGGACGTTGACGGTAGAACAAGACGGAAGGACGTGCATCCATATCGATGAGCGAACCCATGATATAATTCTCATATACCCCGCAAATCGTATAATACTTCGAGCCATACCGATCATGTTCCGATATATAAATGGATTTACCGACTGCACCGTCCGGCCAGTCCACGAATTCTTTCATCTTCTCCACAAAAGCACGGTTCACCATCACTTCGTCCGAAACTGGGATATTCTCGGTGAACGAGCGGCCTTCTATCACCGGTATTTCCATTAAGTCAAGGAATCCGTTGCTCACCCAATACTGGTCTGCAATATTAAAAAGTTCCTTTTCCGACTCCGGTAAAGCGATATTATTGCCCGACATCGACCCAAAAGGCAACGAATAGGAAGTCGACACCGCTTCTACTTCCGGCAGGCGTATCACTTCATCCAGCACCTTATAACGAGTCGTGGAATCGATCGCCGAAATACTGCAATAGGCCAGCCGGTCATACGAATAACCCGGATCACTGTTCACCATATACGCATGTTGTCTGCCGACAATCAATAACAGGGTCACCAGCAAACCCGCTGCAATAAACTGGAGGAAAAGCAGACAGAGTTTCCAGACACGGCGACTTTCACGGAAATTACGGAACGCGGCAGCCACCGGAATACGGGCGAACAAACAGCCTGGAACCAAGCCGGTCACCAGAAACACAATCACGCAAACCCCCAGTAGTACCAAAGCCCCTTTGGATAATAACAACGTTTCGACCGAAACATCCAATAAATCATAAATGATATCCCGACAAAGAAAAATCAGGAAAATACTCACCATGATCGAACAGACCATGTGTACCAGCGTTTCCGACAAAACCATGCTATGGATATTCGTTTCCGAAGCCCCGTACGACTTATGCACGGCTACTTCTTTCGTCCGGTTGACGATCGAAGAAATGGTAATGAGAATATAGTTCATGATAGCCGTGAACAAAAGGGCAAAGGCCAGAATCCCCAACATCATAACCATGTTTTTTACCTCTCCCGCTTTGCTATGCAAGTCGAGCAAGGGCCTAAGCGTATAAGTCAGTTCGTAGCCCGACTTTCTCAAAGCTTCCTGATCGTGGTGCCGGAGCGTCATATCATGAATAGCCGGAGTCAGGCTATCAGGCGTGACTCCCGGTGACAGACGCACATAACCGGCATAACGGTCGTTACCCAACCAGTTGTTCAAACTCTCCGGATCCATGCCGGACATGGCAACCAACATATCGTAACGCAAGCTGGCATTCTGGGGCAGATCCTCGAATACACCTCCGATCGTCACCTCCAAACCGGGATTCTCATCGGGGATGATCGTCAAGCCTTCCACTTTTTCGATACCTCCCATCTTTTCCGCCAACGAACGGGATATCATAGCATACCACGGTTTGGCCAACACCACTTTCGGATTACCGGACAGGATCGGCACAGGGAAGATATCGAACACATTACTGTCGGCCATCATGATATAACGGGCGGAATAACGTTGTTTGTCAGGTGTCGTGAACAGGGTATTATCTCCACCGATATAGGTAAGCCGGGTAGCGTCTTCCACACCCGGAATCTCACTCCGCATAGCGGGAGCTACAGCACCGCTTACCTGATAATAGTCTTCCTCTTTCCCGTTCATGCTATAATTCTCATAGATCCGGTAAATCCGGTCCGCATCCGGATAGAAGGTATCGTAAGATTGTTCAAAATAGATCTTCGCAATCATGACCAACGCAACAGACAACCCCACACTCAGCGAGATGATCTTCATTACATTATGACGTCCTTTTTTGAACAATGAGCGTATGGCAATATTCAAGTTTCTCATATCTATCGTGTTTATCTGCTTTTCCTACTATCGTTACTCTGATTTCAAACTATCAACCGGATTAGAATTCGAAACGGCCCATGCACGGTACAGGACACAAGCAATGATCAAAACATAGACCATCATCGCTCCGGCCAGGAAGATAAAAAATCCGATGGGCGCCTTTTCCGTAAATTTCTCCAACCATCCCGTACCGGAATAATAAGCGACAGTCATACCGATCACGATAGCGGGAATCGCAATATAGGAAATGTCTTTCGAAATCATCTTCAAGATACTCCATGCCGTCGCCCCGTTCACCTTACGGATCGCTATTTCGCGTCCACGACGGTTCGTTTCGTCACTGGTATATCCCAGCAGACCGATCAATGCAATAATCAAGGTCACGATTCCCCCGATCATAACCGAGTCGCGGAACGTGCGGGAATCCTTATACAGGTCTATCATATCCATATAATAAGCCGTCACTGTAACATTTCGGTCGGGCATTACATCTTCCAGCACCTTTTGTGCCTTTTTTATATTCTCCGGTGACATCTCATGGAATTTGATCAGGATCATCGGTGCATATCTATCATAGAACAGGGCGGTCGGACGTGTATCCGGATTACCGGTACTGCCAATACAAACATCTTCATACACACCGCAGATGGTAAACGGTTCTCCATTCTGGCTATGTTCCGTAATTATAATGTTCTTGCCAATCGCACTCCCGGTCCAACCAGCCACCTGTTCCATCTTTTCGACAAAAGAACGGCTGACCATCACTTTGTTCGAAGCCGAACCGTCAGAACGGAACACCTCTCCTTCAATAACCGGAATCTCCATCAAGGAAAAGAAATCATCTTTCACCCAGTACATATCGGCAATATTAAACAGTTCGCGGTCATCTCCAGGAAGTGAAACATTATTTCCCGACATCCCTGAAATCGGCAGGTCATAGCAGGCAGAAACTTTGTCAACTTCGGGTATCTTGCGCAATTCCTCGATTGCCGTATTACGGACGGATTCTTCCACACCCTGTGTCGAGCAATAAGCCAACTTCTCATAGGCATATCCGGGATCGACATTTACCATATAGTCATACTGCTTATTGATAACCGACAATAATGCCACCAGATAGGCTGTTGCCAAAAACTGTATGAACAGCAGGCAAAGTTTCCAGTACCTGCGGGATTCTTTAAAATTACGGAATGCGGCAGCCACCGGAATACGCAGGAACATATAGGTCGGGATCAAACCGGTAATGAAAAAGATCACGATGCAAACTCCTATCAGTATCACAATAGTCTGTGTCGAGAACAATGCTCCCAACGTTGCCCCTAACAATTCTTCCGTTTTCGTACGGAACAGAACGATCAGAAAAGCGGCAAGCAACAAAGATATCAGCATATGCAAACACGTCTCCGACATGATCATACCGAACAGGTTCTTATCTGAAGCCCCATAACATTTATGAACAGCCACCTCTTTGGTTCGGTTGATCAACGTGGAAATCACGATAAGCACATAATTCATCGCAGCCGTAAAGATGAGCACAAAAGCCAGAAAGCCCAACAGGGAATTCATGCTCTTCACCTCATCACTGTTACTGTGCATGTCCATCAACGGAACCAGGCTATAAGTCAAATCAATTCCCGCTTTTTTCACCTCTTCCAGATCGCAATGCCGTCCTTGCATCTCACGAATGGCAGTCGTCAGGCTTTCCGGATCAGTGCCGGGATAAAGTTTTACATATCCCAGATAACGGTCATTCCCCAGCCAATTTTCACGACTCCACTTGCTCATACCTTCCAAAGATGCAACAATCTCAAAACGCAAGTGGGAATTTTCAGGTACATCTTCAAACACACCTCCTATCGTATAGGTTTGTCCTGGACTGGATTCAAATTCAAATTCCTTGTTCACTGCCTGTTCTGCACCTCCCAACAGTTTGGCAATGCGATTCGAGATCATCACATATCCCGGACGGGACAAAGTCTCTTTCGGATCACCGATCAGGATAGGACGCGGCAACAGATCGAAAACATTCGTATCGCCCATCACGACATAACGGGCGGAATAACGGTTTCCATCCTGTGTCTTGAACAACTCCTTGTCACCCCCGATATAGGTCAAACGAGTTGCTTTTTCAACCTCCGGTATCTCGACTTGCATAGCTGTAGCCACGCCTCCGCTCACCTGCCCGTAGGACTTATATTCACCATCCCGGATGATGTTTTCGTGCAACCGATAAATACGGTCGCTATCCGGATAAAACTTATCAAACGAACGTTCAAAACACACTTTCGATATCAGGACAAGTCCCATCGCCAGTCCGACTCCCAGAGATAAAATCTTTATCCCATTACTTCTTCCTTTCTTAAAAAGCGAACGTAATGCTATGTTCAAGTTTTTCATATCGCGTATTTATTATATTCCGTCCATTAAAATTCAAAAAGCGTGCCAAAAGAGTCAATAAACTAAAATACAAATAGATAAAAGCACGATCATTTTTTTAAAGTGTCCAATTATTTGACAATGGTGTACAATAATTAGACACTCCTGATGGGTAAAACATCGAAACTAGTTCACGGAAATGCAATTGACGTCCCACAAGGATATTTCATATATTTTGTACTTTTGCAAACATGAAACGGAATATACTCGCTCTTTATCTGATCAAACTATCCAAATGGTTCACATTGGTTATGCCTATCATCGTGCTTTTTTACGAAAAACACGGATTAGGATTGCAGGATGTGTTTATCCTGAAGAGTGTCTATTCGATAGCAGCCGTAGCCTTGGAGATCCCTTCAGGCTATCTGGCTGATGTTTGGGGACGCCGCAAATGTCTGATATTAGGATGTATCCTTTTCTTCTTCGGATATCTATGCTATTCGTTCACCTCGACATTCACTGCTTTTCTTTTCGCTGAAATCTTGTTGGGGACAGGACAGACATTGGTAAATGGTGCAGATTCCGCTCTGTTATACGATACTACCGCCCAATACAAGAAAGAAAATTTATACTTACGATATGAAGGACGGATCACGATGATCGGCAACTTCGCTGAAGCGCTGGCAGGTATCTTTGGTGGTTTATTGGCGACTTATTCCCTTCGTCTTCCTTTTTATGCGCAGGCTGTGATTGCATTTACAGGTATTCCGGCAGCATTCATGCTTAAGGAGGTCAACCGTTCCAATAAAATACAGAATCCGGTAAACGCTGGTAACGAACAAGCAACTTTGCTACAATATCATGTATTCAGGTATAATCGGGGCAGCGACTCTCACGATGGCTTGGTTCGTACAACCGGTTTTAATGTATCTGAAAACTCCCGTTTCCTGGTATGGCGTTATTTGGACGGTACTGAATCTGACGGTCGGCTTCGCCGCTCTCTGGTCCGACCGGGTGGACAACTACTTCGGTCCGCGTAAGATGGGAATCCTGATCCTCGTTTTTATAGTCGGCGGATATGTCTCCCTGGCTTTCAACCTTACGTACGCCGGCCTTGCCATCTTGTTCGTCTTTTATATCTTCCGCGGTTTTGCCACCCCCATCCTCAAAGGATACATCAACCAAATGACTTTTTCCGACATGAGGGCGACAGTGCTTTCCATCCGTAACTTCATAATCCGCCTGATGTTCGCCGCTATCGCCCCCTTTATCGGTTGGCTGAATGACATGTATTCGCTCCAGGTTGCCCTACTCGTTTCAGCAGGGATCATATTGCTGCCGGGAGGGATATTTCTGGGGCTTCAGTTCAGAAAAGAAACAAGTTAAAAAGGGACATTGCACAAATTGCTGATCTTATCTACATTCTTGATATAGGAATTATGCTCCCACAGACGTCCGGCACAATATTGATCGAAAGTATCCTGCAATGATTTCTCATCATCAAGGCTATTCACCAGTTCCGGTATCAAGATCTCGGCAAAAACAAAAATGCCTTTTTCCGGTACAAGGACAAGATTGCTCTTGGGTTGTATAGACATTGATTTTTCAAGCATATCGAGTGGGACAATGCGGTAACGCTTTTCACCTTCCTTATCCGAAATCAATAACAGATAATCAGTACTACGAGCCGGAGAAATAAATAGTATATCATCAATCGAACCGGCAAAAGCAAAAAGCATATTCGGTTGTGACATTCCCTTTTTCAGATTGGACAGGCCTACTTCGCCATTCTTAAAAACCGTAACCAGCAAATCTTCCTTGTCTTCCGGGTTATAAGAGAAAATAACACTTCCCCCTTCTCCTCCCCACTTTCCGATCTTGGGACTTACGGAATAGGCTATTTTGCCATTTTTAAACAAGGAGACAAAGACATGGTTGGGCGTGTATCCCAGGTCATGCTTCTTTTGCAAAGGATTGCAACGCAGAGCTGATGTCCGGATTCCTAAATTAATTTGAGTGTTTGCATTTTTAGTGCGCAAAGCCTTTTCCTGGACATTTTCTTCGTTTACGGACAAAACCGGAGCAACCGCTTCCACCTCTTGAACCGCTGTCATTTCAGGGACTACAGAACGTTTATCAAAAATATATTCATTCCGTTCTGCACTAAAATACGCAGGAAACTCCGGCATCTTAGGAACAGAATCCAGCTTTTGCCGATGGCGCAACTTGACAAAATCCGCCACGTTGCCAACTGGTTTGATCAGATTGGAACTGGCAGAACGCGTATATACTTCACCTTTCACCTCTACCACTTCATTGATTGGCGCCACTCGAAACGCCAAAACCAGACGTCCGTCTTCATATTCATACAAACGGCAACGTATATACGCCTGATAACGATCCCGATCTTCTTTTTTACCTAATAGCCTGATCACATTTTGATTGACAGAACGAAGGTAAACATCGCTGTCATTATGAGCAAACCTTAACTCCTGGTCCAATCCGGTCAGATATCCCTTATCATTGACTCCGATATAAAGTGTTCCCCCTTCCGTATTCATGAACGATGCAATCACACGAGCCAGGACAAGGCTCTGCTCCTCTGTCGCGTTTTTGTCGGCATGGATAAATGCAGATGTCTTAAATTCTTTTTCTACTCCTTCATGGC
>ENA-UEQR01000877-UEQR01000877.1-human-gut-metagenome-genome-assembly--contig:-NODE-877-length-17907-cov-6.866237_pt1 | contig 17907 bp, 15 predicted proteins | sample MGYA00242944_ERZ507941 | MGnify/ENA primary metagenome ERZ507941 (study PRJEB26167, sample SAMN06115398) | human gut metagenome | host: Homo sapiens | place: China:Chongqing | collected 2016-06-23...
TCTTGAGTTATATCTATTTATTCATCTAATAAAAACACTAAAATTATGAATTTCCCTGCAGATTTAAAGTACACAAAAGACCATGAGTGGATTCGTGTAGAAGGTGACGTAGCTTATGTTGGTATTACTGATTACGCTCAAGGCGAGCTAGGTGAGATCGTTTATGTAGACATTACGACAGAGGGGGAGACCGTCGCTCAAGAAGAGGTGTTCGGTACGATTGAAGCTGTTAAGACTGTTTCCGATCTTTTCATGCCGGTTAGCGGAGAGGTTTTGGAAGTAAACGCTGAATTGGAAGACGCTCCTGAATTGGTTAATGAAGACGCTTATGGTAAAGGTTGGTTAATCAAGATTTCTCTTACGGACGCTTCTGAGTTGGAGGAACTATTATCCGCTGAAGACTATCAAAAATTAATCGCTAAATAAGAATGACACCTGTTGTAAGTATTATCATGGGTAGTACCTCGGATCTACCCGTTATGGAGAAGGCGGCTAAGTTCTTGGATGAGATGGAGATCCCGTTCGAGATGCATGCTCTATCCGCACACCGTACTCCCGCTGAGGTGGAGGCTTTCGCCAAAGGAGCTAAAGGACGTGGAATCAAGGTTATCATCGCCGCTGCCGGAATGGCCGCTCATCTTTGCGGTGTGATCGCTTCCATGACGACGGTTCCCGTGATCGGCGTGCCTATTAACTCTACGCTGGACGGTATGGATGCCTTGTTGGCTATCGTACAGATGCCTCCGGGAATCCCTGTGGCTACTGTCGGCATCAATGGCGCTTTGAACGCTGGTATCCTTGCGGTGCAGATGCTTGCCGTCGGCGACGAGCAACTTCAGGAGAAGCTATCCGCTTATAAGGAGGATTTGAAGAAGAAAATCGTGAAGGCTAACGAGGAGTTGGCTAAGGTTTCTTTTAAATACAAAACTAATTAATTGAAAGTTGAAAGTTGAGAATTGAAAATTAAGGAGAAAGTCTCTCTTTAGGTTTTCAGTTCTCAACACTCATTCTCAATTTTCAATTCTCAATTTTCAATTAACAATGGCTTACTTTAATTACAACCGCCGTAAATCATCCGTTGCCCAAATCGGTGACACACCCATGGGAGGTGAGAATCCTATCCGTATTCAATCCATGGCTAATGTATCAACGATGGATACGGAGGCGGCGGTAGCTCAAGCGATCCGTATGATCGAGGCGGGAGCTGAGTATGTGCGTTTTACGGCACAGGGGGAACGGGAAGCCCGAAACTTGGGCGAGATTCGTAAACAATTGAATGAACAAGGGTATACGACTCCTTTGGTCGCTGATATCCATTTTAATCCTAGAGCGGCTGATGCCGCCGCCGGTGAGGTGGAAAAGGTACGTATCAATCCGGGAAACTATGTAGATAAGGTAAAGACATTCAGCCATCTTGAATATACGGATGAGGAATATGCCGCCGAGATCGAGAAGATCCGTGAGCGGTTCGTCCCTTTCTTGAATATTTGTAAGGCACATGGCACCGCTATTCGTATCGGTGTGAATCATGGCTCGCTCTCCGATCGTATCATGAGCCGTTATGGTGATACGCCCGAGGGGATGGTAGCGAGTTGTATGGAGTTTCTTCGCATTTGCCGGGAGGAGAATTTCCCGGATGTGGTTATTTCGATTAAGGCTTCCAATACCGTTGTCATGGTAAGGACCGTGCGGTTGTTGGTTCGTACGATGGAGGCCGAGAATATGCATTACCCCTTGCACCTTGGGGTAACGGAGGCGGGTGACGGTGAGGACGGGCGTATCAAGAGCGCTGTCGGAATCGGTACGCTTCTATGTGACGGTATCGGTGATACGATCCGGGTTTCCTTGAGTGAGGACCCCGAGGCGGAAATGCCGGTAGCGCGTAAATTGGTGGATTATATTAGGGAACGGGAAAATCATCGTCCTATCGAGGCTTCGATGGCTCCCGGTTTCGATACGGTGGCGACATGCCGTCGTATAAGCCGTGTGGTGGAGGGTATCGGAGGTACTTTCCCGCCAGTCGTGATCTCCGATCGTAGTAACGGGGATTTTGAGTTTGATCATTTGTCCTTGCCGGACTATATATATATAGGAAAGGAAGATCCGGATAATTTGCCGGATAATTTCCGTTTATTGGTAGACGCTCATTTTTGGAAAGAGCGTCCGAATGCTTTTCCTTGCTTCATCGCCTCGGAAGCGGAGGAGTTAAAGGATTACGATTGTCCGCTTAAGTTTATCCGTCTGACGTATATGGATCTTACGGATCGTATGTTGGAGATCTTGAAAGCGGATAAGACCGTGGTGGTTTTATTAAGTACACATCATCGGAATGGGGTTGGCTCGCAACGTGCGGCTATGCATAAATTGCTGATGGCGGGTTGTGACGTGCCGGTTGTCTTGCATCGTGATTTCCGGGAGACGGATGTGGAGTTGTTGCAACTGAAATCCGCCGCCGATTTCGGTACGCTTTTGCTGGATGGTTTTGGGGATGGCTTGATGCTGCACAATGAGGGATGCGAGGCGGTTGTCTCGGATCGCTGTATGTTCGGGATCTTGCAGGCTACAAGAACCCGTATCAGTAAGACGGAATATATCTCTTGTCCGAGTTGCGGACGTACCTTGTACGACCTGCAAACAACGATCGCCCGTATCAAGGAGGCTACTTCCCATTTAAAAGGCTTGAAGATCGGTATCATGGGCTGTATCGTAAACGGCCCCGGCGAGATGGCCGATGCCGACTATGGTTATGTGGGTGCCGGACGTGGACAAATCAGCCTGTATAAAGGTAAGGAATGTGTCCTCAAGAATATCCCCGAGGAAGACGCTGTAGAACGTTTAGTTCAGTTAATAAAAGAGAACGGGGATTGGGTTAATTAGTTAATTCATTACCTTTGTGGAGATCAAGGATTAGAACCTATTAAGAAGTATGACAGTAAATGAATTGAAATATGTATATATAGAGGAAACCATGAGTGCCTTAGGTAATGAGGAGCTTATGGAAGCGATTCTTGATGCTGTAAGAAAAGTAAAAGTAAAGTTTCAAGAAAGACAAGAGGTTTCTGATAGTTTGTTTGGAGATGTACCGGCATTACCTCATTCGATCGCTCAATTGAAAGAAAGTCTAGGGAGGGCTGAAGAGGATCGTGTCGCTGGACGTTTTACCCCGAGCGAGAAAGTCTTTCAAGAGCTAAGAAATGAATATCCGTTCTTATGCAAGTAGTTTGGCTTGATGAGGCTAAGGTGTTGTTTAAGGAAGCGATATCGTTTGGTTTTCTTGCTTTTGGGGAAAAGGCCGTGATTCGTTTTGTGGACGAAGTGCAGAGAACAAATGAGCGGCTGTCTGTTTTCCCTCGTTTAGGTAAGATTGAACCTGCTTTGAGAGGGCTTAAACGAGAGTATCGCAGTTTGGTTGTTCATAAGAATTATAAGGTTATTTATTATATAGATGATGATATGGTCTTTATCGCTTCGTTTTGGAGCACTCGGTGTAATCCGAATAGTCTCCGTTCGGGAATAAAGAAAATAAGATAATATATGAAAGTAAGAATTATCAATAAATCGCATCACCCGCTGCCGGGTTATGCGACTCCTTTATCTGCCGGGATGGATATCCGGGCGAATTTGTCGGAATCGGTTGTGTTGAAACCGTTGGAACGTAAATTAATCCCGACCGGACTTTATATCTCGCTGCCGGAAGGCTATGAGGCCCAGATGCGTCCTCGTAGCGGGCTGGCTTTAAAGCATGGGATAACCCTGCTGAATACGCCGGGTACGATCGATGCCGATTATCGGGGGGAGATCGGTATCATTCTCGTGAATCTATCTTCCGAGCCTTTTACGGTGAATGATGGTGAGCGTATCTGCCAAATGGTTATAGCCGCTCATAGCCATGTGGATTGGGAGCCCGTGGAGACGTTGGATGATACCGAGCGGGGAGCTGGGGGATTCGGTCATACCGGAAAAGAATAAGAATAATAAGGTTAACAAGAATAATAGGATGTTTAAGCAACTGATATATCTCATCTCTTTCCTCTCGTTGGTCGCTGTGCTCCCGGCTGGTGCTACAGAAACGGAGAAGGATCAACGTAAATTCGATTACTTCTTTTATGAGGGCTTGAACTTGAAGAACGCCGGGAAATTCGACGCCGCTTATGATGCCTTCAACCATTGTTTGGCGATTGACTCTACGGCGGCTCCGGTCTTGTATGAGCTTTCTTCTTTTTATGTGCAGCTGAACCGTCCGGAGAAAGCGGTCGAGATGTTGAAAAGAGCCGTAGCCAACAGCAAGGATAATTTCACGTATAAAATGGCATTGGCGTCTATCACCCGGAATCTGGGTATGTATGGCGAAGCCGCCGAGGAGTACGAGGAATTGGTTCGTGATTATCCGGAGAAGGAGGAGCTGAATTATTATCTGGCCGATGCCTTGACGCAAGCCGGCGAGATCGGGAAGGCGATCGAGGCTTATGACGCCTTGGAGTCGGTTATGGGTATGAACGAGGCGATCTCCATGCAGAAATACAAACTGTACGTCCAGTTGGAGAAACCGGAAGAGGCTTTCAAGGAGATCGAGAAGCTAGCGGCTAAATATCCTATGGAGGCCCGTTACCAGATCGTATTGGGCGATCTTCATTTGGAAAACGGGGAGATGGACAAGGCTTTGGCTTGCTATCAAAAAGCGAATGAGATTGATCCGACCGACCCTTATTATATCGTCTCTATGGCCAATTACTACGAGGCGAAAGGGGATAAGGAGGCCGCCGAGCAACAAATCCGTAGCGCTTTGGTAAACGAGAAGCTGGACGTGGAGACGAAAGTGAACATCCTTTCCCGGTATATCTTGAAACTGCAACAAACGAAGCAGGGAACCGAGAACGCGAACCATTTATTCCAAACTCTTTTGGAGCAACATCCGGAGGATATTGACTTAAAGCTGATGTATGGCGGTCTCTTGATGGCCCAAGGAAAGACAGAGGAGGCGAAATTCCAGTTCCAGTTGGTAACCGAGATGGAACCGAGTAACGCCGGGGCTTGGCAGCAATTGCTGAATCTGGCTTTGAAAGGGGAGGATATCCCGGAGGTCATCCGTATCTGTACGGCTTGTATGGAGCTTTTCCCCGAGTCGCCGGAATATTACTTCTATCTGGGTATCGCTTACTACCAACACCAGAAATATCAAGAAGCCTTGAATACCTATTATGCGGGCTTGAATATCATTCCGAAGGAGAACCTGCCGCTGAAATCGGATTTCTACGGCCAGATCGGTGATATTTATTACCAGATGGGGCAATTGGATCAAGCGTATAAAGCGTACGATGAGGCATTGAAGTACAATGACAAGAACGTGGTCGTACTGAACAACTACAGTTACTTCCTTTCCTTGGAGAAGAAAGACTTGAAGAAGGCGGAGCGTATGAGCGCCCAATGTATCAAGCTGGAACCGGACAACGCCACGTATCTGGATACCTACGCTTGGATCTTCTTCGTACAAGGGAACTATACCTTGGCGAAAATCTATATCGAGAGCGCTTTGGAGAAAGATAAGACAAAGAGCGCCGAACTCGTGGATCATTATGGGGACATCCTTTTCATGAACGGTGATAAGGAGAAAGCGGTGGAGCAATGGAAAAAGGCGAAAGAGATGGGGAAGGATTCCGAGATCTTGAACCGTAAGATCGCCGAGCAACAATATATAGAAGACGAGAACGCGAAATGAAAAGAGACTATTTCTTGACCTTCCTGTTATGTGGAGGTCTTTTACTTTCGATGTTGACAGGCTGTAAATCGTCCAAGAAAGTCGGGACGGTGGAATCCGCTAGCGTGAAGGCTCATAATGAGTTCTTCCAGTCGGTGGAGGATCAATCCTTCCAGTTCCGTACCTTGACGGCTCGGCTGAACGTGGATCTGGATATCCCCGGTAAGCAAATGAGCTCTCGGGTGGATATGAAGATGGTCAAGGATAGCGCTTTCCAACTGTCGGTACAGCCATTTCTCGGGATCGAGATCTTCCGTATCGAGTTGAGCCGGGATACGATCAAGGTGGTAGACCGCATGAATAAACGTTATATGATCGAGAATTATTCCAATTTGCAAGGACAGACTCCGATCGAGTTCAACTTCTACAATTTGCAGGCTCTTTTCACGAATCATCTGTTTATCCCGGGGGAGCAAGGTGTTTCCCGTAAGCATTATAATCGGTTTAAGCTGAATCAAGAAGGTCCGGTAGCCGAGATCAAGACAAAGGATGCCATGGGGCTATTCTATACCTTTAAGGCGGACGGCGAGGAGAAACTTCTCTCTACCTATGTAGCGGACCCTTCCGATCGTTATGCCTTGCAATGGCTGTACGAGGATTTTCGCTTGGTGGATCGGCAGCCGTTCCCGATGTTGATGGATGTGCAGGTGTTGAAGAACGGGAATCCCGAGGGTGGGGTGAAGATCCATTACTCCCGTATCCAACTGGACGAGCCGCTCAAGTTGGATTTCTCAGTTCCTTCTAAATATAAGCGTATTACCTTTGCGCAAGTATTGAAAACGATTACGAATCTGAATCAATAATCTATCATGAGGTACGTCTGGATCGTTCTATTGGCATTGTCTTTATCTACCGTGGTTTACGGTCAGAAATCCGCTGCTGTCCGTCAGTTGGAGCAGCAGCGCAAGGAGGCGTTGGCCGATATCGAGGAGACGAATAAATTATTACAAGAGACGGCCCAGACTGCTAAAACTTCCCTGAACCGTTTGAATCTACTTTCCAAACAAATTCTTTCGCGTAAGAAAGTCATCAGTTTATTGAATCAAGAGCTGGATGAGATCGAGAAAGATATCTTGAATATCCAAGGCCAGTTGCGCACCTTAAAACGGGAACTGGGCGATAAGCAGACGAATTACGGTAAATCGATGCGAGGGCTTTATAAACGCCATAGCTCGCAAGATAAATTGTTGTTTATCCTATCCGCCGAGAGTTTCTCTCAATCCATGCGGCGTATGCGGTATTTACGGGAATATGCGGATTGGCAGAAGCGGCAAGCGAATGACATCGTTGAAAAGCAGGCCGAGATCAGCCGCAAGCAAGCTGAGATGGAGAAGACCCGTGCCGAGAAGCGTACCCTTTTAGGAACTCGTCAAGAAGAGAGTAAGAAGCTAGAAAGTGAGGAAGCTTCTCAGAAAGAGGAAGTCCAGCTATTGAATAAGAGACAAAAGGATTTGAAGGCGGATCTCCAAAAGAAGCGTCGTCAAGCCGAGGCTTTAAACCGACAGATAGAGAAGCAGATCGCCGAGGAGATCGCCCGTGCCGAGGCCGAGGCGAAAGCCGCCCGTGAACGTGCGGAACGTGAGCGTCGTGCCCGTGAACAAGCTGCCGCTAAGGGTAAACCCGTACCGGAAAGTAAAAAAGAGCCGATCCGTGAGGAACGTGTGGCGGATACGAAAGGGGGCTATGCGATGACAAAGGCGGAGAAGCAATTGTCCGATAACTTCGCCAATAACCGGGGACGTTTGCCGTATCCGGTGGCCGGAAGACATACGATCGTCGCTACATTCGGCGAGCAACAGCATCAGGAGTTGAAATATGTTCGTACCAGTAATAGTGGTATCGATATCCAGACCTCACCCGGGGCGGATGCCCGTGCGGTATTCAATGGGGAGGTAACGCGTGTGTTCGTGGTGCCGGGGTATAATAATTCCGTAATCGTTCGTCATGGTAACTACTTGACGGTTTATAGCAATTTGAGTCAGGTATATGTAAAAGCGGGCGACCGGGTCTCTACCCGTCAAGCGATCGGAAGGATCTATTCGGATCCGGAGGACGGTAATTCCACGATCCTCCATTTCCAATTGTGGAAGGAAAAGACGAAGCTGAATCCGCAGCCTTGGTTGGAATAAAAGCGGTTGTGATATGTTAAAACTATGATGGGCATTATAAGGCTGTTACGATGCCTGTTGTAAGGATGCTAGAATGCCCATTGTAACAACCTTATAATGCCTATTGTAATTTTCTCGTTTAACGCTCGTTCAATACGTTGTATAACCCATTCAGATCGTCGGCACCTACCAAGTCTACGCCTTCCTTGATGAAGAAGCGTTTGAACTGCTCGGTATCCGGGGCGCCCCACCAACGGAATAGTTTTCCCTCATCGTGGACTTTCCGGATGATCTCACGCATCTTCTGTAGTTGGTCGGCGGGCATCTCGCCTTCACCTTTCCAAGTGAAGAAATCGGAGTAATTATCGCTTATGACCGGAGCGAGGGAAGCAGGGATGCCCTGTCCCAGATCCTTTATTTGTCCGTCGAGGAAGGTGAAGCGGCTGTTCTCTTTCGGCAGGCTGTTCTTCGGACGGTCGCCGGAAAGGAAGAAGAGGACGGCACCTTCTTTATATTCGCCGTTATCGACGGAACAGAAATATTCCTTGTAAGGTTCCATCTGTTTCTTTAATAGCTTGTACATCTCTTCGCCTTGTGCCTTGCAATCCACCATCAGGTAGAAAGGACGATCGCTATCGGGATAGACCTTACCTCCATTCGCTTGTATGCGGGCCACGAGCGGCTTGAGGTATAGGTTCTCGAAGGTAATGGCCGGATTGGGTTCCGGGCGGTCATGGGAAACGTATAGCTCGCCATCGATCAGCCACAGATCGGCCTCCACGCAGTTGAAGCGGAAGGACAAGGCGTCCAGCAGAGGTCTCTCCCGCCAGTAATCATTGTGCGAGAAGGCGTTGTAATGAATTGCGGAGGAGGCTTTCTGAATCGTCTGCTCCGTGATTGTCTCCGCCACTTGAACTGTGTCCGATCCCTTCGGGGAGGAGCAAGCCGTACAGAGGGCGAGGGAGGTGATAAATAAGGATAGAATCTGTTTCATATACTAATTGTTTTTTGAGTCTAGTTGTAGAGACGGGGCACGCACCGTCTCTACAACTGGATGTTTGATGGATTTACTGTTTTATATGGTTTGCGTGCCGGGTTTTACGTTAGCCGTCTTCTGTTTGTCGCCCCAAAGGACGGTTAGTTCCAAGGGGACGTCGCTGGTAATTTCTACCTGCGGCTCTTGGGTAGCGGAAGAACGGGCCTTGACTTTGATCGCTACCAGACCGTCGAGGCCGAAAGGATAACGGTCGATACCATAAGCCTCCGTCAAGTTCACGTCTACGGTCAATTTCTTCTCGTACACATTGGAGCGGATGCCGAAGATTTGCTCGATCAAGCCGGAGATCGGTGCCAGTCCGCCCCAGCCCACGAAATTCGGGCGAGCCATGAAGCCCGGCTCCTCATGTTCCGGAGCGTAGTATTCCCAGAACGTACCGGTATTCTTATACACCTTTAGGACGTTATCATAATGGTTGCGTGCGATCTCGTAAGCCAATTTACGATAGCCTTGTTGCAATAGGCCGGTAATCACCATATAATTCGCTCCCGGCCATACGCCACCCTGCCAGTAGCGGCCGTTATCCTTGTATTTAGGATGGTTGGCGGCAAGGGAAGGGATGCGGTGCAGGCGGTTGAATGTCTCCTTGTTATCCAGCTCGGCCACGAAAGCATCCATGCGTTCCTTGGACAGGACATCGGTCAATAAGGCCCAGTACGCATAGATTCCCTTGGTGGAGGAAAGGCTTCCGTCGGCGTATTGATCGAAAAGGAAATGTTCCTTCTCGTCCCATAGGTTCTCGTTGATATACTTCTTTAGCATCTTCTGCTCGTCCTCGAACTCCTCGATCTCCTGCCAACGCTCCAGATAGAAACCCATCTCAAGCAGATGCCCGGCGGTGAAGTATTGTTGCAAGCAAACGTCCAGCCAGATCATATGGCCGTGGCTGTATATCGGGTTGTATTTCGGTTCCACCCGGGGCATGTTGTCCATGCCGGTACCCCAACCGCTGGTCCAATACGTACCGTTGCGCCACGTATGGTTTAGCTTCAACCATTTATAATAAGCGCAAAGGGCGGGGAATATCTTGTGTAGGCGGTCTATATCGCCGAACTGCTTATAATAGACGATCTCGCTCCAAGGGAGGATATTCGGTCCGGTGCTGGTCGGATCGTAACGCTCGAAACAGTCTGCTCCGTCCGCCTTAATCTCCCGGCAGATGAAACCGTCTGGGTGTTGTTTGGCGTAAAAATTATCTAACGTACGTTGGAAGGGGAAGAAGCGGGTACCGAAACGGGCGAACATCATCATGAAGGCGGAGTCCCACATGAAGATATTGCCGTTGTAGGCGACATCGAGGTAGCTGCATACGAAACCGGAATCCGGTTCCGGGGCCTTGATGTTGCCGATGCCGATTTGCCAAGCCTTCCAGTACATCTCGATTTCCTTCTCGTGTCCGCTCCAAGTCGGGTCCGGGAGGATTTGCTTGGCCTCCTCGAAGGTTCCGGGCGTGATGGTCTCCGGTTTCGCTGTCCGGAACTCGTTCTCGGTCACGAAGGGTTCCTTCAGGTAGGTGTTCTTGTAAGGAAGATTGTACTTGGGGCGTTTCTCTTCCATTTTCTCTTGCGCTAAAAGGTTCCCGGCGGGAACGGAGGCCGCGCCTGCCGCGAGAAGGGATTGCTTTAAGAAGTTTCGTCTTGTTGTCATTCTTTATGATATTTATTGAGGGAGAGAGGGAGAAGGTGCGCCTCAGTCGGTGAACACGGTCCTCCCGGTCGGGTACCGTAGTACTGCTAGTCAAGTACTGCTGTCCTGCTAGTCAAGTACCGCTGTCCTCTCAGCCAAAGTACTGCGGTACTTGGGCAGGGGTACTGCGGTACCCGACCGGGAGGATTGCGGTACTTGACTAGCGGGATAGCGGCCTGTTATACTCTCCATCGGATGAATACTGTTTGATTATAGATTCAGGAGCTTTTTGATCTTCCAGAAGATATCCGTATTCTCGAAGATACCCGTGAAGTTCTCGGCACCCGGGCCGAAAGCATAAACGGGAACCATCACGCCGCTATGCCCTCCGGTGGAGAATTTACAAACGATACGGCCCTCGTTCAGATCCCCGTCCACCAAGGTAAGGCCACCGGTCTCGTGATCGGCGGTTACGACAACCAATGTCTCACCGTCTTGGGCGGCCCATTCGAAGATACGTCCGATCGTACGGTCGAAATCATGTGTCTCTTGCATCAACAGGTCGATATCGTTGAAATGTCCGTAATCATCCAATTGGGAGCCCTCTACCATCAGGAAGAAACCTTCCGGGTTTTGTCCCAGCAGATCGATCGCTTTCATCGAGGCACGAGCCAAGAGATCGCCTCGCTCGGCGGGAAGCGGGGTGTCTACGGTATCGGTAACGCAGAATACCTTGCCTTTTTGAATCTTCGCCAGTTCCTCCCAGCTACGGGGAGTCTGGTAACCTTTCTCCCTTAATTCCTTGAACAAATCACGTCCGTCTGCACGGTTCTCGAATAGCTTGGAGCCGCCGCCGAATACGTAATCGACGCCACAGTTCACGTAATCCGCTACGATCTCGGCCTCGGCGTCGCGATCCGTATTGTGGCAGCAGAAGTCGGCGGGCGTAGCGTCCCATAGGCGACAGGTAACGGCGATGCCGCTTGACAGGCCTTTCTTATTCGCCAAGGTAGCCAAAGATTCCAAGGGCTTGCCTTCCGGGTCTACGCCTACCATATGGTAGTTCGTTTTATGGCCGGTGGCCAGTGCGGTACCTCCGGCTCCGGAGTCGGTGATGAGGCGGTTGGCGCAATAGGTTTTCGAGAGGCCGGTGTATTGGGAGTTGTCTAGCCAGAGCTTGCCCCGGTTGGCGGTCCAAGCGGAATACATGTGCATAAGGCTCATGCCGTCGCCGATCATGAGGATCACGTTCTTTATTTTCTTTCCGGTAGGGGGGACTAGTTTCTTGACCTCGTAAGGTTTCTCTAGTACATACGTTTGTTCTTTGTCTCGGCGACTTTGTGCCGCGGCCTCCGGAACGATCATGCCGGATAGCAGGATGGCTAAGGCGGATAGCACGGATAGAGTTGTTCTTCTCATATGATTCAGTATTTAATATTATCAATTTATATAAAGGTTCTCTGTTGGGATTGTGTCTAGTGTGGACATGCTTGGCGTACGCCAGCTCCAGCCTAGGTACTCACCCTCGTAATCCTCGAAATAATGCAAGGCGAAGGGGTGGTAGCCTTTTTGTAAGGGGATGCGTCCCGTTGCGTCGATGGCGGCGTGGGAGGCATCATTGTCCACTACCTTTTCTTTGCCGATATAGAGGACGCTACCGTCATCCGAGCGGGTACTGAACTCATAGACTCCATCTTCCGGGGCGTATATATATCCGGTGAAGATATAACCGAAATGATCCGGCAATTTAGCGTTCAGGATAGAAGGCTCAGGTATTGTTCCGGTCTCGACCACCTTCGCCTTTTGCAGATCGGCTACCCATTGGAACTCTCCTTCGTAATAAGTATAAGCTACCCCATGCTTCGTAGGCTGTATGGATAACGCGGGGCGTAATACGGCTTTTGTCGCTTGGATCGAGTACGTACGGCTGGGTACGAATCCCTTTTTATATCCTTTGGCCTTGATAATCGTGGTCTCTTTTAAGACGAATGGCTCGCTGTATACCGGAGCGTTCTCATCCGGTTCCGATCCGTCAAGCGTGTAATGGATAACCGCCTCGGGTGTCGTGGATTTTAGTTCCGCCGTAATCTCTCCTTCAAACAAATCCAGATCATTCGCTATGTAAGGGATAGAGACGGTAGGTTGCTCCGTATAGGAATAGGGAGCGTACTCGGGAGCGGTTCCCCAACGCTTGTCCGGTGTCGCCGAGAGCGTAAAGTCCAGCGTCCCCCCTTGCATCAACTGGTCGTAGGTGATGTAGCAATGCGATATCTCCTCGCCGTTTAAGGTAACCTTCGTGATATACTTGTTCTTATCCGGCTGGTTGGCGGTAATGACCAATGTCTTGCCATTGCCCAGCTTCATGTTCGCCTTATCGAACAACGGGGTCGTTAGGATAAACTGGTTGCTACCCGGACATACGGAGTAGAAGCCGAGGCTGCTCAAGATATACCAAGCGGACATCTGGCCGCAATCCTCATTGCCGATGATGCCTTCCGGCGTGGGCTGGTACATCTCGTCCAGCAAGCGACGGGTCCATTCCTGTGTCTTCCAGGGCTGGCCCACATAGCTATATAGGTAAGCCATGTGGTGGCTAGGCTCGTTGCCATGCGCATATTGACCGACCAATCCGGTAACGTCTACCAGATCGCCGACTACCTCGGAGGTAACCATAAATAAGCTATCCAGATCAGCGATGAACGCCTCCCGGCCTCCGAACAACTGGGTCAATCCATATACGTCATGCGGGGTAAAGAAACGATATTGCCAGGCCGTAGCCTCCGTATAGGAACGTCCGATGGCGAATGGATCGAAAGGTGTCTCCCAATTCCCATCCTGCCGTTTGCCCCGGAAGAACCGGGTACTACCGTCGAATACGTTGATAAAATTCTGGGAGCGCTTGATGAAGGTCTCATAATCATCCATATGTCCTAAAGCTTTCGCCATTTGTGCGATACACCAATCATCGTAGGCAAATTCCAATAGGCAGGAAACCGATTCTTTCTTGATATTCGTCGGGATGAAGCCTTCCTTTATATAATAATCCGCTCCTTTCTTATTCTTCTCAGCGGAGATCTTCATCGCTTCGAGAGCGTGTTCTGCGTCATATCCGCGAATACCTTTTAAATAAGCGTCCGCTATAATCAATGTGGAGTGATAACCGATCATGGTCCCGGTCTCGCCCGCCGATAAGGGCCATAACGGAAGCTCGCCGCTGGCGTCGTACATATCCAAGAGAGACTGTACCATATCATTCACCAAGGTAGTATCCAACAGAGTCATCATCGGATGCCAGGCCCGGAAGGTGTCCCAAGTGGAGAAGGTGGAGAATTGGCGGCGACCTGCCGGGATCGTCGCTACGCTCATGTCGTGACGGCGGTATTGTCCGTTCACGTCGCTCGCTATATTCGGAATGATCTTGCTATGGTATAGCGCCGTGTAGAAATTCGTGCGCTCGGCTTCGGTGCCTCCTTCTACCGTGATAACGTCCAGCTCTTTTTCCCAATCGGAGCGTGTCGCTTGATGGATGGCATCGAAATCAAAGCCATAGGAATCCGTCTCTTGCTCAAGGTTCAGACGGGCGTTCTCCTCATTTACGATCGATACCCCGACTTTGCAGACGATGGGCTTTCCGGTAGTCGTATCGAAGGTAAGTACGGCTTGCCGTTCGGAAGGCTGTTCCATGGAAGAGAAGGGTTGCGAGAACTGCGCTACAAAGAAGACATATTGATTGTCTACCCAGCCCCGGGTACGCCGCATACCGGTAAGCTCGTTATCCCCGGTTCGCTTCACCCAGCCCTCGTACATATATTCGTTATCCAATAAATGGTCCATATCGACCACCAACGTAGCCTCTGTCTCTTTTTTATAGGTATATCGGTGTATCCCGACATGCGGGGTCGTGGTAAGTTCCGCTAATACACCTGCCTCCTTGAGATTCACCGAGTAGTAGCCCGGGGAAGCCTTCTCGTCCGAGTGCGAGAACGCTAGAGGTGTCTGGAGAGACGGGCGGAATAGGATATCGCCTAGGTCGATACATCCCGTACCGCTTAAATGGGTATGGGAAAAACCCATTAAGGTAGAATCGCTGTAATGATAACCGGAACAAGCGTCCCAATTCCCTTTCCGGGTGTCCGGGCTTAGTTGGACCGCTCCGTAAGGAGCCGTGGCCCCGGGATACGTGTGTCCGTGAAATCCCGTGCCGATAAACGGATCCACGGAATCGATGGGGGATTGTGGAGCTTGGCTACAGGCCGTGAATAAGGCTATTATTCCTGTACACAAGCAAGAAGAAAGCGTTTGAATTAATCTCATGGTATATTTTTTGTTTAATATATAGTATACAATAGGCAAAGGTAAGCTACCTATTTGAGATATGCGTTTTTACCCGGTAGAAAATAACATGGGCTGTTTCATTTTCTGAGACAGCCCGTAATGAATCTTATTCGTACCTTGATCGGTTTAAAGGAGTCGGTTAATATCCCTCGTTCTGCTTCAATTGACCATTCGATTTAGTAATCTCTTCACTTGGATACGGGAATACCATCATATGCGCTTGATAGGCGTTTTTGTTGGTGTAATCTTCGTAACCAATAATCGTGAATGCGGATTCCGGATTCGCCCGGTCTTCATATCTGCGGATACGTGGATGTGCGTTCAACTCTTTATCGGCCAATGTCTTTATGTCGGTATTGGAAGAACGGTTCCAACGCTTTAAGTCGAATAGATGATCTGTAAACTCAAAAGCCAATTCACAACGGCGTTCGTGATATAGATCCTTCATCGTGGCGGTGCCGGCAAGCGGTGTCAAGTTGGAGCGTAGGCGGATACGGTTGATGTCTGCGGTTGCTTTATCGGCTTGACCTGTCATTAAATATGCCTCGGCACGGAACAATAACATTTCTGCGAAACGGATGATCGGGAAATTGACACGGACCGTAGGCCAGTCTCCGTTAGCACTCACGGCTCCTTCACCTACAGGGTCTGAGTATTTGAACGCGTCCATGTATTTATTGATCATGAAACCAGCTTCAAGGTCGGAGGTAGACCAGAACTTGCGTGTCTCGCCGAAGAACGGGAACTCTTGGTTGTATTCCAAGATTGAGCGTACTAAACGGTCATTACCTTTACCATCTTTCGCCATTTCTTCGTAGATGTCGTAAGAGGGCTTCATCTGCCCCCAACCATTATATTTGCCCCATCCTTTGTTCTCAAGGATAATGCCCGGGAATTCGGTACCGCCCGGTAGTGCGCCGCCGATACTCGGAATAGTCCAGAGATATTCGGCGTTCCAATAATCTTTCAAGTCAGACGAGAATAGTTCCGCGAATGTAGGAGCTAGATCTCGATTGTAGTTGTTCTCCAATTGATTGACCATCTCGATGACGTTGTTCCATTGGGTAGCATCCCAAGTAGCCCAGTAAGCATAAGTTTTCGCTTTGAACGCCACGGCAGCAGCCTGATGTGCCCGGCCCCGGTTGTCGGCGTCATAGGATTCGAAGTTTGGAAGGTAGGCGATTGCCTTGTCCATATCTTCGATGATCAGTTTATAATTGTCCATAACGGTAGCTTGCTGAGGCGGTATGGAGTTGTCGTAATCGTCGGGGAAGTCCTCGTAACGTACGAAAGGCACTCCTTGTTTATCCGTACCGTACCGATAAGCGATCAGATAATGTGCCCAGCCGCGACTGAAGTAAGCTTCGCCCAAGCTGCGTTTCTCGACGGCGGTCAGCGTCGTTCCCTTTTCTTTCTTCACTAATTCTTGGATGATCCAATTCGCACGGGACATAGTAGAATACATACGGCTGAATACATCTCTTAGAGGAGATTCATCACCGGTATAGGCTAAGGTCGCCAAAGAGTTATAACCGCGTGTACGTCCCCAAACAATGTCGCATGCGGCTCCCTGTTCCCAGAATAACTCACGGCCGTAACAACCCTCTTGATGGAATCTTTCATATAATCCGTCAATGGCATCAATGGCCTGTTGATCATTCAAGAAATAGGAGGTTGTAGTTGCGTTTCCTTCCGGCTGAACGTCGAGGAAGTCGCTACAAGAACTACAAACCAATGCGGATAATGCTAATACTGTAATATATCTTTTCATTTTGATCCTTTGTTAATATGAATATCTTTTAAAACACCCGATTAGTATGTCAATTTGACTCCGACAGAGAATATGCGTGAAACCGGATACTTCAAGGCATCCCAACCGCCGGTTTCCGGGTCCATTCCTGAATAGTTCGTGATCGTGAAGAGGTTCTCACCGCTAAGGTAAACCGACATCATGCTGTTGCGTTCTTGCAGGTGAGCGCATTTCCGGATAACATCACTCAAGTCATAGGATACGGTGAAGTTCTTCAAACGTAAGTAAGAAGCATTCTCCAGATACCAATCAGACGGTGTGCTAAAGTTGCTATTCGGGTCGTTTTTCGATAAGCGTGGAATATTCGACCCTGTATTCGACGGACTCCAAGCGTTCATGATCTCTTTTGAGCGGTTGAAGTTTCCTTCTACATCGCTTAAGGCCATATATTTACCTACATATAAAGCTTGTGCTCCACCTACGCCTTGGAACATAGCGCTTACGGAAAGCTTCTTCCAAGTGAATCCTCCGGAGAATGAGAATGTAGTTTTAGGTGTAGCGCTACCGCAGTATTGACGGTCTTCATCATTGATGACTCCATCACCATTGGCATCGACGAATTTCAAATCGCCGGCTACAGCGTCCGGTTGGATTCGTTTTCCGTCTTTATGGTTCTGGTAACGTCCGCCGGACAAGGTCGTATCGAATTTGTCGAGCGACAGGTTCAGCATAATCTTGCGGTATAAATCCTTCGGCATGGAAGCATCGAAAACAATCCTCAGGGGCTGACCGTTCTTACGGCTTTTCACCGCACGCTGCACCCGCTGCAATGTCCACGAATATACGTCGCTTTTTTCGCTTTCGTCTTCACTTTTTCCTCTTCTTTGGGCTTATCTTTCTTACCTTTAAAAACGATTCCACCCATGATTGCTTCTTCTATACTCATATAATCATTTATTAGTATCCAACATTTCCGACGGCAAAGATAACCCTTTTCTGCGGATTTATTTATCTTTGCAGAGTTAACAATCGTAACCACCAATGGCAACAACAATTCTTTCTGCAGAAAAGGACCCGATGGGAGCCGCTATTTCTGACTATTTCAACCATCATAGAGCTGATCGTTTGCGGGTATTTTCTTCTCAATTCGAAGAAGATGAAATTCCCGTCAAAGAACTGTTTCGTAGTATACAGTCTATGCCTATACTAGAGCGTACCGCCCTGCAAATGGCTACTGGACGGATTTTGGATGTAGGTGCCGGAAGTGGTTGCCATG
>ENA-UEQR01000881-UEQR01000881.1-human-gut-metagenome-genome-assembly--contig:-NODE-881-length-17839-cov-12.384867_pt1 | contig 17839 bp, 10 predicted proteins | sample MGYA00242944_ERZ507941 | MGnify/ENA primary metagenome ERZ507941 (study PRJEB26167, sample SAMN06115398) | human gut metagenome | host: Homo sapiens | place: China:Chongqing | collected 2016-06-23...
GTGTCCTTATAGGCCAGAATATCGCGGGTGATCTCAATTAAGTACGAATCCAGCTCGGTTTTATTCCACGCGGCGAAGACCTCGTGCATTTCATCATCGTTCATGCCGAGCAGATCACGCATAAGCTGATACGCTTCGCAGATGAGCTGCATATCGCCGTACTCAATGCCGTTATGCACCATCTTGACGAAATGCCCTGCGCCGTTTTCGCCGACCCAGTCACAGCATGGCGCGCCATCCTCGACCTTGGCACAGATGGCTTGGAAAATCGGCTTGACGGACTCCCACGCGGCGGGAGAGCCGCCCGGCATCATGCTGGGGCCTTTCAGCGCGCCCTCCTCGCCGCCGGACACTCCGGTGCCGATATAGAGCTTACCACAGCTTTCTACGTATTTTGTTCTGCGAATCGTATCCGGGAAATGCGAGTTGCCGCCATCGATTAAAATATCGCCGTCTTCGAGAAGCGGCAGAAGCTGCTCGATCATGTCGTCCACGGCCTGACCGGCTTTTACCATCATAAACACCTTGCGCGGCTTTTCCAGATTGTCAACCAGTTCCTTGAGACTGTGGCAGCCGATGATGTTTTTCCCGGCGGCTCTGCCGTTTACGAATTTGTCCACTTTTTCCGTCGTGCGGTTGAACACGGCCACGGTGAAGCCCTTCGACTCCATGTTCACGACCAGGTTTTCACCCATAACGGCAAGGCCGATGAGACCAATATCTGCTTTCTTCAAAATCATACCTCCTATTATTCAAACCAAATCGAAGCCCAGCGCAAGCGGGTTCGATTTGGAAAGGAAAAATAATGCTGGCGGTCGATGCGGCCGACCTTGGGCGGCCACATGACCTCACAGCGTTGTTTTGACGTCATCGCTGCACGCGGGCGTTGCCCTTGTAGATGTCCCAGACCTGCTTTTCATCCGCAGGCTCGGCGTAGTCGTTCAGGCTCGACGCAGCCATTACGCCGGTCGCCCAGCCGAATTGCAGGCACTTTTCCGGCTCCCAGCCGTTCAGCACACCGTACAGGAGGCCACCGGAGAAGCCGTCACCGCCGCCGATGCGGTCGAGCACCTGAATCTCGCGCGGCTCCTCGACATGCCACTTGCCGTCCGCCAGCAAAATCGCGCCCCAGAGGTGCTCGTTGGCAGAGATGACCTGCCGCAGCGTCGTGGCAAACATCCTCGCGTTCGGATACTTTTCCTGTATCTGTGAGATCATGGCCTTGAAGGACTTAATTTTGGAAGCAAGATCTTTACCGCCCGCTTCGGGGCCTTTGAAGCCAAGGCAGAGTTGGAAATCTTCTTCGTTGCCGATGAGCACGTCGGCCAGCGACGCGATCTCGCCGAATGCCTCGGAAAGCGCATCCTCGCGGCCTTTCCAGAACGTCGCGCGGTAATTGAGATCGAACGAAACGAGCGTGCCGTACTGCTTCGCGGCCTTTGCCAGCGCAAGGCAGCACTGCGTCGTCTCATGGCTCATGGCGGCAATTAAGCCGGACAGATGCAGAATGCCGACACCCTCCTGCCCGAAGATACGCTCGATATCAAAATCTTCGATGGAAAGCGTTCTGCCGACCTCGCCGGCGCGGTCGTTCCAGACGCGCGGCGCGCGGAGTCCGAAGCCGGAGTCCGCGATGTTGAACTGATGGCGATAGCCCCACGGCCCGCCCTGCTCCACGTCCAGCCCCTCAAAGCGGATGTTCCGCGCGCGAAGCTGGCGCTTGATGAAGTCCGCGACGGGGCTGCCCTTGACGAATTTCGTAAGTGCAAGGCACTCCCGCCCAAGGCTAGACGCAACGTTCAGCACGTTCGACTCTGCGCTCGTCGCCTGCATATAAAACAGGTTGCTGTTCTGTACCGCCATCCGCTCCGGCGGCGTGATGCGCACGCCCATGCTCGTCGGGCACGCAATGGCATATTGATAGGTTTTCTTCATAGAGTCCTTTCTTTGATTCGGTTGAACCATCAAAGGCCGGGTGCACGCACCCGGCCTTTGTGTATGTTGGGTGTTCGGACTTATTTAGCGTCCGGTTTGCTGATCGTGGCTTTCGATTTAACTGCGATAATACCGAAATAGAATTCCTCGCCCACAAAATCACTGTTTGTGAGTTCTTTCTCAAAATAGGTCTTGTCATTGATTTTCAGAAGTACCTTGACGGTGCTCTCATTCACATCAATGATGCCAAATTCGATATTGTATGACTGTCCATCGTTCAGACTTGGTACTTCGGACGTTACAAAAACCGCCTGTTTATCCTTGCCGATGCAGCGCAGAACGGCACTGTCTTTGTTGAAATCCACATAAATGCCTCCGGCACCCCAATACACATTGTCCGGGCCGGAACCAAGCGTGAATCCGTCATAACCATCGTCGGCATAGCGCGTCCGCGTATATTTGAAGCGGAAAATCGTGTTTTTGTAGGTCTTTCCGTTGTAGCCGCCGACAGAGTAGGTAGAACTCAGGTCACCGTCTGCTGTGACACTGCCGTTCTCAAATGTAAGTGCTTTATTCCAGCCAGTTGTCCAGTTATCCTTATCCGCCAGCAGTTCCGTCACATCGACCACGTCGTATGTGGGTTCGGGTTCAGGATCGGGGACGACGACCTTGCCGGTCTTTTCAATGGTCACAGACGCGGTGTTGACGCTGCCGAAGCAGAAGTAGCCCGCAGTATTCGCCAGCTTGGAGTCGGTGTAGACCTCATTGAACCATTCCGCGCCGTCTACCTTGACGATAACGCGAAGCTGGTTTGCCGCGATCTGGCAGACGCTGAGCGAAATGTCATATGTCTTGCCATTGTCCAGCGTCAGACCGCTTGTTGTCTTTGCAATCAATCCCGCATCGCCGCGCGCATAAAGCGTAGCTTTTCCATTTTCAAAGGCAATCATCACGCCGCCGCTGTTCCATGGAAGATTTGTGACACTGTTTTCAAAGCTCCAAATGATTGCGCCGTAGTCGTTGCCCTCGCCCGTCGTTTGGGTGTATTTGAGTTGGAATTCCGTGTTGCGGTATTTTTCCTTCTTGTATCCGGCCAGCGCATAGGCCGTCTCGGTCGTACCGGCAATGGAGACCGTACCGTCGCCGAACGTCGGAGCAGTCTTAAACCCGGCCCACGAGAAGTCCGTCCAGTTTGCCGTGTCTGCGATCAGCGTGTCCAGCGGAAGCTCCGTTGTCTTGTTATAGTGCTTGTCGTTGCCGGACAGGTCGTTCAGCGTGACCTGCACACCGCCGGGGCAGGCAATCGCGCCGAAATATCCGCCTGCACCGCGGAGCGTTGCGTCGGTGATTGTCTCGTCAAACAGCGTCTTGCCGTCCACGGTCACGAAAATGCGCACATCGGTGGAGTTCACGGTCACAATGCCGAAGCTCACGTCATAGATCATGTCGGAGCGGAAAATTTCGCCGGAGGCAATTACACTTTCATAGTTCTTGTCGCCGCGAATCTGAAGCTCCACCTGCTTTTCCTTGATAACGACCAGAACGCCCTTGTCTGCCCACGGCATTGCGACCGGATCGTTCAGATTGAAGTAGAAGCCGCCCCAGGTGTCAGCACCCTCCGGGATCACCTGCTTGTACTTGAAGTTGAACACCTTGCCGGAGAACTTCTCGTCGGCGAAAGCGGCCAGCTCATAGCTTGCTTCGCTGCTCGTGATGGAAAGACTCCCGTCCTTGAATTCCGGAGCATTTCCCGTGTAGGTCTTCCAGCTGTCTTCGCTGCGGACGAGCGTCGAGACGTTGATCTTGTTGCCGAGGCTTCCGAGTTCTGCACGGACGCCTGCATCGCTGGCCGACGCACCAAAATAGCCGGACAGGCTGTGCAGCTTCGTGCTCGTGATCGTCTCGTCGAACAGCGTCACGTCATCTGCCGTCATGACGATGCGTACATCCGTCGAATTCACGTCATACATACCGAACGTCATCCGATGGGTCTTGCTGCTGTCGAGCAGATTCTCTGTGTTCGTCAGGAATTTTGTGCGGGTGCCGTCCTCATAGACCTGAAGCTCGATCACATCCGACTTGATGCAGGCAAGGATGCCCGTTCCGGTCCACGGATACACCTCCGCGCCGCCAGCGTTGAAGTACAGGCCGCCCCACTCGCCCGCAGCAGCCGCATCCTCGGAGAAGGTCAGCCGGTACTTGAAGTGCAGCACGCGGTTGGTGAACTTCTCACCCGCGTAGCCGGTATACGATTTGCCGTTGAGGAGCATCTTGCTGGCAATGAACTTCGGTGCGAACGTATTGGTGATCGTCTTCCAGTTGGTCTCGTCGTCGATCAGGCTGTCAATCGTGAGCTTCGTGCCCACACTGCCCAGCGTCACGTCCATGCCGTTCGGAGCCGCAACAACGCCGAAGCGTCCCTTTGCGGAATGCAGATACTCGTTTTCAGCCTCATAGCTGAGGAGCTCTTTGCCGTCAACGGTCAGCACCGCACGCACGTCTGTGCTGTTGACATCGTACAGGCCGAACTCGACACGGTAGGTCTTGCCGCTTTCAAACGCGAACTTGCTGACCTTCATGACGAGCGGGTTGGCGCCGTCATAGATCTGAAGCTCTGTCTGATCTGCTTTGGCGACAACAAGAATGCACTTCTGGCTGTACGGCAGGTCAGCGGCATCACCCATGTTGAAGTAGAAGCCGCCCCAGCTGTCGTTTCCTTCTGGAAGTGTCTGCTGATAATCAAAGAGGAAGGTCTTGTTCGTATACGTTCTGCCGGTATAGCACGACGTCTGATAGGCGGACGTCGCGTTCAGCGTGAGCTTGCCGCCGACAAAGGTGGGCTTGCCTTCCTTGTTGCCGGAATACGGCGTCCAGTTTTCCGTATCCTCGATCAATGCGTCGATCTCGATCACATCGGTCGCGGTACCGGCGTTCTGGTTGTTGCAGAAGCGGGTGTACGCCTTCTGGAACGCAGCCACGCCGAGATCAAAGTCATACTGGCTGATAGGGTCCTTTGCCAATACGGCCTCCGCGTCGGCAATGGCCGCCGTGATGAGGTCAATTTCCTTCTGTGTCCACTGGCCGGGTTCGTCGCCGATCTGTGCGGCTTCGACCTTAGCTTTGGCCTCGTCTACCAGCGCGCGGAATTCCGTCTTATCCACGCCGTTGGGGTTGAATGCCACCTGAACAGGCGCCGACCAGACAGGTTCGCCCTGTGCGCCGCGGCTGTCCACCGGCGTGACCTTGCAGCGGATCCACTTGCCCTCGCAGATGGGCGTTACGGTGAATTCCGTGCTGCTCATGTTGTCGCTGACCTTTTTCCAGTTCAGATAGAACGACTCGTTCTGGTTTTCGGAGATATAGAAGTTTACGACGGTCGCGCCCTCGCTGTCGCCGTCCGCGTCAGAGAAGGTGTAGACCGCGTTCAGTGTCTTGCCGACCGCTGCCGTGCCGGAAACGGACACGCCGGACGCCGCCGGCTTCTGGTTGCCGGGGAAGCTCTTCACGCCGATCTTGCTCTGGTCGATCTGCTCAAAGCCGGGCAGCCGCGCCAGAACGGATGCATTCAGCGCGTAATTGCCGTTTGCATAGTCGGCAAACAGCTGGCGGTTGTCGCCCTCGCCCTTCAGGATCACCAGATTGTTGTCGAGGCCGGTGATCTTGCTTTCCTGATTGTCATTTGTCTTGACCCACGGATAGGCGCTCGTCTCGCTGCCGCGCGGCGCAGCGTCGGTGTAGATGATAACATTGTTCTTGAAGATATTCGGGATATAGACGTCCGTCTCGCCGTCTCTCAGCGCCGCCATCCACGGCCAGCGGGACGTGTACAGTTCGTTGTTCCAGACCTGACGCAGGGAGGGCGCGATGCCGAAGCCGCTGTCATTCGTCATGCCGACTGCAAAATTGCCGGCAATATATACATTGAACGCACAGCGAGTATCGATGAACAGATTGTTCGTGATGACCGTATCGTGGCCGCAGTTGATCTTGACAGCCTCCAAATATTCGCCCGAGGCGCCCGGGCCGAAGATGTTGCCGGTGACTGCTGCGCCGCTCAGACCGTCGTCCAGATAGACCGCGTTGGCGGAGAAGCTGGGGAAAGAGCTATCATTGTTGGCAATGTTGTAGAAATGGTTGTTCCGGATGACCACGCCCTGGCAGCGCGCGTCGCGGCCGCCGTAGACCGCGCCCATGTCCTTGCCGTTCAGAACGACATCATGGAACGAGTTGTTTTCAATCACGCAGTCCAGCGAGGTCGGCCCGCCGCCGACGATTGCGAAGTTCAGCGCCATATCCGTAATGTTGTAGACTTCGTTGTTGGAGAACGTGTTCTTCACACCGCGGAATTTCACGCCGCCCTCGTTCATCGTCCGGTACTGGTTCGTATCGTGGATACGGCAGTTCGTAATGAAATCGTAGCCCGGCTCCATGGTCTGATAGTCACCGCCATTCAGATAGATGGCCGAGATGGAGGTGTAAGCAACCTCGGAATTTTTCAGGCCGGAATAGGTCGCATTGTCAATGCTGACGGCTCTGCCTTCAAAGCTTGTTAGCGTGCAATTCTCGATCACGCAATGATCGACGTTGTTCATGACGATGCCGTCCTTTTTGGAGGACGTAACTGTCAGTCCCTCGAGGTTGAGATACGAAGCGCCGTTGACCGAAATCAGGTCAAAATTGCTGCTTGTCATGCGGAGCGTCGAAGCTGCCGTTGCATTTGCGAACGGATAGATGTAGAGTCTGCCGCTCATCTGGTCATAATACCATTCGCCCGGCTCGTCCAGCGACTCGTAGGCGTTGTAGATCTGCACAGGCTTCTGACCGGCGGCGCTGCCGTAATAGGCAGTGTCCGTTGCCGTCACGATGCCGGTTTCCCGGTTGAGCGTACCGTGGAAGTAGCCCTGCGCCCAGCCGTAGCGGATGTAGCTGGAATAGAGCCAGTCGGATTCCTGATAGCTCCAGCCCAAAACCCTCTCATCCGTCAGCTTGAATTCGGGATAGCTGGTGCTGGAATTGGGATTGACCGTCTCGACGTGCATCCAATCCTCGGTCGAGTTGGAGTTCGGGTAGCGCGTCAGGCGCATGTGCTGTCCGTCCAGCGAGAAAAGAGGCGCTTCCAGACAGAGGTTCAGAGCTGACAGACTAAAGCTGATTTCGCCCAGTCCAAGATCTCTGGCATCGGCCACCATGACATGTTCCTGCGCGTCCGGTGAAAGCTTTTCCTTCATTTCACCGGAAACCGGCTCAAAGGCAGACAAAGAGGCTCCGGCGCTGCCGGTAATGATGACCGTCTCGCCTGGATAGGCGCGCCACGTCACGGGCAGTTCTTCCGTACCGCCGTCTTCCGCAGTCAGCTCGAACGTCTTGTCCAGCACATAGGTGCCGCCGCGCAGATAGACCGTTGTGGGCAGCTCCGTCGAGCGGTTCTCGCGCAGATAGTCGCGTACAGCCTCCAACGAGCCAAACGGCGCGTCCTTGCTGCCGTCGCCGTCACTGCCGCCGCTCGGAGACACATAGACCGGCTGTTCCGTGGGTCCCGGATCGGGATCGGGGTCAGGATCGGGCTTCGGATCGGGGTCCGGCTTCGGGTCGGGATCGGGTTTCGGGTCGGGATCAGGTCTCAGAATGGGAAGAATCGCGCCGATATTGGAGCTATCCTCTCCCAGCGCTTCTCGGTAAGCCTTTTCCGTAAACACGCCCTTCTCGATCAGCGTCTGTGCCAGCGTCTTGCCGCCGGATTTGAATTTCGTCTCCAGCAGCGCCCAGATCACGTCAACGGCGTTGCCGCGCGTATACTCGCCGCTGTTTGCGGGCACGACCGGCAGGCCGAGCTTTTCCGCCAGCTCTGCCGACTTGTTCCATGTAAAGTCCGTGTCGTCCTCATATTGCAGCAGACGCAGAACCATCGTCAGGAACTGTGCTTCCGTCACGAGCTTGCCGTAGCCAAAGAGCGTTTCGCTGACGCCCTTGACAAGCGCGTTCTGGTAGCCATAGCCGACATAGGGGCTGGCCCAGGCCAGAACGTCCGTAAACGGATGCGCCGGGTTCTTTTCCTTCGCTTCCGCTTCCGCGCCGAGCAGGCGGACGATCAAGGTGATCGCCTGTTCGCGCGTCAGCGTCTTTTCCAGCTCGAAGCCCTTGTTTGTGCCCTGAAACAGGCCAAGGGTCTTCAGCGCTTCGGCCTTCTGCAGCGTCGTGCAGCTATGGCTGCTTCCGGCGGCCAGCGCCGGAACACAGCTCAGGAGCATCGAAAGCAGCAGCAGGACTGCAACGCAGGATTTATAAATTCGTTTCATAAATCAGTCTCCATTCCAAAAATAGTGCGCCGGGCATCAGCCGGAGAACGGCAGATATCCGGCGCTTTTGCGGGAGGTTCTTTATTCCAGTGGGATGATCGTCTCAACGTCTCCGTTCAGGCGGGAACGCTCGGCCGCGAAGACCAGACGGGTGTTTTCGCAGGAAATGCCGATCTCGCTGACCTCGTCTGCGGTTTTTGCGCCAGTCATGTAATCATAGAGCGCGTTCACGATGCCGGGATCGCCGCCGCCGTGACCGCCGACAAGCGTACCGTCGACGCGGCCATTGGTGTGGATGGTCTCCCACCAGCGGCCCTCAAAGTGGAAAATGCGAATTTCGTCGCCCTCAAAGTCGAGGAACATCTCGCCCTTCGTGCCCATGATGTTGGACTTTCTGCCGTTGTAGTTAAAGCAGCTCATGGTGAACGAGGCTGTGGATTTGTCGTCAAACTCCATGTTCACGACCTGATGGTCGACCACGTCATTATCGCACTTGAAGACACATTTGCCATACTGCGTATGACGAAGCGTAAATTCCACATCCGCGTCGGTGGGGTCGACCTTGCCGGTGGACGTCGTGCGGAACCACATGTTGTTCTTGTCGTCCAGATACAGCTTGACGGCGTTATACGGGCAGGTCTCCGCGTGCGGACAGCCGTCGATGCAGCGTTCCGGCGCGTCTGCCGGCGCGTTTTCACGCCGGAAGTATTGGAGCGAACCGAACGACTGGATCTTCGTGCATTTCTTCTTCATCAACCATTGCAGCAGGTCGATGTCGTGGCAGGACTTGGCCAGCAGCATGAAATTGCTTTTGGCCGTGTTGCCCCAGTTGCCGCGGACAAAGCTGTGGCTCTGATGGATATTACCGAGTCCTTCCGTATGGACGATCGTCACGATATCACCCAGCACGCCCTCGTCGATGAGCTGCTTGACGCGCGAATAGAACGGCGTATAGCGCAGCACATGGCAGACCATGAACTTCCGGTTATACCTGCGCGCCTGATTGAGCAGATCGACGCATTCATCCTCCGTGCGGGCCAACGGCTTTTCCAGCAGCACATCATAACCGTCCGCCAGTGCCTTCATGGCCGGTTCATAATGCATACTGTCTTGTGTCGCAATGACCGCAAGATCGGCAAGCCTTGGCTGCGCCAGCAGCTCCTGCCAGGTATGGAAAACGTGATTGTCCGGCAGACCATGCTTATTCTGAATGTTTCTGCGATGGTTCTCGTTCGGATCAGCAACGGCAACAACGCGAAATTTTTCCGGCAGCGTCTTCATGATATCGGTGTAAATTTCGCCGCGGTTGCCTGCGCCAATCAGCGCAACGGTAAAGACTTTCATTGAGCTCTCTCTTTCGCTTTCTTCTTTTCTTCTGCTTTCCCACGCGGAAGGATCGGGATAATCTATACCGTACATCCGGCCAACCAGCGTATAGCGCTGCATCGGATACCGGTTCTCCTCCAGATGTACCAGCCGGTCGGCCTCCGACGGATTGACCGAGTAGACGGCCGCGCCATAGGGCGCATCGCCGAAGGTATTCCGGCTGACGGTGAAATGCTCATTGCCGGTCGCGTGGGAAATACGCCACAAAAACACATGGTGTCCCATCGGCTGCGGCCAGATCTCCGACCGGCGCGGCATCGTCTCGCCAAGCCTGGAGAAGCCCTCGCCGGCGTCCTCGCAGACGTTGTCTGTGAACTCCGCATATGTCGGCAGAAGATCGCGCTGCTCATAGGCAGCCATACCGCAGCGGCGGAAGGTGTTGCTTCGGATCAGGAAATGGTACGCGGGCTTGCAGTCCGCGCCGCCCTGATGCGTCACGGCGGAATCGTAGATATCGTCGAACACGCAGTGCTCGACCTCAACGTTTTCCGCCACATTCCAGCACTCAAAGGCGTTGCCGAAGCGGATCTTCTGGTCTTTATCCCAGACGGCGCCGCCGATTTTGGCAAACCGGCAGTTTTCAATGCGCAGATTCCGGCCGCCCTCTTCGCCTGCGATCCCGTGCAGGCCGTTGTTGCGGAATTCCAGATCGGAAATGACCATGTCGTGTCCGCAGTGCGCCAGCCAGCGGTACTGCGAGGTCGCGCATTCGATGCTTCCGTAGAAGGCCGCGGGATTTTCCTGCGAATAGACCAGCAGCGTATGATCCTCCGCAAGCGGGAGATGCTGAATGGAATATCCAAGGCAGGAATCAAACCAGTCGCCCTGCTCGCAAAGCTCCTCGCGTGTCCAGCGCAGCGCGCCGCACGTTCCGTCGCCGTAGATCAGGTTGGCCGTCTCACCGGAAAGCATGCCGGTAAACCGCCAGATGCTTCCGCCGACGTTTTCCCATTGTGCCGGGTCGGAAAGGCTTTGGGAGCCGCAGAACACGGCGGTTCACCCTCGCCATACGCGCCGTAATGGATGGGATGCTCCCAGCGGCCGGACGGATTTTGCAGCGGCCCGCGGAACACGCTGCCGCGCCGGAACAGAACGGTATCGTCTGGCTGAAGCAGCTCCGGGTGCTGCGTCCGGAACGGCGTTTCGGGACGCAAGCCGTCATTTTCGTCGCAGCCGTTCTGAAAATCAATAAAATATGTCGTCATTTTTACACTATTTTTTCAATAATCAGGAAAAAACTTATAGGAAAAGCGGAAGAGACGGAATGCCTCTTCCGCTTTTGGTTAGATGCTTACCAGGAAGTGATATTGTTGGCCTCAATGTAGGCGTTGATCTGGTTCTGGAACTCGGTGACAAGCTCTTCGATGCCTGCGTCCTTACGGGCAGCCATATAGTTGTTATAGAGTTCTTCCCAGTTGTCGCCTGCAACGCCGTTGTCAATCTGCGGGCCGTACTCGTAGTAGACGTTCAGGATGCTCGCGCAGATACCCTCGACATTTGTTCTGTCGAACGTGAAGTTCAGGAACGGGTTGACGCGGGCAGTCTCCTCCAGCGCTTCCAGATCCGCATAGTAGTTGGGATCGGTGCCGTTGTTGATAAGCGCGTTCTTGCAGGAGCCGATGATCCATCTCTGGATGCCGTAGCTGTCGTCCGCCGTGGGGCTGGCGCCGACATAGCTGGTGGTGATGGTGCCGTCGGCGTTTTTGGTGTAGTCCTCGCCCTCGATGCCGTAGATCAGCGTGTTGTACAGGTCGGGCTGGGAGTAGATCGCGTTGAGGACCATCATGGCGCGCTCGGGCTCATCCGCGCAGTACGGGATGGCGTAGGAGGTATCGCCGCCGAGAATGAGGTAGGCGTTCTCTTCGATGGGCAGGTAGGTCATGTCCATACCGGCGTCTGCAATCGCTGCTTCCTGATCGGCCTCGGTCAGATACGGATCGCAGCTGAAGACATAGGTGGTGTCGGTGATCTCACCGTTCTTCGGGGTCGTCAGCGTGGAGGTGTCAACAGACATGATATCGGAGCGGATGTAGCCTTCCTTGTACCAGTCGGCCATCGTCTTGGCGTACAGCTTGTAGTGTTCGCCTGCAACGCCGTCCTTTACGGTGAAGGTGCCGTCGCAATAGGTGATGCCGATCTCAGCACCACCAACGCCGAGGAAGGAATACATGCCGTTGTACATGGACCAGCCAAATGCACGGCCGGTGTTGATGCCAGCGCCGAGCTTGCCGGCTTCCTTCGCAGCAGCCAGATATTTGGTCGCCTGATCCAGAACAGCCTGGAAGTCTTCAATGCCGGAGTAGTTGTTGCGCCACTTGTTGAGAGCAGCCTCGGTATCCTCGATCCAGGTGTCGCCTGCGAGCTCTGCGATCTCAGTCACGACGAGCCAGCCGCGGCGCTCGCCGCACAGGCCCTGCCAGCTGGGGAGGTAGTACAGCTTGCCGTCAGCCGCATTGCGATGGATTTCAACGACATTTTCGCCGAGGATATCAACAATGCCCTGGCCGTACTCTGCGAGCAGATCGTCGAGCGGCCTCAGGTTGCCGTCGGCAATGTTCTGCGGCTTGTTGATCAGCCAGCCGGTCCATGCGAGGTCAACGCCTTCGCCGGAAGCCAGAACCTGGGAGAACTTCTCGCTGTACTCTTCAAACGGAACGTCAATGAACTCAACGGTGGTGTTGGGAACGTACTGCTGGAGCTGCTCATTGAAAGCGGCCCAGACCTTGTCGGAGTTGGCCTGCTTGCCGGCGCCGGTGATCATGAGCTGAATGGTCTTCTGCTCAAGCGCGGGCTCGGCAGTCTCTTCGGGAGCTTCAGGGGTTTCGGTGTTGTCGGTGGTTTCCGCCGGCTCAGTCGCGGCGGGGGTTTCGTCCGCAGCGGGAGTCTCAGCAGTCTTGCTGCAGCCCGCCAGAACGATGCTCAGAACCATGATCATGGCAAGGAGCAGGCAAATGGTTCTCTTTTTCATGATATCCTCCTTAGATTTTAGGTGATATGGGGTGTCGTTTTCTCTTGTAAACGCCTCAAAACGCGGTACCATTCGTTTTCAGGCATACAATTCATAAAACAGGCTGTTCTCTCAGCCCTTGACTGCGCCGATCGTCAGACCCTGCGCAAAATACTTCTGGAAGAACGGGAACACAACCAGCATGGGGCCTGCGGCGATGACGCACATGGCGAATTTCAGCGATTCGCTCGGCAGCATACTCGTGTCCAGCGAAACGCTGCCGGACATCATGGGATTATTTGCAAGATTCTTCATGAATTCCGCCTGATCCATCATGCGCTGGAGCAGGTATTGCAGCGTATAGAGGCTTTCGTTGCGGATGTAGATCATGGACGTGGTATAGTCGTTCCAGCGGGCGACCAGCGCCATAAAGCCAAGGGACGCAAAAACGGGCGTGGACAGCGGCAAAACGACCGAAAAGAAGATGCGCAGCTCACTCGCGCCGTCCAGATACGCCGCCTCAAACAGCGTCTCGGGCAGGCCCTTGAAGAACGTCCGGAATACCATGGTGTTCCACGCGCCGCCGGTGATGCCGGGCAGAATGTAGATCCAGATGGAATCCGCCAGCTTATAATACTTGGCGAAGATAATGTAGTTCGGAATCATACCGGCGCCGAAGAGCATGGTAAAGAAGATAAAGACCGTGATGGGCCTGCGGAAGCGGAAGTTGCTTCTGGAAAGCGGATAGGCTGCCAGTGCTGCGACGAGGCTGCTGAGAACCGTGCCGACCACAGCCTGAAAAATGGTCACGCCGTAGGCGCGCAGCACGCGTGTTCCGCTGGAAAATGCCGACTTGTACGCGTCGAGCGTAAAATCACGCGGCAGCAGGGAAAAGCCGCCGGAGGTCAGGGCCTGTTCGCTGGTGAATGACGCTGAAATGACGACGATCAGTGGAAGCACGAAGCAGGCGCACATCAGGAAGAAGAAAATATACACAAAGCGCTTGAACGCCCTGTCGCGGCTGTGCTTGATTTTCGGATTCATAAGATTCTCCCTTCCGCTTAAAACATCGAGTTGTCCGGGGAGATCTTCTTGACGATCCAGTTGGACAGCAGAACAAGGAACATACCCACAACGGACTGAATGAGGCCCGTCGTTGCGCCGATCGCATAGCTGGATTCCTGCAGGGAACGATAGACATAGGTGTTCAGGATATCGGTCGTTGCGTACAGCGTCGAGGTATTTCTCGGGATAACATAGAAAAGGTCGAAGTTGCCGCTGATGAGCGTGCCCGCATTCATGATGGTGAAGATGCAGATCAGCGGGACAAGGTGCGGCAGGGAAATATGGAGCATCTTCTGGAAGCGGCTTGCGCCGTCGATCTCTGCCGCTTCGTAGAGCGAGGTATCAATGCCCATCAGGGCTGCGAAATACATCATGGAGCCCATGCCGATGCCCTTCCAGATGTTCACGACGGTCAGGATGAACGGCCAGTATTTTGAATTCATGTACACATCGACCGGGTCGCCGCCGAAGAACTGGATGATCTGGTTCATAAGACCGGTTCTCGGGCTGAGGATGGCGTAGACGATGTAGCCGACGATAACCATGGACATGAAGTTCGGGAAGGTGATGATGGTCTGATACGTTTTCAGCCGGCGCCTGCTTGTGATCTCAAACAGCAGAAGCGCGATGATCACGTTCGTGACCGGACTGAGCACCATGAACAGAAGACCGTAGAGCACCGTGTTGCGCAGCGCACGGTCAAGCGCGACGGACTGGATGATCCACTTGAAGTTTGCAAGGCCGCACCAGTCGCTGCCGAGGATGCCCTTGGAGAATTTATAATTCTTGAACGGAATGATGACTGCGGCTCCCATCGGTATATAGTTGAACAGGATATAAGCGATGATCGCCGGGATGCACAGAAGCAGCAGTTGACGGCTGGCCTTTGCGTCCGCCCGGCCTTTGTGGCCAAGGCGCGGCCCTTCCTTTTTTCTTTCCTTTGTCATGGTTCGCATGGGTGCCTCCGCTTTTGTTTTCTTCATTTTACGGGTTCGGTTTTTGATTTCCAAGGTGCGATTGTGACAAGATGGCTGGCGATTGTGACTGCGTTGATTGTGCATTATTCCTGCATCCAGTTGGTATCTGCGTGTTTATTTTAAGCATTGTCGCCAAAAAATCAGCATTGAATTTGACGATTCGTATTTGCTCTTTTGTTAATATGCACAGAGACGATTGCATGAAATTATGCAAAAGGCACATGCGCTGCCGCATGTGCCTTTCATATCGCTTATAAAAACTTCATGCTGACCAACCATTGACGCAAAAGCTGCCGCCACTGTCCGACGGAGGCATCATCGAGCGCCAGCGCCTTGCCGTGCTGTCCAAACGGGAAGACGTGCAGCTCATACGGCACACCACATTTTTGCAGTGCAGCGGCGTAGAGCATCGAATTGATTGCCGGAACACTTGCATCCTGCGCCGTGTGCCAGAGAAAGGCGGGCGGCGTGTTTTCTGTCACACAGCGCTGCGGAGAAAAGAATTCGATCTGTGCCTCATCCGGCACATCGCCGAGTAGAAAGCGGCGGCTCCAATCGTGTCGGTACTCGCCCATGTCGATCACACTATAGCAAAGGACGGTAAAATCAGGGCAGGCAGATAGATTGTCAAGCTCATCCTGCGGCGGGTAAAAGGCTTCATCATAGTGGACAGACAGTGTCGCTGCCAGATGGCCCCCGGCGGAAAAGCCCATGATGCCAAGGCGCTCGATCCCACGCTCCATGCAGAGCTTTCTTGCCAGCCGCATGGCCCGCTGCGCGTCGGACGGCTGCGCCGGGGCTTTACTCGGCGCAACACGGTATTCCAGCACAAAGGCTGTTATCCCGATGGTATTCAGCCACGCGCCAACGTCATTTCCCTCATAGTCCGCCCGGCCGCAGTAAGCGCCGCCCGGACACACGACAATTGCCGTCTTTGCGGCGTCACAGTCATATGGCGTAAGATACGGTTCAAACGCATCCTCTACGCAGCGGTGCGGCATGGTTTGGTTCCATAGCTTTATCATGGTTGCTTCTCCTTTCGCTGGCTCAAGTTCAGTTTCTGCTGGTATTCGCGCATGGAACAGCCCGCGAACCTCCGGAACACGGAATAAAAGCTTTTTTCGTCTCTATATCCGACCGCCTCCGGAATGGATTTGACATCCCGACCAGCCTCCAGCATTTGAATTGCCGCCTGAACACGGATGTGGGCCAGATAATCCGTAAATTTCTCGTTCATCTCTGTCTGGAATTTCCGGATAAAATGCCGCGGGCTGATGTGGACATACTCAGCTAGCTCCTGCACAGTCAGTTTTTCCGAGAGGTGCGACTGCATATAGACGCAGGCGCGCCCGATGGGATCGCTTTTCAGCGCGTCCTCCTGCGTGATATAGCCCTTTTCGGAAAGCAGCGCCCAGATGGCGTCCGTGTACGCCGCCGTTCCCTGCGCGGAGGTCAGCATGCCCAGCGGCGCAGCCATCATGTTACTTCGGAGTTGCGCGGCCAGTGCCTCATCCCTGCGGCAAATTTCTGCGCGCAGTTCCTCCATCAAAGAGCGCACCAGCAGAGCCTCCATGCGCAGCGGAGCATCGCTCAGCAGCGGCTTGACTTTGGAATACATTTGCCAGTGATCTTCATCGATTTCCGGCTTCAGAGCCAAGAGCAGCTTCAGGAGCTTCGGAATACACTCATCCCAGTTTCGCTGACTGCACAGATACGCTTCTTCACGGCTTTCCGCGTGCAGTTCCTCTGAAACGCGGATCATCGCATCCTGCAGCGCCTCGATGCCGTCAGATTTCAGCAGGTACGCATATGCACCGAAGCGCACAGCCTGCTGCGCTTCGGCAAAGCTCGGGGTATCCGTCACGAAAATCACGCGGACGCGCGGACATTGACTGCGAATGCGCTCTGCAAACTCGAAGCCGGAGGTGTCCGGCAGTTTCGTGTTCGTGATGAGCACCGATGCCGTTTCGCCCTTCTGCATCCACTGCGAGATCCACTTTCCCATGCTCTCGCCGCGTACCATGCCGAATCCCAATCCGTAAAAATCAATCCCGTTAATTACCTCTATGCGGTATCTCAGGCATGAATCTGTAAAAAATGCTTCAAACATAGGCTACCTCACATCCATTCATTGGTGTTGCACCTGCCGGGACGGCAAAAACGCACAAAGCGGCTGTTACTTGTTTCCAAAGGCGTTCACCATTACGCAGCCGGCGGTAATCAGCACAAGACCGATGATTCCAACCGTGGAGAGTTTTTCCTTGTATGCAAAAATCGAAACCAGCGAGGTGACAATCAGTCCAACGCCGCACCAGGTTGCGTATCCGATATTCAGGTTGATCCGATTCAGACTTTTTGCAAAGGTGTAATGGCAGACAATATACGCCGCCGCGCAAATCAGCGACGGGGTCAGCTTTGTAAAGCCCTCCGTCTGCTTCAGATAGCTTGTGGCGATAACCTCCGAGACAATTGCAATGGCAAGAAATGCATATTCCATTTTGCCTCACAGTCCTTTCTGTTCTAATTGCCGGATGAGTGCCGGAACATCGGCGACGGAATCCAAAATGTAATCCGCCGCAGGCGCCAGCTGCTCTCTGGATGAAACGCCGCTTAAAACACCAACGGCGATTGCGCCGCCGTTGTGCGCAAAGTTCATGTCGTTTATCGTGTCGCCCACAACAAGGATATTTTCCGGCGCGATGTGCCACTGCGCCGCGGCGCGCGAAATGATGCGCCCATCCGGCTTTAACGGCATATCCCCTGCCATCTGATCTCCCGCGAAAAAGGAGAACAGCGGCAGAATCTGCAAGCCTTTCAGACATTTGACCGCGGCCTCGCAGGTATCCGTGGTTGCAACGCCGAAATGAATGCTCTTTTCATGCAGCGGCTGCAAAATGGCCGGCAAATCTCCAATGCCCTTGATACTTTTGTTCTCCGCAAAGCTCTCCTCGTCAAAATACCGGGTGAGCTTTCCCTCCAAATCCCGCGTGTCAACCGGTGCTTGCGCGTGCATCGCTTCCAGCGCCGGCTTCATGTCAATCGCCATATCCAAAAATGTTTTCCACGCGAATGAACCGTCAGGAAGCACGTGATTTTGTATAATTCCGATAGAATTGAGCGCTTTTTCCGTGTGGACAAGGCACGTTCCAGGGAAGTTGGCGGTACAGGACTGGGACTTTCGATCACAAAAAATGTGATCCAGATGCATCATGGTGTGATCGAAGTGGAAAGTA
>ENA-UEQR01000884-UEQR01000884.1-human-gut-metagenome-genome-assembly--contig:-NODE-884-length-17810-cov-9.679862_pt1 | contig 17810 bp, 15 predicted proteins | sample MGYA00242944_ERZ507941 | MGnify/ENA primary metagenome ERZ507941 (study PRJEB26167, sample SAMN06115398) | human gut metagenome | host: Homo sapiens | place: China:Chongqing | collected 2016-06-23...
AGATTTCTTCTTCTAAGGATTTCAGATCTTTCAGAATCTCTTTTGTTGGGGGATATTCTACAGGAACGTATTCGATTTCTTTGTACTTATTGATAGAAAGATCATAATCCTGATCAACAATATCCTTTTTCGGGACGAGGAAGCTCTGCTCTGTACGTTTTCTTCCTGCTTCCTGATCTATATGGTGGAAACGTTCGATAATGTCCGGAATATCATTCTCTGCGACTTCCGTTCTCTTATCATCGAGGCTGTACCCATCAGCTTTCATATCATAGAACCAGACATTTTCCGTACCGCCTGCACCTGTCTTTGTGAAAAGAAGGATTGCTGTAGATACACCGGCATAGGGTTTGAAAACGCCGGATGGCATGGAAATGACGCCCTGCAGCTGATGATTTTCTACCAGTTCTTTTCTGATCATTTTATGAGCCTTGGAAGAACCGAAGAGGACGCCATCAGGGACGATACATGCGCAGCGCCCGCCTTTTTTGAGCATGCGGAGGAAAAGAGCCAGGAATAAAAGCTCTGTTTTCGTCGTATTTGCAACAGCTTTCAGGTCTTCGCTGATGCTTTCTTTATTAATACTTCCCTTGAATGGCGGATTGGCCAGACAAACGGAGAAAGCATCGCTGATTTCATTTTGCTTGGAAAGACTGTCTTTATAAGCGATGTTTGGATGTGTGATGGAATGGAGCATCAGGTTCATGGCAGAAATACGGAGCATGGTGTGATCCATATCAAAGCCGGTAAACATCGGGCCCGCGAAATGATCCCATTCTTCCTGTGTCATTTCACTGCCGTAATGAGCGCGTACATATTCAGCGGAGGAAATCAGGAAACCTGCCGTACCACAGGCAGGATCGCAGATGGTATCTTTCGGCGTCGGCTGAATCAGTGCGACCATCATGTCGCGAATATGCTTCGGTGTTCTGAACTGACCATTCTGCCCGGATGTCTGAATTTTCCCAAGCATGTATTCATAAAGATCACCCTGCATGTCCTTGCTGTCGAGATCATGCGTGTAGAGATCATCCATGCCAGTAACGAGCTGCTCCAGTACCTGCGGTGTAGGAATCAAGAAAATAGCATCCGCCATGTACTTGGAAAATGCTGTTTCTTCATCATCCACTTCTCCATTATCGCCAGTGACCGGAATGAGTTTTCCATCCGCATCAAAATCCGGCAGCTGCCCATGTTTCATGGCTTTAATCGCAGGGAACACAAATCGGCTGATGATATTAAACATTTCCTCAGGATTCTTATCTTTGAAATTATCCCAGCGCATAGCGCGGCCGACTTCCGAATTCGGAAAAATAGGATGGCTGACGGGTTCGCCAAAAATATTCGCCATCTTTTCATTTTCCTGTTCCTTCTTGTCCAAAGAGCGAATGAACATCAGGTATGTCAATTGTTCAATGACGGTCAAAGGATTCGTAATCCCGCCAGAATATAAGTGAAGCCAGATTTGATCAACTTTATTTTTAACTGCGCCAGTAATCATAATACCCTCCAAAGATAATCTATACATTGCATTTATTGTACAAGCTAATAGGAAGATTTGCCACTTTTGCCATTATCATTCTCAAAAGTCCCCGCTCAGGAATCCCGAGCATCGCGAGTTCTGCGGGATTCGGTGATGAATAAGGAATATGGTAAACTACATATAGGTATTCTAGGCGAAAAGGAGAAATTGTTATGAAGAAGATCCTGACTGGCGTAATCGGCTGCGTTTTCCTTTTTGTCATTTTCTCTTTTTTGTTTCCAATGTCGACTGTGAAGTCGACGGTCAATTTATACTGGATCCTCAACCATAGGCCTTTCGTCACTTACGTCGACTGCGAAAGGGTACTGAACCGAGCAGCTTCGAAGGACACCGTTTATGCCGACGTTAGCCGGTACATGGATGAAGGAACGTACAACAATTTATCGGTAAAGACAAAGTCTTTTTACCACGATGGCCAGCCCTGGGATGACACAGTGCACGTGATCCAGCAGCAGAAGGAAAAGGATGCCGACGCCAGTTAGCCGTACTGGCCGAAGGAGATTCATGGAAAGTGATCAAGTACATCGAACCAATAGAAAGCACCTGGTACGCCCCGACCTATTTCGAACACGTCTATTCCGCAATCCTCCCGGACGTGAAGAAGTGAATGAACCTTCGAGAGCGCCGCTAACACTCGCCTTCCCAATAAGGAAAAAGGGCTGCAGACCGGTCTTGACCTTGCCCTGGAAGGGAAGTCAAGTTTAATACCATACAACCTCGCTGACGCTCGATAACTGCACCTCCTCAGTCGACTCCGTCACCAGCTCCTCCGTGGGGAAGCCTTTCTGGTGCGCCGCTTGCCGCTATTATCATTCTCAAAAGTCAACGCTCAGGAATGACGAGCGGAGCGAGTTCTATTTCCCCGCGCGCCGCTAATGCTCGCCCCCATTTTCCCCACATGAAAAGGACACCGATTTTTCTCCGGTGTCCTTTTTTGCTTTCGCTATTTCTTATTTCCTCCGCTTCTCCCTTAGAATTTATAGCGGTACGACAGGATGAAGTTTCTTGGGGTCGCGTAGTAGTCGCTGGTGGTGTGGGAGACGATGTCTTTGCGGTTCAGGAGGTTGTCGATGGCGAGCATGATGTCGCTGGATTTGTTTGGCGAGTATTTCACGGTCATGCTGGTCAGGAGGTATGGTTTCACGCTGTGGGAATGGGCAGCAAGCGGCGACTGGACGCGGTCTGCGAGGTAGGAGAAGTTGAGGGCTGTGGTCCATTTCTCTTTTTCGTAGCCTACGCCGCCGGTGAGAAGGATGCGGCCGTAAGAGCGGTCCCAGTATCTCTTGGCGGATGTTTTTTCTGTGGTCTGCTTGCTTTTCGGGTCCTGCCATGTGAGGCCTGCGTGCCAGGTGAAGCCGTTGTCTTCCTGGCCTCTGATGCTGGCTTCGATGCCGTGGTTCTTGAAGTCTTCGTTGATGGCATACCAGCGTCCGGAGGTGCCGGAGTAGGAGATGTTGTCGTCGATTTTTTCGGTGAAGAGGGCGACTTTGTACTGGCGGTTGGTTTCTTCTTTCTTCCAGCCTGCTTCGTAGTGGAGGCCTTTCTGCGGTTTCAGGTCCGGGTTTCCGATGATGTTGCTGATGCCGCCTGCCTGCTCGCGGGAGTACATCTGGCTGAAGGTCGGAAGGACGAAGGATTGTCCTACGCTGGCGTAGAGGCTCTGCGTATTGTCCAGTTTGTGCAGGTACTGTGCCTGGCCGCTGAAGTTGTGGAAGTTCTGGATGCCGCCGGTGGTCCATGTGCCGCGGCCGCTCAGGGTCAGGACGTCCTTGGCCGTGAGATTTCTTTCCCAGGATCCGAAGGCGGAGATGATGTTGCGTCCGGTATCGCTCGTTTCATTTTCAAAGGTTTCCCTGACGAGGGATGTGCCGATCAGGAAGGTCTGGTCCGGATTTCCATCCCATACTTTCTGCACGTCGTAGCCGTAGGTCTTGTTCTTTTCCTGGCCGCGTACGGCCTTCGGCGCCGCGTATTTCTTGCCGGTTGAGGAATAGTAATCGGTGCCGTGGGTCTTCAGTGTGTTGTAATTGTAGAAGACGTGGCCGCTGATGCCGTCCAGGCCATGGAAATTGAACTGCAGGAAATCCTTGTCGTTTTCGTACCGGCGGATGTAGCGGGGATGGTCGTTCATGTCCTCGTAGTCCGGATCGGTGATGCCGGTATAGGTGTAGGCCCAGCGGCTGGCTGATTCGTCATGGTTGTACAGAAAATCCGCATGGTCATTGAGTTTGTACGTGGCAAGGAAATCATTCTTCTCTGAGCCGAAGAAGCGCTGCTTCATTTCCACGGGGACGCGTGTCTTTTCCGGCTTGATGGAGGAGTCGGACGAGGAAACGTATCCCAGTTTCCCCCATTTATTGTACGTGTATGCGATGGAGAGGTCTCCTGCATTCGCTGTGACGGCGTATTCCTGGCGGCCTTTGTTGCCGAGGCCGACTTTCACTTCGTTCGGCAGTGTCTTCTTGGTGATAATATTGATGACGCCGCCGGTCGCCTGGCTGCCATAGAGGACAGCTCCGCCGCCGCGGACGACTTCGACGCGCTCGACAGCGCTGGTCGGAATGTTTTCCAGATTGTAATTCGTGCGCCAGTTGATCGGCGTGCCGTTGATCATGACGACGGTCCCGTTCGAAACGCCGCGGATGACGTTCTTGGTCGTCATGGACGATACGGAAGTGCCATTCGGTCCCATGCCGGCATCGATGACGCCGTCGAGGTACTGCAGAGCGACCTGCAGATTGTCCGCGCCGGTCTGCTCGATCTGCTCTTCGGTGAAGGTCTGCGTCGCAGCAGGAATCTCCGCATCGGATTTCTCATACCGCGTGGCCGTGACGACGACTGGATTCAATGAATACACAGCGTCACTTGTCCCGTCCGCTGCGCTGGCGTTCCCATATGCGCCTGCCATGAATACTGAAAGTACTGCTCCCGTTAATAACTTCCCTTTATACATAAAATTTCCTCCTCAATGAATGATGATAAAAGGTTTCTCATTCCCCGATTTCCGAACCCTCCCTTTCTTTTTTAATTTATTATTATATGAATTCTTATTATTGACTCATCTATTATATACTAATAGTTCATCATTTGCACCAATATATTAAATCTTGACCTAACTTATTATTAATTGGTATCAAAGAAACAGGGCAGGCCTGCTTTTCTTTGCGCCTTTCTCAATCCGAACCTATAATAAAGGTAAGAAAATCAATACGGTCTTATCGAAAGGAGGATCATGATGAAACTTCCTGTTATTTTTGCCGGACACGGAAGCCCGATGATTGCGCTCGAGGATAACGAGCTGACAAAGGAATTCCAGAAAATCGGAGAGAGGGTCGTTTCCGAATTTGAGAAGCCAAAGGCCATCCTTTCCTTCTCCGCCCACTGGTTCACCCGCGGGACGTACGTCCAGAGCGATCCCGAACCGCGCCAGGTCTATGATATGTACGGATTCCCGAAGGAACTCTACGAAGTCCAGTACCATCCCAAAGGCTGCCAGGAACTCACCGACGACATCCTTGCCCTGCTGCCGGACATCTCCATCAACGACGACTGGGGCATCGACCACGGCACATGGACCGTCCTCGTCCACATGTTCCCAGGCGCCCCGATCCCCGTCGTCCAGCTCTCCATCGATGGCATCGAAGGGCCGCAGAGCGCCTACGACATAGGAAAAGCCCTCGCGCCCCTGAGAGAAAAAGGATACCTGCTCCTTGGCAGCGGCAACATCGTCCATAACCTCAGAAGACTAGAATGGGACAACCCCAACGGCTCCCCGCAGGCCGACCGCTTCGACGCCTTCATCACGGGGCTCGTCAAAAAGAGAGACAACGAAAAAATCATCCACTACGAAGACAACCCCGACGCCGCCTACGCCGCCCCGACAGCCGACCACTTCCTCCCCTTACTTTATACACTAGGCGCCGCCCAGGGAGAAAAACCCGAGATCTTCAACAACGTAAGAAACACCGGATCCCTCTCCATGACAGGATATTTATTTGGATTTGGGGAGAAGTGAAGAGAGGGAATGATGATGGGAGCGGAGAGAAGCCAAACAACCTCGCTGCGCTCGGGAACTGCACTCCTTCCTGTCACTCCGTGACACCCTTCCTCGCTGAGGCAGGTTTTCTCGATTCTGATGGGTAGTATCGAACGAGATTTAATACGGTTTTCATTTACGGTAAACGCATTTAAATCGCCATTGATAATAGCCGTTTTCGCCGGCACGGAAGGTTTTGACCTGCCCCAGCGGGGAAGGCGCGGTCAGCCAATCATTTAACTGTTGCTGACGAAAGGGGTGCAGTATTCATCGCATTTTAAAATATGAAAAGGTTCTACGAGCGGAGCGAGGTTTTGCGGTTTTAAAACCATACAGCCGCCTTGCAGGCTAGGAACTACATCTCATTCCCTGGCTCCGCCAGGACCTTCTCCTTCGGAGCAAGGTTAACACCCTTAAACCAGCCTTCGGCTGAAGAAAAGGAAAACCATGCAACCTCGTTCCCCCACTCAAAAAGGAGGCCTTCGATGGGTCTCCTTTTTGAATTGCTTTTCTCTTTTTTGAATTCCTTTTCCCTATTTCTTTTTCTATTTTCCTATTTCTTTCCCTATCCTATATATGTCTTTAAAACAGACTGATCTCTCTATCGATCCATGACTCTTGTCTGGCTTCTACCACCTGATCCTCTTTTTCTACGTGGCCTATGAGGAGTGGGGAGTGCGGGTCGTGTTTGTTTCTGTTTTCGATGACGGCTTCGGGGCTTTCGTTGGCGTAGCAGTATTTGCAGAGGTGCGGGCAGGTGGTGTAGGCGCCTATGTCATTTCCGAGGAGACAGGCGCAGCCTTGTCTTGCCTGGTGGGTTTTGATGTTTGGGATTTTCAGTTTGAGGTTGAAGGCTTTTTCCAACTTTTCTTTTGTCATGCAGCCGCTTGTGTCTATGCCTATTTTTGCAAGGCCCGGGTCTTCCAGGCAGGAGGAGACGTGGATGCCGTGCTGCTCTCCTATCTTTGCCATTCTTTCTGCCATGCTGTACTGGATTTCGTTGCTGACTCTTTCTGCTTCGGGGAAGTTCCTGATGGTTTTCTTGTAGAGGTCGATGAAGGAAATGACGCAGGATTCTGTGCTGCCTTCGAGTTTTTCTGCCATGTCTCTGAATGCACAGATGTGGCGTTCGGGTGTGAAGGTTTCGGTGAGGAGGATAGGATCGTACCGCCAGACGGTTCTTTCTTTTCCTACTTTCCCTGACAGTTTCCTGAAGGAGGAGATGACTTCTCCTGCAGGCGGGACGTTGGGTTCTATGTCTCTGTCGTAGGGCGTGATGGTGACGTGCCAGTACTGGCGGTAGCCTGCAAGTTCTCCCAGTTTTCCCAGCATGGGCGCGGGGTTCTTGGTGCAGAAGGCGATGACGTCTACGACTTCGGGGTCGATTCTGTAGCTTGTGATTCTCTGGTAGTTGAAAGGGTTCCTCACCATGACGGAGCCTTCGCGGACGCGGCGAAGGAACCAGTCTGCATAGAAGGCTGGTATGTCGGTTCTCTGGCCAGTGTTCAGTATCATGGTGCTCCTTTCTTCCTTACATGAACTGGTGCATGAACGGGATGTATGCGTACTCTAAGAGGAAATAGAAGAGTCCTCCGGCGGCAAGGCCTGTGATGGCACCGTTGATGCGGATACCTTCGAGGTCTGTGTGGACTTTGGATTCGATGAATTCGTTCAGTTCTTCGCTGGAGAGGAATTTCAGGACGCTGACGGCTGCGCCCGCCAGAAGTGTTCTTTCATGGTCGGCGAGTTCGGCAATGAGGTCTCTAGCTCCGCTGTCGATTCTTCCGCGCAGGATGCTGTCTGCTGCCAGGCGGTCGATAGCGCTTCCTGCAAAGCCGTGCAGGGTGTTCTCCAGTTTCGTCTTTCCGTTTTCGTCTTCGTTCCATTCGGAGAGGAGGCTGTCGATCATGGTCCTCACCTTTTCTCCTGCCGGATATTTTTCAAAGAGGCTCTTTCCGAAATCTTCGAGGGCGTCTTTCGTTTCTTTGTCATCGACGAAAGCATGGATAGCTTCGTCCCAGCGGGCCAGGAGTGTCTGGTGGAAAGGATCTTCCGGCTTTTTCCAGCGCTCGATGGCAGCTCCCAGGGCCGCAAGTCCGGTCTCTGCCATTTCTTCATAGTCGATGGTGCCGGTCAGTTCAGCAGCGGAAAAGAGGAGCCGCTTGAAGAAACCAGCCTGCTGCTTCTGCTCTTCCCCTGCTTTTTTAATAGCTCCGGCGAGGGCTTCCTTCGCTCCTGCTGTCTTCGCTTTTTCTCCGACCAGCGCCAGAAGTTTCTGCAGCCATTCTTCACGGCTCATCCTGGCAAGGATTTCTTCTCTGGCCTTTCCTGCGATCAGGGAAATGACTTTTCCTGTTTCCCCATCGGCAAGGCTGGCCGCTTTTTCTTTGTTTTCGCTGACAAGTCCCGTGAGGAAACGGACGCCTTCTCTGGCAAGAAAGGATTCTGCCGCCTCGCGGACTTTTTCATTGTGGAAGAATTCTCTGTCGGCGAGTTCCATGACAGATCCTCCGAGGGCGCCTTTCAAAAGGCCTGTCTTGTCGATCAGGGAATCGCTGACGGCGGACAGTTTCCTGATGACGGCATCTTGGTTCGACGGAATCAGCGGCTTGTACGGCAGATGGAAGCGCCTCCGGAAGAGGGCTTCGACGGCGATCCAGTCGGCGCAGCAGCCGATAAAGCAGGACTGGGCCAGGAAGTAGAAGATGGAAACGGCTTCGCTTCCGCTCCACGGGCTAGCATGCTGAAGGATCACTGCCGCGCCAAAGAGGATGGCGGAGGCGAGGAAGAGGCGGTTGGCTGTCTGGTATCTTTTCATAGCGCACCTCCTACGAGCGGAATCAGGAAGAAGAGCAATCCCAGAATGGCACCGAAGAGGGAGCCATTCAGACGGATGGCAGCGGTGTCCTCGGAGACAGCTTCCTTCGCAAGGTCTGCCATCGTCCTTCCATCCATAGTGGAGAGCTTGTCCGTGACGGCATTCCCGATCGATTCATGAATCTTCGGGAGGAGCGGCAGGATAAGGCGGACGATGAAGGCATCGAAGGCGCGGCGTTTCTTCTCATCGGCAAAACCTGTCTTGATGAGGGAAAGCGCACCTTCCGAAAGGCGCATGGCCGCCATTTCCTTATTTTCCTCCCAGAGGCGGAAAGCGGTCTCCTTCCCTTTTCCGGCAAGGAGCACGACAACTTTTTCAGTAATGAAATTGTTCACTCTGCGCTTCACGTCTTTATCGTCTTCGAGAGCGCGGATGATTTCCATGCACTTTTCGTCGATCCATGCGCGGGCAGGGCTTCCCTCTTCTGTCAGGGAATCGGCCAGTTTCAAGAGCTCTCTTCGGATGAGTGTCGTCACTTCTTCTGTCTTGTCTTCCATACGGGAGCGGAGAAGGCCGCGGAGAAATCCATTCTGCTCGTAGTCTTTCCATGCAGAAAGGTAGATGCTGCGGATTTCGTCCTGCGTGCATTCGTCTTCAAGAAATCCCTTCGCTTCACGCGCGAGGGCTTCGATGAGCGGCTTGCTTCTTTCTCCTGTACGGAATTCTTCGAGGACGAGAGCGATCTGCCCTGCCCAGTCCGTATCCGCAGCAGCGCCGACGGCTTTTCCGGAGAGGAAACGCCAGAGTTTCTCCTTATCCAGAGAATCCAGTGAAAGGAGGGCTGCTGCGTCAAGGACATTCTTCACGCCGGCTTCATGGGAGAGGATCCAGCGGTAGAGGACATCGGTGGGAACATTTTTCACGACAAGCGCCTTGATCTGCTGTCGCGTCAAAAGTTCCTGCGTGATCATATCCCGCGCGAGGCGGATGATCTTGTCCCGGTCCTTTGCGATAATGTCCGTCCTCTTCCCTATGCCAAGCGGCTTCCCAAAGAGAGAAGCAACGCCGAACCAGTCAGCAAATCCCCCGACCGTCGCGGCAAAGCCCAAGTGAAAGCACCCTTCCGCCAGAAGGGAAATATCTTTATAAGGAGCGGCCGCCGCTGTCAAAACAGCACTGGCCGCCAGGACAACATTCGCCCAAGTTTTCTTCTTCAAGGGAGGCCTCCTTTCGGGGGGAAAATTAGTAAAACCGAACAAATAGGAAAGATTAAAACCTTACAACCAAGGCTAACGCCTTGTAGAACTTCATCTCATTCCCGGTCTCCGACCGGACCTTCTCCTTCGGAGCAAGGTTAACCTTCTTAAACCAAGGCTGGCGCCTTGAGGAAAACCTCGAAACCTCGCTACGCTCGAGGAAATGCAACTCATCCGAGAAATTTTAAAATGCAAAAATTTCCCACCTTCTCCTCCCGGAGCAAGGTTAAGACCGGCCTACGGCCCTTTTTACCGTCTGGGAAGGCAGGTTTTGTGGCATTTCCCGTGGGTGGCCTTTTAGCTTCTCTCCCCCTTCCACGCAAAAGGAGATGGGAATTCGGGTTTCCATCTCCTTTCTTTTTAGTGTCCGCGTTTTAGTTTTTTGAGGTCTGCTGCGGGTTGTTCGCAGATTTTTCTGGCTTCGGTGAGCCATCTTTCCCGGAGGGTTGTGGGGGCGAGGACGTTTACGCTGGAGCCCTGGCTTAGGAGCCACATGAGGATTCCTTCGCCTTTTAGTTCTGCGGTGATGAGCCAGCTGCCGTCGTCCTGGAGGACTTTTCTGGCTGTCGGGATGCGGTCCATGACGGCTTCTATGGATCTTCCTGTGTAGAGGAAGGCTACGTGCTGGATGGAGCCGGAGAACATGTACTGGGTCTGGTTCTTGAAGACGCCTTCTCTGAAGCGTTTGTTGTAAGGGACGTCCCATTTGATTTTTGTTTCTTCGACGTCGGACATGCGGTCCAGTCTGTAGGTCCTGGTGTCGACGGTGGGATCGGGTTTATGGTCGTCGCCGAATGGGAGGGCGATGACGTAGAAGTAGTATTCGGAGAAGACGACGCCGAGGGGCAGTGCTCTGTGGGGCGTGCCCTGGGCGCTTCCTATTTTCGTATAGTCGAAGGTGATGACGTGATGTTTCTTGATGGCCTGGGCGACTTCCCAAAGCTGGTCCATGTCGGGTTTGCCGTGGGACGGGTCGAGGTAGTCGAAGAGTTCGCGTTTGACGAATTCCTTGATTTCTTCCTGTTCTTCCGGAAGGACGGCGGACTGGAGAAGGCGGTTCATGAGGGACTCGAGGTCTTTCCTGCTGTAGGTTCTTCCGCCAAGGAGGATCTTGCAGATGGCGAAGAGTTCGCTCTTGGAAATGAAGCGGTTCTCGACTTCGGCGATGCGGTATGTCCTGTCTTCTCTGCTGTAGCGCAGTTCTCTTCTGGGGCCGTCTTCTTTCTCTGCTTCTTCGAGGTACTGACGGATGGCAGCGAGGTAACGGTTCGCGGTTCGCGCGTTCACGTCGAAACGTGTGGCAATCTGTTCTTTCGTAAGAGGATGCCCATGGATCATTATGTCAAAGAGGGCCAGCATTTTCCCTGTCTTGTTGTCTTCTTTTTCATCTTTAATGGCAGCCATGACTATCACACTCCTAAAACGACTTATTATTACATGGTTCAATTATACCAAATCATGCGTTTAGAGTTAAATATGATGAGTGAAAAAGATATGAGACTTGGGCAAAGGAAATGTATGAAATTGAGAAGAGCTGCAGGAAATGTGTGGTCATTTCTACAGCTCTTTTTTCATCGAAACTTATTTCGCTTTTTCCATGGCGGGGTTCTTCAGTGTGAATGCGGCGATGGCTCCGAGGATGCCGGCTATCCAGAGGATCTGGAGGGCGGCGGTGAGGCCCCAGATATCAGCGGCCCAGCCTACGATGGGCGCGAAGATGCCGCCTAATGTCGTGGAAAGTCCGAGGGTAACGCCGGAGGCGAAGCCTGCATTTCTTCCAAGGTAGGTCTGTCCCAGGATGACCATCGGGCTGTATCCGGAGAATACAGAGATGGCGCATGGCACGAGGAGGGCTGTCGCGAGGAAGAGATTTGTCGTATTTGTGAGGAGGAAGTAGGCAGGAACCATGATACAGAATGCGGTGCGGATGATGGTCCTGTAGCCCAGGCGGTCAGAGAGCATGCCTCCGAAGTAGGTGCAGACAGCGCCGATGCCAAAGAGGATGGAAAGGGCGGTCGTTCCCTGAGAGGCTGTCGCGCCGAGGGCTCCGATCCAGAGGAGCGGGATGAATGTATTGCTCAGTGTGAAGCCCATAGAGCGGGCAAGGATGCAAACGGAAAGTTTGCCAAAGGAAGGCCAGTCGTTCGTCTCCCCTGTTTCTCCAGAGGAAACTTTCTTCCTGTCTGCGACGCGTGTGTCGGCGAAGACTTTTCTGGAACGGGAGTAAAGGAGTGCGGCTGCGAAAAGGTTCACGATGCCGAAGATGACGAGGGAATGGATACCGAGATGGTAAGCGCAGATGCCGGCAAGGATCGGCCCGATAGCGAATCCCCCATTTCCACCGACGGAGAATGTCCCCATCGCTTTCCCCTTCTTCTCACCACTGATGCGGTTCACCATGAGAGCGGCTTCAGGATGGAAGAGTGCACTTCCCACGCCGCAGAGGATGGCAGCGGCAAAGATGGCGTAGTAGTTCGTGAGAAATCCCATTGCTGTCACGGCAAGTCCGCAGAGGACGGGCCCCAGCGGGACGAACCAGGGACGGGAAATCTTGTCCGAATAGTAGCCGAAGAGCGGCTGAAGGATGGATGCCAGAAGGACATTGGCAAAAATAAGCGCGCCGGCTGACTGGTAATTAAGGCCGTAGTGTGCGATGAAGTATGGCAGCAGAGCAGGAATCGCGCCCTGCGCCCAGTCCACGGACAGGTGCCCGAGTGCAAAGAGATAGATTGCAGAACTTTGTTGTTTCAAGATGGCGCCTCCTTGGACAATGCAATGGAAATCCCGATTGCGAGATTTTTAGATATGTCAAAATTATAGAGGATTTGGGATGGAGTAGCAAGGGGGGAGATATAGGAAGATAAAACCGAACTTCGTTCGATGGAAAACCATAAAGCAAGGGAAAGGAGGAAAACCATAAAACAAGGAAAACCATACCGCCGCCTTACAGGCTGGGAACTTCATCTCATTCCCCGGCTCCGCCGGTACCTTCTCCTTCGGCGCAAGGTCAACACTCTTAAACCAGTCTTCGACTGAGGAAAACCTCAAAACCTCGCTTCGCTCGTGGTAATCAACCCTATCCACCGCGAAGCGGTCCCCCTTCCCCGTCTGGAAAGGCGAGTATTGGTGGCCTGTACCGTGGTGTCCTCCCACCAAAAAAGAGCACGAGGTTTCCCCATGCTCTTTTTACTTTCGGATTACCGGAAGGTCAGTACTTCTTTGAGTGGTTCTCTTTCGTTGGCTGCCGGGATGACTGCCGGGTGTCCGATGGCAATGATGCAGGATACGTCGTAGTTTTCCGGAAGGTCGAGTATTTCTTTGATTTTTGCTTCGTCGTAGCGGCCCATGACGAGGGTGCCGAGTTCGAGGGCGTTGGCTGCTACGCAGAGGTAGGATGCTGCCATGCCTGCGTCGAAGGACTGCCAGTGGGTGCCTTTTGTGGTGGATGGTGTGCCGTCTGGTTCGTAGCCGGAGAGGCCTTTGATGGCGCAGAGGATGATGAGGGCCGGCGCTTCGTGGATGTTTTCTGTGTTCCACGGGAATTTCTTTGTGCATTCGTCGGCGATGCGGTTCTTCAGGTCTTCGTCAAGAACGGCAATGTAGCGGATGGGCTGGGTGTTTTCCCAGCAGGATGCCATCTGCGAGGTTTCCACGACATTTTCGATTTCCTGCTGCGAGAGCGGTTCTCTGGTGTATTCGCGGACGCTTCTTCTGGAAATCAAACAACTAATAGCTTCCATCTTTTCCTCCTTATTTCGGAAAAAATCTGACTTGGGGATCAGGAATCCCTCTGTTTGGTTCCCTCTATTTTAGCATATTTTTACATCTTTCCAAATGGTCTTGATGGACTATCTGGAAGGAAATAAATGGGCGCCGTCGAGCTGGTAAATGTCTTCTTTTCCCTGGTCGTCCGGGGAGTAACGGATCTTGACGTAGATGTCTGGTTTTGCGTCATCATGGAGCCATACGCCGATGGTGGCAAGGGTCTGGACGCCGTCTTTTCTGCTGCCGGTTCTCCAGATGCTGTCGTTTGGTCCGTCATGCTCATCTTCGGAGAAAGCAATCATGTCGTCCAAGGTATATGGCGCATGGGGCTCGGAGAGGAGTTCGTCGATACGGTGAAGTCTGGTGCTGCTCGATCTTCCTATTTCGTGATTGAATTGTGTCAAATCCGGCAGGAGAAAATGGTTTGTGTGAGCCAGTGTCCCGTTCTCTTCTGTCCTTACGTCCCAGATGCCGTCTTCGCCGATTTCAACGTACGCGATTTCATGGGCGTCTGCCATGAGAAAGAAGCCCGGGCTCTTGAAGTAATCTTTCATTTCGAGCGCTTCTTTGACCGAGGAGCAATTGCCAAGGAGTGCTGCGAGAGTGCCGCGCTTGCCGTAGGCGAGCCGTACGTCTTTGGGAATCGGTTCAGCGACGGCAGAGAAAACGGCGAATCCTGCTTCGTTCACTCCGCCTGTCAGCGACATATGATCTTCGTTGCCGCCGTAAATGCCGTAGTAACGGTATACGTGGCCCTGATGGTACCGCATTTCCTGGTACATGGGGTGCTCATCGCGGTTCTTCACGATGATGGCTCCCCCGCCTTCGACGGCGCTGCCCTGAGCGGCAAAAAGCGTGCATGCCTTCGCCTGCCATGGGAGTAAGATCAGGCCGGCAGCCGCTAGCGCCCATGCGGTCTTTTTCAGTGAGAATTTCATGGAACGTCCTTCCTTCGGGAGCTTTGCAGCCATCCCCTTCCGGATTCGTGCTTATCATACGCCTGTATAGCCGTCATACAGCAAGCATCCGGGATGTATTAAATGAAATAAAACCTTGAATTGAGGGAGAGAAAACTAAAACCTTAACAACCAGCCTGAAGGCTGTAAAAGTAATAAAACCTTCACCCAGCCTTTCGGCTGTGAAAGAAGATAAAACCTTTACAACCAGCCTTACGGCTGATGGAAAAGCTTCGATTTCCTTAATTATACGCTTAGAGTGCAAGGGGGATGTAAAACATGGAATAAGAAAAAGATGATAAAACCAAACAACCTCGCTGCGCTCGATAACTTCACCTCCTCAGTCGCCTTCGGCGCCAGCTCCCCCGTGGGGAAGCCTTTCGGTTGGCATGTTTTCCGTTTCGCCACACTTGGCGGTTGTGAAGGTTTGATAAGAAATAGCTTATTGATTTGAAAGCGTACCTTGGCACTTTAGCAATGCTGCGTCAGCGACGAGAAAACGTGAAAAACCATACAGCCGGCCCATGGCCTGGGAACTACTGTATCCCCGGCTAACGCCGCCCACCTTCTCCTTTCGGAGCAAGGTCAACACCCTTAAACCAGCCTTCGGCTGAAGGAAAACCGCACAACCTCGCGTTACTTGGGAATCTACTCTCTTTCCCGCACTAAAAAACAGCTGCTTTTTCCACAGCTGTTTCTTATTTCATGTGTTCTTCTGATTTTCATCAGTTATTCTTTTTAGAACCAGATGTCTCCATCGAAGTATTGGTTTCCGATGGGGAGTTTGTCGGTGTATTGCCAGAGGCGGACGCCTGGGAAGCCTGGTTCATTTCCCCAGCGGGCGCACCAGAGGGGTGTGCCGAGGGGCAGGTCTCTTGTTTCGATGAGGTCTTCGAGCCAGGAGAGGGATGCGTAGACGCCGGCGGGGTAGCCGAGGTCTTCCATCTGTTCTACGTAGGCAGTGCACATGTCGGTCAACAGGAATGGATCGAGGGCATCATGTTTGGTTTTCCATTCGTCTGCGTCTTCCATGTCGAACCAGCAGCCCATGGCGAGGCGTTCGGGCGGAAGGCCGCAGTCCTCTAAGATGTCTACGGTGAAGCGGGCTTCGTCTTTGGCGTCCTCGGGGCAGAGGGCGTAGCTGTAATAGTAGGTGCCGACTAAGAGGCCGGCGTCGAGGGCGCCGTTCACGTGTTTGTAGAAGAGTTCGTCCAGGTGCCTGTGGCCATAGCCCAGGCGGATGATGGCGAATTCCATCCCTGCTCCTCTCACCTCTTTCCAGTCGACTCCGTCGTTGAAGCAAGATACGTCAATTCCTTTTCTCATGATTCTTTCTTCCTGAATAATTCCAATAATCCTGCCATGGATTTCACGCCTGCCTCGGAGAGGTTCTCCGTCACGGACAGGGCTTCGGCCGATGACAAATAGCTGACTGCGATGGCCGAGAGGCCCGAGGGGCTTCCGGCTGATGACAGAAGATAATCCCCGAGGCCCGCAGCAATCACGCAAATGTTGTAAAGAAAGAGCTTCGAAAGCCCGGCTTCCTTCATCACCTTACTGGATATCAAACCCTTACGCCGCGCCTCCGGAATCGAGAGAAGCGAGAGCAGCAAGGGAGGAATCTCCCCCGACTTTTCCTTCAGCATCCCCGCGCTGATCGCCAGCCACCTCGAAAGGCAGTCCATAGCCACCAGGAGCGAAAACGCCAGGAACATCAGCGCATGCTGCTCCAAAGACAATAAGCAGACCCCGGCCGCCGCTTTCAAAGGAAACAAATCCATCAGCCGCCGCGCCGCTTCTTCAATATCACGCCACATCATCCCACCTCCTTTCCTTTTCCTTATATATAGATATGGCCTTCAATAAGAAAATCGGAAAAAGAGGAGAAAAAGTCCGGGGAGGGTTTAAAACCTTGTGCGATGATGCTTCGCCTTTTAGAAACAACTACACCTCTTTCGTCGCCTAACGGCGCCACTTCCCCCGTGGGGGCAGCTCTGCGATGAAGAAATAAAAGAGCTCAGTTCTTATTTGTCTTAAACTTATATACCTGCGGCTGTTGGTAATTAACCCTATCCTTTTACTTATTACTGCACCTTTAGAAACCATAAAACCAGCCTCCGGCTGTCGGTAATTAACCCTATCCACCGCGAAGCGGTCCCCCTTCCCCGTCTGGGAAGGCGAGGTTAGCGGCTCTCGGGAAAGGAGAAACAGTGTTTTTCATCACGACTGGTAGCTGCAAAGCTTCGGTGAAATTGATAGTATTGCTAAAAGTAGAACAAATGTTTATAATTGCTAAAGAGGTCATCAAGACCCGAGGCGGCAGATGCGGCCGCCTGACGGCGCGGGGAAGGCTGCCATTCCCTGCCGGCTCCTGTTTCCCGGAGCCTTGCCGGATTTTCGGAACGAAGTGAGTCTAATACAGGAGTAGCAAGTGGAACCATCAAGGATCATTGCGCTTGTCCCCTGCGTCACCGGCCCTGCTTCCTCGTGCCTGGTGATTTATGAGGACTGGTGGGAGAGTATGTCGTACTGCACGGTAGAAAAATATATGCAGACGATGGCGTCATTCATGGGGAATGACAATCAGGCATGCAGGAAGCTTTTCAAAGGAAAGAGAGGGACGGGTCTTCTTTTTAACGACGGATCTATATTTGTACAGGTCAAACTTTCGGACAAAGCGCCATCACTGGGATACGTGCGCCTGTCCGCCATCCGGAGCCTTTACACCGATGGCGAGGGAAAATGCATCATAGGCCTTTCGGGAGGCCGAGAGCTTCTGACCCACTGGTCCCTCCCCACCGTAGAACGCCACATCCGCCTGGTGAGAGACGTCCTCTCCCCGAAAGCAGGAAGAAAAGAACTCGAGTGGAAAGCCCCGGAGAAGAATCCCATAAGGATACCGGCCGCCATTGAGTGAGGGAACGGAAAAGACAAGACTCAGTACATCGCAGTTAATAATATCGGTTCGCAACGATGCAGAAGGTTTTGACCTGCTCCAGCGGGGAAGAATGTCTTTGACCTTGCCCTGGAAGGGAAGGTGCCCGACCTTAAATTCTGATGTCAGGCGGATGAGTTGCATTTCCTCAAGGCGATAGCCTTGGTTATGTGGTTTTTAATTGCTGCATTTTCCAAAAAAGCCGGGAAAGGGGTGCAGTATTCATCGGTTTTTATAAAAGGTTCTGCGAGTGAAACGAGGTTTTGTGGTGTTTTAATTCGCACCTTAGGGCGGTTGTACGGTAGCTATATAAGAGCTTTCTTTCTAATCTTCATTAATCTAAAAGTGCACCTTGGCATTTAAACCGCGCCGCGGGCGCAACAAAAAAGGACTCTCGATGGGTGACCTTGCTCCGGCAGGAAAAGTGGTGCGGATTTGTTAATACAGACAAATAAATATCATAAAAAATCTAATCGTACCTTAATCTTAATCATGCAGCCA
>ENA-UEQR01000905-UEQR01000905.1-human-gut-metagenome-genome-assembly--contig:-NODE-905-length-17599-cov-12.360918_pt1 | contig 17599 bp, 12 predicted proteins | sample MGYA00242944_ERZ507941 | MGnify/ENA primary metagenome ERZ507941 (study PRJEB26167, sample SAMN06115398) | human gut metagenome | host: Homo sapiens | place: China:Chongqing | collected 2016-06-23...
AAATTATTCTTCCCGAAAGTACTGAAAATCAACCATCCGTTTGTATTAAGATGAGCTGCTAATTTAGCAAAAGTAGCCCGGGGATGAGCCAGCCATTGAAAAGTCGAAGCAGAAACGATCAAATCGAATTTCCCGGTCAAAGGTATTTGTTCGATATCCCCGTTCAGCCCGTGTGAGACAGGCAACTGGCATCTGTCTATCGTTTTCCGGCACATCTGCTCGACCAAATCATTCACCCAAAATTGCTGATCCTCCCAAAGCCGGTTGATTTTTTCGGATAAGAGTCCGGTGCCACACCCGATTTCCAAGGTCCGGGAAGAATAAGGTACATATTCCTGTAATAATTCTACCAGGCGCTGTACAATCCATTTCTGAACGGTTGCATTATCTTCATAGCTATCGACGCTCCGTCGGAAACGGCATTCTATTTCAGTCTTATCGATCATACTTTGCTATTTTTCTAAAATTTCTCTCCAACTCCGAAACCGATAAAACGGATAATGTCCGCCGGGTAAAGAAACGGCAGGAATCCCTTCTTTCTTACACCAGTTCAATTGATTCTGTGCAGGAAATACCGAGTCTTTTTCCGAAATGTAACTTTTATCCCAATTCAGTTTTCCTTTTACACCAGAGCATAACTCCCGTATACGACACAACTCTTCGCATACTTCTTCGATTCCACGATTCGGTTTTTGTCCGCTGAATTTCCGGCATTCGTCAGCCCCATCGAGCATCCTCAGAAAGAACTTTTCCCGTCCTCTCTCATTCATTCCTTTTTCTGTAAGCTCATAAATTTTGACCGGAATTCCATATTCATCGTCGACCGGACGTGTAGTTCCATTCAATGCGACACATCGCTCCGGTTTCATTTCAAGCCTGGAGATTACCCGATCTGCGGCCCACACTCCCATCGACCAGGCGACCACATAAATGCAGCGGTAATACCCTAAATCCGGAAAAGCAAAATCTAACGAACGGTAATCATAACACATCAGCACATCATCTTCCATTTGCAGATGAGATACACCGGCAGCATCCATTCCCCAACCATGGAAGAAAACGATCACCCGATCGGAACCTTTTTTGTTCAACCACTCTATTCGCATACCAGACACTCCAAAAATTCAAATAAACAGCCGTAGTCTTCAATTGGAATAGAAGCATTCAGGGAGAAACGGATACGGGCTTCATTTTTGGGTACGGTCGGATACCGCACCGGCAAAACAAAAAATCCGTTATCCCGAAGTAATTCCGACATTTCTACACTACTCTCATTAGAACCACATACCATAGGTACGATATGAGAGTCGCCCCGGGTTTCGAATCCTTTTTCGACCAATACCTGCCGTAACTTCGAAGCAATTTCGGCCAATTTGATCCGAAGATCGTAAAAATCGGGCATCCGGTTGAGAATAAACCGCGTCCACGCCACATTTACAGGAGGCAAAGCCGTTGTAAAAATCAGGCTTCTTTGCGTATTGATCAAATAATCGCGAAATACTTGTTCACACACGACAAAAGCTCCCATCGAAGCAAAAGCTTTTCCAAAAGTACCGACGATAAAATCGATATCTTCCATACAAGCTTGTTCTTCACAACAACCTAACCCATTCGTCCCCCTTACTCCTACGGCATGTGCCTCGTCTACATACAAAAAGGCGTCGAATTCCTTCTTTATTTCACACAATTGTTGTAAATCCGACGTATCTCCATCCATACTAAAAATGGACTCCGTAACGATGAATACATTATCATATTCCTCCCGGTGCTGGGTCAGTATACTTCGCAAATGTTCGTAATCCAAATGTTTGTATCTGATCATCTGAGCCTCACTCAACCGCAATCCGTCGATAATACTGGCATGCACCAATTTATCTGCAACGATCAGATCCCGCTTATTGGTTAAAGCAGGCAAAATTCCGATATTGGCATGATAACCCGAATTGAATACCAAGGCTGCCTCTTTATCGTAAAGATCGGCTAAATCGTCCTCGAGCATTTTGTAATAAGGATGATTTCCGGATAATAATCTGGAAGATACAGCACTGTATGGTAAAGCCATAACATCTGTCTCTTCACGGAATTCTTCAATCAGGCGTGGATTAGACGATAAGCCCAGATAATCGTTCGAAGACAGATTCAGCATCTCACGTCCGTCGTCGTGGATCAGAAAACCGTTGTGTTCGATTTCCCTCAGGATCCGGTAATTACCGGATTCTTTTATGGTTTCTAATTTGTGATAATAACGCTCTTTATTCATTTTGTATGCTTTTAACCGATTATTGAGCGATCACTTTCAATAAACCTTGAGTCAAACGGCTCAGTTCTTCGGGCCGGATGATGAATGGCGGCATAATGTATACCAGTTTACCGAACGGTCTCACCCATATACCTTCTTCAACGAACTTGGCTTGAAGGACAGCCATATTCACCGGTTCTTTCATTTCGATTACCCCGATGGCCCCCAATACCCGGACATCCGCCACATTCGGAAATAATGCAGCAGGCTGCAATTCCTGTTTCAATTGGCGTTCGATAGCCCCTACCGTCTTTTCCAGATCATACTCCTGAATCAATCCGACCGAAGCATTGGCGACAGCACAAGCCAGGGGATTTCCCATAAAGGTGGGCCCGTGCATAAATACAAAAGGATCCCGGGAGCAGATCCGAGTCGCTACCCGTTCGGTAGCCATCGTTGCGGCAAAGCTCATGTAACCTCCGGTAATCGCTTTTCCGATACACATAATATCCGGAGAAATCCCCGCATGTTCAACCGCCCATAACTTCCCGGTACGTCCGAATCCTGTTGCTATTTCATCACAGATCAACAACACTTCGTACCGATCACACAATTCCCTGACCTGTTTCAGGTAATCTGCTGAATAAAACCACATTCCACCTGCTCCCTGAACAATAGGTTCAAGAATAACAGCAGCTATACCGGCATGATGTTCTTCCAGGCAGTCTTTCAGTTCCCGGATATCTTCCTCCCGGCAAGGAGCTCCGAAACGACATTCCGGACGATGAATAAAATACTGTATAGGGAGGGTACCATGAAAAATACCGTGCATACCCGTTACCGGATCACATACAGACATGGCATTCCAGGTATCGCCGTGATATCCTTTGGTGATAGTCAGAAAATGTCTTTTTTCTGTGCGTTCAGCTGCATACCAGTATTGTAAAGCCATCTTCATAGCCACCTCTACAGATACCGATCCCGAATCACAAAAGAAAATTTTATCCAATCCCCCGGGAGCAATAGAAAGAAGCCGTTCTGCCAGTTCAACGGCAGGCCGATGGGTAAATCCCCCGAACATCACATGGGACATTTCTTTCATTTGTTTTTCAAGGGCGGCATTCAATACCGGATGATTATAACCGTGTACTTCACACCACCAGGAAGACATACCGTCGATCAATCTGCGTCCGTCTTCGAGTTCGATATATACCCCTTCCGCCCTCTTTACAGGATATACCGGCAGCGGATCTATCGTCGAAGTATAGGGATGCCAGATGTGCTCCCTGTCGTATTGAAGTAATTCTGCTGTATTCATATTTTTAGATTTTTAGATTTTCCTTCTGTTTCGAAACCCAGCGCCTTCACCTTTTCCATATCTTCTTTTACTTTCGATCCCAAAGTGGTCAATAAATCACCTACTATCGCAGCATTTATCCCGGCCTGGATCGCCTCTGTCTCTAAATGGGATATCAGCATTCTCCCTCCGGCAAAACGCAGGTAGGCATCGGGCTGAATAAAACGAAAGAGCGCAATGGTAGTCAGGATCTCTTCATCTTCCAACCGAGCTGTACCTTCGAGAGGAGTACCGGGGATCGGATTCAGAATATTTATCGGAATAGATTTTATTCCCAATTCCCTTAACATCAAGGCCAGATCGATCCGATCCTCCATGCTCTCTCCCATTCCGATAATTCCTCCGGAGCACACTTCCATACCGATTTCCTGAGCTGCACGGATAGTCTCTATTTTATCGGCAGGGGTATGCGAGGTACATAAGGTACCGAAGTAATCGGCCGAAGATTCCAGATTACAATGATAACGTGTAATACCGGCATCCATCAATTTTTGTAACTGCGCCTTTTTCAGTAATCCCATGGAAGCACACAATTGAAGGTCCGACTGGGATTTGATTTTAACGGCAAAAGTACAGATCCGGTCTATATTTTTATCGGACAAGGCCCTACCGCTGGTCACAAACGAAAATTTATCCACTCCATAATCGGCATTCGAACGGGCTAAATCGAGACAAGTCTTCTCATCTACCAGTTCGTACTCTTCTATATTCGTTTTAAACAAAGCCGATTGGGCACACCATTTACAATTCTCCGAACATCTTCCGGAACGGGCATTTATAATCGAGCAAGTATCGAACCGACGGCCCACCCGTTTATCTCTGATTTCGCCTGCGGCCCGGTATAAAGCTTGCTTATCCACCGCATTACTCAATAAGATCGCCTCTTCGCGGGTGATCTGTCCACCGTTCAACACTTTTTCTTTTAATTGTGTAATCATACTTCTCTTTATTCAAAATAAAAAGGGCATGCTTACAGCACACCCTTTCCTTATTTACTTTAACATCACTTTCAGACCGGGGCATACTTCTCCCTCATGTAAACAGCCCCCTTCCATTTCCCGTTTCAATTGTTCCGCTATTTCTCCCTCATTTTCCTCCCAGGCTAAAACCCCACTTACAATTAAGCCTTTCCGGGCAGATTTGAGCATAGCACACAAACAAATATGCAAAGCTAATCCTGCAATCTGTACTTGCCGGCCCAAAGCGGCAAAAACAGCATATCCTTTCCCGCTCCACTGGGAAAAGTAAAGTACGGCTTCCGGTATACAGGTATTTATTTTCATATTCGGCCGCAAGGTAATCAAAATTCGGGATACCACACCCAATTTATGGGTAATAATTGTAACTTCGCACCCGAAAATAAGAATAAACAGTTATGAAAAAGGCCATTGTTTTATTATCCGGCGGGCTGGATTCTTCAACAGCTCTTTATCTGGCCCAAAGCCAGGGATTCGATGAGATTTATGCCATCACTTTCGAATACGGTCAGAAGCACGACAAAGAATTAAAAAGTGCTATAGCCATTGCAAAAGCAGCCGGCGTAAAAGAACATAAAATAGTTAATTTACTTTTGAACCAATGGAGCGGATGCGCACTTACCGATCCGGACATGGAGGTAGAAGACGGCCATATCGAACGCCAGGATATTCCTTCCACTTACGTACCTGCCCGGAATATGGTATTTCTGTCGGTAGCCGCTTCGTGGGCCGATGCATTAGATATCACGGACATCTTTATCGGAGTGAGTGAAGTCGACTATTCCGGTTATGTCGATTGCCGGGAAGAATTTATAAAAGCGATGGAAAACGCGATCAACCTGGGAACCGTATTGGGAGCCGAAAAGAAACAGAGAATTACCATCCACGCTCCTTTCATGCATCTAACCAAAGCCGAAGAGGTCAAATTAGGCGTCAGTCTGGGGGTCGATTTCGGACTGACCTGGACCTGTTACCGGGGAGGTGAACATCCGTGTGGCGTTTGTGACAGTTGTTTATTGAGAGCCAAGGCTTTTGCCGAAGCAAACGAAATAGATCCTTTAGTATGCTGATTAGAAAACAATTCAAATTCGAAGGGGCGCATATTGTCCGTAATTGTTCCTCTCAACGGTGCCGGGAAAATATTCACGGACATTCCTATATCGTCGAAGTTTTTATCACCTCGGACAAACTCGACGACGGTTATATGGTTATGGATTTCTGCCGTTTGGATAAAGTGAAAGAATTTATCGAAAGTTTCGATCACTCTTACTCCCTGTGGCAAAATGAATCGCCCGATTTAAAAACATTCGTATACCGTTATAACCGGAGAGTTGCAGAAATCCCGGTCTCTCCTTCTGCCGAAGGTTATGCCTTACTGTTTACCTATGTCATCGACAAAATCCTCCGGCATACGGAACGTGTCAACGGGGAAGGAAATATTCAGCTTCATGCTGTCCGGGTACATGAAACGGCTACAGGTTATGCCGAAGCTTTTCAGGAAGATTTAAAACTGGCCAGATTCCAACTGAAAGACATCCATTTCTCCGAAGGGATCGTTGCAGAGTGGAAATCTACCGACTGGTGGGATAAACTGTTAGAGGCGTAAATATGCGATTAGCCAAAGACGGAATCTTTCCGATCGTTAAAGATAAAGACGGACATTTGCTCCCGGATTTGCCGGCATCCGGTTTTCAGTTTGCAGGTACCGTTCAGGGAGAAGGAAAATTGTGCGGTATCCCTTCTCTATTTGTCAGATTGGCCGGATGTAATCTGCAATGTCACTGGCAAACCTCCGACGGTCTGTCGTCACCTTGTGACTCTGCTTATGCTGCATATCAATTAAAAGATACCCGGCAAGTATCTGTGGAAGCCATTTATACAACCCTCTTGCAAAATGCCGGTCCCATCCGGCATATCGTCCTTACCGGTGGTGAACCTTTACTTCAGGTAAAGGAATTAAAAGCCTTATGTCAAAAGTTAAAGTCCGACTATCGATTCCATTTGACTTTAGAAACCAATGCCACCTTATTCGATCCTGAATTGGCCCGATACATCGATTTATTCAGTTTATCTCCCAAGCTAAGCAGTTCCTATACCGGAGCGAGTCCGCTTTCCATTCAACGGTTGAATCCGGAATGCATACAGCAATATATATCCTCTGCCCGGCAATACCAGAAAGATTTCCAATTGAAATTCGTATATGCTTGCGATGAAGATATAGACGAAATCCAGCAACTTTTATCTGTTCTTCAAGCCTGGAAAAATGACGACATCCTGTTAATGCCTTTAGGAGGGACACCGGAAATCATGCGAAGAAATATGCGAAAAACTTTAGAGTATTGCATTCGGAACGGTTGGCGATATTGTGACAGATTGCATATCTCGTTATTCGGGGATAAGGCAGGAGTATGATTAATGACGTAAAGCCAGTAGTGTCGGAGTTTTATAATAAATTTCACCTGCATCCAAAAGTTTGCGGATACAAGCCGTCGCTTGCTGTCGGGAACCCGCCGATTCATAGATCAGTTCCCTGATCTCATAATCTTTTTGTTTCAGCAGCTCAAGGATCTTCTCCTCGGTTTTCCGGTTGGTATTTCCCGGTCGTTTCTTCTGTTCGAGACAAAGGTCACAAATACCGCAAACCTCTTTTTCCCGTTGTCCGAAATAAGCCATCAAATACAATTGACGACAGGAATCGGTTAATTCGATGTATCCGGCCATATGCCCGACTTTTACAGCATAAGCTTGTTTCCTGTCCTCATAGGCCTCGGGACCGATATGCAGGTAATGAGCCGGAACCCGGGGCTGGTGATAAACGATATAAGGCCGGTCATTACCGGGAATATAACCGATGATCCTGCGACGGGCTAATAACAACAGACTTTCATAGACCTGTTGTCTTTTCACCCCTAACTTCCCGGCCAGTATTTCTTCATCGATATAAGCATATTGCACAAAAATCCCCGGATAATTCCGAAGTATATATTCCACCAATCGTTCCAATAAAAGGTCCCCCAACTCTATTTTATACAATTGATCTCTCAAAACCAGGAAACTGATACGCGAACGGGCATGTACTTCGGTGGTACATTCCAAATAACCGGCTACCTGCAATACTTTTATCGCCGACAAGGTAGTGGTCAGCTCCAGCTTATAAGTCTTCACAAAATGTTCAGGATCGAACTCAAAAGCCAGTCCATGCCCTAACCCTTCCTCCAATCCGAAAAAATCCCCCAACAGGCGATACACCTGACGGATATAATTTTTATCGGGAAATCCCTGAGTGACTCTTTTTTTCAGGGCTGTCAAAGCAGCTTCGTTGTATAACAATACCGCATAAGCCTTCTTACCGTCCCGTCCTGCTCTCCCGGCTTCCTGGAAATAGGCCTCGGGACTATCCGGAATATCGAAATGAACGACAATCCGAACATCCGGTTTGTCGATTCCCATACCGAAAGCATTCGTTGCGACAATCACCGGGACTTCACCTTTTTTCCACGCCTCCTGTTTTTGTTCTCTTTGAAAAGAAGTCAGTCCGGCATGATAAAAATCAGCTTCTATTCCCTTCGCTTTCAAAAAACGGGCCAACTCTTCCGCTCCCGCTCTTTTGCGCACATACACGATTGCGCTGGCTTTCAGACTGGATAAAATATGCAATAATTCTCCCAACTTATCGTTCGCTTTCCGGACTACATAAGCGATATTATCCCTCCGGAAACTTTTCGATAAAACATGGGGAATCTCAAATTTTAACTGTTGCTGGATATCTTCGGCTACCCGGGGAGTAGCGGTAGCTGTCAATGCCAATACCGGAATCTGCCGGAAATTCTCCCGGATTTCAGCGATCCGCAGATATGAAGGCCGGAAATCATAGCCCCATTGCGAAATACAATGGGCTTCGTCGACTGCCAGCATGGACAAATGCATTTGTTTCAGACGTGCGCGAAACTGTTCCGAAGCTAATCGTTCGGGAGAAACATACAGGAATTTGATTTTTCCGGCAATCGCTTTATTCAGGGTCGATTCTATCTGTTCTTTCCCCATACCGGTATAAATCGCCTCCGCCACAATTCCCCGCTTTTGCAATTCTTCAACCTGATCTTTCATTAAAGCGATCAAGGGCGTCACCACCAGGCATATCCCCTCCAACACCAAGGCAGGTACCTGGTAGGTAATCGACTTTCCTCCACCGGTCGGCATCAAAGCCAGCGTATCCTTCCCCTCCAATACCGAGAGAATAATCTCCTCCTGCAGACTACGGAATTCATCGTATCCCCAGTATTGTTTCAATATTTCGTGAATCCTGTTATGCATCTCTCTTCTTTCGGACAAAGATAGGGAAAATTGAAAATTATTTACTACTTTCGCCCGTGTCTTAAAACAAGAAGCTAAAAATGAGATTCACCCTATTGTTTATGCTGGTCCTGATCATTTGTTCCTGTGAGCCCCAAAGAACGCAGGAGCCACCTGTGGCACAAGTGTTCGAGAGTACCTTATCACGCTCCGAGATCATCGATTTTATTCCGAACGGCACCTCCAGTGAAGATAGTCTGCTCATGGCTCAGAACTATATCCGCAATTGGGTGACGCAGCGCACAGTCTATCTTTTGGTTGGCGGATTCCTCCTTGCGTTGCTATTCTACGAAGTGCGGCCATGGCAGGCGGTTTTCGCAAGTGGAGCTTTCTTTACACTGGCTGCTTTGGTGGAAGTGTTTGCAATGCTCCTGATTGGACTGCGCATCCCGGACACCGACATTCTGATGCAAGCTGGGGCAGCACGGTTGATTTATGTCGTTTTTTCAAACCTGATACAAATTCTGCTCGTAGTCCTGGTCTCACATTTTTTCAGCCGAAAAGGAAATGCTCTGCGCATCCTATGGCTGTTGCCAATCATTGCAATCCAAGTCGCAAGCATCGCGGTTTGTTATGTAGCACAGTATCATGCTGCGGATGAGTATTTCCCGGATTATATGGTCGGCCTTATGGCTGTGCTTCTCCTTATAAACATCCTGATTGTGTTCTATGTGGAAGCTCTCCGGGAAAATGAACTGGAAAAATTCAAAGTCAAGTTCAACGAGCAGCAGTACAATCTTCAAATGGAATACTACCAGCAGCTCAAAGAACGTCAGGAAGAAGTCCGTTCCCTGCGGCATGATGTGAAGAAATATATTCTGGCGATGCAGGCGGTTGCAGAACACGGCGATACCGAAGAACTTCACAAGATTGCACAAGCTGCCACGGATATTTTTGAGCGTTCCACAAATGTTTCTGCTGTCGGAAACCCTGTTGTGGATGCTCTTTTAAATTATTACCTGCGAATCGCAGAGAAGAATAACATCAAGGTCAAACTGGATGTGACGATTCCTGAAGTTCTGACGATCTCATCGTTGTCTTTGAGCATCATTATCGGAAACACATTTGACAACGCCATTGAAGCCTGTTGCGACTTGCCAGCGGAACAGAGAATCATTCATCTACAACTGCGCAAGCAGTATCGCAGTCTCTTTTATCGGCTTGAGAATCCATACAGCGATACCGTCCGTAGCATCCGCATCGGAGAGTATCACGGTCACGGACTAAAGAACATAAATCGTATCGTTCAGGAGAATCATGGTGACTTCTATACGAAAAAGAAAGACGGTGTGTTTACCGTCCAAGTCCGCCTGAACTGCGAAAATTAAATATGTTTCCACAGCCAAATGATCAGCCTTTATACTGATTGTTTGGCTCTTTATTTTGTAAAGGAGCGTGATGCCATGACCCAACCGAAAACCAACCTTGCCTATCTCCGCAGCGAGAAAGCCAAAGCGGAGCAGAAGCTGCGCTCTTGCCAGCACCGGGAAAAGATCCTTGAACGCAGGATGTCAGAGCTGAACCGGAGAGAGCGTGTGCACCGTCTTTGTACTCGTGCCGGAATGCTGGAAAGCTTTCTGGTCTGTCCGGGAGAACTGACCGACGATCAGGTGATGGAGCTTTTGAAGATCTCATTCCGTCAACCTGAAGTCGTGCTGGCGCTTGCAAAGATGGTGCATGACGTTCACGAACGCAGCAACGTCCAAAACCCTTTAGAATAAAGGGCGCAATTATACACCGTTCCGGTGAAATTGCGGTCTTGCAGACGGCTCGATGAAATCGAAGCTGGCGTTTGTGCGCCAGCCCGATTCCATCCCAAGGAAAACTGCATTTTCCTTGCGCTGCTTTGCAGCTATCCTTTTGCGGCTCCCGCCTGAGATCGAAGCGCATGGCACTCCGTTCTAAGGCGGCGAGCAAAACCGAATACAATTCCAGACCGTTCACCAAGAGCAATCTTGCTGGGCGGTCTTTTTGTTTGGGGGTGATGCCTATTCCGTGTCCGCATTTCAAAATTACCATCGTCAAGCGCAGCCAAGGGCAGTCCGCTGTTGCCGGGGCCGCTTACCAAAGCGGCGAACGGCTGTTCAGCGAGTACGACCAGAGAACAAAATTCTACAACAAGAAGAAAGAGCTTGTCCACGCTGAGATCATGCTGCCATCCTATGCGCCGCCCGGATATGCAGACCGGGCGACCCTCTGGAACGCCGTAGAAGCTGTGGAGAACCAGTGGAACTCCCAGCTTGCCCGGCGCATCGTGCTGGCGTTCCCGGTGGAGGTGCCGAAGGAGCAGTATTTGTCCATGATAAAAGAGTTTTGTCAGGAGCAGTTTGTTTCCAAAGGGATGATTGCCGACTTTGCCATCCACGACAAGGGAGATGGAAACCCACACGCTCACATTCTGCTGACGCTCCGGGCAATAGATGAACACGGCAAGTGGCTCCCGAAAGCCAGAAAGGTGTACGACCTTGACGAGAACGGTGAGCGCATCCGGCTCGCTTCCGGCAACTGGAAGTGCCACAAGGAAAACACGGTGGACTGGAACGACCAGAAGTATGCCGAGGTCTGGCGGCATGGCTGGGAGACCATTACCAACCGCTATTTGGAAGCGGCTGGCCGCCCGGAACGTGTTGACCTGCGCTCCTTTGAGCGACAGGGCATCCAGCAGATACCGACCGTGCATCTCGGTCCCGCCGCACACCAGATGGAAAAGCGTGGAGTGGAAACTTTTCTCGGCAACCTGAACCGGGATATTCGCGCCGCCAATAGCCTGATGCAGTCCATCCGCAGTGCGATTCGTGGGCTGCAACGCTGGATCGCAGACCTGAATGAAAAGAAGCAGATTCTTTTGGATGCACTGGAACAAGCCAAGGAGCCAATGCTGTCCGACCTGCTGGTGGATTACTTCAACCTCCGCAACGAGCAGCGCAGCGATTGGTCTGGCAAGGCAAAACTGAAATGCACTGTCCGAGACTTTGAGGAAGTCAAACGGGCGGTGGACTATCTGAAAGCCCATTCTCTGAACACCATCGAGGATCTGGATACCGCAATTTCTAACCTGAACCAGACCGCCGCCCCTCTCCGTAGGCAGTTGAAGCAGAACGAAAACCGTATGCGGGCAATCGCCCAGATCAAGGATGCTGCCGCCGCCCATGCCAAGCTGAAGCCCATCCACGACACCTTTATCAAGAAGAACTTCAAGTTGACCAAGGACGCTTATGCCGCCCAGCACAAAGAGGAGCTGGACACCTTTAATAAAGCTGTCCGCACTCTGATGAAACTGAACGGCAGCACAGCGGTAGATTTTTCGGCATTGGATGCCGAATTTTCTGCGCTGCAATCCGGCAGCGCAGAACTGCGTACCAAACTGGAAACCTTGCAGCCGGATGTCTCTGCCCTGAAAAATATCCGCAAGTATATCGACATGGTGCTGAATAAGCAGCAGCTTTCCACACCGGGCGGCAAGCCCCCGGAGAAGGAATCGGTGCTGAAACAGCTGGAGCAGCTTCAGCAGAAAAAGTCCAACTACAAAACGATTTCTACCACCCCAAACCGCGAAGAATCGCTCTAAACGATCTTTCTGTCACCGATATGCCGTTGCAATCAGTGGCAGAAGTACATAATTCATTTGTTTTTTGCTGGCTTTTGGCTATTCTCGCTGGCTAGTGAGTAGAGGCGTACTTTTAAGGCAGAAATTTTCTCCAACACCCCCCATTTTAGGCCACTTTTTCTGTTAATAGTAGAAGTGTTTCTTTGAAGACCAGTCATTTGTGACCTTTTTGTTAATTCTCAAAAAGATGGTTGTCTTTGGGCTGTTTTCGTTGCCTACCTATTGAGAGGATTTTTTCAAAAGCGGAGATTTGGTCTCAAGAATTACAATTCAATTACAAGTTTCTCACCAATGCTACGAAACAGGCGTTCTCGATGCCTACCAAGTGTAGGGCATCTTTTTCAAGACCATTCTCGGACTATTATGACGTTTTGTTTACAAAATTGCTTGCAATGCTACGAAATGGCCTTTTTCATCGGCTACCAAGTAGAAGGATGTTTTTCGTCCGTCAAAGTCCAGAAATCTTCCATATGTTCCTTGACAAGTGAATAGTTCAATCGTCCGGTACTTCACAAAAGGTACTTCTGTAACTCGCAGCCCGGTCATAACGAAGACGGGGTGGCTGAAATGCCAATGGTGCGGTGCAAGCCCGCCGCCGGACGATTCCCCACTCCTAGGGAAGTCGAGGACCAATATGGGAGACCTTAACTTATTAACGCAGTTGAGCACTTGTTTCGTGCTTTTCTGCGACTGGAGAATTGGAACCCACCAATTCTCGTTACATACTCTTTGTTCCTGATTTCTGCTTCAGCTGGAGGTGATCAACATTTCAGAATATCTTACCATGCAAACTCCGCTGCCGCCGTTTCTCCCATACCCACGCTTCCTTTTGGAACTTGACCTGAGTCAGACTGCAAAAATGACTTATGTGCTGCTACTCGACCGTGCCACGCTCTCGCAGAAAAATCTCTGGATAGATGAACGTGGATTCGTGTTTGTCATTTTTACGATTTGCTCTTTGGCTGAGCAGCTAGGGCGCAGCACTGTCAGTGTTTCCAGTGCGCTTAAGGAATTGGACGCTGCGGGATTGATTGAGCGCAGACGAACGCGGTTTTCTTCGCCCAATCACATCTTTGTGAAAATTCCAAATGTTGAATAGTTCTGCGTTTTTCACGATTCAAGAACCGCCAAAATCACGATTCTGTGATGCAGATTCTTAATGGCATCTGCAAAAGATATTTTTCCTATGCAGTATAGCAGCCTTTAAGACTGTATCGAAGAAAACTTTCACCTAACCAACGTAATAAAACAAAAAGAGAAAAACGAATAGAATCCATCCATTCCTTTCCGTATTTGCACCACATGAATGAGGAGGTCTGCCCTTGAACAAAGAAAAATCTGAGAAGAAGCCCACCACACGCAAACGTGCGCCGAGAAGTCCGAAGTCCGTGCGCCTGATCGTGGAACGCCATTATATCGGCAATGTGCCGATGAATACGCTTTTTCAGCGGCTTGTGGAAGAAGAAATTCGTAAAACTGCCGAATCGTATCTCGCCGCTGGCTAATTGGACGTTTTACTGCGGAAAAGGGCTTGCATCGTCACGCAGCATCCGCTACAATGTGATTGATGAGGTCTCTTTTCCATTATGGAGGTACACATGGAAAAGGACAAAAAAGTAACTGCTTTATACTGCCGACTGTCAAAAGATGACGGTTCAAACAGCGAAAGCCTGAGCATCCGCACTCAAAAGGCGATGCTTATGGAGTATGCCACACGCAACGGTTTCGGGAATTGCCAGTACTATGTTGATGATGGTTACAGCGGTACGAACTCTGACCGCCCTGCCTTTCAGGAACTTCTGGATGATATCCGGGAAGGAAAGGTGGCAACAGTCATTACCAAAGACCAGTCCCGACTTGGACGCAACCACATCGAAACCGGAACGTATATGGAAATCTTCTTTCCTGAACACGGTGTCCGCTATATTGCAATCAACGATGGTTATGATTCCAACGAGCAATCTCAGATGGATATTGCCCCGTTCCGAAACATCATCAATGAAATGTACGCCAAAGACACTTCCCGAAAAATCAAGAGTGCCCTTCGGACACGCAAGAAAAGTGGAAAGTATATCTCCAGCGGCGCACCGTTTGGCTACCAGAAAGACCCTGCCGACCACAATCACCTTGTGATCGACCCGAACACCGCCCCCGTTGTTGAGTATATCTATTCAATGGCAGAGGAAGGGCTGGGGCTTCACCGCATCGCCAAGCGGCTCCACGATGAAAAAGTCTTGAAGCCGTGTTACTACAAGAAAGAGATGTTTGGCCGCTTTATTGATGATGAAAAGATGTATGATTGGGACAGTGCCTATATCAGTCAGGTTCTGCACAGCCCAGTCTACGCCGGACACATCATCTACGAAGCCAAGCCCACCGTGTCCATGAAATCCAAAAAGCGGCGTTATATTCCGTTTGAAGAACGCGCTATCGTTCCGAATACACATGAAGCAATCATCCCACAAGACCGTTGGGAGAACGTGCAGCGAATCCTTTACAGCCGTTCCAGTAGTTTTATGTGCGATAAGACCGACTACGACAATATCTTCAAAGGCATCGTCCGCTGTGCAGACTGCGGCAGAACGATGTTAGTCAAGGTCGAGCACAGGCGCAAACGTAACAGTGTTCTGGATCAGACCTTTTATTGTTGCAGCACTTATCGGAAATATGGTGCGAAAGCCTGTGACTCTCATAATTTGGAAGCCCGTGTTCTGCATGAAGCTGTCTTTGCGGACATTCAGGCACACGCAAAGGCCGCTGTGAGCAATCGGGAAGCCCTTGTGAAGAAGATTGCAAATCAGATGCACCTCCGGGTGTCCTCTGACCGGGCGCAGCACAAACGGGATTTGAAGCAGTGTAAAGCACGAATCGCAGAAATCGAAGACCTGTATGCAAAACTTTATGAGGACGTATCAAAGGGACTTCTCCCGGAGAAACGTTTTCAAATGCTTGCAGATCGCTACGACAAAGAACAGGCTGAACTGACCGAGAAGATTGAGCAGTACGAGCGGGAAGGCCGTGCTGAACACGATCAGCTGGACAAGATTCAGGATTTTATTGATGAAGTCAGCAAGTACGCTGGCATCACCGAACTGAACTATAAGATTCTGCATCAGCTGATTGACAAGATTCTGGTATCCAAAGCGGAAAAGGTCGATGGCGAATACGTCCAGAAAATCCAGATTTTCTACCGCTTTATCGGCCCATTGGATGCCATCGAGTAACAAAGTCAGAAAAGTCACCTCCGAGAACTATCCTACAGATGCAGGGCGTGAGGGCGAACTAATCTTCCGCCTTGTCTACCAGCAAGCGGGCTGCAAAAAGCCCTTTTCCCGCCTGTGGCTGTCCAGCATGGAGGAAAACGCCATCCGAGAGGGGTTCGCCCATCTCAAACCGTCAACTGAATACGATGCGCTGTACAACGCAGCACTTTGCCGGGAACGTGCCGACTGGATGGTCGGCATCAATGCGTCCCGGCTTTTTTCATGTCTGTACGGTCAACCTTTAGCGGTCGGTCGGGTCATGACTCCGGTGCTTGCCATGACGGTGGTGCGGGAGGCTGCGATAGCCGCTTTTGTGCCGGAAAAGTTCTACACGGTGGATCTGGAACTGACCAGCGGATGCACGGCATCCAGCCGCCGCATTCCTGAAAAATCCGTTGCAGAAAACCTGCTGGAAGCCTGTCGAAGGGAGATGGTGGCAACGATCCAGCGCATCACCCGCAAGGAAAAATCCGAGAATCCGCCGCCGCTGTACGACCTGACCACCCTTCAGCGGGACGCCAACCGCCTGCTGGGGTACAGCGCACAGCAGACGCTGGACTATGTGCAGAGCCTGTATGAGAAGAAACTTACCACTTATCCCCGGACTGATAGCTGCTATATCACCGACGATGACGAGGAAATGCTGGAGGTGCTGACCGAGGAACTGGAAGGCTTTTTTGACATTACCCCAGAAGATGTGGACGAGGCTGTACCCCGGACACGGCGCACCGTCAACCGGGAAAAAGTCACCGACCACCACGCCATCCTGCCCACCCGCAGTATGCTGCAAGCCGATCTGGAAGCGCTGCCTAAAGGCGAGCAGAACGTTCTGAAGCTCATCATCGCCCGGACGCTGATGGCAGTCAGCAAGCCCTTCCGGTATCTGGAAACCCTGCTGACCACCGAATGTGCCGGGGAGGAATTTACCGCCAAGGGCAAGGAGGTTCTGGAAGAAGGCTGGAAAGCGGTGGAACGTAAGGTGCTTGCCGACATCCTGAACCGAAAACAGGAACTCACCGCCCTGCCCAATGCGGCAGAAAACGAGTGCGGCATCCTTAACGCAGAGCTGAAGGAGGGTCAAACGTCCCCGCCGAAGCACTTTACCGAGGACACCCTGCTGCACGCTATGGAGACCGCCAGTGCGGACAGTATGCCGGAGGGCGTGGAGCGTCAGGGCATCGGTACCCCGGCAACCAGAGCCGCCACCATCGAAAAACTGGTGCAGAAGGGTTTTCTGGAACGCAAGGGCACCAAGAAAAACAAGGTGCTTCTGCCCACGGACAAGGGCAAAGCCCTCATTACTGTGATGCCCGAAGAGATCCAATCCCCGGAAATGACCGCCGATTGGGAAACGAAGCTGCTGCGTATTGAGCGCAGCGAAATGGAGCCGGGTGAATTTATGACTGAGATCAATACGATGATTACCGAACTGGTAAAGAACACGGAAATGAAAAAAGGAGCGAATGCACTTATGAAAAGCAAGATTATTGGTGTCTGTCCGAACTGTGGGAAGCCTGTCGTGGAACGTGAAAAGGGCTGGTTCTGTGAGAACAGGGAGTGCCGTTTCGTTCTGTGGAAGGACAATGCGTTCTTCAAGCGTCTGGGCAAGCGGCTGGACGCTCATGTGGCGGACAAGCTGCTGCGGGATGGTCGTGTCCGCTTGAAGGACTGCAAGAGTGCCAAGGGCAAGACCTACAATGCCACCGTGCTGCTGTCCTGTGAAGCCGATGGCCGCAGCAAGTTTTCGCTGGAATTTGAAGGTGGGTGCTGATGGAGCAGATAAAAGAAGCGGTCTACCTTATC
>ENA-UEQR01000914-UEQR01000914.1-human-gut-metagenome-genome-assembly--contig:-NODE-914-length-17477-cov-7.212241_pt1 | contig 17477 bp, 14 predicted proteins | sample MGYA00242944_ERZ507941 | MGnify/ENA primary metagenome ERZ507941 (study PRJEB26167, sample SAMN06115398) | human gut metagenome | host: Homo sapiens | place: China:Chongqing | collected 2016-06-23...
AGCTTCCTGCCGAGCGGTGTCACAAGCGGTTCATACCCATAGCGCTCCAAGGCGATAATCGCGCGCTGATACGTCAGGCCCTCGCACTGCCCGCTCCAGTTGTTTTCCGGCGCGTTGCGGAACAGCGGGTCGTTCACCGCAACGCTCGGCAGGGGCAGCGGCGTCCAGAATTCCTGCGGATTCAGCAGGTGCTGGCGCACAAACGCATCCGCCATCTCCTGACTGATGGAACCCCAGTACATGCAGCGCAGCGTGTTATGGCACAGCACGTCGATGGTCTTGCCATGCTTGTCGCGATCAAAGCAGGCGTGGCGCTTGTCATCCCACAAGCGTGCTTTCAAGTTCGCCGCAACCGCGTCCGCCTTTTCGCGCCATTCGCTTTCCCGCCCGTCGCCGCGCAGACGGCTGATTCCCGCCAATGTATCGCGGCAGGCGTAGGAGAACGACGTCACGTCCATCGACGCCATCGGCACAACATCCGCATCTTCGGGCGGCGTATCGGTCGTGCAGTAGACAGGCGCGTGACCGTAGCGCAGGGCGTTGTCCTCCCCCGTATCGTAGACGCAGAAGGATTCAAGACATCCGTCGCCGTCGGAATCGCGCGTCCTCCAGAGATACTGGTCGAACTTCTCCAGGCAATCCGCCAGTATATCCAGATACGCCGGTTCTTTGCCGGAGAGATACCACATGTTCAGCGCGTGCAACGGGAAGCAGAAGCCCTGAAACTTGTTGAACTGCGGCTCAATCGTCCCGTCGGGATGGCACTGAATCGACCCAGCAATCCGCCCGTCCGCACGCTGGGTGCGCATGAACAGCAGCTGATTGTTCATGGCGGCGGTCATGTTGCGCTTCCAGTACATTTCACCGCCCATCGGCTGCGTTTCCAGCCAAATCTTCTCGTACCCGCCGCCCTCGACCAGTACGGTATCCGCGCCGAAGTCCTTCAAATTATGAAGGCACTTGCGCTCGGCTTCGTCGAAGAGCTTTTGCAGCGCCGCGTCATCGCAGGAAAAGGTCACCCCTGTTTTTGGAAGCATTGGCTATCCTCCTGTCATTTCGCGGAAGCGGAAATGTCATTTTTGTCCCGCTTCCGACCTGTTTTTCCTGTCCTATTCTACCTGAAAACGGCCAAATTTGAAATGCGCAATTTTTTCGCATATTCGCAAGCCCTTGAAAAATCGGCATTTGCACGATATGCACAAAAATTTCGTCGATTTACAGGCGGCATGCTGCATGGTATCATATTCGTAGTTGATTACGGGGCAGCGTTCCCGATGAACGGAGGGGTTTCATTGCAAAAGGCGGTAACAAAGACGGCAGCGACCAAACCGCATCAGCCGTTTGGTGTTCGTGCTCGGCGGACAATTCACCGCGACTGGCAGCTGTGGGTTCTGCTGATTCCAGCACTGGCTTTCTTCATTGTATTTTGCTACTTCCCGATGTACGGCGTGCAGATTGCATTCAAGGACTTCAAAATCGGCAAGGGCATCGTCGGCAGCGAATGGGCATCGACGAAAGGGCAGCTTGACCTGTTCAAACACTTCCGCAATTTCTTCAGCATGTACTACTGCGGGCGCATGTTTGCAGACACATTGCTGCTGAACCTCTACGGGCTGCTGTTCTCCTTCCCCATTCCGATTCTGCTCGCCATCATGCTCAACCAGCTGAACTCGAAGCGCTTCAAGGGCTTCACGCAGACGGCGATTTACGTTCCGCACTTCATCTCCACGGTCGTGCTGGCTGGTATGCTCTACCTGTTCTTCTCCCCCACCAACGGCATCGTCAACAAGGTGATAGAGGCCTGCGGGGGCAAGTCGATTTACTTCATGGTCGAGGAAAACTGGTTCCGCCCGCTGTTCATCGGTTCGGACATCTGGCAGAACGCCGGTTGGAATACTATCCTTTATATTGCCACGCTGACCTCCATCGACCCGCAGCTGTACGAAGCCGCGACCATCGACGGCGCGACCCGCTGGCAGAAGATTAAGAACATCGACATTCCGCACCTGATTCCGATTGCCGTCATGATGCTGATTCTCTCCTGCGGTTCGCTCCTGTCCTCCAACACGGACAAGGCGCTGCTGCTCCAGACCTCCGGCAACATCAAAACCTCGGATATCATCGGCGTGTACGTCTACAACACGGGCATCGGCAAGGCGCAGTACTCCTACACCTCCGCCATCGGTCTGTGCCTGAACGTCATCAACTTCGTCATCATCATTTCCGTCAACGCCATCTCCCGCAAGGCCAGCGACATCAGCCTGTTCTAAGAAAGGAGGGAAAGCAAAATGGCAAAGAAGGAAGCGGAAGTACACGGCATTCGCATCAAAGAGACGCGCGCCGACCGTACTTTCAACGTTCTCAACCTGATTTTCTGGATGATTGTGCTGTTTATCACGCTTTACCCCCTGTGGCTGGTGCTGATTGCGTCCGTCTCCGACCCGGATGCGGTGCTGGCGGGTGAAGTGCTCTTCTGGCCTAAGGGCTTCTCGCTCATGGGCTACGAGGCGGTTTTCCAGCACAGCGAGCTGTGGCAGAGCTACCTGAACTCCATCATTTACACGGTTCTCGGTTCGGCGCTGTCGGTGATTGTCTCCCTTGCAGCGGCGTATGCGCTGAGCCGCAAATTCGCCGGGAAAGCATTCGTCAACTTTCTGATTACGTTCACCATGTTTTTCTCCGGCGGCTTGATTCCGATTTTCCTGAACGTGCGCGACTTGGGGCTGTACGACACGCGGCTGGTCATGATTCTGATGAACACCGTGTCCGTGTGGAACCTGATGGTCGCCCGCACCTACATTCAGTCCTCCATCCCCAACGAGCTGTACGAAGCCGCGGTGATGGACGGCGCGGATCACTTCACTTACTTCTTCCGCTGCGTCCTGCCGCTGTCCGGCACGATTATCGCCGTGCTGAGCGTCTACTACGGTGTGGCGCGCTGGAATGACTACTTCACGGGTCTGGTGTTCATCCGCAACCGCGCGTATCTGCCGCTGCAGACCGTGCTGCGCGAAATTCTTGCTTCGCTGTCCATTTCCGGCTCCAGCGATACGTTCTTCGCCGCCTACGCCGACAACCTCGGCGGTCTGCAGGAGGCCATGCGCAAGGCGGCCCTGGGGCAATTCGGCTCCGGCTGGGCCTGGCTATCCGCAGACGGCGAGGGGCACCTGGCTGTCCAAAAGACCGCAAACCAGGACACACCGCTGCCCCTGATCCCCTTGCTGTGTTGCGACGTATGGGAGCACGCCTACTATCTCCAATACCAGAATCGCCGGGCGGACTACTTCGAAGCCTGGTGGCGACTGGTGGACTGGCCTGAGGTCTCCCGGCTCTATACCGGCTGCCTGGCCTGCCGTCCGCCCCGGCCCTGATGGAAGATTCCAGAGGCGGCGGCAATCGCCGCCGCTTTTGGAAAACTCCAGAAAATAGGCGTTGACAACTGCTTCCTTTTCCGTTATGATAATATGTCGAATGAAGACGCAGAGGAAGGAGCGTACCCATGAATTTCTTGCTGACCGGCGGGGCTGTTTTCCGGGATGGAACTTTCCAGAATGTGGATGTTGCCATTTCCAAAGGCCGTATTGTTTCCGTTTCTCCCTCCCTTTCCCAGGAAGGTTTTTCCGTAATTGAATGTCAGGATCAAGTCATTGTTCCAGGTTTCGTTGATGTACATGTTCATCTTCGGGAGCCTGGATTTTCTTATAAGGAAACCATCGCCTCCGGCACGGCGGCGGCCGCCGCAGGAGGCTACACGGCGGTGTGCGCCATGCCCAACCTGAATCCGGTGCCGGACTCCCTGGAGCACCTGTGGCCGGAGCTGGACGCCATCGCCCGGGACGGCCGGGTGCGGGTGTATCCCTATGGGGCCATCACCCGGGGCGAAAAAGGCGCGGAGCTGGCGGACATGCCGGCTATGGAGCCCTTTGTCTGCGGCTTCTCCGACGACGGGAAAGGCGTCCAGTCCGCCGACCAGATGCGCGATGCCATGGAACTCGCAAAACAGCTGGACAAGCCCATCACTGCCCACTGTGAGGACGAGTCCCTGCTGACTCCCGGCTGGTGCATCCACGACGGGGAGTGGGCGAAGCGGAACGGCTTCCCCGGCAACGCCCCTGAGAGCGAGTGGAAACAGGTGGAGCGGGATCTGGAGCTGGTGCGGGAGACGGGCTGTGGCTATCATGTCTGCCACATCTCCACCAAGGAGAGCGTGGACCTGATCCGCAAGGCCAAAGCCGAGGGCCTGGACGTCACCTGTGAGACTGGCCCCCACTACCTGCTGCTGGACGATTCCTGCTTGCAGGAGGATGGCTGTTTCAAAATGAATCCGCCCCTCCGGGACAAGGCCGACCGGGAGGCTCTGTTGGAAGGCCTGGCGGACGGCACCATCGACATGATCGCCACGGACCATGCCCCTCACAGTGCCGAGGAAAAAGGCCGCGGACTGGAAAAAAGCGCAATGGGCATTGTAGGACTGGAAACGGCGTTCCCGTTGTTGTATACTGAACTTGTGAAGCCCGGCGTCATCTCTATGGAGCGGCTGATGGAGCTGCTCCACGATGCCCCCTGCCGCCGCTTCAACATCCCGACGGATACCGGTTTTACCGTGTTCGACCTGAATGACACCTATCGGATCGACCCGGCAGACTTCCTCTCCATGGGCAAGGCAACACCCTTTACAGGATGGGAGGTCCAAGGCCGCTGCCTGCTGACAGCAGCAGGCGAAACGGCTGTCTGGTATGATGCAGACCGTCTGCTGAAAGGAGAATGATCGTGAAGCAAACAACCTTGACAGTGACTGAAAACACAGGACTGGCCGATGGAATTTACCGTCTGCGGCTGGTGGGGGACACCTCTGCCATCACCGCCCCCGGCCAGTTCGTGAACCTGAAACTCTCCGGCTTTTTCCTCCGCCGTCCCATCTCCGTGTGCGACTGGTCCGATGGAGAATTGACGCTTATTTATAAAGTCTTGGGCCACGGCACCGAGGCCATGACGGGCATGGCTCCCGGCACGGAACTGGATGTGCTGACGGGCCTTGGCAACGGTTACGATGTGTCCCGCAGCGGGGAACACCCCCTGCTGGTGGGCGGCGGCGTGGGCATCCCGCCGCTGTATGGCCTCGCCAAGCGGCTGACCGCACAGGGTAAGCGCGTCACCGCGGTGCTGGGTTTCAACCGGGAATCCGAGATCTTCCTGGCAGAGGAGTTCCGGGCGCTGGGGGCGGAGGTCATCATCGCCACCGCCGACGGCAGCACAGGCATCCACGGCCTTGTGACCGACGGCATGGCCGCCGTGTCCGACTACACCTATCTCTATACCTGCGGCCCGGAGCCGATGCTGAAGGCGGTATACAGCGCCTGCAAGACCTCCGGCCAGTTCAGCTTTGAGGAGCGGATGGGCTGCGGCTTCGGCGCCTGCATGGGCTGCTCCTGCAAAACGAAATACGGCAATAAGCGGATCTGCAAGGACGGCCCCGTGCTGGAAAAGGAGGAGATCGTATGGTGAATACAAAAGTGACCCTCTGCGGTATTGAGATGGACAACCCCATTATCCCCGCCAGCGGCACCTTCGGCTATGGCTATGAGTTCGCGGAATTGTACGATATCAATATGTTAGGTACCTTTTCCTTTAAGGGAACCACCCGGGAACCCCGCTTCGGCAACCCTACCCCCCGTATCGCGGAGTACGCAGGCGGACTGCTGAATGCTGTGGGCCTGCAAAACCCCGGCGTGGACGCGGTAATCGAAACGGAGCTGCCGAAGCTCAAGCAGGTATTTCACAAGCCGGTGATGGCGAATATCAGCGGCTTTTCCGTGGCGGAATACGCCGAGGTCTGCGAGAAGCTGGACGCCCAGGAGCAGGTGGGCTGGCTGGAGGTCAATATCTCCTGCCCCAACGTCCACGGCGGCGGCGCGGCCTTCGGCGCGGATCCCAAGTCCGCAGCCGAGGTGACGAAGGCCGTCCGGGCGGTGACGAAAAAGCCCATCATTTTGAAGCTGTCCCCCACGGCGGCCAACATCGCCGCCGTTGCCAAGGCCTGCGAGGATGCGGGCGCCGACGGCGTGAGCCTCATCAACACCCTGCCGGGTATGCGGATCGATCTGAAACGCCGCCGCCCGCTGCTGGCCAATACCACCGGCGGTATGTCCGGTCCGGGGATGTTCCCGCTGGCAGTGCGGATGGTGTATCAGGTCTACGAGGCAGTGTCCATCCCCATCGTGGGCATGGGCGGCGTCACCACGGCGGAGGACGTCATCGAGCTGATGCTGGCGGGCGCCACCGCCATCGGCGTGGGCGCGGCGAACCTTGTGGAGCCGTATGCCTGCAAGACCATTATCGAAAATCTGCCTGCTGTGATGGAACGGTACGGCATGGAAAATCTGACAGAGATCATAGGAGGAGCACATCATGGGTAAAGACGTTATCGTTGCGCTGGACTTTGACAGCAAGGAAAAGACACTGGCATTTCTGGACCGCTTCACAGAGGAAAAGCCCTTTGTGAAGATCGGCATGGAACTGTTCTACGCCGAAGGCCCCTCCATCGTCCGGGAGATCCGGGCCCGCGGACATAAAATCTTTTTGGATCTCAAGCTGCATGACATTCCCAACACCGTGAAAAAGGCCATGGCGGCATTGTCCGCGCTGGATGTGGACATCGTGAACCTCCACGCCGCCGGTACCGCCGCCATGATGACCGCCGCGCTGGAGGGGCTGACCCGTCCCGACGGCACGAGGCCCCTGCTCATCGCCGTGACGCAGCTGACCTCGACCGATCAGGAGCGCATGGAGCGGGAGCTGTGGATCGAAAAGCCCATTGCCGAAGTGGTGATGCACTATGCGGAGATCGCCTCCATCGTGGGACTGGACGGCGTGGTGTGCTCTCCCCTGGAGGCAGGCGCGGTCCACGAGCGCTGCGGCAAGAACTTCCTCACCGTGACCCCCGGTGTCCGCTTTGCTGACGGAGATGTGGGCGACCAGAAGCGGGTCACCACGCCGGCCAAGGCCAAGGAGCTTGGCTCCGACTACATCGTGGTGGGCCGTCCCATCACCCAGGCGGAGGACCCCGTGGCCGCCTATCGCCGCTGCGTGGCGGAGTTCGTGGGCTGAGCCGCGAAACGGAAACGATTGGATCAACAGAAAAATTGATATAAAGGAGAACAAACTATGGACAGCATCAATGTGCGCGTTGCCAAGCGTCTGCTGGAGATCAAGGCGGTCTTTCTCCGCCCTCAGGAGCCCTTTACCTGGGCCAGCGGCATCAAGAGCCCCATCTACTGCGATAACCGACTGATCCTCACCGCTCCGGAAGCCCGGAACGAGGTGGAGCAGGCCATTGCCGATACCGTGAAGCGTGAGTACCCGGAGGCGGAGGTCCTGATGGGCACCGCCACCGCCGGCATTGCCCACGCCGCCATTGCCGCCCACCTGCTGGGCCTGCCCATGGGCTATGTCCGTTCCGGCAATAAGGACCACGGCCGTCAGAACCGCATCGAAGGCCGTCTGGACAAGGGCGAGAAGGTCGTGGTCGTGGAGGATCTGATCTCCACCGGCGGCAGCGTGCTGGAGACCGTGGAGGCCCTGCGGGAAGCAGGCGCTGAGGTGCTGGGCGTGGTGAGCATCTTCACCTACGGCATGAAGAAGGGCGTGGAGCGCATGGCGGAGGCCGGCGTGAAGAACGTGAGCCTGACGAACCTGGACACCATCGCCCAGGTGGGCGCGGAGGAAGGTTACATCGCGCCGGAGGATGTGTCCCGTCTGCTGAAATTCCGGGACAATCCGTCTGATGAAAGCTGGATCAATGGAGGGGAAAACTGATATGGAAAATTTGATCGACATTATGCAGCTCTCCACCGAGGAGATCGACGAGCTGGTAAAAACGGGCTGCGATATTATGGAGCATCCCGCCGAATATGCCCATAAGTGCGACGGCAAGATCCTGGCAACGCTGTTCTTTGAGCCTTCCACCCGCACCCGCCTGAGCTTTGAGAGCGCCATGCTGTCCCTTGGCGGACAGGTGCTGGGCTTTTCCTCCGCCGCCAGCTCCTCCGCCTCCAAGGGCGAGAGCGTGGCGGACACCATCCGGGTGGTCAGCGCCTACTGCGACATCATCGCCATGCGCCACCCCAAGGAGGGCGCGCCTCTGGTGGCAACGCAGCACTCCTTGGTGCCGGTGATCAACGCCGGTGACGGCGGCCACAACCACCCCACCCAGACCCTGACGGACCTCATCACCATCCACAAGGAAAAGGGTCATTTCGACAACCTGACCATCGGCTTCTGCGGTGACCTGAAGTTTGGCCGGACGGTCCATTCTCTGGTGGCTGCCATGAGCCGCTACACCGGCGTCCGGTTCGTGTTTGTCTCCCCGGAGGAGCTGAAGCTGCCCCGCTACGTCAAGGAGCAGTACGTCAAGTCCAAGAACATTCCCTATACCCAGTCCACCTCTCTGGAGGAGGTCATGCCGGATCTGGACATTCTGTACATGACCCGCGTCCAGAAGGAGCGCTTCTTCAACGAGGAGGATTACCTCCGCTTGAAGGACAGCTACATCCTCACCCCGGAGAAGCTGGAAAACGCCAAGGAGGATCTGCGGATCCTGCATCCGCTGCCCCGCGTCAATGAGATCTCCGTGGCGGTGGACAATGACCCCCGCGCCTGCTACTTCAAGCAGGCCCAGAACGGCCGCTACATCCGCATGGCGCTGATCATGAAGCTGCTGGGTATTCAGTGAGAGGAGAGAACGGACATGATTATTGATTCTATTCAGAACGGCATCGTGATCGACCACATCACCGCCGGTAAGGCCATGGAACTGTACAACATTCTGGGCCTGGACAAGCTGGACTGCACCGTCGCTATTTTGAAGAACGTCACCAGCGGCAAGCTGGGACGGAAGGACATCATTAAGATCGACCGTGAGATGGACCTTGATTGGGATCTGATCGGCTATGTGGACCCCACCATCACTGTGAATATCATTCACGAGGGCCAGCTCCGGGAGAAGCGGAGCCTCAAGCTGCCGGAGCGGATCCGGGGCGTGCTGAAGTGCAAGAACCCCCGCTGCATCACCTCTGTGGAGCAGGAGCTGCCTCAGGAATTCCTACTGACCGATCCGGCCAAGCGTGTTTACCGCTGCATCTACTGCGAGACTGAGGCCGGCAAATAAGACGGCCTGAGGAGATTATGATGAAAAAAGGTTATTTGATCTTACAGGACGGCCAGGTATTTGAGGGCGTCCGGTTCGGTGCGGAGACCGACACCGTGGGTGAGCTGGTGTTCACCACCGGTATGTGCGGCTACGTCGAGACCCTGACGGACCCCAGCTATGCCGGACAGATCGTTATGCAGACCTATCCTCTGATCGGCAACTACGGCATCATCCGGGAGGATTTTGAAGGAGCCTGCTGCGTGAAGGGCTATGTGGTTCGGGAATACTGCGACACACCCTCCAATTTCCGGACGGACTGCGATCTGGATACATACTTGAAAGAGCAGGGCGTGCCGGGCCTGTGCGGTGTGGATACCCGGGAGCTGACCCGCATCATCCGGGAGCACGGCGTGATGAATGCCGCCATCTGCGACGAGATCCCCGCCGATCTGACTCCCATCAAGACCTACGCCATCACCGGTGTGGTGGAGGCTGTTTCCTGCAAGGAGCCCGACCGCTATCAGGCGGAAGGGGAGGAGCGCTTCCGGGTGTCCCTGCTGGATTACGGCGCCAAGCGCAACATTGTCCGGGAGCTCCAGAAGCGGGGCTGCACCGTGACGGTCCTGCCTGCGTCCACCTCCGCGGAGGATATTCTGGCGGCGGATCCGGACGGCGTAATGCTGTCCAACGGCCCCGGCGATCCTGCGGAAAATGTGTACCAGATCGAGCAGATCCGTAAACTTCTGGGCAAGGTGCCCATGTTTGGCATCTGCCTGGGCCACCAGCTGACGGCTCTGGCCGCCGGCGGCAGCACCTATAAGCTGAAATACGGCCACCGGGGCGTGAACCAGCCGGTCCGGGATGTGGAGGGTGTCCGCACCTACATCACCAGCCAGAACCACGGCTATGCCGTGGACAGCGATACGGTGAAGCTGGGCAAGGTCCGCTTTGCCAACGCCAACGACGGCACCTGCGAGGGTATCGACTATCCGGAGCTGAAGGCGTTTACCGTCCAGTTCCACCCGGAGGCCTGCACTGGCCCCAAGGATACGTCCTTCCTCTTCGACCGGTTTGTGGATTTGATGAAAGGGGGCGCGCTGTAATGCCTTTGGATACAAGTATTAAAAAGGTTCTGGTCATCGGCTCCGGCCCCATTGTCATCGGCCAGGCTGCTGAGTTTGACTACGCCGGCGCCCAGGCCTGCCGCATCCTGAAGGAGGCGGGGGTCAATGTGGTGCTGTGCAACTCCAACCCCGCTACCATCATGACCGATCAGGCCATGGCGGACGAGATCTATCTGGAGCCTCTGACCACGGAGACCATCAAGCGCATCATCAAGAAGGAAAAGCCCGACAGCATTCTGGCGGGCCTCGGCGGACAGACCGGCCTGACGCTGGCCATGCAGCTGGATAAGGAGGGCTTCCTGGAGGAACAGGGCGTCCGCCTGCTGGGCACCGATGCCAAGGCTATTTCCCGGGCCGAGGACCGGGAGTTGTTCAAGGAAGCCATGGCGGAGATCGGTCAGCCGGTGATTGCCTCCGATATTGCCGAAACGGTAGAGGGTGCCTTAGAGGTGGCCGAGCGGATCGGTTATCCCGTCATCGTCCGTCCCGCCTTTACCTTGGGCGGTGCCGGCGGCGGCGCCGCTGCCAACGAAGCGGAGCTGCGGATCATCGCCCAAACCGGTCTGGATGCCTCTCCTATTACCCAGATTCTGGTGGAGCGGGCCATCTTCGGCTGGAAGGAGATCGAGTTCGAGACCATGCGGGACAGCGTGGGCAATGTGATCGCCGTCTGCTCCATGGAGAACTTCGACCCCGTGGGCGTCCACACCGGTGATTCCATCGTGGTGGCTCCCACCCAGACCCTGGCGGACAAGGAGTTCCAGATGCTGCGGAAGGCCTCTCTGGACATCATCACTCATCTGGGCATCGTGGGCGGCTGCAACGTGCAGCTGGCGCTGAACCCGGACAGCTTTGAATATGCGGTCATTGAGGTGAACCCCCGTGTCAGCCGCTCCTCCGCCCTGGCCTCCAAGGCCACCGGTTATCCCATCGCCAAGATCACCACCAAAATCGCCCTGGGCTACACCCTGGACGAGATCAAAAACGACATTACCGGAAAAACCTGCGCCTGCTTTGAGCCCACGCTGGACTACATCGTGGTGAAGATGCCCAAGTGGCCCTTCGACAAGTTTGCCGACGCCAGCCGCAAGCTGGGCACCCAGATGAAGGCTACCGGTGAGGTCATGGCCATCGCTCCCAGCTTTGAGATGGCACTGATGAAGGCCGTCCGCGGCGCGGAAGTGGGTCTGGACAGCCTGAACCGTAAAAACGATCCTGAGGACCGCGCTCCCATCTGGGAGCGGCTCCGCCGGGTGGATGACCACCGTCTGTTTACCATTTTTGAGGCCCTGAAGGGCGGTACGTCCATCGACGAGATCTTCAGCATTACCCGGATCGACCGCTGGTTCCTTGCAAAGCTGAAGAAAATGGCGGAATTTGAAAAGGCTCTGGAAAAGGACGGCCTCACTGTTGAGCATTATGAGACCGGCAAGAAGATGGGCTATCCCGACGATACCCTCAAGCGACTCTCCGGCGCTGCCGCGCTGCCCTGTGAAAAAAAAGACGCCGTCTACAAGATGGTGGACACCTGCGGCGCGGAGTTCGATGCCGAGACTCCCTATTTCTATTCCACTTTTGATAAGTTCTGCGAATCCCGGACCTTCCCCCGCAGCGGCAAGCCGGTCATTATGGTGCTTGGTTCCGGCCCCATCCGCATCGGTCAGGGCATCGAGTTCGACTATTCCTCCGTCCACTGCGTCTGGACGCTGAAGGAGCTGGGCTACGAGGTAGTCATCGTCAACAACAACCCGGAGACCGTCTCCACGGACTATGACACCGCCGATCGCCTGTACTTTGAGCCTCTGTTCCCCGAGGATGTCATGCACATCATCGAGGTGGAGAAGCCCGTGGGCGTGGTGGTGGCCTTCGGCGGCCAGACGGCCATCAAGCTCACCAAGTTCCTGGACAGCCACGGCATCCCCATTCTGGGTACCAGCGCTGAGTCCATCGACATGGCAGAGGACCGGGAACGGTTCGATGCCCTGCTGGAGCGGTTCTCTATCAAGCGGCCTCAGGGCCGGGCCGTCACCGGTATGCAGGAGGCGCTGGACGCCGCTCATGAGCTGGGCTATCCCGTGCTGCTGCGCCCCTCCTACGTCATCGGCGGCCAGAACATGGTCATCGCCCACAACGATGAGGACGTGCGGACCTATATGGAGGTCATTCTCTCCGGCAAGATCGAAAACCCGGTGCTGGTGGACCAGTACCTCATGGGCAAGGAACTGGAAGTGGACGTCATTTCCGACGGCAAGGACGTCCTGATCCCCGGCATCATGCAGCACATCGAGCGCACCGGTGTCCACTCCGGCGACTCCATCGCTGTCTATCCGCCCTTCTCCATCGGAGATAAGATGCTGAAGGTCATCGTGGACTGTTCGGAAAAGCTGGCCCTGTCTCTGGGAACCCATGGCCTCATCAATATTCAGTATCTGATCTACCAGAACGAGCTGTACGTCATTGAGGTGAATCCCCGCGCCAGCCGCACGGTGCCCTACATTTCCAAGGTCACCGGCGTACCCATGGTGGATCTGGCTACCCGCGTCATGGTGGGTCAGCCTCTGGCCTCTCTGGGCTATGGCACCGGTCTGTACCGCCAGCCCCCCTATGTGGCCGTGAAGGTTCCCGTGTTCTCCTTTGAGAAAATCACCGATGCCAACGCTGCCCTCTCCCCGGAGATGAAATCCACCGGCGAGGTGCTGGGCCTTGGCAAAAATATGCAGGAGGCCATGTTCAAGGGCCTTGTCTCTGCCGGATACAAGGTGGAGAAGGAGACCCGGGGCGGCGTGCTGATCTCCGTGAACCACCGGGATCAGCCGGAGATCGTCAACATCGCCCGGAAGCTGGACGAAATGGGCTACAAGCTCTACGCCACCGACGGCACCGCCAGAGAGATCTCCCGTCTGGGTACCGATGTGGAGATCGTGGGCAAGCTGGGGAAGGACAACCGGGTGTTCCAGCTTCTTGAAAACGGCCGGATCGACTATGTGATCCTCACCGGCTCCACGGAGCCTATCTATATCCGGGACTTCATCCATCTGAACCACCGCTGCGTCCAGCTGGGGATTCCGTGCCTGACCTCTCTGGATACCGCCAACGCGCTGACGGATATTCTGGCCAGCCGCTACAACCAGCGGAACACGGAGCTCATCGACATCTGCCACCTTCGCAGCGAGCGTCAGAAGCTGAAATTCTCCAAGCTGCAGACCTGCGGAAACGATTACATCTTCTTGGAAAACTTCCACGGCGAGATCACCTGCCCGGAGTCCCTGTGCGTCACCTTCTGTGACCGGCACTACGGCATCGGCGCCGACGGGATCGTCCTGATGGAGCATTCCGACATTGCCGACGCGAAGATCCGGCTGTTCAACGCCGACGGCAGCGAGAGCGCCACGGCGGGCAACGCCCTGCGCTGCATGGGCAAGTACCTGTATGACAACGGTCTGGTGAAAAAGGAAGATATGCGGATCGAGACCGGTGCCGGCGTCCGGGAGGTACACCTCTACACCGCCAACGGTCTTGTGACCTCCGCCTGTGTGGATATGGGCTGCGCCTCTCTGGATGCGGCGGCCTTCCGGTTTGCCATCGCGGAAAAGACGGTGGTGGATTACCCGGTGTATATCGGCGGACAGTCCTTCAACATCACCTGCGTAGATGTGGGCGAGCCCCATTGCGTGGCGTTCTGCCCCCGGATCGACGATGTGGATGTGGAGTTCCTCGGTCCCCGGTTTGAGCAGGCTCCCTATTTCCCGGAGCGGATCAACGCAGAGTTTATTCGCGTGGTGAATCCCAGCACCATCAAAATGCGGGTCTGGGAGCGGGGCAGCGGCGAGATCATGGCCAGCGGCACCGGTGCCTGCGCCGCTGTGGTGGCGGCCGTGGCCAACGGTATGTGCGAAAAGGGACGGGATGTGACCGTCCGGGCTGCCGGCGGTGATCTGGTGGTGAACTACACCGACGAGAAGATCACCCTCACCGGCGACGCCAAGCTGGTTTATACCGGCGAAGCGGTGTACTAACGGAAAAACCGTTTTTGAAAACTGGATCTAATCTGCTTTGACTGCACGAAAAGAGCGGCCTATGCGTTTTACGCATGGGCCGCTTTTTTTGCTGCAAATTTCAAGTGCGCTATTATGGGCCCGAAGGCAGGGCCATGGGCGCATTAAGGGAACGTTTTCCGTCGATTTTGACCGTGATACGGCAGGTGAGAGATAACCGGCAGAGATTTACATAAAAAATATGACAGTCGCACCCGGCTTCGACAGAAACCTGTCCGGCGAATATGCTACCATCACCGTAAGACAAGCCATTCCCCAACAGATCTGATCGGAGCAGAGTACCTTCTGAGCTGATTTGACAAATGGGGATAAAATTCGACAAAAGAGGGAATAGTATGGATATACGAGCGCGGGACACAGACCGGGAGCTGTTGCTGGAATTCAGCGGAGAAATGGACCATCACGGGGCCAGAAATGCCTTGAAGGAAGTGGAGATCGCCATTGATGCGGCCCTTCCCCGAAGTCTGATCTTAGACTTTGCGGGCGTGACCTTTATGGACAGCTCCGGGATCGCCCTGATCCTTCGGTCTCAGCAGCGGATGCAGCTGATGGAGGGCAGCGTTGTGCTCCGGAACGTGCCGGAGCAGGCCCGCCGTGTTCTGGACGCTGCCGGCATCGGGCGGCTGGTTTCCATTCAATAACGGGAGGTTTACATAATGAAAATAAAGACGGAAAATGAAGTCACTTTGCAGTTTCCCAGCCAGAGCAGCAACGAGGGGTTTATCCGCTCCGCGGTGGCCTGCTTCGCGGCACAGATGGACCCCACTCTCAACGAGCTGGAGGACATCAAGACCGCCGTTTCTGAGGCGGCCACCAACGCCATCGTCCATGCGTACCCGGACCGGATCGGCAAGGTGACGGTGAAGGTCCGGATCTGTACCGGACAAGTGCTGGAGATCACGGTGCGGGACTACGGCCGGGGCATCCCGGATGTGGAAAAGGCCCGGCAGCCCATGTTCACCACCGGAGGAGAGGAACGCAGCGGCATGGGCTTCACCATCATGGAGAGCTTTATGGATAGTTTAAAGGTGCGGTCCGTGGCTGGCCGGGGTACCACCGTGGTGATGAAAAAGAAGATCGCCCCCCGGATCAAGCGATGAATGGCGCCATGGAGTTGCTGCGGGCGGCTCAGGAGGGGGACCGGGACGCATGTGAGCAGGCAGTGCTGGAAAACAACGGCCTGATCTGGAGTGTGGTCCGCCGGTATTACGGCCGGGGAGTGGAGCCGGACGATCTGTACCAGCTGGGATGTCTTGGGTTTCTGAAAGCGATCCGGGGGTTTGATTTTTCCTACGGCACCTGCTTTTCCACCTATGCCGTTCCCAAGATCGCCGGGGAGATCCGGCGGTTTCTCCGGGATGACGGCACCATCAAGGTGGGACGGAGCATCCGGGAGCAGGCACTGACTCTGTATGCCCTGCGGGAGCGGCTGCGGCAGGAGTTGGGGCGGGAGCCGTCCCTCTCCGAACTGTCGGCCCAGACCGGATGGACACCGGAGGAGATCGCCCAAGTGGATCTGGCCACAGAGGCACCGGATTCCTTGCAGCGGGAAACAGCGGACGGCCTTGCGCTGGAGGGGCTGCTGGGCACAGAGGCTCCGGAGGAGGGACTTGTGGAGCGCATCGCCCTGCGGGAGGCGGTGGATCAACTGCCGGAAAAGGAGCGCATGACGATTCTGCTCCGCTATTTCAAGGGGCTGACGCAGGAGCGGGCCGCCCGGGTGCTGGGGGTGTCCCAGGTGCAGGTTTCCCGGCTGGAACGCCGGGGACTGGAACGGCTGCGGCAGAGCTTTGCGGAGTGAAATAGGGATCATCCTGAAATTCCGTCATGGTGGACCAATAACGCTTTGGCATGTGGGTCATTCGTAGTTTTGGATTTTCCCGCTCCCGAATAGCCACGGTATCGTAAAACCGCTTCCAAAGCAGCCGGTAGGCGGCCTCCGTTTCATTCGGCGGCGCCATCTGAAAGTCCGCTAACGGGCGAATGACGGCCTTGCCGGCGGCGTAAAACAGCGCCTCGTGGTGGACACGGTCATAAATGAAAAATTTCTCGTTTTGATAGCGGGCGCAGAAGTGGCTCCGCAGAATGGGGAGGACCCTATTTTTCGGTTCGATCTCGCTTCCCAGAATGCCGCCCAGATCGGAGAAGCGGAGAAAGCCTTTTAAAAGATGGGCTTCGCCGTTGAGATGCCGGACGGCTGTCGCTACCGGATGAAGCGTCTCGTCGGAAAAGTTCCGCAGAAAACTGGGACCTTCCCGCAGCAGCTTTACCACCAGCCGGTACAGGCGGATCTCGCGTTCCTCCATGCAGGTGAGAAACCCCCGACGTACCAGCTCCTCTCCGTAGGGGGAGAGCTTGTGCAATTTTCGCAGGACCCGTCCGGCGTGGCCGCTGTCGGTGCGGATTGCCCGGACGGGAAACAGAATAGGCGCAGAGTCCTCATCGTCGGTAATGGCGGTGAGGACTTCTTTGTTGGCGTAGCTGTCAAAAATGCAGCAGAGAAAGCCCTCGAAGCTGCCGTCATAGGTGTAGATCATTTCGTTCATAGGGCACCTTCGGACTTAAACGGCATCGTCGAACAGAGAAAGCTGTCGCATCTCCGGCTGGGGCAGCAGGGACTGCTCCACGGCGATGAGGTTTCGCAGAAGGCTGTCTTGCGTGAAGCGCAGACCGTCGGCCATGCGGCCATTGGCGGTGAGGAAATACTGCGCCCGCTTCATGACCACACCTAATTTCGGCAGATTTTCCAGCCGCAGGGGGCCAGTCCGCCGGGCAGTCAGGATGCGGCGGGCGGATACTACCCCCAGACCGGGGACGCGCAGCAGCGCTTCGTAATCCGCCCGGTTCACCTCTACGGGGAAAAATTCAGGATGCCGCAAGGCCCAGCAGCATTTGGGGTCCAGACGGGGGTCAAAGGAAGGGGCCTGCTCGTCCAGCAGCTCCTCCGCACGGAACCCGTAAAACCGCAGCAGCCAGTCCGCCTGATAGAGCCGATGCTCCCGCAGCAGGGGCGGCTTGGTCTCCTTGGAGGGGAGAAGGGCACTTTCCACCACCGGCACATAGGCGGAGAAAAATACCCGTTTCAGCTGATACCGGTCATAAAGCCCCTGCGTCAGCCGCAGAATGTGGAGGTCGCTGTCCGGCGTGGCA
>ENA-UEQR01000929-UEQR01000929.1-human-gut-metagenome-genome-assembly--contig:-NODE-929-length-17317-cov-6.770244_pt1 | contig 17317 bp, 13 predicted proteins | sample MGYA00242944_ERZ507941 | MGnify/ENA primary metagenome ERZ507941 (study PRJEB26167, sample SAMN06115398) | human gut metagenome | host: Homo sapiens | place: China:Chongqing | collected 2016-06-23...
CTTTCCCCCATTTCTTCCGCTGTTGGAAGAAATGGGGCCGTCGGAGACAAAAGAAACGCTCGCGCCGGGGCGCGAAATAGCCCGCTGCGCCGCTGCCGCTGACAGCAGCGAGGGTAGGGGGTGGTGCGCTGGTCGAGTGGCGATTATCAAATCGCGCCCATTGCGGCGCGAAGCACCGCAATGGGTAGGTGGCGGCTGACGCCGCCGGGATATGGGGGCACCTGTCTCCCTGCGGGTCGGTCCGCGGGTCTGACACGCCACCGGCCTGTCATTCAACACCGCGACCCATCAAGGGGGAAGGCTTTGGGGGATGGCGGTAGGAGCGAAAAACGCCTGCCGTGGCTGGGGCAAGCGGCCGCGGAAGCCTCCGCGCCGGTGAACGCAGGCACAGTCCTTTTATCCGACAACGACGACGAAAGGCTATGCCCGCGAGAATACGCAGGAAATCGCTGTCGGCCATAGCGCGCGAGGGGTTCTTAGACCGTAGGTCTAAGCGGTGCTTTTGGCTACTTTTGTCACCGTAGACAAAAGTGGCTCGCGCCGGGGCGCGAAACTATCCCCGTCGGAGACACGTTCCCGCGCCCGGGGGCGTGAAATAGCCCCTGCGCTGGCTGCGGGCGGGACGAGGGTGTTTTACGCCGCTGCGCGGCGACACCTCATCCGCCCCCTTCGGGGGCACCTTCCCCTCAAGGGGAAGGCTTGAGGGTGCGCCACTCACACCGCGGACCCCTCAAGGGGAAGGCTAACGAAGGCGTGTCATTCAACGCCGCGAACCATCAAGGGGGAAGGCTGACGCCTGCGGGCAGGGGACGAAAAAAGACCGGCGGGGCCGGTCTTTTGTGTTCAGGCGTGGTATTGGGGTTCGTTGCCCTGGTAGATGTCCTGCATCTCCTGGTCGATCTCGCTGATGGCGTCGGAGCACAGGCGCAGGCGGGCGGCATCCTGCTGGGTGAATTTGCGGTCGGATTTATACCGCAGCTCGTGCTCCAGACTGGCCCACATATCCATGGCGATGGTGCGGAGCTGGATCTCCACCGGCAGGACCATGGTGCCCTCGCTGATGACGATGGGCACGTTGACGATCAGGTGCAGGCTGCGGTAACCGGTGTCCTTGGGCTCCTTGATATAGTCCACCTCGCGGAGGACGGTATAGGACTCGCTGCGGGTGAGCAGGGAGCGCAGGTAGTAGATATCATCCAGATAGTTGCAGATGACGCGGATACCGGCCACGTCCTGGATGTGGGCGTAGATGTTGTCAATGCTGACCTCCAGGCCCCGGCGGCGCAGCTTGTCGATGATGCTGTCCAGAGTCTTGATACGGTATTCGATGTGGTGGATGGGCGAGTGGTCATACAGACGGGCGAACTCCTCGTCCAGGATCTCCATCTGCGTTACGGCTACCTTCAGCGCACTGCGGTACAGGTGCGTCACCCGCACCATGCCCGCCGCCAGCTCCTGGTCCTTCGGGGAAAGGCCCGCGGCGGTGGGAATGTCCCGCAGGCGGATGGTGCCGCTTTTTTCGATCATCATGGGCAGACGCCCTCCTTTCGGCCGCAGCCCACGTCCGGGGCTACAGTTTCATCCTACTATATGAATATGACCTGTCTGTGAACAAATCGATATTTCTTTAACAAGTATACCGACAGTTTGCGCGAAATGCAAGAGGGACGCCGTACAAAAAGCGCAAAGAAGGCGCCCACGGCTGCCGCCGTGGGCGCTGGGGTCATTTCTTGCAGCGGGCGAGGACGGCGGCGGCCACACGGTCGGCGGCCAGGCCGTCGAAATCGCGGCTCTGGGCAGCGGTGATGGCCTGACGCTGCTGTTCGTCCTCCAGAAAGGCCAGGGCCGACGCGGCCATGTTGTCCGGCGGGCAGGAGGCCGCCCAGCCGTGGGCGGTGAAGAACGCCTCGTTCCGCGTTTCGCAGCCGCCCACCATATCCGCCAGCAGCAGCGGCACGCCGCGGGTGCCGGCCTCGGTGATGCTGATGCCGCCGGGCTTGCTGACCAGCACGTCCGCGCTGTCCATGTACAGCTGCACCTGGGTAGTGAAGCCCACAGCCTCCACGCGGTACAGGCGGCGCAGCTCCAGGGCATAGCGCATCTGCTTGTTGCTGCCGCACAGCACCGTGGCGAAGTCGCCGTCGGCCATACGCATATCCAGGTCCTCCGCCACGTCGCCCATGGGGCCGCAGCCGATGCTGCCGGACATGAGGACGATGTGGCGGCCGGTCTCCGGCAGACCCAGGGCCTTCCGCGCCGCGGCTCTATCGCCATGCTCGCGGAAGGCGGAACGCACGGGAATGCCGGCGGGCAGAAGGGTATCGCGGGCGATGCCGCAGCTGACGAACTCGTCGGCCAGCTCCTGATGGGGAATGACGCAGATATCCGGGGTGCAGGCACCCACCGTGGGGCTGCAGGTATAGTCCGTGGCCACGAAGCAGAACACCGGGCAGGCGCTCCACGCCTGCTTCAGCGCCGTCATCATCATGGCGGGGATCACGTGGACACAGACAACGGCATCGTAGCCGCCGCTTTGCAGCGTGCGGCCCAGACGGCGGGCACCGCGGGCAATGTAGCGGTACACCGGGCCGTCGCGCCGGTCCATCTCCTTGTCGCCCTCGGCGGACATATAGCCCGCCTTGTAGAGCCTGGGATACCGGCGGTAGAACCGGGTGTGCCACTTGGAAACGAATTTGGATGCCTTTTTGGAGATGAAGCCCAAGCCGTCCATCACGTCGCAGGACGCGCCGCAGCGTTGGAGGCTGTCACGCAGGGCGGCGGCTACGGCGTTGTGCCCGCCGCCGGTGTTACAGGTCAGGATCAGTACGCGCATTTTGCTCTCCTTTCCGCTGCGCTCGCTTTCGCAGCAGCGCCGCCAGGCGCATGAGCCGGGGGCGGTTGTAGCGTTGTATCAGAATAAAGGGCAGATTGGCCAGCAGCACCCACACCGCCAGCACGATCGCGCCGCCCCAGCCGGGCCACAGCCACAGAAACGCCAGGCCCAGCAAACAGGAGGCCCCGTGGACCAGCTCCGCGCGGCACGTCTCCTGCACCAGCGCCGCGGCCTGATCCGCCGTCACGGCGCCGCTGCCGGGCAGCTCCTTCTTCACCATGTCCGGCAGGATGCGGCTCATGTCCGGCACCAGCTTCTTCCACTTATCGATGGCCAATTTGGTGTAGACGCGGCCGTTCTGCTCCCATTTCCGGCCGCGGAAGGGCCGCTTCTCCGGGTCAAAGGGACCGGGGATCGCCTGACCCAGCGGGTGCGCCAGCAGGGCCAGCGCCGCCGCGTACAGGACGCATTTCCAGAATCCGCTCACGCCTTCTCCACCCCGCAGCTGCGCTCCAGCGCGTGGCGCAGCGTGCCCTCCGTCAGGCGGGTGACGTGCTCCACGAACTGTTCCTCATCGTGCTTCATGCCGTAGTGCAGCCAGCTTTGCAGCAGGCCCACAAGCGTGGCCGTATACAGCGCCGCGATGGACTGCACATCCGTCTCCGCCACCGGCAGGTCCTCCGCCGTGCGGCGCACCAGATCCTCCACGGCACCGTAGACCACCTGGTAATACTCGCGCTCCAGCAGGTCGCGCTGGCTGGACTGGTACAGGTGGTAGACCGCGCGGCGGTTGGCGCGCATGAACGCCGCCACCCGCATCATCAGCTGGTACCAGCTGGTGCAGAGGGGTGGTGCGTTGAGGACGCGGCCCAGCTCCGTCTCCAGCACCTCGCGCACCAGGGCGTAGATGTCGCAGTAGTAGTAATAAAACGTATTCCGGTTCACGCCGCAGTGATCTGCGATGTCCACCACGGAGATCTTATCCAGCGGCCGCTGCTCCAGCAGGTCCAGAAATCCCTTGCGAATGGCGTTTTTTGTGGTCTGTGCCATGTCCATGCTCCTCTCTTTGTGCAAAAACTGCCTTACCACCTGTATCATACCGAATTCAGACAGTTTTTGCAAGATGCCCGTACTATGCACTTTAGGCAAAATGCGCGGAAATGTATGAACATAGTGTAAAAAAAGCATCCCCGCACGGTGTGCGGGGATGCTTTTGCTTCAAATGGGATCAGGCCGTCACCACGGGGCCGCCGTGCTTCTTGGCGCTGATCTTCTGGTAGGCGATGACCGCCGCCACCAGCACCAGGCCGGCCACGTCGGTGAGGGTGCCGGGGATCATCATGCCCAGGCCGCCGACGGCCAGGACGATACGCAGCACCCAGTGGACCTTCTTATACAGATAGCCGTTCAGGGACGCCGCGATGGCAAAGATGCCCAACAGGGCGCTGACGCAGATCTGCGCCACCTCCCACCAGCCGGAGATGTTCTCAAACAGCAGGGCCGGACTGTAGGCGAAGATGTACGGCACGATAAAGGCGGCGATGGCCAGCTTGGTGGCGTTGATGCCGGTCTTCATGGGGTCGGACTTGGCGATGGCCGAGCCGGCGTAGGCCGCCAGGGCCACAGGGGGCGTGATATCCGCCACGATGCCGAAGTAAAACACAAAGAAGTGGGCGGCCACCAGCGGGAAGCCCAGCTGAATGAGGATGGGCGCGCAGGTGGAGGCCATGATGCAGTAGTTGGCCGTGGTGGGCACGCCCATGCCCAGGACGATGCAGCACAGCATGGTCAGCACCAGGCCGACGATGGTGGCGTTGCCCGCCAGCTGGACGATGGCGTTGATGAGGATGGAGGCCAGGCCGGTGACGGTGATACAGCCGGCGATGATGCCCGCCATGCTGCAGGCCACGGCCACGGTGATAGCGCCGCGGGAACCGGCTTCCAGAGACTCCACCGCGGAGAAGACGGAGCGCTTGCCGGCATTACCCAGCGCCTTGCCGGTCGTCATGGGCTGGGTGTCGCCCTCACCGCGCTTGCCCTGCAGGAAGAAATTGACGAAGCCCACGGCAATGGCGGCCAGAATGGAATAGGCCGCGGAGTGGGACATGGTCTTGCTGCCGGAGGACACCAGCCACACCAGCAGGATCAGGGGAAGGATCAGGTAGCAGTCACGGACCAGCAGACGCCACGCAGGCAGCTCCTCGCGGGGAACGCCCTTCAGGCCCAGCTTCTTGGCCTCCAGATGGACAGCGATGAAGATCCCGGTGAAGTACAGCAGCGCGGGCAGGATGGCCTTGACGGCCACCTGGGCGTAGGGCAGCTTCATGTACTCGGCCATGAGGAAGGCTGCCGCACCCATGATGGGGGGCATGATCTGGCCGCCGGTGGAGGCCGCGGCCTCGACGGCGCCGGCGAACTCGGGCTTGTAGCCGGTCTTCTTCATCATGGGGATGGTGAAGGAACCGGTGGTGACGGTGTTGCCCACGGAGGAGCCGGACACCATGCCGCACAGGGCGGAGCTGATAACAGCCACCTTCGCCGGGCCGCCGCTGGACCAGCCAGCCAGACGGTTGGCAAAGCTGATGAAGAAGTTGGCGATGCCGGTGCGCTCCAGGAACGCGCCGAAGATGATGAACAGAACGATGTAAGTATAGCACACGTTGATGGGCGTGCCGATGACGCCGGAGGTGGTGTAGAACAGCTTGTAGATGATGGTTTTCAGCGCGTCATACAGGGTGGCACCGTTCACCGCGCCGGCGTAGCTCAGCTGGTTGATGAACGCGTACACGATCAGCACGCCGGCCACGCACAGAATAGGCAGACCCACGCAGCGGCGGCACAGCTCCATCAGGATCAGGATACCCACCACGCCGATGATGACGTGGACCGTCTCGATACGGGTGGACAGGCGCACCAGCGTCATGGCGTTCAGCGCGAAGTAGAAGAAGCAGGCCGCGCCCACCACCATCAGCACGATATCGTACCAGGGCAGGTAGTTGACCCTGACGTGGTGCTTGCTGGCGGGGTAGGTCAGGAAGCCGATGATAATGATGCAGCCCACGAACATGGTGAGCCGGATCTCGGGCATGGCCTTGGAAAACAGGGTCATGCCGATGCAGAACAGACCGAACGCGGCCATGAGGATGCGGATGATCAGCTGGGGCGTACCCTCCCACAGGCGGGTGGCGGATTCACGGTCATATTTACGCATGACCGCGTCCAGATCCGGGGCCTCGTCCGCGGCGGTATTGACGCCGTCGGCCGGGCTGGTATCCGGTTTTTTCTTGTCGATGCTCATAGTCGTTTCTCTCCCTGAAGATTACAGAATAGCGCGAGGACTACGGCGGGAAACCCCGCCGTAGCCTCGAAAAGCGTCAATTCTCTGCTAAGGATTTAGTCGCCGAAGTACACGTCCTTGGCGATGACGGTCTCGGTGTAATAGTCGGAGGTCTCCAGCAGCTTGGCGATGTGCTCGCTGTCCAGGCTGACCAGGTAGGTATCCTTGGTGGTGGCCAGGTCGGTCACAGCGGTGGTGGGGGCACCGGCTACGATGAAGGCGGCGTCGATCTGGCCGTTCTTCAGGGCGTCGGCGCTGTCGCTGAAGGACTGGTAGGTGGGCTTGATGTCGTCCTCGGTCAGCCCGTAAGCACCCAGGACGTCAATGGCGTTGAAGTATACGCCGGAACCGGGAGCGCCGATGGACACGGACTTGCCGGCCAGGTCAGCCACGGTCTTGATGGCGGGGTTGGTGGTGACGATCTGCACCTGCTCCATGTACAGGGCGGCCACAGTGGAGAAGCCCTCCACCTTGCTCTCGAACAGGTTGGTGCCGTTGTAGGCGTAGGCCATCACGTCGGACTGGCAGAACGCGAAGTCAGCGGTGCCGTCCACCAACTCCTGCACGTTGGCCTGAGAGCCGTTGCCCACCAGACCTACGACGTTGACGCCGGCGTTGTTGGTGGCGTGCTGGGCGATGACGGAGCCGAAGGCGTAGTAGGTGCCGGACTCGCCGCCGGTGACGAAGCGCAGGTTGCGGGAGTCGGTGTTGCCGGCGCCGTCCTTGACGGCGGCGACCTCAAAGCCCTTCTCGGAGAAGTACTTGGCAGCGCCGGGGTGATAGGGCACGGAGGTGATGGAAGCGCCGTACTCCAGACTCAGCTCGCCGTACTTGGCGTGGCTGGTGGTCAGGGACGCGGCGTTGTCGAAGATGTCCGCCACGAACTTGTACACGTCGTCGCTGGACACGTCGTCGCGGGCCAGGATCACCGCGCCCACGGCCACGGTGGTGCTGTCGTCCTGCTTGTCGCCGCAGGCGACCAGGCTCAGCGCCATGACCAGCGCCAGAACCAGTGCAAAAAACTTTTTCATGTTCTTTCTCCTTATTGATAGATAAATTGTTTTCCTCTTCCTGAAAAACAGCTTTTTCCGCCGGCCGGTCGGGCACGGCGGTGTTCAACGGTGCCATTATATCGCAGGCGTAAACTTTTTGCAATATCTAAATGCGGAAAATTTCATTTTTCTGCGGAACGATTTTCCCGTCCGTGCGGACATTCCGCTTTTCTTAGTCGGTATTTCTTTCGGCAAATCCGTAGTTTTGTCTGTATCATGGTACTTTTTAGCGGTGGTCTATTCATAATGCTAAACTGTTTTATGCAGGAACGCCCCGCAAGAAGTGCATTTTCTGCCGGGCAATCCTGCAAAATAACAGAGGCGGGGCAAAGCCCCGCCTCTCAGCTTTCTGTCACATTCAACAGCTGCGCCGCAGCAGCTCGCATACCAGTTCATAGGTGCGCTCCGTGGAGGGCACGCTCAGCCGCTCCCGCACGGAGTGTACATCATGCAGCTCCGGCCCCATGGACACCGCGTCCAGACCGGGGATCTTCTCCATCAGCAATCCGCACTCCAGACCGCCGTGGGTGGCCTCCACCACGCCGTCCTTACCGGTAAGATCCTTATACGCCGCCAGCAGCGTATCCCGGAACTGCGACTCCCTCTTGTACTGCCAGCCGGGGTACACGCCCCGCTCTGCCACAGTGCCGCCCGCCAGCGCCGCCACAGCCCGCACGCGCTGCGCCAGCATCAGCTTCCGGGACGCGATGGACGACCGGATGGAGAACGCGATGTGCAGTCCGTCGCCGTTCAGCTTCACCACGCCCATATTCAGGGATGTCTGCACCAGACCGGGGAAATCCGTGTCCATAGCCTCCACGCCCTGCGGCATGGCCGTCAGCGCCTGCACCAGCGTCATGGTGCGCTCTGCGGACACGGCTTTTGCCGTCTCCGCCGCCGCGCAGGTCAGCGTCACATCGGGGTCGGTGACGGCGTACTCGTTCTTCAGCACCCCCTCAAGCTCCCGAATAAACGCTTCGAACGCCCGGCCGCTGCCCTTGGGCAGCGCCACCGCCGCATCGCAGCGGGAGCAGATCACGTTGTCGAACTGCCCGCCGGAGAAGGCCGCCAGCCGCAGGCCGGGGAACTTCTCCAGCGCTGTGGCCAGTACCCGTCCCATGAGGCGGTTGCCGCTGCCGCGTCCCAGATGGATGTCCGCACCGGAGTGACCGCCCCGCAAGCCGGCCACGGTGATGCCGAAGCCCTCCATGTCCGCCGCATCGGTCAGCGCTGCGGGCAGCAGGCAATCGGAGCGCATGCCGCCTGCGCAGGACACGGTGAACACGCCCTCCAGCTCGGAGTCCAAATTCAGCAGCTTTTTGCCCTTCAGGTCAGAGCAGTCCAGCGCAAAGGCGCCGTCCATGCCCACCTCCTCGTCCACGGTGAACACCGCCTCGATGGGCGGATGCACCAGCGTATCATCCGACAGGATCGCCAGGATCATGGCCACGGCAATGCAGTTGTCGCCGCCCAGCGACGTCTTGTCCGCCCAGATCCACTCACCGTCGGTCATCAGGTCAAGTCCCTCGCGGGTCATGTCCTTGGTGCAGTCGTCGGTCTTGGCGCACACCATGTCGATGTGTCCCTGCAGGATGATCGGCTCGGCGCTCTCATGGCCGGGAGATGCCGGCTTCCAGATCACCACGTTGTTGCACGGCTCCTGCCGGTACTTCAGTCCCAGTTCCTTGGCAAAGTCCACGCACAGATCGCTGATGATCTTCGTGTTGCCGCTGCCGTGGGGCACCGAGCACAGCTTTTCAAAATATGCGAACACCTTTTCTGGCTTCAAGCCTTTCAAAACAGCCATTTTGATACTCCTTTCCCATGCGGCCGCGGTCTCCGCGCCGCCCATTCAGTATAGCATATCCGCCTGCCGAGCGCAAGCAAGTCCCTATGCGCCCACAGCCCATGCTTTCGCATGGGCTGTGTATGCAGCACACATTATCAGAAGTCGCCCAGACCCATATCGTCCTCGATACCGGGCGCTTCCTCGTCGTCCTCGTCGGTGGGAGGCGCGGGGATGAATTCCTCCAGATAGGCCTCCTCCGGCAGGCCAGCCATATACGCCGGCAGGTTGATGATGATGCCGTCGATGTTATGGGGCAGTGTCATTTGGTACGTTTCCGTTGTCTCGCTGCCGCCCTTCTGCTGCATGACCTCCACGGTCAGCTCCAGCTTGTCGCCGATGACGGTGGTCAAGCAGCGCTCCTTTTCGTACAGCTTGGAGATCTGCTCGCCGTTCACGTACACAGTGATCTTATAGGGCGCCTCCACAGACTGGCCGCCCTTGTCCACTGCGCGGTTGTCGAAATAGACGGTGTGGCCGCGTCCGATGCGCAGCATCACCACGGCGACGAGCACCAGCACCAGGATAAAGGCGATACGGATGAGCCACGAGCGTTTCGTCGTTTTCATGCGGTTCTCCCCTCCTCCTCGGCCTTCTGCTCAATGGCCAGCTGCTGACCCAGCGTGCGGTTCTCCTTGCGCTTCTTGGCCTCGTACATGACCAGTGCCACGGTGATAACGGCGTAGGACACGAACACGCGGAAGTACTCGCCGATCATGGAGTCGCCGGTGATCTTGGTTCCGGCGGCCGGCGCCACGATGAACATGGTATGGAACAGGAGCACACCCAGGAACACGTTGCCGATGGACGCCTTTTCCACGGAGGCGCCGCCCACCAGCAGCGCGGCGATGCAGAACATGCCGACGTTGGTATGCGCCGTATAGGTGGGGAAGTTGCCCATGTTCTGCAGATAGATGATCATGCCGAAGCCCGCGAACACGGTGGACATGACGATGGAGATCAGGCGGGTGCGGTCCACGTTGATACCGGCGTCACGCGCCACGTTCATATCCTGGCCCACCGCGCGCATGTCCTGACCCAGCTTCGTGCGGCGGAACCACACGATGAACAGGCAGGCCAATGCGATGATGATCAGCGTCAGCACGGGGATCTTCACGCCGCCCACATAGACGGCCAGCGCATTATCGACGCTCTGCCGCATCTGCAGAAGGCTGACTGTGTTGCGGATACCAAAGCCGCGGGGCAGCTTCAGTGTGTTGTGGAGGATGGGGATGATGGGCCCCATCATATACAGCACCACCAGCTGGTACACACCGGTCATGCAATAGGCGATAAAGTAGCTGGTGACCATCTCGCGGCCCTTGGCGCGGTTCAGGATGCTGCCGCACATAAGACCCAGCAGAATGGACAGGGGGATGGACAGGATGGCCGCCAGCACCAGACCGGGGATACCCCAGATCTGCCAGTCCGCCACCAGGATCAGCGCGATCTCGCCGGCCATAGCGCCCAGCGTCATGGCAAAGTTCAGACCCATACCGGCCATAATGGGGATCAGCAGGCTCAAGATCAAAAAGGCGTTGCGCCCCAGACGGGTCATCGCCTCGTTAAGTATGTAGCTCACCGGCAGGCCGGACACGGGAATGAGCACGGCGCAGATGATGATAAACAGGACGGGCACTGAGTTTTTGCCCAGGAATTGCTTTACGTCGAATCTCTTACCCTTCATGTCAGCGCCCCCTTTCCGTCTTTCTGGTCAGGGCATAGAGGATCATGCCGTTGGATACCACGATACGGATGACTTCGCTCATATCCATCTGGAAGGCGGCGCTCATCACGGTGGGGGTCATGGTCACCACGCCCTGATACAGGATCGTACCGATAATCACATTGCCGATGGATGCCTTATTCACCGACGCACCGCCGATAAGGATGGCGGCCACGGCGGGCATGGCCATCCAGAAGGGGCCGTTGTACAGCTGTATGAAGCCGAAGCCCTGCTCATACACCAGAATACCCACAGCACCCAGCCAGGTGGACATGATCACGGAGATAAGCCGCATCTTGTCCACGTTGATGCCCGCTGCGCGGGCAAAGGCGGGGTTGGAGCCCACAGCGGTCATGGCGGTGCCGGTCTTGGTGTGCAGGAACGCCCACATCAGCACGGCCAGCAGCACGAAGAACAGCAGCGTACCGGTGGGGATCACCAGATTGATGCCGATGCAGTTCAGGTCGATGGTCAGAATGTTGGCCAGCGCCTTATCGTAATAGCCCTCCAGCGAGATGACGGTACGCAGACCGCTGGCGGAGAAGCCCCACACCATGGTAGGGTGCTTGTACGGCAGCAGCAGCCACATCATGCACATGAAGGACACGGACGAGAAGCCCACGTAGGTGGCGATCATCATCTCGCCGCCCTTGATCTTGTTCAGCAGCCAGCCGTAGCCGCCGCCGAACAGCAGGGCAAAGGGCGTGGCGATGAGGATGGCCATCAGGAAGCTGGCAAACCCCGTATAGCCCAGCTCGATGGACAGCGTGGCACCCAGCAGTCCGGACACGATACCCAGCGGCAGGCCGAAGTTCAGGCCGCAGCCGGAGTGTACCATGGGCACCATGGCCAGCACCATCACGGCGTTCCAGCTGAAACGGGTGATGATATTGGTGATCTGTGTGGGGAAATCCAGCCCCACGCAGGGCGCGGCGATGAGCAGCAGCAGCAGGAAGCACGCGATGATCAGACGCGGCAGGCCAAAGCTGTCCACCAACTCTCTGAATTTTGACTTGTTTCCAAGTGTGGTCGTATTGCCCATTTCTTCCTCCTTACTTCACCTGACTGACCATGAGCATACCGAACTCCTCGGAGGAATGGTCAGCAGGCAGGATACCGGCGACCCTGCCGCCGGAGACGATGGCGATGCGGTCGCAGATCTGGCGCAGCTCCTCCAGCTCGGAGGAGATCATCACCACCGTGACGCCGGATTCGCGGTTAAATTTCTTCAGCGCCTCCAGCACCAGCGCCTTGGCGCCCACGTCGATGCCGCGGGTAGGCTCGGACACGAAGAGGAAGCGGGGCTCCAGCGCGAACGCCTTGGCCAGACACACCTTCTGCTGGTTGCCGCCGGACAGCTCTCTGGCCTTCTGGCTGGAGCCGGTACACTTGATCTGCAATTCATCGATATACCGGTTCGTCACCGTGTGGATGGCCTTTTCGTCGCGCCATGTGAAGAAACCCATTCTCTTCAGGAACTTGTTTTGCACCTGCATGGCGGGGAACGCCACGTTCCACTCCAGTGACTCATCCAGCAGCAGACCCACGCCGCGCCGATCCTCGGACACAAAGGCCAACTGGGAGTCCAGGCACTTCCGGGGGCTGTTCAGCGCGATGGGCTTGCCGTCGAACTCCACGGTGCCGCCCGCCTCGTACAGGCCCATCACACCGTTGGGAATACCCAGCTTGCCCTGGCCGGCCAGACCGCCGATGCCCAGGATCTCGCCCTCCTTCACGTCCAGATCCACGTTGCGGACGATCTCGCCGGGCATATCCACCCACAGCTTGCGGATGGACAGAATGGTGCGGGCATCGGAGTGGTCGCGGATGTCGTGGGCAGCGCCGCCGGCGGCCACCTCGCGCCCCACCATGTAGTGGGTGATGTCGCGGACGTCCGTCTCGCCGGCAGCCACGTCCTTGACAACGTAGCCATCCCGCATGATGACCACCTTATCGCACACCGACAGGATCTCCTGCAGGCGATGGGTAATAAAGATCACGGCGATGCCCCGGGAGGCCATGCCGCGGATGGAGTCCAGCAGGGCCTGTGCCTCCTGCTCGGTGAGCACGGCGGTGGGCTCGTCCAGGATCAGCAGCTTCAGGTTCTCCTTGCTCAGCTCGCGGGCGATCTCCGTGAACTGCTTGTGCCCCACGGGCATGCTGCTGATGACCATCTTCTGGTCGATAGCCACGCCCATCTTCTCAATGGCTTTTGCGGCGCGGTTATCCATTTCCTTATAGTCGAGAGTGTCCAGGCGCGGGCCGAACACTTCTGAAATGACGCTTTTTTTCTTGGGCTCGCGGTTGAGGAGGATGTTCTCCGTGGCAGTAAAGCCGGGGATCAGCGAGAACTCCTGATGCACCATGCCGATGCCGGCCTTCAGCGCATCAAAGGGGGTGTTGAACTGCACTTTTTCTCCGTCGATCAGGACATCCCCCTCGTAGCCGCCCGTCTCACGGATCACGTCCATGCCAAACAGTATTTTCATCAAGGTGCTCTTTCCGGCGCCGTTTTCGCCCACCAGACCCAGCACCTCGCCCTCTTTCAAGGTGAAGTTGATGTCTGTGAGCACCTGATTGCCGAAAAAGCCCTTTTTGATATTCCGCATCTCAAGCAGCGGAGCATTGTTCTTTTCCATATTCATCCCTACCTATAGCAGCGGAGAGGGAGGATGCCCTCCCTCCCCGCTTTAATGGTTGCTTCAAAAGCCTGTCGTCAGCTGATGGTGAAGTATTTTTCCGGGATCTCCACGGTAGCGTTGCCCATGAAGTGGCCGGGATCACCCATGATATAGGTATCCTGATAGATCAGGAACACGTTTTCAGACTTCGCGCCGGTGGTGGCGTTGGTGTAGCTGGCGCCGTTCCAGGCCGCCTTGGGAGAGTAGACCTGCAGCGCGGCAGCCACATCGTCCATGTCCTTCAGCTCGCTCTTGCCGTCCAGCACGTTCTTGGCGTGCAGAGCAAGACCGGCGGACAGGGTGTAGCCGTAGGAGTAAGCCCAGGTACCGAAGTGATCGGCGCCGCCCTTCTCAACGATGGCGGACTCGACCTTGGTCAGAATCTTCTCGAAATCACCGGCCTCCTCGGTCAGATCCAGACCCAGAGCACCGGGATAACCCATCAGGGGAGAGGGCAGGTCGGCCTCGATGAAGTAGCCGCCGCACTCCAGCAGGCGCTTCAGCAGAGGCTCGGTGTGCGCATCGTTGGTGCAGAAGTAGGCAGCGTTCTGGCCGTACTTCTCGACCCATGCGGGCACCTGCTCCAGAATGTAGGCCTGAGCGCCGGAAACGCCCACGTCAGAGGTAGGATCGGGAGCCGTCTCCAGGACGAACTTCATGCCGAACTCCTCGCAGGCGGCCTTCATGATGGCCACGCGGCGGCTCATGGTCTCGTAGGACATGTGGCGGGGGAAGGAGATATGTACGAAGGTATCGCAGCCCAACTCGTGCGCGGTGCGGATGATCAGATAGCCGCGGGACACGAAGTCGTTGTTGGTGACCAGGTCGGCAGCGGAGCCGATCTCGGGCAGATCCTCGTGTGACTCACCTGCGATGCAGATGATGTCGGGGCGAGTCTCTTTGATCTTGCGGAAAGCCTCGGTGGTGCCGGGGACAGCCTGATTGACAATGATGGCCTTCATCAGGGGGTCGGCGGACAGGTTCACGATGCTCTGGATGGTGGTCTCAGTCTCCTCGGTGAAGTTGTCGGGATAGATGGCCAGCTGGACCATATCCTCGCCATACTCCTTCTGGAAGGCCTCGGCGCCGCGGCGGTCGTCCTCGGACTGAGAGACGGAGCCGGTCACGATGCCGATCTTGTAGGGCACGGTGTTATCATCGGTCTCGCCCTTCTTTTCGCCGCAGGCGACCAGGGAGAGCGCCATGATGAGAGCCAGCAGCAGAGAAACTACTTTTTTCATGTTTACCTCCTAATTCCTTTACCATAGTTTGTTGTTTCCTCCGCCAGAAGGAAACAGCGAACAGGGCGCGCCCCGCTCACTTCTATGCATTCGGGTGCTGCGCACCCATTTGATTTTACCAGATAAGTTCACACTCTGTCAACATATTTGTGCCTCTGAATGGTGTCCAATCGTGCATCTCCTTGTTTTTCATCCACACACTTTCCCAATTTTTGGCGCATTTGTATCATTTTCATGCGGTTTTCTGTCAGAAGCCTGCTGTTTTGCTATAATAAACTTTTCTTTTGGCGAAATCTGTTTTTTGTCTGACTGCAGCAAAAGAGACAGGCTTCCGCCTGTCTCTCCCGCTTACCTTATGACTTATGGCACTTGTCAGATCTTCTGCTTCTCATCCACGATCTGGCGCAGCTTGGCGGAGAAGTCCTCCAGCGTCATGGCGCCCAGGTCCTCGCCCTTGCGGGTACGGACGGAGACGGTGCCGTTCTCCATGTCGCGGTCGCCAACCACCAGCATGAAGGGGATCTTCTCCAGGGTAGCCTCGCGGATCTTCTTGCCGATCTTCTCGTTGCGGCTGTCCACCTCCACGCGGAAGCCCTGCTTGCGCAGCTCCGCGGCCTGCTGCACGCAGTAGTCGGCAGCGCGGTCAGTAATAGGCAGGAAGCGTACCTGCTCGGGCATCATCCAGGTAGGCAGCGCACCGGCGTACTCCTCGATCAGGTAGGCCAGCGTCCGCTCATAGCAGCCCAGAGACGTGCGGTGGATGATATAGGGCAGGGCCTTGTTGCCGTTCTCATCGATATAGTACATGCCGAAGCGCTCCGCCAGCAGCATATCGATCTGGATGGTGACAAGGGTATCCTCCTTGCCGTACACATTCTTGTACTGGATGTCCAGCTTGGGGCCGTAGAACGCGGCCTCGTCAATGCCCACGGTGTAGTCCACGTTCAGATCCTTCAGGATGCGCTCCATGGCGGCCTGGGCGTGGTCCCACTGCTCCGCCGTGCCCTCGTACTTGTTGTTGGGGTTGGCGGGGTCCCACTGGGAGAAGCGGAACGTGCACTTTTCCAACAGGCCCACGGTGCCCAGGCAGTACTTGGCCAGATCCAGGCACTGCTTGAACTCCTCCTCCAGCTGGTCGGGGCGCAGCACCAGATGTCCCTCGGAGATGGTGAACTGGCGGACGCGGATCAGGCCGTGCATCTCACCGGAGTCCTCGTTGCGGAACAGGGTGGATGTCTCGCCCAGACGCATGGGCAGGTCGCGGTAGCTGCGGCCGCGGTTCAGGAACACCTGATACTGGAACGGGCAGGTCATGGGACGCAGGGCAAAGCACTCCTTCGTCTCATCCGCGGGATCGCCCATGACGAACATGCCGTCCAGATAATGATCCCAGTGACCGGAGATCTTGTACAGCTCACGCTTGGCCATCAGAGGCGTCTTGGTCAGCAGATAGCCACGCTGCTGCTCGGTGTCCTCCACCCAGCGCTGCAGCAGCTGGATAACGCGGGCACCCTTGGGCAGCAGGATGGGCAAGCCCTGGCCAATGCAGTCCACAGTGGTGAAATATTCCAGCTCGCGTCCCAGCTTATTGTGGTCGCGCTTCACGGCCTCCTCCCGCTCCTTCAGATAGGCATCCAGCTCGTCCTTGCTGGGGAAGGCCACGCCGTAGATACGCTGCAGGGTCTGGCGGTTGGAGTCGCCGCGCCAGTAAGCGGCGTTGCAGGCGGTCAGCTTGATGCCGTTGCCCTTGATGCGGCCGGTGGAGTCCACGTGGGGTCCGGCGCACAGGTCCACGAACTCGCCCTGCTTGTAGAAGGAGATGTGGGCGTCCTCGGGCAGATCGTTGATGAGTTCCACCTTGTAGGGCTCTTCCTTTTCCTCCATGTACTTGACAGCCTCGGCGCGGGGCAGCTCGAAGCGCTCCAGCTTCAGCTTCTCTTTACAGATCTTACGCATTTCAGCCTCGATCTCGCCCAGGTCGTCCTGGGTGAAGGCGAAGGGCGCGTCCAGATCGTAATAAAAGCCGTTGTCGATGCTGGGGCCGATGGCCAGCTTCACCTCCGGGTGCAGGCGCTTGACAGCCTGGGCTAGGATGTGGGAGCAGGTGTGCCAGTAGGTCTTGCGGTACTGCTCATTTTCAAACGTAAATTCCTTGTTTTCCTTGTTGACTTCGCTCATAGTCTGTTCCTCCTTGTGATCGGGGCTGGATAAATAAAAATCCCCACCCCTGAATGGTATCAGGGGTGAGGTAATAGGCATTACTCCACGGTTCCACCCTGCTTACGGCCTGCGCAGCATTTTTACTGTCCGCTGCGGATGGCGGGATATCTTTCGTCGAGACAAGGCGCAGGAGCGCAGGAATACGGTCTGTATTTCAAGCTTCTGCAACGCAGTATCGGCGGAAGAGATCCGGCATACGCCGTCGCTTTCGATCGCTGTAACGGGCGATACCCGTCCTGCTCGTCGCAGGCGGCTCGGAGGCGGCCGCAGGGTTCGCGTGGCCGAGGGGCTTCCACCGTCTCCCTCTCGCTTTGGGCTGCAAAACCAAGCTCTTCTCGTCAAAGCCTCAATTATTTTATCATAAAATCGCAGCTTGTCAAT
>ENA-UEQR01000938-UEQR01000938.1-human-gut-metagenome-genome-assembly--contig:-NODE-938-length-17230-cov-17.656387_pt1 | contig 17230 bp, 11 predicted proteins | sample MGYA00242944_ERZ507941 | MGnify/ENA primary metagenome ERZ507941 (study PRJEB26167, sample SAMN06115398) | human gut metagenome | host: Homo sapiens | place: China:Chongqing | collected 2016-06-23...
TTTTTGAACGGTCGAAAGTCTCTTTTCATTGACTGCGGTGACTCAAAACACGCTTGCCCTGCACCATTGATCACGCGGATGCGATTACCTCGATTTCCTTCCGAAACGGCCATAAGGCACCACTAAATTCCTTGGGACACCTGCGTTTGCGGGAACTAAGACGCCAGCTGCTCTGAAATTCCCTTCAAAAGGCGTCACAACCGACTGCGCTGAAACCCCCGTCAACTGCCCGCACTGCGGGCAGAAGTGGCGGTTGCGGCGGCGCTTGCGACGCCAGCCCTTTATCCTGCTTTCTTTTTCGTCCTCGAAAAAGCCGTGAAAAGTGCAGGAAACGCAGTCATATCAACGCTTCCAATGCATTGGTCACACGGTCTTCAACACCTCCGGCACAAACGCTCCACGTTCGCTTTCACTCGCGAAAGTGGGTACACCCTCAGCTTCACTCAAAGGATCGCACACAACGGCTCACACGGCGAAACAGGGGGCTTCACTTTTGTGCAATCGTGCAGGGCATTTGACCGTCCCTCATCAGGCAAAAGAACAGCCGGAGGAAGCGGATGCACGCCTATGGCGTGTGTCCGCTTCCTCCGGCACCACAGCCCCGCTGGGCTGCGCAACATTCTTTTCGATCTGCCTATGTTGTATTTCTCACGCTCGGCACACGGGGATTTCTGCGTGTGCGAGGTGAAGGCGGTATCACTACCCTCGGCGTACTCCGCATATTGTCGAAACTCCCGGTGCCCACTTGTCAAAACGACTAATTTGCTATTTCCTTGGTCTGACAGATTCTTCTTTGATTCCAGCAGCGCAAAATATTATCCCTTTTTCTTTACAGATACCGGAAGAACCAGCGGGCAACCCGCTGGTTCTTTCGCTTTTGTCTGTATTTTCCTTACTTGCCCTGATAGGCCCGATAGAGGAACGTAACGATTTGGGCGCGGGTGCAGCCTGCGTTGGGGCTGAAGGCGGAAGCGGACGTGCCGTTGGTCACGCCGCTCTCCACGGCCCACGCCACAGCATCGGCACAGAAAGCGTCAGCCGCCACATCGGTGAAACCGTTCACCGTGGTGGGTGCTTTACCCAGCGCACGGTACAGCAGCGTCACACTCTGGCCACGGGTGCAAGTATTGTTGACACCAAACGTACCATCTGCCATGCCGTTGGTAATGCCGTTTTCCAGCGCCCAAGCCACCGCGTCATAGCAGTAGCTGCCGGGGAGCACGTCGGCGGGAACCGTGGCCGTGCCCTTGGGAGAGGGAGAACCGGCGGCCCGCCACAGGAAGGTCACGATCTGGCCACGGGTGCAGGGATCGTTGGAGCCGAACAGGCCGTTGGTCTTGCCGTTGGTGATGCCCTTCTTCACAGCCCATTCCACTGCCTTGGCATAATACGCATCGGCGGGAACATCCGCAAAGATGGAAGCCGCCTGTTCCTCGATAAACTCAGCGGAAACCGTGACCTTGCTGCCGGGCATGGTGAAGGTATACTTGCCGTTGCCCTTATCGGTGAGCTTGAGCTTATTGCCGCTGGCGTCCTTGACGGTGAGTTTGTCCAACTCGTAGCCCTTATCAGGGGTCACGGTGACGGTCACCCGGTCGCCCTTGCTGGCATTCTTGGGAGAAACGGTCACATCGCCGTTCTTGGTGCTGGGTGCGGATACAGCGTAGCTGCTGCCGGAAGAGCCGGAGGAACTGGAACCGGAACCGCTGTTAGACTTCTTTGCGGTAGTCACGGTGAAGGTCAGATCCTGATAGCCAGTTGCCTTGACAACCAAGCTGTAGCTTGCGCCCTCACCCTTGGTGAAAGGCGTTGCGGTCATATCAACAGCGCCGTTGTCCTGAATGATCTTTACGGCGTTTTTCCCGGAAGCTGCATAGCTGGTGCCATCAACCGATACCGCAGAAATTGCTTTCAGATAGGCAGCAAACTGCTCCTCGGTAATGGCATCCGATGCCTTGACGAGCGCCTTCTTGGAAGCATCATATTTTGCGATAACGTCTGCCGTTTTCAGCTCAAAGGAGGTCGAAACCGGTGCATAAGCGCCGCTCTCGTCCCTAATCGTCAGGGTATATGCGCCGAATGCGGGCGTATCCTTCCAAGTCAGCTTTCCGTTTGCAACTGTAAACTTGTATGCACTGAGATCAGTGCTGCCGCTTGTGACGGTGTACTCTGCAACAAAGTCCGTCGGCAGATTTTTTACCGTGACCACTGCTTCGCGTGCGGTGTTCAGCGCGTTTTCCACGGTTGCGGTCACATTCTGCGTGCTCTTCGGCACCTTGATATTTGCCGCAATCGTCTGAATCGTGCCATCGTTCAGATAATAGGTGATCTTGTCGATGGTCTTACCTTGCAGCCCCGCATAGACGCCGGTATCTTCAAAGCCCAGTTCCGTGCCGCGCCAGATCTCCGCCACATGGCGCAAGCCGTAGGTCTTATTATCCTCCTTGGTGTGCAACGTCACTGCGGAAACCATCGATGCGATATCTTCCGGCAGACCGTCGGAAACCTTCAGTTTATAATAGGTGTGGCGGCTACCAGTCTTCAGGCTGACGCTAGTACCGACAAGTTTCGTCATTGTCGCGGTGGTCTTGCCGAAGGAGAAGGAGCCGTCTGGCTCAACGGTCAGCGTCTTATAAGATGTTGGTACTTCACTGAGCACATAGTATGCGTAATCAGGATTCTCGAACAGTGCGTTCTTGCCTGTATACGTTGTCTTTATTTCTTTGCCCTTCAGCGTTACAGTGATGGTGCGCGTATCACTGTCCTTCACCTGCTTGTAGCCGTGCAGTGCGGAGAGGTCGGCTACATATACCGGGTAGATCACGCCGGAGATGTCAGAACCATCGGCATTCTTGTGATAGGAACCGGCCGCCAAAGTACTTCTCGTTTTTTGCAGGGTTGCGGAGGAAACCGCGTCTACCTTCGCCGCAATACCACCATCATCCTTTTCTGCCGCATAGAACTCGGCATAGGGAATGTTCATCAGCACATAGCCGGGCCTTGGAGCAATGGTGTATTTGCTCAGATCCGGGGTTGCCTGAGTGCCGGTCGTCCAGTAGAGGTCCGCAAGCGGGTCATTTGCCGCGCCGTCCACCAACGTACCGTTTGCTATATACTTCTTGCCGGAATTGATCGCCACAGACACATCATGGGACTTGCCGGGCTGGGCATTCTTTCCGGCATGATTATAGGCGGTCGCGCCCTGAATATATGCCTCGGCCGTAGTGATCGTGCCGGTGCCGGACACAGCACTGTTGCCGGAGCCGAACAGAACGCTGCCGCCCAGAGCGATCACCTTGCCGCTGCCGGAAATGGTGCCGTGGTCCAATTCGATGGCGCTGCCGCCGTTGGAAAACAGCGTAACATTTCCGCCGCCGCCATAGGTGGCCAGAACCGCGCCGTCCTCCAGCGTCAGAGTGCCGTTCTGGACTTTCAGAGCCGTCTGGCCCTCTCCCGTGCTGCCAGCCTCATCACCGCTGATGAACACCTGGCCCTTGACCATTACATCGCCGGTGGTAAGCACCACGGCTTCATCATTGGAGCGGTCGGTCAGATCACCATTGGCCAGATAGTTGGTGTGGGAGTAAATGGCCGCATTTTCCAGAACCGCGCCGTCCTCCAGACGGATCTGTCCGCAGATGGACGCGCCGGTCAGGAATTTTCCTTCGTAGGAATCGTAGTTCATGGAGAACGTGCCGCCGCTCTTGACGTCGATGATGCCCTGCACTACGGAATCCTGCAGGGTCAGCTTGCCGCCGTTTTCCACAACAATGCGGACACTGCTGAGAATTTCCATGTTGACAAGCGTCAGATTGCAGCCGTTCGGGATGTAGAGCGTCTGCGGAATTTCGCCCGCTTCGACCTTCTCCCATTCCTGGTCATAGCCCAGATAGCCGTAAGTACCGCTCTGGTGAGAGCCGTACCAAACCTCCAAATCTTTTGGCACACGGACGCTGTTTTCTTCACCAGTCACATTGCTGCCGAAGTTTTTAATGGCCCACGGCTCCATGATGTCCCATGCATACAGGCCGCTGCTTTCGTATTTCTTCAGATTTTCGGTTTTCAGTTGGTTTGCCAGCGTTTCCTTGCCGGTGTAGATGCGGAAGGGCAGTTCGTTGCTGTCCGCAGTGCGTCCCTGATTGTCCTCTACATGAATGGAGATCAGGTAGCTGCCCGCATCCTTGGGCGTGCCATTCAGCGTCAGGTCACTGCTGAGGGTCATGTAGACACCCGTCATGCCGCTGTCCTCGGTTCCGGTCATACCCTTGGAGGTGTCCGGTTCGATGCTGACGGAGCATTTGCTGCCCTCCAGTTTAATTGTGGACAGATTGTCCAGTTCTTTCCAATCAGTGTCCGCAGGCTCAGTGCCTTTTTCCACCAATGCGCCGTAAACTTTGACGGCACTGTTCTTGTTGCTGGAAGCACCGCCGGTGCTGGCGCTGGAAACGCCGTCATAATCCTTCTGGCCGACGATGGCCGCCTCGAAGCTGCCTACGAGCTTGACGTGCAGCTTATAGGGATCGCCGCTTTCCGTGTCGGAAGAAACGGATGCGTTTCCATTCTTGTCGATGACCAGCTTGAAGGTCAGGTCTTTGTAGCCGTCAGCGGTAATGGTAATCACATCGCCGCTTTTCAGAACGCCAATGACAGGGGCAGGACTAAAGTCCGTCTTTGCAAAAACAAGGCGATCTTTGCTCGTGTCTGCTCTGTAAGCACCGCCGGAGGATGGATCCGTCGTTTTCCCCTCCCATGCTGCGCCATTTACTGTAATCTTAGTGATTGCAGAAACATAGTCATGGGTTGCATCCCCAAAAGTCACATACCAGTCATTGCCAAAGAAATCTTTGTCAAAGACAACATCGCTAACTGCAACAGTCTTATGTACGATTGCCTTGAACGTGGCGGAGACGGTCACGTCCTCACCGGGCATGGTAAAGGTGTATTTGTTGGTATCATCTTTACTCTGATTGACACTAACCGTGCTGCTGGCGCCCGTTACGGTCAGCGTGTCCAGCACATAGCCGTCAGCAGGAGTTGCGGTAACTGTCACGGTGTCGCCTGCCTTGGCGCTGGTGGCAGATACTTTTACTGTACCGTTTTCAATATCGGTTGCTGCCGTTACAGTGTACTTAGCCGGGGTGTCTTGTACAATAGCAGCACCTTTCTTATCTACTTGAATTACAACATCCGGATAATCAGTAGCAGTAATCGTGAACTTTGCCGGGTATGTTACACTGGAGTTAGCAAGAACAACTAATGCTGCTTCTGGACCATATCCATAATCTCTTCTTCCGATGTTCCAATGATTACCGCTGGAATTATACTCTACACTACCCTTTTCATAAGCAGTTCCATTTACCTGTACACCGGTGATCGCACTAAGCCAATCGCTATCTGCCCCAAAGTAATGAGCTACCGGCATTATGTTACTATACGCATATTTTACCGCAGTAGGCGCCGTTTTGCCTGTATCCGGCATTTCCTCGCTGCCAGAACCGCCGTTCCCGGAATCGGAATTCACAACAGCTTCTGCGGTATAGGTATCGCCCCACTTATCCGCCTGCGTCACCTTGACAGTTAAATCCTTATACCCCTTAGCGGAAAGCACAATCGTCACTGGGAAAGTAGTGCCGCTATTCAGAGCAAACTTGAGCGCCGGCAAATCACCTTGTGCGCCACCATTAAAGGAATATGTGCCGTTCTCCCAAATACCTGTGTTTGAAAAGATACTAACTGTTCCCTTGGTATAGGCCTCGTCACCCACTTTAACGGTACTAATTGCGTTCATCCAGACCGTATCGCTAAAACCGAGCGCCAAAACTGTTGTGGAAAATCCGCTCGTTGCGCAGTTCGTCACTTCTGTCGGTGGGTCTTTTGTATCCGCTGCCATAGCCGGGGTCACTGCCATGGACAGCAGCATCACCGCCGCCATCAGCAGCGACCCCAGCCGATTTTGAATACGTTTCATAAATTCCTCCTTGTTTCAGAGCCTTATTGTTCTCTCGCCTGTGGCGAGAGAACAGAGGGCGCGCCCTCTGTATTTACGTTCATTTTTCAGACGACATACAGAAATCACCAAACTACACCGTATGTCTTGAAAATTCCCTCCCTTCCGTGGTATAATCCCACCAGTGTTTTATGTCGCAGAGTTAGTCTGCTCTAACCGCGTTTTAAAAAACAAAACCACTCTTGCATGGCTTTCCGGCTTAGTTAAAGTCATCTAACTAATGCATGTGAATTTTATCACGATTTATCCGGTCCGTCAATCCCAAAATAGACATTTTCGCGATTCGTTATTTCATCATAATACGCAAGGAGAATTATATGAAAAATTGGTTGTCTGCCGCACTTCTCTCCGCGGCGTTTCTGCTGACCGGCTGTTCCGGCGCTCCCGCCCAGGAGCCGGAATCCGCCACCTTCTTTGCCATGGACACAGCAATGGATTTTACGGTATACGGCGATGCCGCCCTGTTGGACGAGGCCGAAACTCTGATTGGCTCACTGGAGGAGCAGGTATCCGTCACGGATGAGCACAGCGACATTTACGCCATCGACCATACCGGGAGCGGCAGTTTATCCGGAAATGCCGCCGAGTTGATGGAGCAGGCGTTGGAGCTTTGCCGCCGTACCGGCGGTGCGCTGGATATTTCCGTCTACCCCATTGTCCGGGCATGGGGCTTTACCACCGGAAGCTATCAGATTCCCGATGAAGAAACCATTCAAAGCCTGCTGCCGCTGGTGGACTACACCCAAATTCAATACGATGCCGCCACCGGTGTGGTCACGCTCCCGGAGGGCATGGAGATCGACTTGGGCAGCGTTGCAAAGGGCTATGCCGGTCAGTTGGCGGCACAAATGCTGCGGAACAGCGGCGTGGAGTCCGCTCTGCTGAATCTTGGCGGCAATGTGCAGACGGTGGGCGCAAAGCCGGATGGTTCCCCATGGCAGATCGGTATTAAGGACCCGCAGGGTGAGGATGCCATGATGGTACTCTCTGTGGAAGATCAGGCCGTGGTAACATCCGGCGGATATGAGCGGTATTTTGAACAGGACGGCCAGACCTATTGGCATGTCATGGACCCATCTACCGGGCATCCGGCGGACAGCGGCTTGATTTCCGTCACCATCGTGGGAGATGAAGGCGTGGTCTGCGACGGACTTTCCACCGCATTGTTTGTCATGGGGCTTGAAAAGGCGGCTGATCTCTGGGCACAGAGCTGTGATTTCGAGGCTGTGTTTGTGACCGCATCCGGCGAGGTTTACATTACGGAGGGCTTGCGGGATCGCTTTGCGCTGACGGAGCAGTATGCGGATACACCGGTCAGCGTGATTGAACGGTAAAATGTCCCCAGCAGAGTGAAATAATTACATTTTATGATATGCGCCGCTTTCTAAGGCTGATGTTCCCACGAATGTGTTCAGCCACTTAATTGCCTGCGCAATTAAAATCTATGACCTTGACCCAGTTTTGACCCAGAATAGAATTGGAACTGGCAGGTCTGGATGGGAACAATGGAAAACTCACCGAACGAATGACGGTAAAAAGCACAAATCGGAGCCGAAATGACTCCGATTTGTGCTTGAGACTGCCTCATAACCCGGAGGTCGCAGGTTCGAGTCCTGTCTCCGCAACCAGAAAGTCCTGATTTCTTGCGAAATCAGGACTTTTTCCGTACTTTTTTGCTCAATAACTTACTTGCCGTTTTTTCTGACCCAAACGCTGACCCCAACGGGAGCGGATAGCGGAAAGCACTATACCGCACCAGAGAGAATGTTACCCATTGTCTTTGCCGCTTCACGCTTGGCGGAGGTCGTTACATGAGCGTAGGTGTCCAGCGTGAAGCCCGCAGAGTAGTGGCCCAGCATCGAGGACACCGTTTTCACGTCCACGCCGTTTTGGAGCGCCATGGTTGCAAAGGTATGACGGAGATCGTGGAATCGGATGCGGGGCAGTCCCGCTCGTTTCAGCACCCGCTGGAGCATATGCAGCACACTGTCCGGGGACACGGGGCCTCCGGTGGGTGATGGGAACACCCATTCGCTGTTACCCGTTTTTCTTCTTTGTTGCATCAGAACGCTTATCGCATCTGCCGACAGCGGCAAGGTGCGGTAGGCATTTTTTGTTTTCAGCGGCATCTCAATGATTTTGCCGTCGATGCGCCCGATCTGCCGTTGAACCCGGAGGTCTCCTTTTTCCAAATCAATGTCCAACCATTTTAATCCGAGCAGCTCGCCCCGCCGCAGGCCGGTGGTCAGGTCGATGTAGTACAGGGCGAACACGCCGCTATCTTTTGCCTCGCGGAGGAAGGATGTCAGCTGCTCAACGGGAAGCGTCTGCATTTCCTTGCGTTCCGCCTTCGGCAGTGCACAGCCGTCTGCCGGATTGTGGGCGATCAGCCGCTGCTCGACTGCCAGCTTCAGGGCAGAGGAAATGATTTGATGGATGTTGCGTACTGTTTTGGCGCTCAGTCCCTTGGGCTGTTTCTGTGCTTCGATTCGCTCTACCCGCCCTTCCGCCAACAATTTCTTGTAGAACTGTTGCAGATGCAGCGTCGTCAGATCATTCAACGGGATCTTGCCGAGCTGCGGCTTGATGTGGTTTTCGATGTAGCCATGATAGGTCAGGTAGGTGGATGGGCGCATTTTGATTTTGGCATAGTTCTCATACCACACTTCTAACCAGTTACCCACGGTGTAGGTCTTGGCTCTGCCGTAGTCGATGCCCACGTTTTCCTCAATGGCTTTCTTCAACTTCTCCTTTACCTCAGCCTGCGTCTTGCCGAGAACATTCTTGATGATGGCCTTTCCGGTTTCCGGATCGTGACCAACGGTGTAGCGTCCCTCCCAGCGTCCGTCTTTGCGTTTTCGGATATTGCCCTCGCCGTTTGCTCGTCTTTTCGGCATGGTATCAGCCTCCTTTGCCAACGAACAATACCGTAACCAAGGGGACAAAGCTACTGAAAAGAGGAATCGTTATCAGAAAGTTATCATTTGCACCTCGGAGCCGCGCCGCCTTATCTTTGACTATTGCGGCGCAATTTTTGCGCTGCCGGAGGCGTTCTTCTTTGGTTACAGCGGTGCGATTTTTGAACGGTCAAGAAGCCCTTTCATTGACTACAGCGGCGCAAAATATACACGTTTTCCTCCGAAAATCGCCGCTGCACAAAAAGCACTTTTTCGTGTGGTTGAAAACGGAAAATTTCTCAAACGCCTGCGGAACGTCCACCTTGAAAAGTCTGTTGCCACAGGCATTTGCCGTGTCCAACGTTCACCCAAGACCGCGAAAACGCCTCGCAAGGTGCACCTTAGACTGCGGTTTCAAAACCCCGGAAAGCCCCGCACTGCGGGGCTTTGTGGTCGGGCCGCACGCGCTTGCGACTGCGGCCCTTTATCTTGTGCTTTTATCGAACGGCCATCGCCGTCCAAAAATCCGGCTTAAAAAGTTCAGCTTTTCGCCCAAAATAGTTCCCGCAGATATCGTCAAAAAGTTACCGTCACAACGCTGTTCCCAACCGTTCCTCATCGCGTTTTTCAATTTCTCTCACAAGCGGCCCACGTTTGCTTTCACGAGTGAAAGCGTGTACACACTCGGCTCTCGGCGAAAAATCGCACACAACGGCTCACACGGCGAAACACGGGGCGTTTCGGATGGGACCGCTATCACTACCCTCGGAGCGTTCCGCACGTTCACAAACATCCCCGGGCCGGGTGTCAGAACGGCGAACTTTGCCGCTTTAAGGTCTTGGCCGGGGTGCTCCCGAAGAACACAGAAAGCCTTCGGAACAGCGATGCGCTTATGCGCGTCGCTGTTCCGAAGGCGTCGCGGCCCCGCTGGGCTGCGTGATCCGTGGTCACTCTATCAAAGTTGTAATTTCCCTGCTATCGGATGTATTTGACCATTTTCTCCGCGCAATGGCATCAATTCACTTTTGCAGACCAAAATGTGTGTATATTCATCTTCAGTGGTCGTTATTCGTTGCGCTCGTTTAACATATCTTTGCCTATCCAAGAATTATCACAGGATTCAACTATTTTCAGGATGAGAACGATGCAGAAAAATGGAAAACCGCGCAGCGCGTGATTTACAAGCGTGCCATTGACTTTTATGTATTCGACCTGATGAACGGATTGTACCACGGCCACGCGCCCAGCCAGTGCCAAGGCTGCGGGAGATACTTTCTGACCACCAACGGTCACATTCCCAAATACTGCGACGGCATCGCCCCGCAGGACAGCCGCTATACCTGCCGGCAGTATGGCGCGATGATGCACCAGAAGGAGCAGAACAAGCAGCACCCGGTCTACCGCCTGTTCAATACCCGCACCGACACCATGCTGACAGAGGGAGCTTGGTTATAAATCCGGCATACACAACGACTGATCCAGCAATAGAGCAAGAAATGCAACGCCCCCGTTTCGGTTAATTGGATCGAAATGGGGGCGTTGCCATGCAGGTGATCTTCAATGAAAATATCCTCACAGGACATCCTGTGAGGATATTTTCTTGTAGTAATAAAAGCGAAAACAGACTTGAACCGTTGCTCCACCAGAGTTAACATCACCGCCAACAGGTTTTCGGAGGGAGGTATCCGCGGTTGGTGACAGCTTTTACAGTGGGTTCATTTCGAACGGTTGAAGGAGGGGGATTTTGTGGAATCCGGTTACGCGAGAGTTTTCACGAAGGAGCGGAACGAGCAGAGGCGGATCATAGCGCTGGAAAATCGGGGCCTCACCGGTACACTGATCGCGGACATCGTTTTGCGGCTTTTAAGCTATGTGGCGCAGCCGAAGGAGCTCCCCGCCGTGCATCGGGCGTGGCTGAAAAAGGAGATCTCCGCGCGGGAGGCCGCACGGAGGATGCGTGTCACCCACAAAACATTTCCCAGATGGGCGCATGAACTGTAAAAATAGTAAAGAAGATACGAGTTTTGCCCATCTGGCTATTGCTTTCAATTTGAGGATTTGATAAAATAAAAGCCGCAGATACTGCAGCTTTTGGCGGTGGTACAAACCCATACTATATGCCCCAAGCGGATACCCAAAGCGATTTTGAGTCATTTAGTAAATACTTAACGGGAAAAAGCGGCCGCGCCGAGGGCTGAAAGCCTGTTTCCAGAAGAAAGAGAGAAAGGAACAGAGAGAACGAATGAACATAAGACGGCGTCAGTTGTTGACTACTGGCAGTGTTGCCCTGGCAATAGTGTTGCTGGGAGCGGTAACGACCATCGCCATGGCCTTCACACCTGAAAAAGAGGCGTCCTCGGAGCTTATTCTGGAGGAAACGCTGGCGGAGACCCCTTTGGCATTGGAGGATATTCGCCAGATCCGTTTCTCCGACATGGGCGAGAATGATTCGGCCTGCGACGCGGCGCGCTATATGGCCGCGCGGGCCGTTATGCAAGGCGTAGATAGGGATCGCTTCGATCCCCACGCTCTGGTGACCAGAGCGGAGCTTGTCACGATGCTGCGGCGCATGGCCGCGGATGACGCCGAACCCGTCGGGTCGCTGCCCGCCTATTCCGATGTGACGGAGGACGACTGGTTTGCCGACGCGGTGGCTTGGGCGTTTCATGCGGGCATCGCCACCGGCAACGCGGACGGATCCTTCGCCCCTCGCCGGACGGTGACCCGCACCGAACTGGCGGTGATGCTCTCCCGCTTTGCCGAGGCGCGGGGCATGGACACGACCGCCTCCGGTGACCTGTCCCAGTGGACGGACGGCGCCAGCGTGCCCGCTTACGCCGCTGCGCCTATGTCGTGGGCGCTGGAGCGGGGCGTGCTGGGATCCATGGTGACAGAAACCATCCACGGAAAGCTGCCGGTATCCCGGAGACAGTGTGCTCAGATACTTGTGGCTTTAACGGCGGCTATGGAAAACGAACCGTTGGCTGTTCAGATAGCGGAACAGGATGTTTTGCCGCCAATTGTCAGCGCCAGCCGCGACAATCACAGTAGGCTTCAAGCCGCGATTGATGCTGCCGCAGCCAAGTATGGAGCCATCGGCGTACAGGTGGCGGTCATCGAGGGTGGGCAGGTCACGGACGCCTACGCCTCCGGCTGGGCCACCAAAAACGTGGAGAAAATGACGCCCCAGCACAAAATGCGCATCGCCTCTATCTCCAAGGTGATCATCGGCATGGAGGCCATGCGGCTGATGGAACGGGGCATCATTGATTTGGACAACCCCATCGGTGTATACTGGGGTGTCTCCATGAAAAACCCCCATTATCCCAACGATCCGGTGACGATCCGCAATCTGATGACCCATACATCGTCCATCTTCGTGGCGGGGGACGATGTTTCCCTCTCCTACGGCGCGGTGCGCGCCAAACTCTCCGGCGGCTCGGCCTACCGCAATGTCAGGCCAGGCAATATCGGCGGCTGGGCCTACAACAATTATGGGTACAGCGTGCTGGGCATGACGCTGGAGTTGGCCGCCAACGGCAAAATGAACGATCTGCTCCGCCGAGATCTGCTGACGCTCATGGATATTGACGCCGCCTTCGCCCCCGGCGACCTGCGGGACAGCAGCCAGCTGGTCACGCTGGCCTATCATGGCGGCGGCGTGGCGCGGTCGGCGGCCAAGCAGCGGGAATTCCATTCCCCCGCCGCGCCCGGCGCGTCCGGCACGTATTTTGCCGGCGGCCTGACCATCAACGTCTCCGATTTGGGCAAGCTGGTGGCGCTGCTGGCCAATGATGGGCAGTATGAGGGCCTTCAGATGATGAAGCCCGAATCGGTCGCCCTGATGGAAGCGGTAAACGAGACCCAACTGCCGGACGGCTCCTATCAGGGACTGTCCATCCGGTGCCGGAAGGACATCTACGGCCGTGAGCGCCTCTATTTCCATACTGGGAGCGCCTACGGCGTGTACAACTGTATGTCCTATGACCCGGATACCGGCGACGGCGTGGTGGTGCTCACCGTCGGTGCCAGCGCCGCGAAGGACAGCAATGGCATTTACGCGGTCTGTGGAGAGATCAGCCATGAAATTTACAATGCTACGAAGAAGTGACCTTTCGCGGACGGCATTCACCTTGGTGTTGGCTTTACTGCTTTCCGGCTGCGGGCAGACCACCGTCACACCCGCCATCCCCCCGGTGGAGCCGGAGCCGCCGACCTGTGTGTTGGGGCCGGAGCGGCCCGCGCCGACGGTGTCCACCTTGGCGGTGTGCGGTGATGTGATGACGCACCTCCCCCTGACAAACGACACTTGGGACGCGGAGCGGCAGCGCTACGATTTCCAGCGGGTGATGGAGGCTGCCCGCCCCTGGATCCAGCGGGCGGATTACGCCGTGGCGAACTTCGAGACCACTATGGCCGGCGGCCCCCGTTACTCGGGGTATCCCACCTTCAACGCGCCGGATGATCTGGCCTATGACCTGAAGGAAATGGGCTTTGATCTGGTGCTCACCGCCAACAATCACAGTCTGGATAAAGGCTGGGCGGGAGTGCGGCGGACGCTGGATGTACTGGACGAGGCGGGCTTGGCCCATGTGGGCACCAGCCGCACACAGGAGGAGGCGGACAACGGTATTGTCGTGGCAGATGTGGGTGGCATCTCCGTAGCTTTTCTTGGCTATACCTATGGCACCAATGGCATTCCCCTGCCGAAAAGCGCCCCTTTTGCCGTGAACGTCTATAACATTGACTATCTGACACATCTGGCGCAGCCGGACTATGATCGCTTGAAAGGTGATTTAGACAAGGCCGCTGCCTTGGACACTGATCTGGTGGCGGTCATGATCCATTGGGGGGCGGAGTACAAAACCGAGCAGAACCGCTATCAGGAGGATCTGGCCGACTTTCTCATCTCCCATGGGGCGGATCTGGTGCTGGGCGGGCACTCCCATGTACCGCAGCCGTTGGAGCTGCTTACTGTTACCGGCGAGGACGGGGGATCGCGCAGCGGCTTTGTGTGCTACTCTCTGGGCAATTTTATCTCCGCGCAGAACGACCCCCTTACCGATACCACCGCGGTTCTCACGCTGGAGCTGACCCGCGACAATATCACCGGCGAGACCCGGGTCACTGGCTGCGACTACGCGCCCATGCTCATGCTGGATCGGGAAGCGGGAGCCGCTGACCGGTTTGAACTGCTGGACGCCAGCGCCGTCGCCGAGAGCGAAACATGGCCGGAGCGCGTCCGCACCCAGGCTCGTCAGGCGGTGGTGGACTGTGGGAGGATCTTGGGTGATTCAGCCGTTTTAACTGCCGCCATGAACGGCGGGGACGGAGACGAGGCGCGAATAAGATTTTCATAGCCGCCGCGTGAAAAAAATACCGCCTCAAATTTGAGGCGGTATTTTTTCGCTCTGTGCTGCTTTCCCAGCGCTTACTTATAGGCACGATAGAGGAAGGTCACGATCCGCGCGCGGGTGCAGGTATCGTTCGGGGCGAAGGTGCTGTTGTCCCTACTCGTCGTAATACCCTTTTCCACAGCCCACGCGACCGCCTGCGCGTAGCTCGCGTCGGCAGGAACATCGGTGAAGGAAGCGGCCTTGGCCGTTGCGGGCGTTCCGTTCGCGCGGTGGAGGAAGGTGATGATCTGCTCCTGCGTGCATGAGTGCGCTATGGATTATGTGGTGAGCATTTGTGACCCTTGATTTGGTCACGCTTTTATATACATACATTTCCCGGTTCTCTGTGAACCCTCACTATCAGCAACAGCTCTATCTCAGGCCACCTCTGATTGCGCTTTTCAACCTCTCGCACAAACGGCTCACGTTCGCTTTCATTCCCGAAAGCGGGTACACACTCGGCTTTGCTCAAAGGATCGCACACAAGGCACACACGGCGAAACAGGTCCCCAATGACCTTCCGGAGGATATCCGCAGGGCGTACAAAAATTCCCACAAAGAATGATCGAGCAGAGAATAATCTGAATCTTTTGTCCTCGTTAATTGTTTGCATGATTGAATCCTCACGCTTGACCCACTTTTGACCCAGAATGGAATTGTAATGGGCAGGTCTGGACGGAAACAATGGAAAATCCGCCGAACAAACGGTGGTAAAAAGCACAAATCGGAGCCGAAACAGCTCCGATTTGCGCGTGAGACAACCTACGGACCAGAAGGCCGGGGGTTCGAATCCCTCACGGCGTACCAAAAGTCCTCGAAATCATCCGATTTCGAGGACTTTTGCTTTTCATAAGTTCCGTTTTTATGGTGTTGCTTTTTTCTGACCCAAACGCTGACCCCAACGGGGCGGGGTAGCGGAAAGCACTATACCGCACGGGATAGGATATTGCCCATCGTTTGCGCCGCTTTGAGTTGGGCGTCGGTGGTGACGTGGGCGTAAGTGTCCAGCGTGAAACCCGCGGAGTAGTGGCCCAGCATCGAGGACACCGTTTTCACGTCCACGCCGTTCTGGAGCGCCATGGTTGCGAAGGTGTGGCGGAGATCATGAAAGCGTATTCTCGGTAGCCCCGCTCGTTTCAGCACCCGCTGGAGCATGTGCAGCACGCTGTCCGGTGACATGGGGCCTCCGGTGGGTGACGGGAACACCCACTCGCTGTTACCCACCTTGCACTTTTGCATTTTCAGAACGCTTATCGCGTCTGCCGACAGCGGCAGGGTGCGGTAGGCGTTTTTCGTTTTCAACGGTGCCTCGACCACTTTGCCATTCTGCCGAGAGATGGCTCTCTGAATTTTCAGTGCTCCGTGCTGGAAGTCCACATCCGTCCACTTTAGCCCCAGCAGTTCCCCACGCCGCAATCCCGTGGCGAGGTCGAGGTAGTAGAGCTCGTACACGCCGCTGTCCCTGGCCTCCCGGAAGAAGGCGCTGAGCTGGTCGGCGGTCAGCGTTTTCATCTCCTTGTGTTCGACTTTCGGCAGGGCGCAGCCCTGCGTTGGATTCTTGCTCACCAACTTCTGCTCCATAGCGAGCTTGTACGCCGAGCCGATCATCTGGTGGATGTTGCGGACGGTCTTTGGTGCTAAACCTTTTGGTTTCTTCTTGGCTTCGATGCGGTCTACTCGCCCGCCGTCCAGCAGGTGCTTGTAGAACTGCTGTAAGTCCAGAGAGGTCAAGTCTGCCAGCGGGATGCCGCCGATCTGCGGCTTGATGTGGTTTTTCAGAAAGCCTTGTGAGGTTTTGAAGGTGGACGGTCTGAGTTTTACTCTGGCATAGTTTTCCATCCAGACCTCCAGCCAACTTCCCACGGTGTAGTTCTTGGCCCGTCCGTAGTCGATTCCCACATTTTCCTCAATGGCTTTTTTCAGTTTTTCTTTTACTTCCGCTTGCGTCTTGCCGAGGACGTTTTTGATGATGGCCTTTCCGGTTTCCGGATCGTGACCGACTGTGTAGCGACCCTCCCATCGGCCGTCTTTCCGCTTGCGGATGTTCCCTTCCCCGTTTGCTCGTCGCTTTGGCATGGTATCAGCCCCTTTCGCAACGAACAATACCGTAACCAAGGGGACAAAGCTACTGAAAAGCGAAACTGTTATCAGAAAGTTATCATTTGTCTGCGGTGACTTCCGCCCCTAATCTTTGCCTATTGCGACGCAATTTCTGCGCTGCCGGGAACGTTCTTCTTTGGTTACAGCGGTGCGATTTTCGAACGGTCAAGAAGCCCTTTCCATTGACTACAGCGGCGCAAAATATACCCGTTTTCCTCCGAAAATCGCCGCTATGCAGAAGTCACTTTTTTGAGTGGTTGAAAGCAGCAAATTTCTCAACCGCCTGCGGAACAGTCACCTTGAAAAGTCCGCTGTTATGGGTACTAAGGGGGTATCTTGTTCGCCCTTGACTGCGGTTTTTCTGTTTAATCGTGCAAAACGACTGCGGTCTTGAAATCGCTGAAAGCCCCGCACTGCGGGGCTTTGTGGGCGGGCCGCACGCATAAGCGACTGCGGCCCTTTATCTTGTGCTAAAATCGAACGGCCTTCACCGTCTAAAAATCCGGCTTAAAAAGTTCAGTTTTTCACTCAAAATCGTTCCCGCGTATATCTTCAAAAAGTTACCGTCACAATGCTGGCCTAAACCGCTTTTCATCGCGTTTTTCAACTTCTCGCACAAACGGCCCACGTTCGCTTTCACGAGCGAAAGTGGGTACACGCTCGGCTTTCGGAAAAGGATCGCACACAAGGGCTTACACGGCGAAACACGGGCCTTCCGGACGGGGGCGCTATCATTACCCTCGACACGAGCTGCACGTTCACGAACATCCCCGGGCCGGGTGTCAGAACGGCAAACTTTGCCGCTTTTGGGGCTTGGTCGTGGGTGCTCC